>Ga0209906_100234_pt1 | contig 43737 bp, 52 predicted proteins | sample FECB24metaG_FD_188303 | JGI IMG/M metagenome (GOLD analysis project Ga0209906, IMG submission 188303) | Cyanobacterial communities from the Joint Genome Institute, California, USA from Joint Genome Institute, California, USA - FECB-24 metaG... ... | reverse complement strand
TTCCGATGGCTTTGCCGAAGGGCTGAGCCAGCGGCAGGACATTATCGAACGGTTAGTAATGTAAGCGCGACGAATGTAAAGATCGGGGGTCAGTGCTGGCATGGGCGCCAAGTGTTTGATCTTGAGGTGTGATCGTACAATATTTGATAGAAATTGAAGGTCCTGTCAAATAAACGGAATTGAGCCCCGTGGGGCTGTTCCTTAGGTTCCGGTCATGAGCAAGCGCAGTCCATTCCGGTATTTTCGAACCAGTCCAGAAATCATCCGCCTGGCGGTCATGATGTACGTGCGCTTCCCGTTATCGCTGCAAAATGTCGAGGACCTGCTTCACGAGCGCGGCATCGATGTTTGTTACGAGACCATTCGCTTGTGGTGGAATAGGTTCGGTCCGATTTTCGCTGCCGAGATCCGAAAGAAGCGCGCCAAGCGGCAACTTTCTTGGCCGCAAGGGAAGTGGCATCTGGACCAGATTTTCGTGAAGATCAACGGCTAGCGACACTAGATGTGGCGGGCGGTCGATCACGAGGGCGAGGTGCTGGAAAGCTTCGTAACGAAGACGCGGGACAAGAAATCTGCGTTGAGATTCCTGAAGAAAACCATGAAGCGGTATGGACGGGTTGCTGTCTTTGTGACCGACAAACTGCGGTCATACGGCGCGGCCTTGAAGAAGATTGGTGCATCCGACAGGCAAGAAACCCGCCGCTTGATGAAAATTCGCACTTGCCATTTCGACGACGGGAGCGGGAGATGCTTCGGTTTCGACGTATGCGAAGTTTACAGAAATTCGTCCCCCTTCACGCCTCGATCAGCAATCATTTTAACCAGGAGCGTCATCTCTACTCTAGACTCAATTTCAAAGCCAACCGCGCCGCTGCTCTCGCCGAGTGGCGTCGACTCGGTGCGGCATAGCGGACGGCGACCCTCACCTCCAAATAGCCAGTTCTGATCCGTCTGACAGAACCCATCGGTTACCCCAGCGAGTGAGAGCCATGTACCGATAGCTACCCGGTTGGAATAATATTTCCTGAGATCGCGCTCAGTTTGTGCATTTGATGCTTTTGCGAGCATCAGAGGTAAGCGATAAGCGAGCGAAATGAACCCGTGAGGATGAAGTGTCCCAACAATGGATTCGGCTGTTCAGGCCTATCGTCGCGGGCGCTACTCTAAAAGACCGCCTGATCGCCTCTCTTGGGTCGCTTGCCGGAATTGCCGCTATGACCGCTACCACGGCGTATGTCCTCGGGCCGGATAGCAGCTTGCCGGTGATTGTCGCTCCGATGGGAGCGTCCGCGGTACTGCTGTTTGCAGTCCCAACCTCGCCCATGGCGCAGCCGTGGCCAGTGTTTGGCGGAAGTATCATCTCCGCCGCCGTCGGCGTGGCGGTCGCGCAGGCAGGATTGCCGCTCGCCCTCTCGGTGTCGCTTGCCGTCTGTCTGGCGATCCTGGCAATGTCGGCGACGCGCTCGCTGCATCCCCCTGGCGGCGCGGCCGCGCTGACAGCTGTCATCGGCGGCCAGACGATCACGGATCTCGGCTTCGGCTTTCCCCTCGTTCCCGTCGCCCTCAATGCCTGCATCTTGCTCGCAGTCGGCTGGGTCTTCCACTTCGTCGCCGGCCGCTCCTATCCGCATGTTACAGCAGCAGGGTCGCAGCCGGGCAATCAGGCCGATATGCCGCCCCGTTTGAGAACAGGCATCACTCCGGAAGACGTGGATGGTGCCCTCGAGGCAGTGGGAGAAAGCTTCGACATCGAGCGCTCCGACCTGGTCAGGCTTCTCGCTGAAGCTGAGTGGCGAGCAGCAGTTCGGGCAGGAGGTGGCATTTCGTGTTCGGACGTCATGTCGCGCCATGTGGCAACCGTTGAAGCGATGCTTCCCGCCCGTGAGGCGAGGGCGACGCTCTTGCGGCGGAACGTCCGCACCCTTCCCGTGACCAATCCGTCGGGACAGCTTTTGGGAATCGTCGGGCTGCGTCAGCTCCTGGTTGACGGGAATGTTGCCGACTACATGCTGGTCGCAGACACAGCCACACCCGATCAAAAGATCTCCGACATTATGCCTCTTCTGGCCAGTGAAGAAAGCCACGGAGTAGTGGTCATCGATGAGAGAGGAGTAGTGCTGGGCATCGTCACCCAGACCGACGTCCTGGCCGCGATGGCGAGGCTGGCTCTCGCACCAGGCATCGCTCCCCTAGCTGCTTGAGGCTGCGTCGGCCGGCGCTACCATAAGCCGGCGCCGAGAATTTCCGGCGGGAGCCTTTTCAACGTGACAGCCAGCGTAGGCTTGTTTCGTGCAGCACCACGCCTTGCCGTGATTGGTATCTCTTTCAGGGCTCCATCCATACGCTGGAGGATCGGCGGAAGCGGGAAGCATCGTCATAGGTCGAGGCGACCGAGAGCGCGATCACGGCGCCGACGGCCGGTGCAGTCATGAACAGCTGGGCCATGGCATTTTGCTTAGCGGCAGCGCGAACGCGCGCGTCGAGAACCTTGATCCTCTCAATGATCGAACGGCGGGCCCCCATCATCGCCTCCACGATCACCTTGATCTCGGGCGCGCCCGTAAGTTCGCCGGAGACGATCTCCTCGGCGCGGCGGGCAAAGCCACCCACCTTCTTCCCGAACATGACGCCGAACGTCTTCAGAAGCACGCAGATCTCGTTCTCGATCTTGCCCCGGACGCCGACGAGAAGGTCGCGTGCCGACAGCAACGCCCGCACGACATAGGCGCCGTGACTCTCGATGCGAACTTCTTTAAACTATCCCGTCCGCACGATCTGGGCCAAGCCGGCCGCGTCGTGCCGATCCATCTTGTTCGGCATCATGGAGAGGGCCGCACTTGCGTGGGGCGCATCGAGACACATGATCGGCAGTCAGCGCCTAGCCAGCTCATTCCAGAGCCAGACCGCCAGCGGTCCCGTCTCCATGCCGATCTTCTCAATCTCTCCAGCCTTTCCGGCAAACCAGTCCGCCATGGCGTCCGGATCAGTCGGAACCTTCCCTTCAGCGAGTTTCCGGCCATTCTCGTCGACCACGCAAAAGGCGGTCTGTTCCCATCGAGACATCCAAGGCTGAATACTTCGTCATGGCAGTTCTCCTCCTGCGCTTCGGCGCTGACCGATTCATCAACATGGTCAGGTTGGGGCACTGCCGCACAGAATGCGAGAGGCGCCACCCGCGATTACGCTAAGTGGTGTAGCTGGGTGGTGACCAAGCCGCTCGCGAGCGCGCGGCGTGGCGGTGGTCATCGGCGTTTTCCGGTAGGTTCTGGTTGCGACACCAACTCCTGCTTGGAAGGAACACCGACCGACGACATGATGAACCTGCGCGCGCTTGTGTAGAAGACACCCGACGCCGATCTCCTGCGCGATATGATCGGCTTTGCCGCCGAGAAGCTGATGGAGATGGTCAAGCTGGAACTGATCGACAGGGAACGCCGTGTGGTCGAGCGGCGGATCCGACAGGCCAGGTTCCCGGCCGTGAAGAGCCTCGACACCTTCGACTTCACCGCCATCCCCAGCCTGAACAAGATGCTGGTTCTGGAGCTCGCCCGCTGCGAGTTCATCCTGCGCCAGGAGAACGTGATCGCTCTCGGCAACAGTGGCACCGGCAAGAGCCATGTCGCGCTCGCCCTTGGACTTGCCGCCTGCCAGAAGGGATTCCCCGTCGCCTTCACCACCGCGGCGGTCCTGGTGCACCAGCTCATGGAGGCCCGCGACGAGAGACGGCTTTTGAAGCTGCAACGCGAACTGCAGGCGGTGAAGCTGCTCGTCGTCGACGAACTGGGCTATGTCCCGCTATCGCCGACGGGGGCGGAACTCCTGTTCGAGGTGTTCTCCCAACGTTACGAGCGCGGCTCCACCATCGTCACCTCAAACCTGCCCTTTGAAGACTGGACATCGGTCCTGGGGTCCGAGCGGCTCACTGGCGCACTGCTCGACCGGCTGACCCATCATGTTCACATCCTGACCATGAACGGCGACAGCTACCGGCTCAAGCAATCCTCCGGGCGCCGCAGAGCCGCCGCCTCGGCCGACGGGGCGGAGCAAAACCAGGCCACCGCCGAAATTATCGACACCGAAACCGGCGAGATCTCCGAAACGTGATCTCAACAAAAGCTGCGACACATGAAAGGGCCTGATCGGGCCCTTTCATGTGTCGCACCCATCTCACGTCAATGGCCTGCTTTTACTCCGCCGCGCTGGCCTGGAATTGCTCCGCCGTTGACACCTCCGTCGGCAGTGTCGGAGACCATACGACAACGCCCTCGCCGAGACGATCAACGGCCTATACAAGGCCGAGGTCATCCATCGACGCGGACCATGGCGATCCTTCGCGGCTGTCGAGTTCGACACGCTGACATGGGTCGACTGGTTCAACAAACGCCGGCTGCTGGAGCCCATCGGCAACATCCCGTCGGTCGAAGCCGAGGAGCGCTACTACGCCATGCTGGATGAACCAGCCATGGCCGCGTGACTCAAACGAAACGGCCTCCGGAAAACCCGGTGCGGTTCGAATCGCTTCCGCGACGATCTCGCTGGCCTCGGTGGAGGAGGAATAGCGGTAAGCGTTGAAGGGCCGATCGCGCTCCTCCTCTTCGTGGTGGTCTCTACCGCCATGTAGCGCGGTGAAGGTACCGGACGGTCCCGACCATGGTCTTGCCCGTGGCGATTGGGGACGGTTCTGCGGCTGTTGGGTGGGGCGCTGACACCGATTTTATCCATTCCCGGCGAGGTCTTAGACGAAGACCATCACCACAATGCCCCCCAGCACCACCAATACAAGGCCTGCAATCAGCATAGGAACGAGAGTGCTGGCCTCTTCATCGCGCGCGCTAGCATTCTCGCTGGATAGGATGACTGGCTTGTCGGTCATGGTGCCCTCGATACGTCAATCTCAGCACCGTCAACCAATTTGGGCAATTCGTCTTTGTGCTAGCGCAACGTTCTAGATCATCGCGGAAGGATACACGCGGTTGCCGTCCTCTTCGGTGTGGGAGCGCCTACCTGATCGCTGAGCAAACGCCGGGCCAACTCCATGAACGCCGCTACTGTTCCTAACCGCCTTGAATTGACCCCATCCTTTTGGGGGTCGCCACCCCCGATCATCGTCTGAAGTTGCGCAATGCGTGTGTGCTGCGTCGAACCGAGGGTGGCACGGGGGAGTTGCGCGGTTCCTCTTATCTGATTGGGTTCACGGATATTTCGACCAACATTTCGGAGGATGCGGCAGTCTTGAGGGTGCCATGGGTGCAATCCGCAGGAGACGCAGCTAACCCTTTTGCCCGCCGAGCCCCGATGAGGGCGGCACGTACAGGAACAGTTTCGTCGATGACTCTGCTATCGGAATGCGCCGCATCCGCGGGTGAGGGTTCTCGGCAGTGAAGTTGGTGACCAGACACAGCCCTCGCACAGCCGTTGTGCCAGGGGACGATCTGGATTTAACTGGATTAGCGTCCCGTCACATCCATGGTGTGACACGGGTTGTGCACGCTCTCATGAAGGCTTCCGATCTGCTGACTGCAATTATTGAGGGGGGACTTTATGATCTACAATACAATCAAGGTTGAGACTGAGGGCGCGATTGCCACGGTTACCCTCAATCGGCCGGACCGGTTGAACGCGGTCAACTATGAGATGATAGAGGAGTTGACCGCAGCAGCTGGCAGATTTCGTAAGGATCACTCGGTCAACGCAATCATCCTGACTGGCGAAGGAAGGGCATTCTCTGCGGGCCATGATCTTTCCCAACCTGCTCCACGTGGGACGATTGCAGAGCAGCGCGAACTGCATCAAATCGGCCGATTTATGTGTCGGGCTTGGGAGGAACTGCCGCAGGTCACCATCGCCGCGATCCATGGTCCAGCGGTCGGAGCGGGCGTTGCCCTCGCGATCTCCTGCGACTGGCGAGTTATGTCGGAAGATGCGTATCTTTACGTTCCGGAAGTCCGAATTGGCCTGACACTGCAGATGCAAGCCATTCCGAGGCTCATTGCGTTGGTCGGTCCAGCCCGCACCAAGCGCATCGTGATGCTATGCGAGAAGATGCCGCCGAGGCAGGCCTTGGAATGGGGACTGATCGAGGAGATTGCGCCTGCTGGTGATGACTACGATGCCGCTCTACGGCTGGCCAAGGCTGCCTGCAAAATGCCATCGGCGATCATGACACTCACAAAGGAGGCTATTAATGCGACGGCTAATGCCAACCTCCACGCGACCTCGTTCATGGACTCTGACGTCTCCATGCTGATCTTCAATACTGAAGAGGCTGTCGAGGCTCGCAAGAAGTTTGTTCGCTAAGGTGTGGTTTCCGGAGAAACTGCGAGGGTAAATCTTGGCGCACGCAAAAAAGCCCCGCATGGCCGCCTTCAAGCGAAGTTCATCGCCACCGTAGTCTTGCCCACGCATCCCGAACTAAACGGTGGCCGGAGCTTCACGGCCTCGACACATGCTCGCCGCTGTCCCTCGCTGGGTCCGCCTTGACCTGCCACTGAACTGTCATCCAGCGGCGATTAGAGCCTCGGCGGTTTTGCTCCGATACCATTCTCTGGACCGCCGGAAGGTAGAGTTCCCCGGCCTTTTCACGACGGCGGGCTGGTGGCGCCGTCGTGATTAATGAGCGAGATCGGCACCTTGTGCCCGATCGCCCCATGCGGGCGAACCTCGTTGTAGTATCTGCGCCAATCCTCCATCTTTTCGGCCGCGTCGGCAAGCGTCAAGAACTAGTGGGCGTTCAGACACTCCGCCCAGAAGCGACCGTTGAAGGCCTCGATGTAGGCGTTGTCCGTGGGCTTTCCCGGCCGGCTGAAGTCGAGCGTCACGCCCTTCGCATAGGCCCACAGGTCGAGGTCGCGGGAGATGAACTCGGAGCCCTGGTCGACGCGGATCGTCTTCGGATAGCCGATCGTCGGGCAGACCTTCTCCAAGGCCCGGACCACATCCTCGGCGCGATAGCTGAACCTGGGATCGAGCACAGGCACGTAGCGCGAGAATGTGTCGACGACCGTCAGCACGCGGATCTTCTTGCCGGTCGCAAGCTGATCATGGACGAAGTCCATCGCCCAGACGTCATTCGGACCCACGGCGTCCTGGCGGTCTTCCCGGAGCTTCGCCTTCACACGTCGCTTCGGCGTCTTGTTCCTGAGTTGCAGGCCCAAGTCCCTGTAAATGCGATAGGTTCGCTTCATGTTGATGTCCCAGCCCTCGCGCGTCAGCATCACGTGCACGCGACGGAAGCCGTAGCGAACGCGGGTGGCGCAGATGTCCCTGATCCGAGCTTCAATGCCGGCCTGATCGCGGCGGCGGGACTTGTATGATAGCTCGACGTGTCGAACTCCAGAACCCGGCAGGCCCGCCGGATCGACACGTTCCACTCACCACACGTCTGCGCCACCAGCTCGCGTTTGGGACCAGGCCGCACAGTTTTCGGCGAATGACGTCCTGCAGCATCTCCTTGTCTAGCGACAGGTCGGCGACCAGCTTCCTGAGCTTGCCGTTCTCGTCCTCAAGCTACTTCAGCCGCTTCATCTCCGTCGGCAGCAGCCCGTTATATTTCTTCTTCCAGTTGAAGTGGGTCGTCTGGCTGATCCCCGCCCGCCGGCAGATCTCCGCGACCGGAATACCGTCCGATCCCTGCTTCAGGATGAACGCCTTCTGCGCGTCCGAAAACTTCGATGCCTTCATCGTCTCCGCTCCTCCCAGCCAAGGGAGATTACCGCGGAAACTCCAGTTTCGAACGATCCAGTTTTCAGGGTTCAGAGCAGTGTCGCAAACAGACCCTATCGGATCCACATTCTAGCTAAGGGCTGGGTCCCTCTTGACGGCTTTGTTCAAGCCGAAGTCGGCAGGATCAAGTCCCAAAGCCTCGCAGATTCGGATCGCGACTAACCGTTCCTCAGCGTCGAATCCACCATCGGCATCGGCGATCGCGCAGCAAGCCTCAACCAAAAGCGCGGGGTAGCGTTGTGCCCCCCTGACCCTCGCTACCGCTGCAAGCGCGGCGGTCTCGCCACTGGCCTGGTCAGAGGCGAACTGTGCGGTCAGCGATGCGAACGTGGCGGTGACATCCTCCGACCCAAACGCGGAGATCGGATCGAAGCCGCGGATCAAGGCCAACATCCGATCGTGCTCCGCGTCGGCTACCCGACCATCCGCATAGGCGACAAGCGCACAGCCCGCAACGATACCTTCCATGAGGTGTTCGTTCTGTGCCCGATGCACTTCGTCGCCTAAATCCTCCCAAGATCGTTTCGAAAACCTGCGAAGCGAACGTCGATATGGCATATTATGTCCTTTCATCACCTTACGTCGAGCGTTTACGCGGACCGCTGCATGTGCACGACCGAACCGGATAGATTCATGGGGTCGGACCGCCGACCAGTGGGCCGGCAACCTTCGTCATCATTGGCCCGAGGCCGTAATTCCAAGTCTTGCCTACTGACTGGGTCGCCCGGATGCCGGATATCCGGTAAACTGATCCTCCCACGACCTGGATCAACAGGCATCGACCCCACCGATCAAATCTGGCTACCTAACCAGGTCCGCCATCTCCGGAATTCAGGAACGGCCGAGTGGCCTCGATCGCCACTGCGCAGTCCGGTGCTGCTTCAACGAGCAGAGCGTAAGGCTCGGATAGCCCGGCCCAGACACCGAAAGCGCTTGAAGCGGCCCACCAGGGATCGTTGACCGCCCGGTCGATCATCCCTTGTGAATGCTGCTTGGCACATGTCGCTACCGCGGCGACGATTTCCTGCGGGGCCTGCGTTGCAGCGAGTGCATCGCTTACCTCCTGCTGGAGAGGCGCAACCAGAGAAAAAGATATGAGAGCGGCAATGAAGTCCTGCATGACTGCGTTTCCTTTACTTGTTTGAGAATGGCGTACGAAGCGAGTATTGATGTGATTTCATCACTCAGCCCCGCAGCCCGAGTCGCTGCATGTCCAGTCAGTGCCTTGGCAGAGGCATCCGGATCCTCAACGTCCATGGTGTTGCTGCTCGATCGAGACCGGCCTTTGAGAAGGCTCCAAAATGATGCCCGACACGTGGAAACTGTCCATTTAGCACCTCTTGCTGACTACAAGCGGATATGGGAGCCAGGCATCGATAGGACAAATTGATTGTCGCTATTTGGCTCATAGTCCGGAACTATCACTTATGCGCTACTGCCCAACCCTTCGACACGTTGGGTCGGTAGTCGTGTTGGCGAATGCGCTCATTTGACAGGTGCCTGACGGCGCTGCCACGTCTCCCAGTCAACACTTTCCGTTCATAGCGCCGGTGGAGGACGATCTAGGTCCTGCTTTTCGAGCGTGCGCGCCCGACGGTTCTGGCTATGCAGTTGCTAAACGTATTCTTCGTAGCGCCCGAACGGCGTTGGCCGTTGTAAACGACCTCACGGACGCTATTGCGCGCGATGAGCTCCGGTAGCGGGCCGACAGCTCACCGTTCAAGAAGCGATCGAGGACGCGGTCATGTACGCGCCGCTACCGCAATCCTTCAATCGGCGTCCGCGCAACCCTCTTTTCAGCGTGCATTTGACGATTATCTGGTCGGGCCATTCACGGGCGGCGGGGTCTCAGGTAGATCGCAAGCGCTGTGACGAGCGTCAGCGGGATCACAAAATACACCATCGCAAAAGTATAGTTCGCGAGCGCGTCGTGGCTTTCCGCCGAAAGGACCAGATAGGTCACGTAGAACCCATAAAAGGCAAGAAAGACCCCGCCCTCCCAGCGCGCTATTTCGCGGTCGGTCAGGAGTATCGGCAGACAGGCAACGGCGGAAACCAGCATGACCCATGAGTCGAAGACCATGATCGACGGCGCGACGGTGATTCCGGCAGTTCCGGCGGCCAGGCCCGAGAGGCCCAGCACGGCCAATATGTTGAAGATACAGCTGCCGACCACATTGCCGACCGCAATGTCGCGTTCGCCCTTGAGCGCTGCCGTGATCGAGGTCGCAACTTCCGGCAGCGAAGTGCCGGCAGCCACGATGGTCAAAGCTACGACCAGATCGCTGACCCCCAGTGCCTCGGCAAAGGCGACCGAGGCGGTGACCAGAAGCCGAGATCCGACAACCAGCAGCACCAGGCCGCCGATGATCAGAAGCACCTGAACCAGCCGCGAAGCGGCCCAACTCGCCTCGCCCGGATCCAGGTCGCCGAGATCTGCGTCTCCACTGGTGGCCTGGGTCGCGCGACGCGACTGCGCGATCAGGAAGACGGTATAGACAATCAGCAGCAGGAAAAGGATGCCTCCCTCGACCATGTTGATCGATAGGTCGCGAAGCAGAACCAGCGACAGAACTGTGACGCCGATCATGATCGGTATCTCCTGCCGGATAATCTGGCGGTTCACCACCAAGGGCACGATCAGCGCCGAGGCGCCAAGGATGAACAGCACGTTGAAGATGTTGCTGCCGATCACATTGCCGACGGCGATGTCATATTGCCCGCCCCAGACCGCGCCGACTGACACTGCCATTTCCGGCGCTGAGGTTCCGAAAGCCACCACCGTCAAGCCGATGACAAGCGGTGACACGCCGACCGCAAACGCGAGCCGCGACGCCCCTTGTACCAAGCAGCGCGCACCCAGAACCAGAAGAACGAGTCCGAGGGCGAAGGAAAGAAGGTGCATATCGATTTCATCCATTCGCGATGGGAGAATCAGCATCCCGTTTATCGAAGGCGTTCTATCGGATTGGTTGGTTCGTCTGAAGAGTAACCTCGATATACGGGAACGACGAGCGCTTTGAAGATGGCTGGTCGCCTTTGTTACCGCCCTTTAAGTCAGGACAGACGCCGCCGCCCATGATTGCCGGACGGCGGCGAGGTGCTATCAGAGGACAAACCGGCGGATGACGGCCAGCGAACCAAGGATTGCGAGTGTGCCGATGATCCATAGGATTGTGACGGCAGTCCCACCTGCCAAATCCAGGAAACGACTGCCCCACGCGATCCAGCCTTCGGCATGTCCCGCCCCGCCGAGCCAGTCTGCCGCGACGCCGAGCACGCCGTAAGACGCGACTGCCAGCAGCGACCAGGCCATGACGAGCGCTGTCGCGCCGTAGCCGAGGATGCGCGCGAATTTCGCCCTGCGCGGATCAATGGACATGTGCTTTTCTTCGAGAACCGGCGGTTGCGGACCCTTTGCTGGCTTGCTCCGCTGCATTCCGGCGCTTTCGCTCCGTCCGGCGACGTTCGATGTCGGCACGGATGCTTTGCCGTATCCTGCCTATTTCCTGCGAAAGCTGGCCTAGCGTGGCATAGTCGCGATCGCCTCGGCCGATCAGTTCGGCAAGCCGGTGCCTGAGGACGCGGTAGCGACCGGCGACACCTTCGAGTAGCCGCTTTCCCCGTCCTCGAACGTCGGGGCCCGTGTTGTCGCTTTCAGGGTGAGCTGGCTTTTGCATGACTTTGCCTCAGGCCGTGCCGGAGTTGACAAGCCGCAACGAACGACGCCGAACGACCTGGATCGGTGTTGTGTCGCCCCGTCGGTTCATCCGCTCGATAAACTCGACTTGGTCGCGAAACCGAAGTCTGAGCTTCTTCAGAGCGCCCAATCTGAGTTGGTCGGGCCTCGGGCGAGCCTGCTCGTCCTCTATGCGGTCTTGATCCGCAACCCGGCGGTGCCGAAGCGATTTCAGAAACTGGTCCATGACAATGCCTCCTTGGCTGTCCACAGCTGTGAGGTATGGCCGGGATCACGATAGTTCCAATTGATAGTTGAAATCGTCGCGATAGTTTGTAACTAAAGGCACATGCCTTACCGTCCGACTCTCCGTCAGCTCGAATACGTCGTCGCGGTCCATGACTTGCGCCATTTCGGCCGCGCGGCACGACATTGTCATGTTTCGCAGCCGACGCTGTCGGTTCAGGTTTCCCTGGTAGAGCAGGGCCTCGGAACACCACTATTCGAGCGGACGTCGTCCCAGGTGGTTCCAACTCCGGCAGGCGAAAAGCTGGCCAAGGGCTCAAGGCTTCTGCTCGCCTCACTGGATGACCTGCTGATCGATCTGTCAGCTCAGGACTCGATGCTCGGCGGCACCATTCGTCTTGGCACCCCACCGACATTCGGACCCTATTTCCTGCCGCGGCTGCTCCCCCGGCTCCACGAGGATCATCCCGGCCTGCAGATCTACGTCCGGGAGGACAGTCCGGCCGCTTTGGAGGAGGCCGTAGCCGACGGCTCGCTCGACTGCGGCCTCGGACCATCGCCCGAGCGCCCGGGACTGACATTTCGCAGGATCGGGAGGGAGACCATCTATCTCGGCATACCCGCCGAACATCCGCTCGCGACAAGAAAAGCCATCAAGCTCTCCATGCTGCGTGGGGAGAAACTGCTTGCCTTGGGGCGAGGACATCGCCTTTTGGAAAATGTCCGTCATCTCGCGCAGGCTTCTGGCGCCCATATCGTCGATGATTTCGAAGGGACCAGCCTGGATGCAATAAGGCAGATGGTGTCGATCGGCATGGGAATGTCGCTGTTCCCCGAACTCTACGCCCGAGCGGAGTTCAGAGACACTGATGACGTTAAGCTGCTTGAGCTGGAAGACTGGAACGAGCGTCGCGATGTCGGCTTCTACTGGCGCGAGAGCAGCGGACGGATCCGCCACTATCTCACTCTAGCTGACGCCGCCGATCGCGCCGCATCAGGGCTTCGCATCGCAGTGTGAAATTTCGGAGGCGTTTTGAGATCGCGAATGTGCACCACAGGCGGCGCCTTCTTGAAATTGTCCGTGTGAACTGCGTTACCTAATCGTCTGCATTAGAAGATGCCCGGCCAGAACCCGCCGGTCGCTTCACACCTTGGCTTTGCCGTTAGACGGGCGCTAGAAGGACGGCAGGTTTCGGGCTGCGACGCGAGCAACTTGAACGGCGACGCGACGCCAGAACCAGCTACGATCTGTCGGTCCGATTTCCATATGGCATTCGGCTCCCCCTGCCGCCTTGGCAAACAGCATTAGGAGAAGCCCGTGGTAGACGAGATCTGGACCACCATTGTCAGCGAATTTTCAGACGTTCCCGACGTGTCGACCATTACTCGCATCACGTTGCGCCTGGTGCTCGCGGCAGTGCTTGGCGGGATCCTGGGATACGAACGCGAGCGTAAGGGCAGAAGCGCCGGCCTGCGGACCCATATGCTCGTGGCCGTGGGGGCAGCGCTCTTCGTAATCGGTCCGACTCAGGCTGGCATGTCGATCGAGGACATGTCGCGGGTGATACAGGGTATCGTGCAGGGTATCGGCTTCCTGGGCGCGGGCGCCATTATCGTCCGCACCGCTCAAAAAGAAGTGGAGGGCTTGACCACGGCTGCGAACATTTGGGCGACGGCCGGGATTGGTGTCATTGTGGGTCTCGGACTGGAAGCAACCGCGGTATTGTCAGCAGCGATTATCTTAATCATTCTCGCGGCGGTGCCACTGCTGATTCCAGCGAAACCTTAGAGCCAAGCTCCCTGCGAATGACTGGCAAATTTCAATTTTCCAACGGCAATTTTCGGGAAATCGCCAGTTCATATTGAGGGTCAGAAATGGGGTCGCTGGGGGTCTTGGTAGCGGTTGCTACCAAATTGCGCGGAATCCCGCGTCTCGCCCGGAGGCTCTATCGCCTCAAGTCATCCGCCCCATGGAAGCAGCGCTGCGAAGGGCCCGCCACTCCGCGCCTCGAGGGCTTCGATCCCGGCGTGGGCTTCGGCCGACGACGTCGCCTTACGAAGGCATTCCCGATAGCCAGGCTGACGAAGCAGGCGGCTCGATTGCGACAGGGTGAGAAGGAACCCTCCCACGTCGCTCGGCATCAGGAGGCCGAGCAGCAGGTCGACGTCTCCGTCGTCTGGCGCGTCGAACGCAACCGGGTGCTTCATCGTCGCGATCACCGCGACAGGCATGGAAACGCCTGCAATTACAGCATGCGGAATCGCGAGACCGTCACCTGTTGCTGTTGACCCCAGCCGCTCGCGGCGCAGGAGCAGGTTCAGGACCTCTCCCTCTCGTCTGCCAGTCCTGCTGCCAAGCCTGAACGCGACCGCCTCGAGCGCGGAACGCTTTTCCCTCGACGGCACGCCCAGCAGGAAATCGTCTTCCCCAATGAGTTCGCTGAGCTTCATGACAGCCTCGGTGCCATGTCGCGCCCGCGGAGATCGCGGTGCGGGATCGGTCGGTCCAGCAGCGCTGCCGGCACGACGATCGAATCGATGCACCACGGGCAACGGGACGCCGCTCTCGGCAGGGATCGGCTGCAGGAAAGGCAGACGCGCATCGTCCAGAATATTCTCATGTCACGCTCCATCGTGCGGCGCGGTGGCGCCGCGGGAATGAACCGCATTGTCGGTGGCCGTACCGGAGCAGAGCGTTATATGCGGGATTCAGGGTGGGGCTGCCCGCTCCGGCGAAGGATTCGGCCTGTCCCGACAAGCCTCGAAATCCTGATGAACGTTTCAGTGCACATGGTGATGTCCTGCCTGCCCGCCTCTCGGGGCGACGTACCGTCGCCGGAGGCTTGTTTCCTTCAGATCATCAGGAACGCGATGATCATCATGCTTAGAAAGCCTACGGCCACGATCGTCCTGGTCGTCATATTTATTTCTGTCTCCTTCACTGGAATCGGGCCGCCCGCAGGAGCCTGGCGGCATGCGCCGAGATCCGGTCATCCTGTGTCGAGGTCTCGATGTCCGAAGGGACGAGGCCTGCCACGACGTGGGGGATGTCGTTCCGCGAGATGCCGATGTCTTCCAGTTGCCTGTCGTCGAGGCGATGAAGCGCGGCGGCCGCCTGGCCGCGATGCCAGCGCTTGACGGCACGGGAAACGAGACCTGCCACGGTCGCGCGAAAACCGGGACGCAGACCTGATGCGGGAAGGGTTGTAGTATGGTTGGGTTGGGACATGATTGCCGCTCCATTCACGATGTTGATCGAGCCGCGCGCGCAAGAATGCGCATGCGGCGTGCATGGGCGTCTGGTGCGTTCCCGTGGGGATCGCGCCATCGCGTTTTGCATGTCTGTCGTCGTGGGATCCCCGAGGCGGCGAACGCGTGCGTTCGAGCCGCTCGGGGCTAGGAGCGGGTCAGGGTTGGCGCTATCGAAGCAAACAAGTTGTTCTTCTGCATGAAGTTGAACATAGAAAACATGTAATCATTTCAGGTGGATATTTCAAGCCCTAAAGCTTGAGTGCGACTTTGCGCCGCTGATGGGAGCGTCCTTATTCTGTTTGACTTTATTTTTATATTCTCCATGATGCCGCCATGAATAGAGTTCCTTCATACGGACTTTCCTTCCGGCGGCGGCCCAAAGCAGGCCTCTAGCCCTGGTCCGCGGCAAGCGCCCAGGACCAGGGCTGCCCTTTCCATAGTTCGAAGCATTCCCATCCAGGCGTCTGGCGCGCGCGCACGCGGCCCGATTGATGGGACATTGGAAGAAGGAATACCGAAATGGCGACGAGAAAAGGCAATCGCGAAGGCCGCAAGCCGAAGCAACCCAAGGAGAAACAGGTTCAGGCTGCGTCGACAGTGTCGGCGATCGCCAAGCCCGGACTTGGAGCGAAGCGCCGCTAGCGTTCCGGAACGGGCAGGGCCGCGCGAATGCGGCCCTGCCCCACGCGCCACGAGTTTCCCGGATCGTGCGTCCGGGACATGCCGTGCGTCCGGGACATGCCGTTCGCCCATTCATGCCACGAGCCTCCAGAAGAACGCCGCGCTCATCGCGGCGCCGACGGTGATGACCCCCGCTCTCACCATCCACGCCGGAAGGGCTCTTGCGACAGGTGCGCCGAGGTAACCGCCGATCGTGGCGGCCGCCATCATCACGACCGCCTGCGGCCAGGCCACCAGGCTGGCGGCCGCGAAGGTGGCGACCGAGATCGCCGACACGATGAACGACAGGCCGTTCTTGAGCCCGTTCATCTGGTTGAGGTCGCGCATTCCCCAGAGCGAAAACAACGCAAGCAGCATGATCCCGAGACCGCCGTTGAAGTAGCCTCCGTAGACCGCGACGACGATCGTCCCGACGTGTCCAGTGGCACCCGCTCCGGCGGCATGGTTCTCCATCAGGTTCCTGAGGCGGTCGCCGAACGCGAAGACGAGCGTGGCCAGCGCCAGAAGGAACGGGACCACGGCCGCGAAGGCTTCGTTGGAAGACACGAGAAGCAGCAGCGACCCGACAAGGCCGCCGACGGAGGTAGCTACGGTGGCCTTCAATAGCCGCCCGCGGTCGAATGCCCTAATCTCCCCACGAAAACCCGCCGCGCCGCCGAGATAACCCGGAAAGACGGCGACGGCGCTTGTCGCATTCGCCGCCACCAGCGGCACGCCCGTGTATACTAGGGCGGGGAAGGTCAGGAACGTGCCTCCGCCCGCCACCGTGTTCAGCATGCCAGCGAAAAAGGCCGCAACGGCCAGCAGCAGATACTCGGTCATCGTGTGCCTTTCGAGATCACGGCGCGACCGTCACGCAGCCGACGGTCCGGGGTCGTCGAACCCGTCCGGGGAGACCGCGACGAGCGGCGCGCGGTCGTAGAATGCGCCACGGATCAACCTCAGCGCCGGTTTGCCTGTGGCCTTTCCCGTCGAGAGCCTTTCCATGGCATCCTTTTCCCGCCTTGCCGCTTCGGGCTGGTAATTGACCTTCTCGAGCAGGATTCGCTCCTCGATGCCGTCGCTGTTCGTGAGCTTGAATTGCTCACCCTCGGCCATGCCGAGAAGCGCCAGCCCGCGCAAGGTGGTGACAGGCAGGAACATTCCTATCGGAGACGTCATCCGGTCGTGCGAGATGATGCGCGTATCGGCATCGCGCCCGTTCACGCTGAACGTGACCCGGCTGCGATGAAGGCACACTGCAAGGCTCGCAACGCTCCCGAGATTGGTCTGCAATTTTCGATGCGACCGCGGCAGATGACGCGCTCGAACTGGAGCTTGTTACCGGCCGGTAAATCGGCCGCCTCTCTACAGAAGTCGAAACGACATGAAGCTAACGTATTGATTTAGTTCCATAAACTAAATTTATGCGACTTTACATCGACCACAATACCGACAGCGGCGCGGCTTGCAGTTTTTCGCCGAACGGCGTCACACGATCATGGTCGTGCAGCACCAGTCCACGCACGAACCTGTCACCTACCGCGTCCTGCAACTGGCGCAGTCCCCGAAAGTCCTGGGCGCGCACGGTCGCCGAGGCCTTTACCTCGATCCCGATGATCCGACCGCGCCGATCCTCGATCACCACGTCGACCTCGTCCTGATCCTTGGTCCTGTAATGCGAGAGTGTGATCCGCCTCTCCGACCACGACGCCAGCTTCAGAAGCTCCGAGACGACGAAGCTTTCGAGCAGGGCTCCGAATCGGGAACGATCCTTCCTGAGCGCCTCTTCTTCATCCTCTCGCAATGTGGCAAGCAGCCCGCTGTCCAGGAAATGCAGCTTCGGGGTCTTGATCAGACGGCTCAATCGGTTGCTCGACCAAGGCGCCAAGGTCCTCACCAGAAAGAGCCGATCGAGGATCGCCACATACTTCTGTGCCGTCACACTCGACAGGCCGAGAGCGGCGCCGAAACTGGAATGGTTGACTAGCTGCCCTGCGTGCTCTGCCAGGACCGCCAGAAGACGCGGCAACCGATCGAGCTGGTCGATATTGGCGATGTCCCTAACGTCCCGATCAAGGATCTGTGTCACATAATCTTCGAGCCAGGCAGTGCGTCTCGCCGGGGTCGATCTGCGCAGTGCCTCCGGGTATCCGCCACACAGCACGAGTGCGATCAGTTCGTCGCCAAGCACCACATCGCCGGTCACCGCAAGCTCCTCGCCGGCAAATAGGCGGTCCAGCAAGCGGCCTGGCGTGGAACGGATTTCCGATTGGGCGAATGGCAGGAGGGAGACCGTGGCCATCCTGCCGGCAAGAGAATCGGCTACCGCCGGAATAGTGGCGACGTTGGCGGAGCCGGTCAGAAGGAACCTGCCGGGTGTGTCGTCACGATCCACACGTTCCTTGATCGCCAGCAACAGTTCTGGCGCGCGCTGGATTTCGTCAATCACCGCCCGGTCGATGCCTCTGACGAAGCCCACCGGATCAGCGCGTGCAGCGCTCAAGGCCCCCGCGTCGTCAAGGGTGATATACGATCGGTCGCCTCCGGAAAATTGTCTCGCGAGGGTCGTTTTTCCAGCCTGCCGCGGACCGATGATCAGGACGGCACGTGTGTCTTGGAGCGCCGCTTCGACGAGCGGGCGGATTTTCCGGTCAATGATTCTGCGCGGCGATACCGAACTGGCCATGCGTCCATCTCTAACGCATAGCCCGTCTGATTTAAAGTGGGAAAGCGACCAGATTTCACTATCCCATGCCGACGACGATACACCCAACCGATTTCTTCATCGATCCGCCGCCACCGATCCCGCCATCGCCTCCCCGGAAGCGACGACGAACGCAATCTGGTTGACCTCGTTGTGGGACAGCGTCTGCGCGCGCGGCGTCAGTCCATGAGCATGAGCCAGCGCACACTGGGATCAATCCTTGGTGTCACCTTTCAGCAGGTGCAAAAATACGAGCGGGGGGCGAATCACATAACTGTCACTACGCTCGTCCGCGCCGCTGAAGCGCTGGAGACACCCCTGTCCTATTTTTCTGGAAGGCCTCGGACCGAGCAATCCAGCTTTGATGCCGAAGGTGCTGCGGCTCTATCGCGCCTTCCCGACCGATATGCTGGACAAGATCGACGACACGAAAGTGCGCGCCGCAGTTCGGACTCTGGTGCGGGCGCTTTTGACGATCGTCGGCTGAATGCATGGGACCAAAACCGCGCGCTACGATCTGCTGCCTCCGACGAACAGCTCTCTGACCGGAGTTACCCAGCCGTCGACGGTCAGATAGAGATCGACAAACCATGCCTCGACGGCACCGAGCTGCGGCCCAAAATAGATGAGCGGCACCACGATGACGAATGCTAGAATGGCTACAGAGATGAACCCGTCCGGCCGATCTTCAGATCCTTCCAGCGGTGGTAGCTGGTCATTGCGCCGGTCGCTCTTCATATCCCACATCTACCTGTCCCGATCATCGCGATCACGGTCCTGACGCTCTTCGAGTTCGAGCTCGATCTGTCGGAGACGGGGCACGTGCTGCTGCGGTGGATCGGCTCTGGCATGTTCCGCGTCGAGCGCCGGTTTCCTTTCAACGGATCGGTCATCGGGATGCCTTGTTCGTTGCTGGGACGTGATGGTCGCCTCCTGCTCGACAATCTGGTCATCCGGCTCAGGCGTTGAACGGACATCCCGACCCGTATCATGAAGCTGCTCCGCATCGGCCGCTTCCTGCTTTCCATCGGCGTTGTTCGTACCGGAGTCGGACGTATCAACTCGATTCCTGCCAGGGTGCCTGTCCTCGCGTCTGTCCTCTGCACGAGACAGTTCGATCTGTTCGATCGTGCGCTGCAGATCCTGATCCGATTTTGCGACTTCCCGCATATACTGGTTGTCGCCATCGACGGCCATCTCCGCGGCGCGGTTCATTTCCCGCTCGAGACCGGCTCGGTAGCTCGCGGTAAAGGACTGCGGCAGGTCGCCCGCTTCGATCCGCTCGAGCCCTTCGTGATAGCGGCTGACTTCGATAATAGCTTCGTTTGCCGTTTCGACAGCCTGCTGTCCGAAGCGGGCCACGGCCGCCTCCCATTCGGCATCGGGATCTTCATACCGATCATCTCGACGACCAGGCATTGCCGGCCCGGCCTCGAAGTCCGCCTGGCGCTCGGTGAACTCGAGATACTCGCGGCGAATGTCCACGACTTCACGCGCCACCGCGGCGACCTCATCGAAATCGACGCGATCGGTTGCATCGAGCGTTTGCTCCACGGAGGCAAGTACGCCCTCCACGCGATTTTCGTAAGCCTCGAATTCCGGACGCGTCATTTCTCGCATCTGTCCATCCTCACCGTTCACGAACTTATCCAACTCTATTATATTGGCTGCATTTTTTACAGCATCCAGACCATCATCGGCAAAATTACGATCATTTTGATTGTCTTCGGCAAACTCTAGGAGACGCGCCCTCTGCTGCATCGCAAAGGCGCCCTCTCCCGTGCCCTGCTCGCCATTGGCGACATCGTTCCAGGCCTCGGCGGCCGCCGCTGCGTACTGCCGGCTGCGGTCACTGGCTGCGAGGTTGATCTCGTTCGAGCGCTTTGCCCAGTACCGGACATGAGCGGCGTCACTCGTACCTTCATGCTCGGTCCTGCCGCGATAGCTGACGGGACAAACCTGGTTACGCGTATAGGCCGGGGCGCTGGCAAACTCCCGGCGATCGGTGAGTTCCATGTCGATCCCCTGCTCGCGCGCCTTCTCGGCCATCAACGAGCGCCATTCGCGGAATGTCTGCGGGCTCGTCACGATCCGCTCTCCGGTCTCCGACCGCATGGTGACGATCGCATGGGCATGGATATGCGGACGCTTCCCGCCTTCTGCCGTCTCCTTCGGATCGAGTGCCGGGTCATGCACGGCAAACACATAGCGATGCCCCGCGAATTGCTCGCCCAGGAACTCACGCACAGCGCCTTCGAAGGCAGTCGCATCCGTGCCGGCGCGCGCCGAGACGATCAGATGCATGACGTCTCTGCCCTTGCGGCTGTGCAATTCCTTTCGCCATTCTCTCTGCACGAGATCGCCGGCCTGCGTCGCATCTCCGATCAGCCGGCTGGAGTTGTCGCGGACCTCCCCTTCGGCTCCCGCGACCAGTTCACGCACGCGCGCCGTGCCCCACTCCACGCCATTGCCGTAGCCATGAAATCGGAACCGCGCTTCGATGTCGCTGCCAGCATCTGAATCGTCAAAGCGCTGCTGGACGATCTCCGCGGCCTTCCGATCGCCGCTCAAGCGCTCCCCACTCCCATCGCGCAGTACAATGACACCGGAGACATAAAGCTCGTCCGGGGAACGCTCCCGCGTGGTATACACGAACCGCCGATCACCGAATCCCGAGCGAAGGGTCTCGCGTAGCTGATCGTCCTGGTCGATGTCGCTATTCAGCGAGGCCGCATCGATCGAGACATGGAACACGCCGAGATCCCGGCTGGCGGTCCGGTTGTCGAAAAGGTGCTCCCATTCGGCCCGCTGTTCGGCGAGTGCATCCTTGCCGAGCACGCGCTCGCCCCGCTCGCTCTCGACGGCCAGGTCGCCCTCACGGGAGGTATAGCTCATCATCGATCCGGCACGCGCGCCGCCGCCATAAGAGGCAAGCTTGACCACCGCTGGCTGACTGCCGCGTGCAAGTGCTGCGAACCGCGTCCTCATCGGGCGGGCTGCGGAACCCGCGCCTCCGCGCGCCCACGGCGTGTGACTGCCACCACCGCGCCGTATGTTGGCACGGCCAGAGCCACCAAAACCCTCGTCCAGAGGCCTCGCCACCCCTCCCTTTCGCGGCTCGTCCCAATCGCTCCTTTTGTTCTGACCAAGTTGCATCTCATGCTGCAGCACGGCGCGGCGCCGCTCCCACTCTTTATCAAACGCACCGGGAAAGAACTCCATCAGCCGTCCTCCCCGCGTCGGACGGCCGCCGCGCGCCGTGTCATCAACGCCAGTTCGGCGGCGAGCGCGGTCGCCACGCTATGCGCATCCTTGATGCTGCCTGTGACGTCCCCCTCCGTCGGCACCCTGCCGGTGTTGATGGCGCGGGCGATCTGATTGAGGTTTGTGCCGATTGCCCGCATGCCGTCGGCAAGCAGGCTGAGGACAGCGCGATCCCCTTCGCCAAGGAAGGGCTGAACGCCGGCGCCTTCCATGGAGAGTGATCGGACGAAGGCCGAAACGGTCATGTTGGCAGCGCTTGCAGCCGCCTCGAGCGCCTCGAATTCGGAGGGTGAGAAGCGGATATGCGCCACTCTGTCCTTCCGCTTCGACGATGGAGAACCGGCGTCGGCCATCGGGATCTTGCCCAGGTTCAAAATGCTTGCGGCCGCAGGCCGCGGATCGAGGGCTTGTCCCTCGATCGTCAGGAAAAATGTATCACATTTTTCCGTATCCTGCCAACCTTAATGATAGTTATTTCTCCGGTCAAATCGCCTACAAACCATTTTTTAATATTAATAGCATTGTGTTTTTTCATGTTCGTGTGTTTCTATATCGATGTAAATCCACGTCCACACGAAAATGGAGTCGTGTGTGAGTAGGAACACATTTTTGTGGAGATGAGCCGATGACCATCGTGATCGCCGCCATCAACGGCAAAGGAGGCGCGGGCAAGACCACCACGCTGATGAACATCGCCGGCGAATATGCCCTGCGCGGTGGAAGCGTCGCCATGATCGACATGGACGCTCGCAACAACCTCATGAAGTGGTGGACGGATTGCCAGGAAAAGGGCGCGCAGCCCGGGGGGATCGAGGTCTACAGCCACAAGACGGCAAGAGGCCTGGAACGCTGGATGGAGGAACACGCCAACACATTCGACTACGTGCTGATCGATACGCCCGGCGAAGACACCTCGATCGTCGATCCGGTGATCGCCTCGGCCGATCTGGTCATCTCGCCGATCCAGCCGTCCAAGCGCGAAGTGCTCGGAGCCATAGACAGCTTTGAGAACGTGGTGCGCGTCAACGAGGCGCTTGGCCGGGACTGCCTGCATGGGGTGCTGCGGACCCGGATCACCGTCACCGTTCGGCACACGGAACTGTATCGGAAGATCAGGCCGATCATCGAGGACAAGGTCGGAACCTATCTGTTCCGCACCGAGGTGTTCGAGCGCAATGTCTATAAGGACATCCACAATGGGATCGGGACGCTCCAGATGCTGGATGTGACGGAGGCGATCGCCAAAGCCCGGCGGGAAACGCAGGTGCTGGTGGACGAAGTCGATCAGCTGCTCAACGGTGCGTTGGTGCGAGGCCGGGCGGCATGAGCGGCAAGGAAACCCTGTCGCTCGACGAATTTGCGACCGCACCGCGAAAGCCGCGCCTGGGCGCAATCGGCACTCCGGTGACGGACGATGCGAATCGTGATCGCCATGGGCGGGAGGCGCCGGAACTGACGGCGAGAGAAGTGCGGAAAGAGGGTGAGACGTCCAGCGAGGCGAGCAAGGCGCTGCGCCAGATGAAAAGAACGCGCATGAAAGGGGCAAGCCATTTTGTGAACGTCAATCTGGATCGCGACACCAAGCGGCGGTTGAAGCTGGCGTCGTTCAACATGGACACGTCCATGCAGGCGATCATGGAAAAGGCCATCCGCCAGTATCTCGATGCGAATGGTTATTGAAGAGAACGCGACGCGGCCAGAGCGAGAGGCGAGTTGAAGTCGAGGCAGAATTCCTGCTAGGAACACCATTGTTTTGGCTCTGTTTTAAGGGGTCTTGAGCCAGTTCAGGGTGTTTCCTCGTCTTTTTTGACGGGGTTGAGGCAGCAAATACGGTTCGTAGCCGAGCATATGGCCATCAAGGACGTCCAGACATATATCGACAAGCACGGCCTCGTCGAAACCAACGACTCCGAGGTCGATAAGCCAATCTGGCGCAAGCCGGGCTTCGGCGGGGTGCGCAGCCTTCTGGAGATGGAGGAGGAGATCAGCCGCTACCTGCGGGAGCGTCGCGATGCACTGAACCTCAATCGCGAGCAGGTCGGCATGATGGTGGGACTTCATCACGAGATCTATGCGCGGCATGAGCGGGCGGGGGCGAAGCTTAGAGCGACGCGGCTCATCCATCTTGCCGAGCTGCTCGATTTCTCGCCAATCGAAGCGCTCTATGCCGCTGCTCCACATCTCTTCGGAGAGGATGAGCAGGAGGCGAACGTCAAGCTGAAGCTGATCTTGCGAATGCTCGACCTGCCCGCGTCGACGGCGCAACATCTTTTGATGATGATCGAGGAGCTGTCGCCGGACAGCGGGGCGGAGAGTTCAGCTAAGCAGATGGATACGAAACGTCGAGGCTGACGGGGCGCAGGAGACAAGAACTGCGCTATCGATCGACACGTGGGCATCGTCACCGCTCGCCGTGACGAATAAAAATCGAGGCGGCTTGCGCCGCCCCGATCTTAGCCGTCATGTGCGGCCAGCTTCGGCTATTGCAAAAACCTCGTCCGGGTTGGCGTCCGTGCTCTGCCACCATGCGGCCTCCGCTTCAGCCTCGCTATAGTAGACATTCTCGACGCCGAACCTTGCGCCGCTGAAATCTTCGATTTCGGCGATGATTTCCGCGAGACCGCAGAGCTTGCCGGCCGGGATCGGCACCGCGAAGGGTGCATCGGTGTCTCGATGGTGCCAGTCTCCAGAGCGGAAATCGAAATACTCGTGTGTGAGATCGTCAACCAGATAGTCGTCGAGAAGTGCAACCGGCTCAATCAGCCACGTCTCATAATATGCCGTCTGGTAGTGGTGCAAATCGTAGAAGGCGTCCGCTTCGTCTTCGGTCCCGCGCGCTGCGACACGCGCCCGGTCGGCGGCGAGAATGTTGCGCTGCGCTTCGATCATTTTCGCAAGCTTCGTAGCAAGCGCGTCATGTACGGTGCGTGCCAGTTCGGTGTCGCAGCCGAGACGATTGGCGAGAACGCGGATGCGCAAGCCCGAAAGCTGCGCGAAAAGCATGATAGTGTTATGTGCCATGTCATGGCCTCCTTCATCTTGATGACAGAGGCCCGGCGACGGGCAAGTCGAGCATCGGGTCAAGGATCGCGAAGCGACCGCCGGAGGCGGCAAGTGGAGGAACCGATTTTCTGACGGCGCCCTCCTTCGGGCGACGGCTGAAAATTGGAGGGGCCGCGCAGTCCTTGAGGCGATGGGAGCGGCCAGTACACTGGGACGTCAGAGAGATAGACCCGCGTCCCCGCCAGGGGACGCGACCATATCCGGCTACCAGCCGGCGGGGTGGGCGAGGGGTTCTCCCCTCGTGGCACCGGGGGCCGGTCGATCCGGTCCTCGATGCCCGCGAGATGGGATCGTTACCGTAGGCGGAGTCCGCGTCAGCGGGCTCCGTGAGCGGCGCGGAAGCGTCGCGAGTAGAGCCCGGTCGGCCGCAGGCCTGCTCGCCCAAACACCGTTCATTCAGCTGATGCATTAACAACTTGAACCGATGAAGGCGTATCGCATCGATCCCGCGCGCAACATGGCACGGTTCTATCGGCTGAGGTCGACGCCGAGTCTGTTTGGGGGTGTCTGCGTGGTGCGCGAGTGGAAGGATCGGCCGGCGCGGCCGTCTGCGCATCGACCTCTACGAACAACCGGAGGAAGCGCTCGCGGCACGAGACGCCCTGTCGCAGGCGAAGCGACGACGTGGCTATCATGATGCTCGCGGCAGTGGGTGACGTACGGGGGTCTGAGGATGGGCAAAAATAAAGGCCCGCGCCGGATCGTCGTCCGGCGCGGGCCTCTTGGTCGACAGGGCTACTTGGTCGATAAGTCTACTTCGACTGCAGGTGTCGCAGCAACGCGGCGAGCGGGCCGTCATGCGGTGGTCGGCCGGCCTCCGCCGCGAAATCGGCGGCGAGCAGCAACGCAATGTCGTCGGGCAAAAGCCTGAGGTCGAAACCTCTGGCGAGAGCAGCCGCGTGCAGGGCGTCGACTGTTTCGTATTCGCGATCGCTGGTGCCGAACCACAAGGCGAGATCGTCGCCGCTCTCGTGGGGGAACGCCTGCAGGAAAAAGGTGCGTAGCGGCGGATCGTAACCGATGACGGCGTCAGGATCAGAGCGGCCTTCGCTGGTGACGGTGATGGTGTAGCGGCTCATCGAAGGCTCCTGCTGGTGTGGAGCGAAAAGAGAGCCGACCCCTTGCGGGGCCGGCTCGCTGCGGTTCACTGCGGGTTGTTCCAGAGGATCACCTTCTTGTTCTCGTCGCCGCCGGGGGCGGGAGCCAGGTTGCCGAAGATCACGCCGATCTCGGGAGCCTCGATCTTGACCGAGAGGTATTCCTCGCCCGAACGCTGGGAGATGCGGTTCCAGCCGGCGCCGATCTCGAAGCCTGTGCGCTTGTTGACGATGCGGTAGTCGGGGGCATCCTCGCGCGACTTGTTGGTGTTCGGGATCAGGGTGATCGGGGCGTTGACCCGCAGCGTGGCGAACACGCCTTCCATCGAGCCGTCGGCCTTGGCGGTGAGGTTTGCGATCGTGGTGGCCATGGTAGTTCTCCTTCGGTTGCATCGGGACTATTCCCGATGGCGCCGCTGGAGAGGGCCGTCCTGCTGCGGTCACTCGGCACAAATTCTGGAAAATTCTATTTGCCGCAGACAGCGGGCCGCACTTTCAAGGGGCCCGCTTTGCGGGAAGGAAAGTGCCCTGGCCCGCAAACAAAAAACGAAATCGAATTTTCCTGAATTTTTGTGGAGCGTACCCCCAACGGGGGTTGACCGCAAAAGCAGGCGGTCCACTACAAAGGCGACATAACCACGGGAATCGTCCGGATGTGAGCGAAGGCGATGCTCCCGGCCACCATCGCTGATCCCAGCGGAGCGCGCGGCGGGAGGCATTTGCCCGGCCTGCGGATCAGCCTCTCCATCACCGTCCCGCATCCAACGGTCTCGCGCGGAGGTCCCCTGCCCGGCCTTCCGTCACGCGCCCGGTTTCGGGACCGGAGCCGGCCTGTGACGCTCCGTTCCCGCACCGGCGAGGTGGTCCACGATCAATCACGGCAACCGAGTTTGCGCTGCCTGATCCGCGACCGCGCCGGCCTTGGCGCGACGGACAGGGAGATGTTGCTGAGGACCACAGGCGGGCCGCAAGAGGCGGTTTCGCAAGGGCAGGCTTGAGGGATGACACCCGCCGACGGTAGGCGCGACCGGCACACAACAGCAGGGTCGGCCTTCGGCCGGGCAAGGGGGAGCGGCTGGCTCTGACCGGTCGCGATCCGGTCCCGGCGGCTGCCAGCGATCAGCCATCCAGTGCGAGGCGCTCCCCCGCCGTCATGCGGGCCTTGACCTCGCGGCGCACGTCGGAGCCGGCATGGTGAAGCATGGTGCGCCAATCCGCGATGTCGTGGATGGTGGCCACCGTGCCACGTAGCATGTCGCAAACGACGCATGGACTGCCAATCACGGCCAGGCGCAGCACATTGAGGCAGGTGCCAGGCGAAGCGCCGTCCCAGACCATCATGCCGAAGTCGGCGCGACGGGCCATTTCGCGATCCTTTTCGGCGTGGGCGGCAAAGCCCTTCGTGCCGTCCGGCGGCGGGATTCGGTAAGCAGCCCAATCACCGAGATTGTTGCGCGGTTCGGCACCCGCATGGAAAACGCCGACGTGGTCGTAACTGTAGCCTGCGAGCAGACCCTGCATCTCGACATCGGCGCCTGGTGCGTCGCCGATCAGCACGCCATGCTCCTGTGCGACGATCGCCCCGATCCGCTCGATCGCGGGGATCGACAGTTCATAGATGTCGCGGGATCCGCCCAAAAATATCATCGCCATGGTCGCTTTCCTTTCTCTCAAAGCGCCCACCCCGCTCCGGCCCTCCTCTGCCTCTCGCGCGAGGGATCGTCACCGAAGGCCGAGACGGCGAAGCCGGCTCGGGGAGCGGCGGCACGCCACGACTGGAGCCCGGCCGGCCGCGGGCCGGCGCGCCCGAACCGGATCGGACGACAATTGACCTCAGGCATCGCGCACGCGCGCCGCTTGGCCGCCGCGCGGAACTCGGGATGCCGGGCCGGACGCGCGCGCACGAAGATATGAGGAAGTGATGCGGCGCTCACGCGCCGCCCTCCGCGAACCGCCAGACGGGGATGCCGAGCTGCCTGGCCTTGTCGGCAAGATTCTCGGTGATGCCGGAGCCGGGAAAGACGATCAGTCCATAGGGAATGACCGACAGCAGCTGGTCGTTGCGGCGGAACGGGGCGGCCTTGGCGTGCCGGTTCCAGTCCGGCTTGAACGCGATCTGCGTGACCTTGCGGTTCTCGGCCCAGCAGGCGGCGATGCGTTCCGCGCCGCGTGGGCTGCCGCCGTGCAGCAGCACCATGTCGGGATGCTTTTCGCGGGCCTTGTCGAGCGCGTCCCAGATCCGGTCGTGCTCGTTGCAGTCGAGGCCGCCGGCGAAGGCGATCTTGGTGCCGGCGGGAACCAGCACCTCAATCTCGGCGCGACGGCGCGCAGCGAGGAAGTCGCGGGAGTCGATCACTGCAGAGGTCATTGCCTGGTGGCTGACTTTGGAACCGGTGCGCGGCCGCCATGCCGATCCGGTTTGCGCCTCGTAGAGATCGGCCGCCTCGTCGCGCATGATTTCCAGCACGTTGCGGCGCTCGATATAGGTGATGCCCTCAGCGGTCAGCCGTTCCAGCTCGACGGACTTCACCTCCGATCCGTCCTGCTCGTTCTGGCTCGAGCGCTGCGCCTCCTCGTTGCGGTCGAGGCTGCGGGCGACGCGCTCGGAGGCGCGGTGGAAGACGTTGGTGAAGGACCAGAGGAGGTCATCGAGGTCTGGTTCTAGCCGGGTTTCGCCGAGCATGCCGGCGAAGGTCTCGACGATGCCGGCTAGGCCGGCCCGGATCACCTCGTCGTCTGGTAGCGGCCGGGGATCGGGTTCGTCCTGATGCGGACGATGGCCGTACATCTGGAGTTCGAGGATGACGCGGTCGGTCGGCGAGGAGGCGTGGTAGGGCTCGTAGGCGTCGTCAAAAGGAAGCTCGTAGGTCATGGCGTGTCTCCGTCGGTTGTGGCCGCGCCCATCGCGGCCTGACAGCGAAACCCGGCCGCGCGCCGGGCGCGGCCGCACCGAAGGCCGAAGCGAAGCGGAGGACGGCGCAGCCGTTGCGGCTGTGACCGGGGGGTGGCAGGGATCGCCTCTCAGGCAGGCCGCGGGCGCGGCCTCCGATGAAACCCCGGCCATGCCAGCGAACTTGCCGTGACGCCCGCCCCTGCCCGCCTGCCGGCGAGAGCCATTCATCCGGACGGAGGCAAGTGACGGGCATCTTCCGGGGCGAGCTGATCGCGGAGCCATGCCGCGAGATGGGCCGCGCCGAGCTGACGCAGGTCGTCGTTGAAGTCACCGAGCTGCGGGCGGAGCACCATGGCGAGAATACCGGCCTCGCCTGCGCGCCGGCTGAGACGCTCGATACCATGCCGGCCGGCGGCGTCCGCATCGGCCGCGATATAGAGGCGACAGCAGCCAGGCGGGAAAGTCAGGCCGGCGAGGTGATTGGCCGAGGTGGCGGCGGCAACCGGCAGCGCCGGCATCACCGTGCGGAGCGAGGCCATCGTCTCGAAACCTTCGCCGGCGGCCATGACCGGTACAGGAGTGCCGGGATGGAGGCCAAGCCAGATGCCGTTGCCCAGCAGAGAACCAAGAGAGCGGCGGGGATCGTCGACATGCGCCTTGCCGTCACCGGTCGGATCCAGCCAGGTGCGTTGCAATCCGGTGATGCGTCCGTCGAGGGTCGTGACGGCGGCGATCAACGCCGGCAGGGTCTGCGTCTCGCCGGTCGCAAGATCGCGATAGTAGCAGCCGGGATGAAAGCGCAGGGGGGGCTCGCGCGCGGTCAGGAGGATGCCGCGGCCGGCAAGGTAACGCGCGGCCAACGTGCCGGCGATTGGCTGGGACATAGCGAACAGGCGACGTGCGGCGTCGGCGGAGCCGCGCGCCACGGCTGGCTGGCGCTGCGCGCCGGGGTTCTGCAGCTGCGGTCGCGGCATGGCGAGGAAGCGGCGAGCCTCGTCCGCGACATCGCGGAACTCGATAAGGCCGCAGCTTTCGCGGATGACGTCGAGCAGATCGCCGAATTCTGAGGTGGCCTCGTCGACCCATTTGCCTGCCGGACCTTTGGGATTGGCTTTCAGCCGCACATGCATCGATCCACCACGCGTGTTGCGCGCGTCACCGACGATCCAGTGGTTGCCCGAGCGATGGCCGTTGGAGAGATACTCGCGGCACACCGCCTCGGCATGGTCGCCAAGGCGGTGTGCCAGCTCGGAAGCCGAACCGGACATGATCGCCTCCCCTCAAGCTGCGACCATTCGGTCGGTGACTCCGATCAGCGGGTGGCGATCGAAGAGCGAGGCGAGAATCGTGGGCCCCTGCGTGGCCTTCGGGACGAATAGCCTGAGTTTCCAAGAGATGATCTCTGAGATCAGTCCGAGCGCCTTCAGCCGCGGGACCATCGCGTCAGTGAAACCGATCAGCTCGACGCGGTAGTCGTTCATCACCCGGCTCCGGCGCAGGATGAGGCCGTCAGTAAGTTGCAACCCGATCCGTCCATTGACCAACCCGGTCCAGGCTTCCTCCGGCGCAAGCGTCGGTACATTGTCGATACCGAGATTGCGCAACATGGTGGCGACCAGCGTCGGCGCGATGTGACGGCCGATGATGCGTTCGCCAGCATCGGTCTGGATCCGGTAGACTTGACAGTCATGATCGGGGAGCCGGCGCCAGATCGGCAACAACAAGCCGGTGACGATGTGGAAGGTGCTGGTGCTGAACTCGGGCACGGCATCAACTTCCGCGTGCCACAGTTCGCAGAACAGTTTTCGCTCAGTCGGCTGCCAATGGGTTTCGGCAAGGGCGTCGAGGCCGAAGCGCATCTCGTCGGTCGGCCGCAGCAGACGCACGCGATGCTCTATGGCGCCGTCATCGAGCATCAGGCTTGCCGTCGGCAGCTGGATCGCCGCGCGGTTCGACCGCGTGTTCACCAGCAGGCTCGATTGCGGCTCGGCCCGCGAAATCGCCAGTGCGTCGGCTAGGCCGAGTGGCCGGATGCGATCCTTGCGCGCCACGGTCAATATATGTGACTGCGCGCCCGAGACCGGGTGCGTATAGACGGTTTGCCGATCGGTGACGGTGATGCTTTCGGCCGTGATCGTCTCCAAGCCCTTGTCGTAAGTGCCGGCGGCGATGGCGCTTTCGACCTTTGCAGCCATCAGCAGCTCGAACACCTCGAACAACAAGTTCTGGGTTTCGATGCGCAACGCGAGCAAGCGATTGAGCCAGGTCGTGATCGGCGGCAGTTCGTCGCGCAACCCGCCCTCGTCCGTGGTCAGCGACAGGCCGGTGACCGTCTCGAACGTCGTGAGGGAGCAGCCTTCGATCTTGCCCTGGTGCAGCAGATAATAGAACTGGCGCAGCGCCGCCCGCGCGTAGGGGCTTTCGAGATTGTCCTCGGAGCGGAACAGCCCTGCCCCGCCGGTCTGGCGCTGGCCGCGCGTGATCGCCCCCAGCGTGTCAAGTCGCCTGGCGATGGTCGACAGGAAGCGCTTGCCTGCCTTCACATTGGCGGCCATAGGCCGGAACAGAGGTGGCTGCGCCTGGTTGGTGCGGTGGGTCCGTCCAAGTCCCTGGATCGCGTTGTCGGCGCGCCAACCGGCTTCGAGCAGATAGTGCTTGCGCAGCCTCTGGTTCCTGGCTCCCAGGTCAGCGTGGTATGAGCGGCCGGTGCCGCCGGCGTCCGAGAATATGAGCACGCTCTTGTCGTCATCCATGAACGCCTGAGTCTCCGCGAGGTTGGCGGAGCCCGGGCGGTTCTCGACGGCGAGCCGGTCGATGCCGTCCCGACCGGTTTTCCTGACGATGCGGCGCGAGCGCCCGGTGACCTCGGCGACGATGTCGGTGCCGAAGTGATGGAGGATTTGGTCGAGCGCGCTGCCGACCGGCGGCAACGACGCGAGTTTTTCGATCATCTCGTTGCGCCGACGCACAGCCTCGCGGCATTGGATGGGGTTGCCGTCCGGGTCATGCACGGGCCGCGAATAGATATTTCCCTCGGCGTCCGAATATTCCTCGAAGAGCTGCGTGGGGAAGGAACGCATCAGATACCCACCGACATACTCGCGCGGCGTGACGTCCACGTGGAGATCCGACCATTCCTCGGTCGGGATCTCGGCCAGCCGCCGTTCCATCAGCGCCTCGCCGGTCGAGACGATCTGCACGACCGCCGAATGACCGTCAGTGCGATCCTGCTCGATCGCGGCGATCAGCGTCGGCGTCATCATCGATGTGATGAGATGGCTGAAGAAGCGCTGCTTGGTGCTCTCGAAGGCCGAGCGCGCCGCGGCCTTCGCGTTGCGGTTCAGCGTGCCGGACTCAGCTGTGATGTTGGTCGCCTCGAGCGCGGCGGTCAAATTGCTATGGATGACCTGAAAGGCATCCGCGTACGAATTGTAGATGCGGATCTGCTCCTCGGTCAGCTCGTGCTCGAGCAGGTCATATTCGACGCCGTCATAGGAGAGCGAACGCGACGTGTAGAGGCCGAGCGATTTGAGATCGCGGGCGAAAACTTCCATGGCGGCAACACCGCCATCCTCTATCGCCGAGACGAACTCCGCGCGGTTGGCGAATGGGAATCCTCGCTGCCCCAGATGCCGAGACGCTGTGCATAGGCCAGATTCTCGACAGCAGTGGCGCCAGTCGCCGAGACATAGACAACACGAGCGTCGGGTAGCGCATGCTGCAACCGCAGGCCCGCTTTGCCCTGCTGCGAGGGCGCGACGTCGCCGCGTTCGCTTTTGCCGCCCGCGGCATTGGCCATGGCATGCGCTTCGTCAAAGACGATCACTCCATCAAAAGACTTGTTGGCCCCTGTCGCAACTTCGTCGCTCCCCGCCTCTTGTCCGACCCAGTCGATGATCTGGGCGATGCGGGATTTCTTGCCATCTCGTTCCTGCGAGCGCAGCGTTGCGTAGGTGGTGAACAGGATGCCTTCGGCAAGGCGGATCGGGGTGCCCTGCCGATAACGCGAGAGCGGCTGGACAAGCAGACGCTCCTGGCCCAGTGCGGACCAGTCGCGCTGGGCGTCCTCCAGCAGCTTGTCCGACTTGGAGATCCAGATGGCGCGGCGGCGACCCTGCAGCCAGTTGTCGAGGATGATGCCGGCGACCTGCCGTCCCTTGCCGCAGCCGGTGCCGTCGCCCAGAAACCATCCGCGGCGGAATCGGATACCGTTCTCTGCACCTTCCGGAGCGGCCGACACGACGTCGAAGGTCTCGTCCACCGTCCAGGCGCCGGCGAGATGACCGGAATGCGCCTCGCCGGCATAGATGACGCTTTCGACCTGGGCATCCGACAGCAGGTCCTCTTCGATGATCGCATCCGGCAGAAGTGGCCGGTACGACGGCTTCGGCGGCGCGACTGCCGCCATGGCGGCCGACTGGACCAGCGGTGTCGGATGTGGCTTGGCGCGCGGAATCTCGATCGACTGGAGCGCATAGGGCTCGTAGATCGTGTCGGTGAGCCGGCCGCCCTCCTCCGGCATCCAGTCGCGCAACTCATAGGAAAGGGGAACGACCGGCGTCCGGACTGCGATTGCCGAATGGTTGGGCTTTGCTCGGGCAACCGGACGGACCGGCCGATTGAACTCCGACACAGACGCCGCAGCTGCGATAGGCGCAGCTCTCGCACCTGGTCGCGCGTCCATCTGCATGGCGGCATTGCGCAGGATGCCGGTCGACAGGGCATCGATCGAATCCGGGAAGCCGCCAGGGTTCCTGAGCGGCAGGTCGGAGATCCAGGCAAGTAGCGTCTCGACATCGGGCGCTTTGCCCGGCGAGGGGGCGAACGCGGAAGGATCGGACGCTGGCGTCTTGTCGATGATGGTCAGGCGAGTTTCCGCCGTCGTGCCATGGCGGGCATAGACGCGTCCGTCGATCGCCGCAGTGAATACGACGGTGCCCTGCTGCTGCAATCGTTCGAAGGCCGGTCGCCATTTGGGGTTTTCGGGAGAAATGCCGGTGCCGGTGATGGCGACCAGGCGGCCGCAGGCGCGCAGGCGTGCAAAGGCGGAAGAGAGATGCCGCCATGCCGCATCGGCGACATGGCCGTCGACATAGGCGCCGACAGTGAAGGGCGGGTTCATCAGCACGACGGAGGGCTCTACCGCTGCATTGAGGTGATCGTCGAGATGTGCGGCGTCGTGCCGGGAGACAGGAGTGCGGGGAAAGAGCAGGCCGAGAAGATCGGCGCGCGTAGCGCCGAGTTCGTTGAGGATGAGTGAAGCTCGGGCAATCTCGGCATGGACGGCGAGAAGGCCGGTGCCGGCCGAAGGTTCGAGAACGAGATCCGAAGAGGAGATCGCGGCGGCGTGAGCAGTGACGAAGGCGAGCGGCAGCGGGGTCGATAGCTGCTGCAGGGCCTGGCTTTCATCGGAGCGGCGCGTGTGGGTGGGAAGAAGTTCGGCGATGCGTTGCATAATCGCAAGCGTCGCCTGCGGCGAGGATGACCGGGACCGGATCGCCGGACCGAAGCGGTGCAGGAACAGGACTTGAGCACCTTCGAGTGCCTCATAGGCGTCCTTCCAGACCCAGAAGCCTTGCGCATCCGTGCCGCCGAAGCTGGCCGTCATGGCATCCCGCAGTGCCGCGGTGGTGATGGGCTTGCCCTGCTCAAGGAAGGAGAGAAGCTGGACAGCCGCCTTCAGGATCGCCTGGGCGGTGTCGATGGGGTCGGGTGCCGGAGCAACAGGGGGAGCGGCCGTCCGGGCGACGGGCGATGCGGTCGTGACGATGTTCATGGAGATATCCTTCGCGAGAGGGGAGCGGCTCCCGTGCCGTCACTCTCTCCGCGCCGGCCGGGCCGCACTCCTCCCGGCTCCCCTCTGCCTCTGCCGCGGATGTACCAGATGGGTTGCGCTCTGCGCAAAGCCATGACTTGAATGCGCGGACAGGGATGCGGCGGCGACCTGGAGCTGCGGAGGTGATGCGACGATTCCGAATTGGCAGTGAGATCTACGAGGACGGTGCGCCTGACCTGCAGGCGGCACTGGCGAACGCATATGACCGCAGGGAGCGACCGCTATGTCTTTGCCGCGAGCCGGGCTGCCCGATGTACGTCGCCCGGATCGGCGACCTTCACCTGATCAAACGCATGCCGCTCAGTGGCGGCGGTCACGATCCGTCCTGCGATTCTTATGTGTCACCATACGAACTTTCCGGACTGGGGATGTTGCTGGGCAACGCGATCCAGCTCGACCCGCAAAGCGGCCTGGCTGCGCTCAAACTGGACTTCAGCCTGTCGAAGACGGGAAGCCGGGCAGCGGCCGTCCCTGCTGGCCAGAGTTCGGCGAGCGTGAGCGGAGACCCCAGGAGGATGTCGCTTCGTGGCCTCCTTCACTATCTCTGGCATGAGGCCGAGCTGACTGTCTGGACGTCCAGATGGGCCGGCAAGCGGCATTGGTGGAATGTCCGCTGGCACCTCCTGGAGGCCGCCGGGCAGATGACGGTGATGGGCGGATCGCTGGCCGATATCCTGTTCGTGCCTGAGCCGTTCCGGGCCGAGAACAAGGAAGCCATCGAACATCGGCGCAACGCGGTCCTGGCTCCCGCATTGCCGCCGAAATCCGGTCCACGAAAGCTGCTCGTGCTGGCCGGCGAGGTGAAGGAGATCGTGCCTGGCCGCTCCGGCCAGAAACTCGTCATCAGGCACCTTCCCGGTTTTCCGTTTATCATCGACGACGCGCTGCATCGTCGATTGCAGGCACGCTTCGAAAGAGAATTGTCGCTGTGGGAAGCGGATTCGAGCTCGCATCTGATAGTGATCGCGACCTTCGGACTGAATCCGGCGGGGCTTGCGATTGTCGAGGAGATCGCACTGATGGTGGTCTCCGAGAACTGGATACCTTACGAAACGGTGCAGGAGAAGAGGCTCGTCGACGCGCTTGCGCGGCTTCGCGAGAAGAGCGTGAAAGGATTGCGCTACGATCTGCAGCCCGATCAGCCGATCGCCAATGCGCTTCTTCAAAACCGTAAAGAGCCATTCGCGCTGTTTGTCGTGCCGGCCGGGGCGGACGAAGCGTTCGAAGCTTCGCTGCACGACATGATCGCGAACAGGCCTGAGATGGGTGCCTGGATCTGGCAGGTGGGCGACGGGGAGATGCCGGCCCTTCCCTAGGCTGCGACGACATCCGCGATTCCATCAATGTCATGAATCGATTGGCAGTCATCGATTCAGACAATGCGTTGGACGCGCAAGCTTGCTGGCCCGATCATGATTGCATGGTGAGGGATGACCGGCGATTGTCATTTACGGTTAGCATGCTGCAGGTTTCGGACAATCCGCGCCCAGATGAGATCATGCGACTGATCGTCGTTGGTGTTGAGATCGGCAACTCGGGAGATCTGTCCGACTCCCAGGGTCCGTCGGTGGCCGAAACGCTGGAAAGCTGGATTGCACAAAGGCGTTCGTCCGGAGCCATGCCGCGGTGGCTGGTTGTGACAGATGGACGATAGGGTCTTGCCATCGTAGGTGGGACATGTTCCGGCAAGCGGATCGATACCCATCTGAAGGCAATCCGATATGAAGCGGCAGAGTCGACCCTTCATCGTCGAGGTGAAGAAGAAGCGCGGTGAGTCTGTGCGGCAGCTTTCGATCTGGGGAACGCTCGATCTCGCAGCGATTGGCGCGGAAACGGCGTATGAACTGCCGAATTACGACGCGCCTGTCGATCCAGTCGCGACGATCGACAGCGAGCCGAAACCGGATCTTTCGCAGCCCTCGGTGCCGTCGCAGGGGCTTGGTGAATCAGAAGCCATCGAGGATGCCGGTCCGATTGGTGTCGAGCCCGAAGGTGGAGTCGCCGTTGAGGCTGAAGAGACGCATCGGAATCGATTCTCTCGAAGGCGTCGAGAGGACGCAGTGTCTCTTCCCCGCGCCGAACGATGGAAGCGTCGACTTCCCAGAGTGCTTCGCAAAGGCAAGTAGTCGCTTTCCCAACGCGCTGGTCTTGGGGGCTGTTCATCAGCCTTCGTGGTGGCCGGGTTGCGGCATTCCTTGATGATCGCCCTGGCCTGTCGACCACTGCGATCGCCTTGGGCAGCCAACACTCGAAGTCTACCTGGAAGACTTCCATCGCCCTGAAGATACAGGCGAGCTGGTCGACAAGCTCTTGGAAATTATCCGCATTGCGTCGGCTGGACTCGGCGAGGTACTGTGGCACGTCGATTCCCTCGCCCGCACAAGCAGTTTCGGCTCCCTTCCAGATACCGGTGATGTAGGTCGGCCCCACGCACTCAGAGTCAGCCGACTCGCCGTCCCAGTCGTCGTCCTCGATCGCTCGGCGGCAGGCCTCTTCAATCGTCGCGGCATCATATGTTCGCTGTCGATAGTAGGGCATACGGTAGGTCGCTTCGATGGTGAATCTGGGCATGGAAGTCTTCCTGTACGTGATTGGTGTCGGGATCGAGCGGTTTGCGGCCGGCTCAAGCAGCAGATCGCACGTCAAGCGCATTGTCGTCGCTCCGGGGCCGATCAGCCAGGGCGAGAAAGCGGGGGCGCATTTTCCGCTCCGCGTTTGACGCGGAAGAAGGCATCGACAACGCCATTGACGCGGGCCCATTGTTTCCATGCGAAGTTTCTGCCGAGACCAACTGTGGTCGACGTGCTCGGAAGACCTCGTCGGAATTTGCTTCAAACAGCATCAGAATACGGTCATCGACGGCACCGCTTTCGTTAATCCAGATCCGGTCGACATCACGGAATTTTGCAGCGCGCACGGGCGGCACGCAGATGAGAGCAAAATGCGACAGCGTCTCGCCCGTCGGCGTATTAAACTATTCCTGGACCTCAGTCCCGACGCCGCCGGTGCCGTAGTTGGTTGCGGGTGACGGAACTGGTTCAGGCGGCGTGGCGATCCGCGTAATGTGCGGAGGGATGACCGACACCGGTGATGGCGCGGACTGCTACAGCGAGGGCCGGAATATCGTCAAGCATGGTGAGAGCGACGAAATGGTTGGCGCCGCCCGTGTAATCCTTTCGACCCTTGCAGGCGCGGATCAGGATTCCATGTCCAGAGGACATAGCGAACTGGCCGACCTGGATATAGGCACGGTCATGGTGCAGGATGATTTCGCCGGAGACGGCGATGCCAGCCTTGTTGGAGCGCAGGTCAAAGCTGCCTGGTGGCAGGGCAAGTTCCGCGGCGAGCTTCTTAAGCCGAGAACGCGCCGTGGTGTGAAATCGTCTCTTCTGCTGCTCGTCATAGGAGCAGCTCTTGGTCCAGTCGAACATGTCGATCTCCATGAAAGAGAACAGGCCCGGCGATCGCTCACGCGATCCCGGACCTGTCGTCGGTTCGTTGTTAGACGGTGAAGAAGTCAGGCCGCAGCGCGGCCCTCGATGATGTCGGCGCCGATCTCGTCGGCGGAAACCTCCTCGAGATAGGCCCGACTGTACCGATTGTTGGCGAGCCAGCGTTCGGCCGCCTCGCGATCCCTGGCGAGATGCAGGAGTTCCGGGCTGTCGCCAAGGTTCTGCAGGATGCGGACCGTGCCGATGGCGGGGCGCTCGACAATTTCGAAACGCAGGTCGCTCTCGACGGAGTAGGTGCGCCGCACCGAGACGACGATGACGCCGCCTTGCCCAAAATCACCCTCGTGCAGGGTGAAACATGCGGACGAACTGTAGGTTGGCAGCTCACGCCGCGGATCTTTCTTGACCAGACGGCCGACGCCGTTGCGACTTTCCCAGGCGACGAGCTTTTTTGTGAAACGCGCCGGCGGTTTCGAGGTCGAGTCAAAGTATCGAATGACGCTTCCCAGGCTGGCGCAATCGTAGACGATATGTGCAGGCATTTTCGGATCTCTCTATGTCGGAAACGAAAAGGGCCCGGCGTAGATGCCGGGCCCAGGGTGGATCGAAAGGCCGACTATTCGGCGGCCTGGAGGTGGTCATCCTCGTCGGCGGCGCCGATTCTGGTCTCATCGGCTGATGGATCCAGATCTTCGGCGAGAAAGGCTGGCGATTCGGCGGCGGCGCCGTCGAGAGCTGTCTCGTCCGCCACATAGTCGGTGACGGTGTCGCCGGCATCGGCAACTACGTCGTTGCTATCGAGGCGCAGCGGCTCAGGCAGCCAGTTCGACCCTTCGAGAAGACGGGCGGCCTCACGTGCCATCAAGTCCTTCTTCATGTGGTCGATCAGCTGCGCGGAATCCTCGCCACGAGCTTCGCGCACCGCCTGCACGATCCTGGTCTTGGTCACGCGGCCAAGATAGTTGTCTACCGTGGGCGACCAGCCCGCCTCGACCATATCGAACCGAAGGGTGGCTGCGAGTGCGTCGGCATGGGCAAGAGCGCCCGGTCGCTTGTTCCAGGGTTCGACCACGGCGTTGAGCGAGAGCGAGGCGCAGTGCGCAAGCAGCGCTTTGCGGCTCGCCTCATCGAGACCGAGCAGAAAGTCCCACAGCCTGTCGCTGTCCGGCATATCCCGGTCCCATGCCTCGTGACGCTCGGCGATCTCCTTTGCCCATTGGGTTTCGGCCAGGCCCTGGACCTGACCGAAACTATTGTTCACCAGCGTGACCTCGAGGCAGCTGTCCTTGGCGAAACGATAGAACACCTGCAGGACGAGGGCATGCAGAACGGTGACGAAGGCAATGTCGACGTCACTGGCGAGCGCGTTGCGCAGCGCCAACGTCTTCTGCGCAGTGAGGTCAAAGACCAGCCGTTCAGGCAGCGGCTTGATGCCTTCATCCTCAGGCTCATCGGCGCCGTCAGATGTTCCGTTCACTGATCGGCCATTGACGACGACGCTGTTGGCTCCGTCCTCCACGCGCTTCGACGCGTCGCGATCCCCGCCGTCGGCCTTCTCGTCGTCATCGTCCACCTCGGCCCGGGGTTCGTCCTCAGGACGGACGAATCCGGCTTCGACCTGCAACTGGCCGTTGGCACCGAGCGTGACAAACGCTCCGGCAATCGCCTTCTGCCCCGGGTCGTAGACCTGCGGGCGATCGCCAAAACCGTCGAGTTCAGCACCGAGTTGATCGAGCCTGTCCTCGATCTCCTGGTCGGCGTCTTCCATCTCGGCATATTTGGCGTCGAGCGCATCGTACTCGGCCTTCACCGCGTCGAAGCGGGCAATCTCCTCGGTGCTCATCTCCGCCGGTTCGGCATAGACACGCCGCATGCCGGAGGTGTGGCCATAAGGGAAGCTGATCGCCGCCTCGACCCATTTCCAGCCTTCGGCGCGAATGGTCTCCGAGTCGGTCTTCAGCCTGTCGAAGACCAACCGCTCGAGCAGTGCCGCATCCTGGAGCCAGCCGCCGGAATTCTGTTCGAACAAATCGCGCAGGACAACGCCGCCTGCCGCCTCGTAAGCTTCGGCGCCGACATAGACCGCCCGTCGATCATCCGCGCGTACTGTGGTCTCGGTCAGCAGGCGCCGGATGTAATAGGGCTCCTGCATGTGCGTATTGCCAGCGATGCGCTCCCAGACCTGCTCCTGCCGGGCATGGTCGTCGGAGATCGAGAGCGCCATGATCTGCTCGAGGCGGATCTCGTCCTTCTCGTAGCGCTCAAGCAGCTTTGGCGAAACTGCGGCAAGCCTGAGTCGCTGCTTGACGGTCGCCGCTGACACGAAGAACCGGGCGGCGATCTCCTCGACATCGAGCCCCTGCTCCTTCAGTGCCTTGAACGCACGGAACTGGTCGAGGGGATGCAGGTTTTCGCGATGCACGTTCTCGGCAAGCGAGTCCTCTTCGACCGATGTCGTTCCGTTGCGATTGACGATGCAGGGGATCGGCTCGTTCTTGGCGAGCCGCTTCTGCCTGATCAACATGCCGAGAGCGAGAAAGCGGCGCCCACCGGCGGGGACTTCGAAATTACCAGTCTCTTCGCCGGTCTCGTCCAGCACGGGACGGACGTTCAGGCTTTGAAGCAGCTTGCGCCGCCCGATATCCTCGGCGAGTTGCTCGACGGAAACGCCGTCCTTGATGCGTCGGACATTCTTTTGCGACAGCATCAGTTTATCGTAGGGAATGTTTTCCGCGGCGTTCATTTCGATCTTCTGAATGGCCTTTGCCATGGTCTGGTTCTCCATGACGGGCGGCCCGGGGCCACTCCCCGAACCCAAAACCCGTCACAAACCTCCCCTCCCCCCCTCTGCCTCTCGCGGACCGCGGCCGGACGGCGGCGGACCGCGAGGAAGCGAGGCGCTGGATCGCCGGCACCGTGCCGATCAGGCAGCGAGATCGAGCAGCTTCTTGGCCTTTCCCTCCATATCCAGCCGCACGTCCTGGTGGTGCTTGTCGCGGGCGATCCTGGTAATCCCCTGGACGAAGTCAAAGATTGACTCAGGCGGCCGGCCCTCCTCCACCAGAACCGTGTCGATGATCTTCGTCGTCTCGACTTTGGAGAACCCGCGCTTGCGCAGGAAGGTCGTTCGGTCTTCGTCGTCACGGGCGACGATCCGCCCGCGCGCCGCCTTGATGCCGTTGATGAACGGCATCGGCGAGGAGTCGGCGAACTGGATCAGCGCCGGCTCCGCCTCCATCGCAAAGCGGGACGCGGCATATTTGGAATGCCTGATCGTGATTTCCTCGAAATCTTCGACGCCCCACAGATTGCGGTTCTGACACACCGCGCGAAGATAGAAACTGGCGATTCCAAGCGTGCGGGCGCCGACTTCGGAGTTCCAGCAGTAGAATCCACGGAAGAACAGATCGGGTTCTCCGTTGGGCAGCCTGCCAGCTTCAATCGGATTGAGGTCGTCGACGAGGAAGAGGAAGACGTCGCGGTCAGAGGCATAGAGCGTCGTGGTGTCCTTCGTAATGTCGGCGTGGGGATTGTAGATGCGCGTCGACCAATCGAGCACGCCCGGCACTTTCCAGCGCGTGTCGCCGATGCCATTGCCGGCGACTTTTTGGACTGCCTCGACCATCGAAGATCCGCCCATAGTCGGGACCCGTCACCGCTCGTAGCTCCAGACGGCCGTTCTCGATTTCCAGCGTCTTCACTTGCTCGGCCCGGTGCGAGGTCAATCCATACTGCAGATTGATCGCGGCAAGTGGCGCTGGAAGCTGGCGCAGATAGTTGGCCGGCGCGCCCACAAGGCTTGCGAGTTGGCCAAAGCTCCAATGTGTCGGTGCAATTGGGGCATTCGCATCGGGCAGGATCAGCATGAGGCGCTCGGCATCGTCGCGGCTGGCCTCAACGCGAATGCCTTCGCTTTCGACGACGCGCGTTCGGCTGCGCTGGGACCGGGTCTTTACCGAATTTCGGAGGTCGGCAAGCGACAGATATCGCTCGTCGGCAGGCCGATTGAACCATTCGGACGAGACACGGCCCACCCTCTGGCCGCGGCTGACATCAACCTTGTAGCCAGCATGTGCATTACGCGTGGGCGTTTGAGTTTCGATCTGAGTCATGGGATTTGCTCCTCAGCGGGCGCCGGGAGACTCTCTCCCAGCCCTCAACCCGCCGCCGCAGGCTCCGCCCCCCTCTCCCTCTTTTCGGCATGAACGACCCGGAACGCCGCATCTTCTGCCCAAGCATGGGTTGAGCCGAGATGTCTCCCTCTAGCTGCGGGGTCGAACGTATAGATCCTGATCCGGTTCGCGCAGCCTAAACACAGGCTGACGCTAATTCACGGCAAGTTGGCTATGCATCCAATCGCAATCGTGCCAAAGCTTTTCTCATGAAGCGCATGTCACCCTCGGGCTGGCTGTTCGCGATCCTCGCTTTGATCGGCTTGGCATTCGCTCCCGCCGCGCCGTCCCTGGCATCGTCCGCGATGGCCATGAACATGGCGGTCGCGATGCCTGACGGAATGGCGTGTTGTCCGGATGATCACCCGGTGATTCCAGACTGCGCGAAGGACTGTCCCTTTGCCGTGGTCTGCACGGCCGTGTTCGTGAGCGCGCCGGTCTCGGAGTGCCATCCACTCGGTCTCCGCATCTCGCTCAAGGACTGCTTTCCGGCGTATGGCGATACGGAACTTTCGTCCCTGATCGGCGATCCACCCCCCAGACCTCCCAAAGCCTGACTGTCAACGGCGTTCGAAGCGCCGGCTCCCGAGCGGCAAGACCGCTCGGTCGAACTGTGTGGCCCCTTGCCATGCTGATGCCGTGCGCAAGCGCGGTCCAATGACAGTCGGAACATCTGAATATGAAATCAAAACCTTTCGTTCGCGCCGCGATGCTGGCGCTTGCATCCGTCATGGCGTGTTCTCCCATCGCCTTTGCCGGTTCTGATGACTATGAATTTCAGCTTGTCGAAAACGAGATCAAGCAGGGCGCCGGCGCGACCGTCGCCGTAAGACTCGTCGACAGGCGGACCGGCGAGCCGGTGGCGAACGCGGTCGTGTTCGCGACACGCATGGATATTTCGCCAGACGGGATGGAGGCCATGACCTCGCCCGTGGAGGCGATGCCGTTGATCGAGCCGGGCGTGTATCGGTTCAAGACCGACCTCACCATGGCCGGCGGCTGGCGTTTCTCGATCGCGGCCAAGGTTCAGGGCGAGACCGAAACGGTCGAAAGCAGGCTTGTTCTGAAGGCGGTCCAATGAACAAGCTGGCAGCTATTCTCACGCTCGCCATCGTTGCCGGCGGAACGGCGGCCGGAGGATACTGGGCCGGGCGCAGCGGCGTGGACCGCGCGACCCTTGGAATGGCGATGGACGCGTTCGTCGCTCAAACGCTCGGCCGCGAGGCGATGGTGACTGCCGCTGACGCGACAACTTCCGGTCCCATCATTTACTATCGCCATCCCGACGGCGATCCGGTCTATTCGGCCACTCCGAGAAGGACCAGCGACGGGCGCGATTTCGTCGGCGTCAGGGCCAGCGAGGACGTCAGCTTAGATCCCGGCGCGCTGCCGGTCGGGGCGATGACCGCCCCCGCCGGGGTGGCGAAACCTGGAGAGCGGAAGATTCTCTACTACCGCAATCCGATGGGCTTGCCGGACACGTCGCCGACGCCGAAAAAGGACTCCATGGGGATGGACTATCTCCCGGTCTACGATGGCGAGGATGAGGACGGTTCGACCGTCACGGTTTCGGCTGGCAAACTCCAGCGCACCGGTGTCAAGACAATACTCGCCACGAAAAGCGCCATAGTGCGTCCGGTAAAAGTGCCCGGAACCGTCACTCTGGACGAGCGCCGGATCAGCGTCGTTTCGAT
>Ga0209906_100233_pt1 | contig 43864 bp, 40 predicted proteins | sample FECB24metaG_FD_188303 | JGI IMG/M metagenome (GOLD analysis project Ga0209906, IMG submission 188303) | Cyanobacterial communities from the Joint Genome Institute, California, USA from Joint Genome Institute, California, USA - FECB-24 metaG... ... | reverse complement strand
AGAATACAAAAAAGTTGAATACAAAAATATTAAAAATTTGCGCATAGCGGAATTTTAAATTTTAAAATTAGGAATGATTATAACAGATAACTTTTGTTTGGTTAAATTTATCTATTATTTTTCATTATACCGCCAATCCTCTTCGGAATTATCACCGCTTGGAGTTTGGCAAAAATCCCAGGCACTGCTTTATAAACATATCTTACAAATCTTTTTTGAAACCAACATCGTACTCTTTTGGAGCCATCCTATCTAGTCCAACCTTAAAAAACCCACTTAGCTTAAATTATTTTTTAGTTCCAATTCCCTCCTTCTAGATTTTTGCAGTCCTCCGACCAATCAGCATTAGCGGACTCTGATACTTTTTTAAAACACTAAACAAGGAGCTCTCCTCTACTACTATATCTTATTGATTTATGCTGGCTAAAAAAAGTTGTAATCTTTAGTTTTAAATTTAGAAAAACATAAAGACATAATTTTAGAATTACGGGTTATAGAATCAGAAATATAATAATTATTATTAACTGAAAAATAAGTAAAAAAATGGTAAAATGATTGGCCATAAAAACCAAAAAATTTAAATACAGAAGATCTTTTGTATAATATAAATGGAGTAGATTCTGAAAGAAACGAAATTAAATCAAATGAGGTCCTAACTTTAAAATAAGAAAATCCAAAACTATCGATTAAAGCATTTAGAATCTTTCAGTCGTCCCTAGAATTACCAGGATTAAAAAGAACTTTTTTCGTTTTTTGAACAATCGCTAACGCGTTAGAATAAAAAGTATTCTTTTCGATAAAAGATGTACTTGGAAGTATTAAATTTGAATTTATAGCGTTTACATCTCCGTGATGCCCCTGATAAACCTGAAAAGCGGAAGAGTTTATCAGAGCTATCTTATCAAAATTTAAAATAAAATTTATAGGAAAGTTTAAAAGATTGCTATTTTGCGCATGAATAGATGATAAGCTAAACTCTCGAACTGTAAAATATGAAGAATCATTAGAAACAATATTTAAACCGTTTCAACTATCACAAAGTATATTGGTAAAAGTAAATAGCGGCAGTAAAAAATGATTTTTCAACAAAGAAGAAGAATCACCTATTAAAAACATCGGTTTAGAGGAAAACTTTTTTGAAACCTTAGTACTCAATCAGTGCGACCCCTCTAAGACTTGCAACAAAGTCTTAGAACAAGTGGAAATATGTTTAACGAAATAATTAAAATTGGAGTAAAAGCCTATAACAAAAACAGGTAACATTTTTTTACTAACTAATTGTTTAATCTTAGAATTAACAAGAGGTAATTCAACCCTTAAATTAAGATCAAGCAACATACAAAAATCAGATTCATTTAATTTAATTAAAGGTGTATTAAATGAGTAAAATGAAGTTAAATCATTAGAAAGCGAATTTTGAGTATTTGGTAAAAAAAAATTAGAACCATTTAGTAATAAAAATTTTTTAAATATATAAACCGTCTCTAAATCTAGATAATCTCCCATGTAACCCCGTAAAGGAATAAAAGAAGACATGTTGTTAGTGGCTGTAAAGTTAGAGAAAAGTTTCTTTAAAAATAACAAAGCCTTCTTCCAACCAATCTTAAAAAAAGTGCCACCCACCTTTACCATAGGGTCATACAAACGCTGGCGCCTAAAGGAGTCATACGAAAAACGTACCTTATCCGTAATTCAGTCTTCATTCAAATCATAATTTACTCTAGGAAGTATACGCATAATTTTAGTACCCCTAACGTCAACCCTTATATTGCTATGAAGCGAATCTAGGATATCTATTGAATTATAACTTTTTAGCTCTCACGGCCTTGAAGTAAACGCAAAGGGTTTAGAGGTTAACGCACCAACAGGGCATAAATCAATAACATTACCCGATAATTCGCTTCGCATTAAATTTTCAATATAAAAGCCTATCTCCATTCTAGAACCCCTTCCAGTAATACCTAAAATATTAACACCAGCTACCTCGTTGCTAAAACGAACACAACGCGTGCAATGTATGCATCGGTTCATTATAGTCTTTATAAGAGGGCCACAGTCCTTATCCTCTACTGACCGCTTAAATTCGTAAAATCTACCACGATCGCTACCAAAAACTATAGATTGATCCTGTAAATCGCACTCACCGCCCTGATCACAAATTGGGCAGTCTAGGGGGTGATTGGCTAACAGAAATTCAAGTACAGATTCTCTAGCCTTCTTTACTTTCAGAGTATTTGTATAAATACTCATTGAATTAGAAACATTAATTGCACATGAAGCTAAGGGCTTAACCTGTTTTAAATCCTCTACTAAACACATACGGCAATTACCAGCAATAGATAGTTTTTCGTGAAAACAAAATCTAGGGATATCAACTTTATTTTTTAAGCAAGCCTGTATAAGTGTTAACTTGTTATTTATTGTATATTGAAAGTCATTTACTTTAAAAGATATATTTTTCATTAAGTATTCTGTTTCTTACTATCAAAGGATAAAAATATTACTAAGCTCAATAAACATGCAAATAGACCAAAATTAAAAAATGCGTTAAAATCTGGGAAAAATAAAGAAAATATTAGCTTAATAAAAAACATTAAACCTAACAAAACAATAAAGATATAGTTATATAAAAATCCTGTTTGGAACGAGCTAAGCAAAGCAGAAAATTTATTAATTAATCTAACAAGACTTAGAGGGCCAAAAAACTCAATTAAACCCCTATCGATAACTTTAAAAGTAAGAAGATAAAACGCACTTAGTAAATTAAATACAAAAATATTGTTATACAAAAGATCAAAATATCATTTTTTAGCTAAAAAGAAATAAACGTAACGAAAAAATTTAACCTTAACAATAAAAAAAGTGCAATCATATACTATAAAATAAATAAATAAGGAGAAAAAGAGACCGACTATACTAAAAACTAACGGAATTAACTTATAATAATAATCCAAAAATTCAGCATATAAAATATCAGAATTAATATAAAGATTAAAAATCGAATTTGCTCAAAAGTCAGTACCTAACCCGATAAAAAGATCCTTAAAAATAAAACCTATAAAAATACTTAAAAAACCTAAGAAACCTAATACATAAAAAATAAATGAAAAGGACTCATGAGAAGAGCTAACAGCTCTTACATATGAATTTGGTTTGCTAAGAAATACAAGATATATTAACCTGATAGAATAAAAAGAAGTTATGAAAGCAGCAAATACACCTAATCAATAAACAAAGAAACTATTAATTGAAAACTTAGAAAAGGCTATCTCTAAAACGACTTCCTTAGAATAAAAACCAGTTAAAAAAGGAAATCCCGTCAAAGATAAAGAACCAACTAAAATAGCTATATAGGTTAAGGGCATCAGCTTTACCAAGCCGCCCATTTTACGCATATCCTGTTCGTCTAAAAGTGCATGGATAACTGATCCTGCACCAAGAAATAACAGCGCCTTAAAAAATCCATGATTAAAAAGATGAAACAAACCTGCAGAGTAGTTAGACATACCACAAGCAAAAAACATATAGCCCAATTGACTACAAGTTGAATAAGCTATAACTTTTTTTATATCATATTGCACTAAACCAACAGTACCTGCAAACAAAGCCGTCAACCCTCCTATTAAGGATACCAAAAACAAACCGGAGCCGCTATATTCTAGTATAGGGGAAGACCTTATAAGGACAAAAACCCCAGCAGTAACCATAGTTGCTGCATGAATAAGGGCTGAAACAGGTGTAGGGCCTTCCATAGCGTCTGGCAATCAAGTATGAAGACCTAGCTGGGCCGATTTACCAATTGCCCCTAAAAATAAAAAAATGACAATAAGATCGACTCTCCGTAATTTAAAACCCAAAAAGGATATTTCTGGTTGAATATCAAGAAACTGAACTAAATTAAAAACAACACCAAAATCAAAACTTTTAAAGAAGAAAAACATTACTAAAAGAGAAAAATAAATTCCAAAATCACCAAACCTATTCACTATAATAGCCTTCATAGCGGATTTATTTGCTTGGACTCTTGTGTACCAAAAATTTATCAAAAGGTAGGAAGACAGGCCGACACCCTCTCAACCAAGGAATAGTTGTACAAAATTACCCGAGGTTACAAGCATAAGCATAAAAAATGTAAATAGGGAAAGATAACCCAAAAAACGTATTATATGGGGATCCCCATTCATATAATCAATGGAATATAGGTGCACTAATAAAGAAACAAATACGACAAGAACAAGCATAACAGAAGTAATACTATCAAATAAAAAAAACCAATTCAACTTTAATAAACCCAAATGGAACCATGCCCCCAAATCTATATAACAAACTGATTTATTTATACCTACTTCATAGAAAATCCAAAAAGAAAAGGTTGCTGCTAAAAACATATTAACTATTAAAATAAATAAAACTCGTTTTCCTAAAAATTTACCTAAAAGACAAGAAATAAAGAGATTAAATAAAGGGAATAATAAAGGTAATAAATACATTCCTAATTTTTTAAAGAAACAGAGGTTTTCAAGTCTCGCAACGATTGTCTAAAAATAACTTGCCTTTTTATGTTGATATTTTGATTCAATACGAGTATAATTGAGCCAATCATAGATATTAATAGAATTAAACTAATAACTAAAAATATAAAAAATGTGTACGTATAAACCAACCAACCTAAAATCTCTGTATTGGTTATCTCAGAACTTAAATTTAGAAGATTAATTGAAAACTGATTCAACTTAACAAGACAAAAAAACGATTCATTCTTATATATAGCAGTAAAAGCACCGTGATCAGTAATTTGAAAATCCGGCAAAATTGGAACAGTATAAATGCCATTAACTAACAAGCCAGGTAGGGGGGGGATTTCAGGAAAACTTGATGACAGCTTATGCACTGAATAAAAGCCATTATTTAAAAATAAGCTAAAAACCTCTACTACGCTAAAATTAAACGCAAAAGCAAAAAGCTGAAATAAGAAACAGCTGCTTATTAACAAACCAGCCGGAATGTATCTCCAAAAAACCTCATCCAACTCTAAAATTTTTATATTCAACATCATAACAACAAAAAGGAACAAAACGGCTATAGCACCTACGTAAACAATAAGAAATATAATCGCTATAAATTCAACGCCCAACAATATTAAAGCAAATGTAACGTTACAAAAAACTAAAATCAGATATAAAATTGAATGAATAGGATTTTTCGATGCAATAACCATAAAACTACAAAACAAAGCTAAAAGGCAAAAAATTATTAGCAAATAATTTGTAAGCATTCTTAAATATTAAGTATATATATATATATAAATAAAGGCGGAATCGAACCGCCGCCTTAAATCCAGAGATTTAATACTCTACCACTAAGTTATTTAACACTAAAATCATTTAAATTGGGTAGGAATGGAATCGAACCACCGACCTATGGTTTTTCAGACCATCGCTCTACCACTGAGCTACCTATAGGATAAACTTTACTTATTTAAAGATAAAAATTTTGTGTATAAATTAAAAGATAGGGGTTTAGTTAAAGAAAATTCATCGGGGTTTCTAATTAACATAGCAACTAAAAGCTTATAGTCTGCTTCTATAAAAGGCGGTAAATTTATGATAATTTTACGCTGCTTGAGCTGGAATTTAATAAAAAAATATAATCTCTTATAATACTTTCTATTAAAGGACACAACTTCATTAAAACTTAAGTTATAAGCTCCATAGTTAATAGTTTTATTATTAACAAACACATTACCGTGTTCAATAAATTTCTTTATAAAATACACAGAAGGGAAGAGATTAAGCCTCATAAGAAAATTATCCAATCTGCCCTCAAGCATTAAAAATACAGCAAAAACATTAGCTTTTGACAATTTACGTGCTAAATTATAAATTTTAAAAAAATCCACGACCTTCCGAAAACCAAAAAATAAAGAAACTTTTTTATAATAAATATTTTTCAAAGCAAACAAAGACCATTTTTTGGTTTTTTTTTTAGGGGCGGCTATATGAACAGAATAAAAAAAAACCTTCTGTTTACGAAGATTCAACTTTTTTTTTATCACAAACTGTAAGTTATTTGTCCTTAAAAAAATTCTTGAATTATAAAATGCTAATTTTTTATTGATAGCAATAGTGGGAAGTTGGAACAATTTGGATTGTTTATAAATATTTAAATAAGGTGGGGTTTGGTAAACGTTTGTATAAATCCTCCTTAAACTAGAAAAATTAGTACAAAGTATATTAATTTTTAATAAACCGAGAATTTTTGAGCTTCTAAAAAAAACTCTACGCTTACGCCTAAAACGTATATATCCCAAAGATAGCGGAACACTAAGAGACTCTCTTCTCTTAAAAGACAAGACACGGATACTTTTTCTAAAAAATTTAAGCAGTAACAAAGTATAGTTTAAATTTTTTAGAAAACCCCTACGAAAATACTTAAACTTAGTTTTTATACGTAAACGATTCCTTAAAATTACATCTCTATAATTCAATAGTATTGACCGTTTATTATAGGAAAATTGCTTCTTACTTATTATATGACCTCATAATTCATCTTGATATTTTTTATACAATCTATGTTTATAAAATTTAAACATTTAAAAAAATCTTATATTTATAATGAGTCTAGCCTTGAAAAAAATGTTTTTTTCGACTTATATATCAAATAAAACATCAATTAAAAATTTTTACCATTTGAGTTCGAAATGATTTCAGGTAATTTTATTAAATATTACTAAAAAGAACTTATTAACCGTTTTTTAAACAAGATAAATCTTTTTATTTTAGCAGATAAATATTAACCAAGCACCCCCTATCTATTATATTAAATTAAAATTTTTAAAATAAATATATACGTAGTTATAGAAATAAACCGGATTAACTACATAGACTTCTATAGGCATAAAAGCGTGATTAACACCGCAAAGTTCACTACATTGACCATAAAAAGTCCCCGTATTTTTTAAATATAAGGATGTTTGGTTTAGTCTTCCGGGAACAGCGTCGACTTTAACACCAAAAGAAGGAACAGCTCAGCTATGTAAAACATCAGAAGAAGTAATTAAAAGCCTAATGTGTGTATTTTTTGGTAAAAAAAGTGGCATATCTGTTTTTAATAATCTTAAATCACCTAAATTTAGTTCAGCTTCATGTATCATATAGCTATCAAATTTAATAGTTGTTTCTGGAATTACCATAGGTATATATAAATAACTTAACAAAGAACGATCTTTTAAGTAACCCATATCCTTATACATCATCTCCATAGCAGCAAAACGATCAATAGAATCATAATCAAATAATTTATTAGAATAAACTACTGAGTAATCCGAGTATTCATAGCTTCAATACCACTGATGGCCTATTACCTTAACGGTTAATACAGGGTCAATAATCTCGTCCATAGCATATAGTAAAGCAAATGAAGGAACAGCAATAAATAAAAGTATAAAGGCTGGCAAAATAGTTCAAATTATCTCTATTGTTGTACCGTGATTTATGTTATATGTTCTATTAACAACATTAAAGGATAAATTTTCCTTATAAGTATTTATTAATGTAGAAAACAAAGAAATATTTTTCGATTTTGGAAGATCGTTATTTAATGAACCATAGTAAAATTTTCTATAAGTAGAAAGTAGAAGATAACCCACTACGAATAGGATAACAGCTAAAAAAAAAAGTATATGATCGTGAAGTTTTATAATTCCATAAGCAATAGGGGTGGTAGGATCCTGAAAACCAATTTTTCAAGAATTAGTATGATCATTTAAACATAATAAGGAATCATGAAAAGCAAAAAAAACAAATAAAGCAGTTATAAAAAATACAAAAGTTACCTTAAATTTAAAGAATGAAGAATCAGATATCGATTTAATCGAAGCAATAGGACGTTCGTTTAAATAGGTAATATACGGTGAAAGAATAAATTGAAGAGATTTTATTAGCTTAGGGGTATTATTGTTATTAAAAGCTAGATATATTAAATAAAAAAACACTATAACACTTACCGAAGATATAATCGAACCGAAAGAAGATAATATATTTCAATAATAGTAATTATCAGGATAATCCGGAATCCTCCTGGGCATACCCGCTAAACCGACAAAATGCATTGGAAAAAACGTTAAATTAACGCCAATAAACATTAATCAAAAATGAACATTACCGTACATCTCATTGTAAGTATAGCCTGAAATTTTCCAAAATCAATAATAAAATCCAGCAAAAAAGGCAAAAACAGCACCCATCGATAAAACATAGTGAAAATGTGCAACAACATAATAAGTATCATGTAACATTATATCAAGTCCGGCATTGGATAAAACAATTCCTGTTAAACCACCTAATGTAAATAATATTAAAAAACCTATAACAAAAAGTAAAGGTGTTTTTCTTACTATCTGCCCCCCTCATAATGTAGCGATTCAACTAAAGATCTTTATACCGGTTGGAACAGCAATCATCATAGTAGCAGCTGTAAAATAAGCTCTAGTATCAACATCTAACCCAACAGTATACATATGATGAGCCCAAACAATAAAACCCAAAACCGCAATAGATAACATAGCATAGACCATACCTATATAACCAAAAATAGACTTATTAGAAAAGGTTCCGATAATTTGACTAACTATACCAAAGGCCGGTAAAATTAGAATATAAACTTCTGGATGACCAAAAAACCAAAATAAATGTTGATAAAGAATAGGATCACCACCTCCGGATGGGTCAAAAAAACTAGTATTAAAATTTCTATCTGTTAAAAGCATAGTAATAGCACCAGCTAATACAGGTAAAGAGAATAATAATAAAAAAGCTGTAATTAGTACTGACCAAACGAATAACGGTAACTTATGCATCGATAAACCAGGCACTCTCATATTAAATATTGTAGTAATAAAATTTATAGCACCTAGAAGAGAAGATATACCTGCAAGATGTAAACTAAATATGGCTAAATCTACTGAACCACCCGAATGAGCTACAATTGAACTTAATGGTGGGTAAACGGTCCATCCAGTACCAGCACCGAACTCTACTAATGAGGAGCATAATAACAAAAATAAAGAAGGAGGTAATAACCAAAAACTTATATTATTTAGTCTAGGAAAAGCCATATCAGGAGCGCCAATCATTAAAGGCACAAACCAATTCCCAAAGCCACCTATCATAACAGGCATAACAAAAAAGAAAATCATAACAAAAGCATGGGCTGTAATAATAACGTTATAAAGCTGGCTATTACCACCTAATATTTGAGAGCCTGGAGCAGCTAATTCTAACCTTATAATCATAGAAAATATTGTACCTATAATGCCAGAGAACCCACCAAATATTAAGTATAACGTACCAATATCTTTGTGATTAGTCGAAAATAACCAACGATTATCAGTAAAAAAACTTGTCAAATTATTTAATAATCTATTTATCATCATTAAAACTTGTAATTTATTGAATTTAGTTAATTTAAAGTAAACATACCCTTTAAAAAAATTTTGTCCAGCAGCAGGTTCCCCTACCGCTACCTTGTTACGACTTCACCCCAGTCCTTAATCTAATTGTCGTGATTAGTGCCAAGAGACGATAAGTTTAAAAAAAAATTTAAAAAAATCTGAATCCTGGTCTATACCACTTCTAATCAAACCAATTCCCATGGCGTGACGGGCGGTGTGTACAAAGATTGAGAATATATTCACCGCAGCATTCTATTCTGCGATTACTAGCGATTCCTACTTCATACTCTCGACTTGCAGAGAATAATCAGAACTAAGGTTAATTTTTAATGATTAGCTAAAACTCGCATTTTTGCTCCACATTGTAATTACCATTGTAGTACGTGTGTAGCCCAACCTATATAGGCCATAATGATTTGACTTCTTCTCCTCTCAATTAATTTTCAAATTAATGTTGCTTTATTTTTTTTTTGAAAACAAATAAAACCGAAGGTTACGTCCGTTAAATGAATTAACAAAACATTTCACAACACGAACTGCCGACAACCATGCAGCACCTGTACAAGTCAATATAATACAGATATATATTATACTAAAAAAGCTAGTAATAGCGGGAAAACCCGAATTACAGCTAAGATAACTTGTATTCAAGGGTTGGTAAGATTCTTTGCGTTATATCAAATTAAACCACATACTCCACCGCTTATACAATCTTCCGTCAGTTTCTTTGAGTTTTAACCTTGCGGTCGTAGTACTCAGGTGGAATATTTACGCGTTAGCTTAATTACACCTTGCAGTATAATCAATATTCATCGGTCAGGGCATAGACTACCAGGGTCTCTAATCCTGTTTGATCCCTATGCTTTTGTGCCTCAGTGTCAGTATTAAAATAGATAGCAGCCTTCGCCTATTGCATGTCCTTTAAATATCGAAAAATTTCACCTTTACACTTAATGTTCAGCTATCTTCTAGTAAACTCTAGCCTATTAGTATTAAAAAGCCTTTAAACTTTGAGTTTAACCTTTACTTTGAAACTTAACAAGCCACCTACGCACCCTTTACACCCAGTCAATGCGAATAACACTTGCCCTCTCCGTATTACCGCGACTGCTGGCACGAAGTTAGTCAGGGCTTCTCCTTCAAGTACGATTGCATTATAATCCTTGACGAAACGAGTTTTACAGCAATTAAGCCTTCTGATCACCCACGTAACATTACTCGATCAAGCTTTCGCCCATTGTCAAATATTCTCCACTGCTGCCCTTTTAGAAGACTTGGGCCGTTTTCAGTCCCAATGTGGCTGATCATTCTCTCAAACCAGCTAAGCATCGTCGGCTTGTTGAATAATTACTACAACAACTACCTAATCCTTTAGAAGCTCTATTGTAGGCGATATAAATCTTTTACTTTCTAGTAAATTTAGGTATTTAACCTAACCCACACTTCAATTCTCCTATACTACTCACCAGGTCACCACTCAAAGCAATTTGCTTTTCGTTCGATTTGCATGTGTTAAAATATGTTACCAGCGTTCACTCGGAGCCAGAATAAAACCCAACGATTGTTTATATAAGTAATGAAATTACTTATATATAATATAATATCTTTAATTAATTTGATAAAAGAGAATACCTAATCAGGAGGGTAGGACTCGAACCTACATCGTCAGGGCATGAGCCTGGTATGTTTCCATTTACAATACCTCAAAAAAACAAATACCTTTTATTAAAAAGTGATAAAAAATACAATATACATAGATTGCAGTTCTAAAATAATCAAAAAAAAACAAACGTAAGTAAACTTCGAAAATCTAGATAATTTAAAAAAGCCAGCGTTCGGCTTAGAGAAAAAGTTAGAAATTTAAGGCAAAAAAAAAAAACACCAAGAATTTTAAAAATTATTTGGACATAAAAATTGACTTAAACCTAGCAGCAGTTTTTCTCAACTTTTTTTTAAGGCAACTTAGTTGCCTTGCAGCGTCGTATAAGGTTCTGCAGTGTTTAAATGGGTTTACGCCTCCCGACTTACATATACCAATAAAACAGAAAAATTTTTTGAGAGTGACAGGACTCGAACCCGCATCTTTTAACTCGACAAGTTAACTCTTTACCAATTAAGTTACACTAAAAATCAGAGTGACAGGACTCGAACCTATAATCTTCTGTTCCCAAAACAGACACATTACCTATTATGCTACACTCTGTCGAATAAAAATGGACGCAATCAGAATCGAACTGATATCTAATACGTGCAAGGTATTGATTTTACCATTAAACTATGCAAACCAAAAGTAGGCCTAACTGGAATCGAACCAATAACCTTTCGTTATGAGCGAAATATTTTACCATTAAACTATAGGATTATAAATATAAAATAAAAATTGCAAAAAAGTCATACACAAAAATTCAAAATTAGTACGCGTAAACAATTTGTCACCAAATTTAATTTCGCGCCTATAAAAAGTCATTATCTACGACCGCTTAAAAAAACATAAAAATTATTTTCTTGCTTATACGCTATCAGCAATTATAAAATTTATACGTAGCTACTCGACAATGCTATTAACAATACAATCGATTTACCAGTGGTATACATTTCTCAATCCTCTCGTACAAAAGAAACATTTTTTTAGTTTTTATTAAAATGACAGATAGGAACCGAACTGTCTCACGCATGAAAATCCGCTATTACTAACGGCATGGACTATATCTTCATCCATACTAAAAAAATTAATATGGAGTTAACGTATTATAATTCCGAGGAGTTTGGAATTATCGAGGAATAACTTTTTATAAAAAACTACTTCTCAGTCTCTACAGGTAATAATAAACTATTTTTTACAGTCAAGGAAGTATTCTTTCTTTTCTTAGAATACGTGTGATTGGCAACTTCATCTACTAATTTACAAACCTCCAAAAAGTTAGCCTCATTCTCCACATCGTTCAACCCCTTAATAATGCGAAAAATTAAAATAGCAAGAGTCTTTTTTAAAATTAAATATGGAAATAACATCTCTAAAAACTTATTAACCAAACTTAAACCGGTAATAGAGTATTCGAGCATCCCATCGTTTCTAAAGCGAATGGAACCTAAGCCTATTAAATTTTTAAGTTGAAGAAAATACCAATGTTTATCTTTTTTTTGATAAAAAACTATACTTATACGTATAGTATGCTTATATTTATACTGAGCACCAGAAACAATCTGGACTAGAAAACAACCATCTGCCTCTAAAAACCCAGCTAAATAAGCTAATTGTTCATTATTTAATTTTTTAAATTGATTTTTTTGCATATTTTTATTTTTTTCTAAATAGTTTATATTTTCCCTCGGTATTACCCCTCTTCCAGTTCAAAAAAAGAGTAGGGCTTCACCGATATAAGTTAATGCTACAGTTTATGTTACCACAAACTAACGCAGTGTTGTCTACGTTCTAAACCCAACTCACGTACCACTTTAATAGGCGAACAGCCTAACCCTTGGAACCGCCTGCAGCTCCAGGATGTGATGAGTCGACATCGAGGTACCAAACAAGCCCGTCGATAAGGACTCTTAGGGCCCATTAGCCTGTTATCCCTGACGTACCTTTTATCCGTTAAGCAATAGCCCTTCCATTCAGCACTATTGGATCACTATGGCCGACTTTCGTCTCTGACTCGATCTGTCAATCTACTCAGTCAAGCAATCTTTTACCATTAAATTTTCGATTAATTTTTGATTAATCATTATTACCATTTGCACGCCTTCGTTACTATTTAGAAGGCGACCACCCCAGTCAAACTACCAGTCATAAAATATCCTAAAAATTTTAGTTAGTTTTAAAGATTAAAAAAACAGTATTTCACTGGCGCCTCAACAATTAACTAGCGTTAAAGGGTAATAAGCTGACTGTTTATTCTACATATTCAATACTTTAAAAACAATTTATGATTATAGTAAAGGTGTACAGGGTCTTTCCGTCCAATCATTTATATACTGCATCTTCACAGCAAGTTTAATTTCACTAGGCTAATACTGGAGACAGTAGGGAAGTCGTTACACCATTCATGCAGGTCGGAACTCCAAAAACTTAATCTTCTTTTTTCAAAGAAGTTTAGACTATATCACCACCCTTAATCTATCTTAGAAATATCGCATAAAAAATTATAAATTCTTAACGTTAATTTTGGATAATAAAGAGTCCTTTGTTAATTTTCTTTTGCCTATATTTATACGGTAAGAAATTTCGATAATAGAACGAAGGCCAGACTCATTTAGATGCTGTTTGGCAGCAACTGAATTAACAACCTTTTTAAATAGTTCAAAATCCTTTAACTTCTTTGTTCTCAATTTAAAATCCTCAAAATGAGGTAATATTTTTGATCTTATATCGGATAGGTCGCGACACTCATACTTTCAGGTATTATCTCTTTTCGAAAAACGAACAGATCCACAAGAAAAAAAGTTCAAAACGTCTTGAAGACAACTTAAATTTAAACCTTCCTTATCTCTGACTTGAGATATGGAAAAACTTGGTCTTACCTCTATGCCTAAAACTAGACGTTGCTTCAAATTAAAGCTAACACAAAAACAACCTTCTCCATCAACAAAACCTGTTATTCAAAAAGGATCAACAAACGGTTTCTTTCTAAAATCCAATTCTCGCATATTTTTATAATTTTTTAATTCTTTATTTAATACTTCATAATAAATTCGAACAAAAGGGGTCAGCGTTTTATTTGTTTTTATAAAAAACAAATCTCGTCTTTCGACTCAGTCGTTACGGGTCAATTATCCAAATTTACGTTCTAGAATAATCGTTCCCACGGTATTGCCATATTTTATAATAAACTAAAACTTAGGGTTTCACCGTTATTAGCTGATTTGCTATAACGCATTACTGCGTTAATCGGGCAAGTTCCAATTCTACCCGACAAGGAATTTCGCTACCTTAGGACCGTTATGGTTACAGCCGCCGTTTACTGAGATTTATATTCATGGCATTTCTACCAATCCTTTTTGTCTTTCAGCACCGGGCAGGTGTCAGACCCTATACATCGTTTTACAACTTAGCGGAGTCCTGTGTTTTTAGTAAACAGTCGCTACCCTCTATTCTGTTACACCTATAAGTAATTGCTTACGAAAGGTACTCCTTCTCCCGAAGTTACGGAGCTATTTTGCCGAGTTCCTTCAATATTATTATCCTATCACCTTAATATACTCTATCAAAATATCGGAGCCGATTTAAGTACGGTTTTTTGTCTTCAGAGCTTTTTCCAGAAAGGTCATAACTACTCAATTAATTAACTAAAATTGAATAATTTGCCGCCTTTGTCACTTGCTGAAAAATTTGAGAATTTTAACTCAAAACCCATCGCCTATAATTTTCATTATAAAACTTAGGGGCCGATTAACCCTATTAAAATAAATTTATAAATAGGAAACCTTATATATACGGTGGAATAGTTTCTCACTATTCTTTGCTACTCATACAGGCATACTTTCTCTCAATATACCAACAAATTCTCACGAATTTACCTTATTAAATTATAAGATACTCTACTACCGATTTACATATAGCTTTAGTAAATAATTTTTAGTCCGTTATATCATAAAACTCTATAGTGCTTTTATAAAATTAGTGAGCTGTTACGCTTTCTTTAAAGGATGGCTGCTTCTAAGCCAACCTCCTAATTGTTATAACACTTTGAATTATTTCATACACTTAATTATTTTTATGGACTTTAGCTGATATTCTGGGCTGTTTCCCTTTTGATTACGAACCTTCGCGCCCGCAATCTGCCTGTTCTGTAAAAAAAAATTTATTGCCATTCGTAGTTTAAGTAAACTCAGTAGAAGTATTAATTCCCATTACTTACCTAGAGCTCTACCGACAATAATGTAAACAAAACGCTCTACCTAAATAGATTTCGTAGAGTACTAGCTAACACTAAGCTTGATTAGCCTTTCACCCCTAGCTACCGCTCATCCCGGTATTATGCAACATACATGGGTTCGATCCTTCAGTACGTATTAAAGTACTTTCAATCTGGCAGTAAATAGATCGCTTAGTATCGAGTCTCAAAAAACTAACTTAACGCTTAATTAAAGCTCGCTTTCACTTCACCTTTATCTAACGACTATAGTTTGCTAGCTCTTTAGAAATCGCCCGCTCATTATGCAAAAGGCACCCTATAACACATTCTGTGCTTTAGATCCTTAAGGTAAACAATTTCAAGATCTTTTAACTTTGTCTTTTCATCTTTCCTTCACAGTACTTGTTCACTATTAGTCATAAAAGTATATTTAGCCTTAGCAAATGGGTTTGCCTTTTTCCAATAGAATTTCACAGATTCTATTTTACTAGTTTTTTAGATAAAAATAAGAAAAATATAAAGGGCTTTCACCTTCTGTGGCGTTTAAATCATATAAAACTTCTAATTTCTTAAATTTAAATTTCGGCTACTTTGTTTTCACTCACCATTACTAACAAAATCTTTAATTATTTTCCTTTCCTCTAACTATTGAGATGTTTCACTTAATTAGGTAAGAACAATATTTAAATGCTAGATTTCTCTGCTGGAATTTACAATTCTAAGTAATTTTTCGACTCATTGTATATTTCGCTCGATTAGACGCCAGAAACTTTTATGCTGTAAGATATTCGTTATTTACCCTATAATTTTTGTATAATTACTTATTTGTATTTATATCAATTTTCATTTTTGTGCATTAACATATTAAATACGATGTGGGGATAATGGGACTCGAACCCATACGGAACTACCCACTGATTTCTAAAATCAGCCTGTCTACCATTTCAGCATATCCATCCTAGTGGACCTAGATAGACTCGAACTATCGACTTCACGCTTATCAAGCGTGCACTCTAACCAACTGAGTTATAGGTTTCTTTGAACCCTATGAGAATCGAACTCATATTCTTAACGTGAAAGGTTAACGTCCTACCATTAGACGAAGGGTTTGGATGGGTGTATTGGGACTCGAACCCAAAACCTCTGGTTTAAGAGACCATTGCTCTACCAATTGAGCTATACAAATTGGGATAATAGGACTCGAACCTATAATCATGGGTTCAAAACCCACCGCCTTGCCCTTTGGCTATATCCCAGTTCAATAACCTTTTAAAGGGTTTAAAAATAAACCTCGATTTAGTTATCAACAATAGTGAAAAATTCAAAAATACTAAAATGTGAGTTAAGTAGAAAAACTAATTAGCAAAAGTACCCGTAACCCGTATATGTACAAAATGCCAGTGCAGTGGCGCAAGCGACAAATATTAGAATTTTAGGAATTAATGGGCTGCTAGGCAAATCAGCCGATATAGTCCCAGGATTAAAATTGTTATAATTGTCAACATCAAAAAAATAAGCCGATACCACGTCCTGTGGTGGTAAATTGTTTATTGGATGAACTATCGTGGCAGCAAAAGTGTGCCACATGTCTGTAGCACCAACATTATAACAATCTTTAAGCAGATCTACTAATTTAAACTGAGGGAAATACTCATCTGTTGATAACTCAAATAAAGAGTTATTCAATACCTCCGCCGTATTATACATGACAAGATGATCATGTAAAGGCACAAGCTTTGTAGTATCATAGATTAGGCTTTCACAACCCGCACCATCGGGATCTGGTAAATAAACTTGATGAGTAAAATAAGTAATTTTTATACATCGGGGGTTTAGTGGATCCTCAAGAGGGCTTACAAACATGTCTGCCCACTCCCTATGATTTACCACTCAAGACCTGTACCAATCAAGCACCAACTGATCTTCTTCACTTGAGATAGTGTCTACAAACACTTCCCTAACCCCACTAAAGGAAAAAACGTGGAGTTGATTTTTGGGGTGATTGTATGAAGAAGGCCAGCTAAACGAAAAATGTCCTTCCGCGCTAACCTTTAACAAATCGCCAGAAGCCCCAAAGTAGCTTTTTGTGAGGACAGGTAAATCACCTAAACAATTAATGCCTAACAATGGATACCTAATATTACCTGTAAAATGACCGGTCGAGGTCTCCTGAATATGACTCAAGAATCTGTAAGCCTGTCAGACTGTCACAGGTTCAGCATCTCTACCGCAGTACATCGGTCAGTCTCGGCGAATATGGATGTCTGAAATTGACAGAGTTAAAACCGGATCAACCTCTGTAGCAAGGGTAAATGCCGCGGCGATGGATATTATTAAAATAATTGGTGTAGAAATTAAAACAATAGGCGAAAGCATTTTCATAAAATATTTATATATATATATTATAGTGCGAGTGTGCGCACTCTTGGTTGAATGCGAGATTCGAACTCGCGAAGCATTGTAGCAAAAGGTTTACAGCCTTTTCCCTTTAACCGAACTTGGATAACTCAACCAATAAAATCATAAGTATAACCATTAGCCCTTTTGACGTAACAAAAAAATTTAATCTTCTTCAAGATCAGCTTTAAAATTCTCAGGAAACCCTGCCTTTTTATACTGAGCATATCCGATATTTACTCGCCGTTGATCCAAGACAAACTCGCCATTATAATATCTGGACGGATCCTCTCCACTACTCTGCAGCATGGTCATTCTACTGCGAGTCTTCGGATCAACTGCAATCCAACCACGTGAATAACGATCATCCATACGTTGTAAATGTGTTGTTTCGCCACTATGAGCAGCAATAGCTGTATCAGCAGTAACTACTGCTGCTATAACAGCGCCAACAGCTCCCACAACGGGAATAAAATCTTTTCGACCCGTTGCCCAAAACTTAGACGCGGTTGTATAGTCTCTCCGTAATACTCGAGTAAAAAAAAAAGAGAGAAGTCTGGGTGGCTCTAAGACAATATCTTCTGGCATAGGTGTTTTGAAAAAAAATCATCATAAGTACATTGAATTAAGGAAGTATAAAAAAAGATTTAAGCTGAGTAGCAAAAGTACTCATAAAAAAACAGCGGTTTTAAAATAGAAAAAAAGATTATAAAATAAAAAAGTAAAAACTAGAAAAAATCTTCCCGCTCTTTTAAAGGCAAGATTTACCTCAATTTTATACTTTTTACATACGTAATCTTCATATAATTTTAATTTTGCCTGATTGTCTTTAAATATTCGAAAATGACCCTTATCTCGAAGGTATCTTTTAAATATTATGACTATTGAAAGTAAGAAATATATGCTGGTACTAAATAAGTAAGCATTTAGATGTGCTCATCAGCCAAAATACCATATAGCGACACCACGACTAACAGTAACAGAGCAAAAACCTCAGAGAATGAATAAAGAGAAAAAGAGTAGAGAAGTATCTATTTTTTTTTTCAACAAAAAGATTAAATTAAATATGTAAAAGTTCTCTAATAGAACTTTTACCTTACTCAGCCAATCGGATAATTTTTTTTGCATAATAGCGAAACCTGATCTTAAAAAATCCAAGCAACCCACTGCCTTAATAATTTATTTATTTATCGCATACCTACGGCGAATACGGAAGCAGTAATATTTAATTCTGCCACACGGTTGCTTTTACATTTTTTAAGTGTGCGCTACTACTTGTATTCAATCTCTTTTAACTTTTCCAAATTTGAGAGCCTTCTTTCTAAATCTTCATTTCGACGCTTTTGGTCGTTTAATTCTAGTTTTGTAGCTTCTAGATTAGATTTTAAGTTTTGTAGTTCCAATTTATAAGGTTTGGGGTATTTTTCATCCTTCAAGCGTTCGTAGACGGTGTTAACCTCTCCGCTATTTAAGCGTTTAGAATTTTCATAACACAGCTCGCTTGGATCAACTCCTCATCTAATGAGTTGATGAGCTCGAGTTTTGATTTTTGGGTCTGTTGTGTATCACCCACCCTTTGAGGTAGTATAAACTCTAGAGCCGTATGAGGTCTCCTCATTGTAATCCGCTATTGTGCGATCTGTACCGGTTGCTCAATACATAACCGTAGCAACGCCTACACCGGTTGCTCAAATTTCTTTTTTATTAGTGCTATAAAAGAGGCGCAGACGCTCGGCGCGTGTTAGTGTGCTGTATCTACGGGACAAGATTTTATCTATTGCCGGAATTGAAGCTATCTTTACATACATATTAGGTGGATCTAGCAAGAGCTCTTGAGGGGTGGGGGTTTTCCTCATTCAGTAAAAAATGTAAAAGTGGTTAATGGCATAACAAAAAAAGACAAAGCTGGAAGTAAACATACCGATGTTGCTTAGTGTTTCGGACACGTGAGAATCCCGATAGAAATTTAAAAACAGGAAGTCTAGTGTAAGTAGTAGAGGGAGGCTTCGACTAAAGATGAAGTTTCACTTTAGTTTGTGTTTTTCGGCCACAAACTGTTGATAAGCTCTTCACTTTTCCCGATTCTCCTCACCCCTCTTGAAATAACCCTTATCTTTTAAATATCTTAAAGAGATTAGCACAAATGTGACAAAAAAAGAAAAAGCTACGCTCGTATAATAGAAATTAATGAGATGTCATGAATTTGTAATTCACATTTGAAAGTAACGAATTGAGGCAAGCGAAATACTTCCCCATAAAAGAAAAAATGCATAATTTCTAAAAGAGGCCATTATTCATTCCCGCTTCTTTTTTAAAGAATCGTAAACGAAATTGTTTTTAAGCTTATTAAGTAGATTAATTCTTGATGAATCAAAGCATTGTTGAATTTTTTTAATTTTTTGTTTTATTATATTAAACCACTCCATTTGTGAATAGTATATTTTTAAACATTAAGTTAAGCTTCTTTTAAGTCTTACTAATGACTAGTGTTATATATATCGTTAAGATAGATGCAAGTAAGAATAGAAAAGATGTAAGCTTGTACTATTGCAATACAAAACTCTAAAACTATAATAAAAACTATAAATAATAATGGCAAAAACGAAATCAGCGCATACTTTTTAAAGACATTAAAAATAAAAGCGCTTAATATATTTAAGAGTGTATGGCCTGCTAACATATTCGCGAAAAGTCGAACTGACAAACTAAAAGGTCTAATTAGATAGGAGACGACTTCTATAACGACAAGAAACGGAATTAACGGTTTTGGCACACCGCTAGGTACAAAAAGATTAAAAAATTCTGCTTTGTTATTGAAGAAATTTATCAAAGTTATTCCGAAAAATAAGGAGAAGGCTATTTGAAAGGTAAATATTATATGACCTGTAATAGTAAAACCGTAAGGCAGCAGACCAATAAGATTTGCAAATAGAATAAATGAAAAGACAAAAAGGACAAGTGGGAAGTATTTTAAGGCAACTATATTATTTATCTGTTGTTTAAACAATTGTAACACAAAAAGATAAATATTTTCTACCGCATATTGTCATTTGCTTGGTATAAATGTATTGGTCGAGTAGTTTACATAAAATAAAAATGTAAAACCTACTAGTATGGCAAATAATATTATTGTATTGTTAGTAATGGAAATATCCACATTACCAAAAAATAATTTTTGTAAAATTGAAATTCTAAATTGTTCTAGTGGATTAAAGATCATCGATTATCTATCTATTTCCCCGAAAACTATATCTTGTGTACCTATTATGGTAACAACGTCAGCTATCATATGTCCCTTTGACATAGAATTTAAAGATTGAAGATGCAAAAAGCCCGGAGCTTTTATTTTGCACCTATACGGCTTATTTGAGCCATCTGATACTAAGTAAACACCGAATTCCCCTTTAGGTGCTTCTACGCAGGCGTAGGTTTCGTTTTCTGGAACATTAAAGCCTTCGCTATAAAGCTTAAAATGATGAATAAGGGACTCCATAGAATACTTCATATCGACTCTTTCTGGAGGGGTAATCTTTTTATCATTTAATTTTACCAGACCAGACGGCATTGCAGTTAAGCACTGCTTAATGATATTTAAACTTTCATACATTTCATAAACCCTTATAAGATACCTGTCATAACAATCACCGTTTTTGCCTATAGGAATATTAAAATTAATTTTTTGATATATTTCGTACGGGTTGTTTTTTCTTAAATCCCAAGCGATTCCTGAACCCCTCAGCATTACGCCGCTAAAACCGTGGCTTAATGCTTCTTCGGCTGTTACTATGCCTACGTCAACCAATCTTTGTTTTCAAATTCTATTGCTATTTAAAAGTTCTTCAACCTCCACTAAACGTCAAAAAAATTGTTCAACAAATTGCATTATGTCATTCCATAGACCTAGAGGAAAATCTTGAGCAACACCACCCGGTCTTATATATGCTGCATGCATTCTAGCCCCTGACACTCTCTCGTAAAATTCCATTAACTTTTCACGTTCCTCAAATAATCACAAAAACGGTGTCAAAGCGCCCACGTCCATGGCATGAGTTGTGACTGCAAGAATGTGATTTAATATTCTTGTTAGTTCGCTGTAAATTACCCGTATGTATTGAGCTCTAATTGGGATTTTGCAATTAAGCATTTTTTCGACAGCAATAGAGTAAGCGTGCTCTTGTGACATCATCGAAACATAATCTAAACGATCAAAATAAGGGAGGGCTTGGATGTAAGTTTTATACTCAATTAATTTTTCAGTACCCCTATGTAATAAACCAATATGTGGATCGGCTTTTCTAATAAGCTCTCCGTCCAATTCCAAAATAAGCCTTAAAACGCCGTGCGCCGCAGGATGTTGTGGACCAAAGTTCATTGTAAAGTTTTTTATTTTTGATGTTTTTAAGTAAGGATTTATTTGATTTTTTCTCATGGGCTCGTGAAATTAAAAAGTCTATATTCTTGAGATAACTCAAGAGGTTCGTATACAATGTTAGCCTTCTCATCATCATAACGTATTTCAATATACCCCGTTAATGGAAAATCTTTTCTTAAAGGAAATCCATCAAAACCATAATCGGTTAGTATTCTTCTTAAGTCTGGATGGTTAGTAAAGAATACACCAAACATATCCCAGCACTCTCTTTCAATCCAGTTTGCACTATCGAATACGTTTGACAAAGATGGCGCATACGCAGAGGTGTAACTTTTGATAAAAAGCCTGAAGTTATATTTAATAGACGACAGATTGTAGTTTAATTCAAACCTATCAACCTTTTCAGGATAGTCTATAACGCATACGTCATTTAAAACTTTAAGCTGTACTAAACTATTATTACGCAGGCTAAGTGTAAAGCCGTAAAGGTTTGTCATATCTGCTAACACATATAAGGTATTGTTTTCGTTTTTCTTTATTACCAATGCTTTAATAAATTTTTTATATAAACTAGTTAATAATTTTACGTAATAAGTTTTTCTAAGCATAAAACTAATCTCACTCCAACGCCCCCTTTTGTCATTCATAAATAAAACCTATAGTTAATACTATTAAAAATAGAAATATTGCCCAAACCCCAAAAAAACTTCCAGTTGAAATTGAAATGGATCATGGGAATAGATACATTATTTCCAAATCAAATATCATAAACAATATGGCTATCAAATAGTACCTTACGTTAAACTTGCTTCTAGTATCTTCGAATGGTTGAAAGCCGCACTCATATGCAGAATTTTTTTCTATATCTGATTCTTGATAAACCAAGAAATATGAAAGGAAGATTAGCAAACAAGAGATAAAGAAAGCACCTCAAAAGAAAATAAAAATATAAATATACTCTAAAGTCATAAAAATAATTATTCCAAAAAAATATAAAAAAACATTATAGTTTAATTTAGCAGTAAATGTGCCGTGTTGTTTATTGCATTTAATTTATTGTTTAAAATTTTGCAAAATTTTAAAGCTTCAATTTTCTTATTTAATATAAAATTTAGTGATAGAAAATTTTTTTTAAAAGATTTTAAATTTAAGTAAAAAAGTTTATTGATATAAAGAAAGTTAAATACAACATTCACGTATGCATTTATGTCATTTAGTATGTAGTCAATTTTTAGCTTAAACTCGTTATTTATAATGTTTGATAAAAAATTCATCAAAAAAAACAAAAATACTATAAATATAACAATTATAACTTTTTCGCTGATGTGATGTAATAAATTGTTTATTGCAAATAATACAAAAAATAATAATAAACTATATTTCATCAATATTTAACTTTTGAAGTTTCTTACTTAAATTAATCACATTTGAGTTTAAAAAATCGTTTAGTAAATTGATAATTAACGAGTTTACGGATTGGTCCAATATTTGAATTTTGTTTGTCAGTACTGCTATTCTTTCTAACATAAAACCTACCCTTGTTGATATAAAAAAGTTAATATATAACGCATAATAAGTAAAGTTAAAAGAACTGTTAATTAAATTCTTGTGCTTATTGTTATAATCCGCGTAATCAAATTTGTATAAAAAGAAGTATCAAATCTTATATATAATACTTCTTAATTTGAGATTTTTGAATACCAAAATAACAAAGAAGTTAACGCTTAAAAAGTATAAACCAAAAAAAAACAGCGTTAATCAAAAGTACTGCGTAGCAAAAGATATTTTGTCTAGCTGAGGCATGCTGGAGTAATATAATAAATAGAGTAAAATTTTACTAATGATAAAAACCAAGAACTATTTCTGTAATGTTAACAGTTTTTCGAAGGCATAAGGCCTTTATTGTAAGTTACGGTACTATTTATTAATATATATATATAACAGCTTACTCTTCATTATTTCTTTGATCAGATTTTTATTATTTACAGACTATTTTGAACTTTCCCCTAACACCTTCTTAACATTTTTGTTTAAACTTTATGCTGTAGAGAATAGATGAGCAAAAGTTAAGGCGATCTTAATGTAAGTGAAAAAGCAAAAAGCCCAATTTACAGCCTTTTTGCTTTTTTTTTTCTCATCAGAAGCCTGTGACTCTTATTTTTTATCACAACACCTTGTAATATAAATAAACCTAGCTTTTTAAAATTACCAAAAATTGTCTTTCCTATTTTTGTTTGATTTGTATTCATAAAAAACTTAAATAAATATTTTATATTTATTTCGCGCGCCATTTTTGCTACAGAGGTGGAAACTGTTTTTAAGGTATCGGGGGATCTTTTTTTTTTTTTTGTGGTAATTTTACACGATCCGGCTGATTGAGAAATTATGACTCTACCCATAATGTCGGTTATAGTTAAAAAAACGTTATTTCTTTTTTTGCTGCAAAACAAATAATAACGTTTTTTATTTGGATTCTTTTTAGCTAATACCAGACGTTGTCGAAAACTTACATAATTTTTTTTTGGCTTTTTATATAGTTTTGTTCTAAACTTGGAAGGTTTAAGGGTTAGTATTTTTTTTTGCGACCTTGTTTTTTTTCTTATTATTGATTTTAAGATTTTCATTTATAATTCTCTTTTTATATTTTTTTTGGGGGTTTTTGCATTAGTATGTGTTCTTTGGCCCCTAACTGGCAATCTTAATATATGACGCATTCCTACATAATTTTTTAGTTTTTTTTTCTTATTAATGTTATTAAATATTTTATTTTCTTCTAAGTTATAAAAAAAGATAGCTTGTTTTTTTATTAATGAAAAGGTTTCAACATTCACGTTGTTAACTTTTTCAAACGTATCAGCCCCCATTATTAAAACTATTTTATTAATTTTTTTTAAATTTAAACCGTGAATACCTTTCAATGCACTAAAGACATTTTTATTTTTATTATTCGATGTAAACGTATTAAAATTTTGTAAACTTTTCATATTTAAAATTTTAATTACATAAACCTTTGTTTTTTACCTATTTTAAGTTTGGTAAACTTAAAATTTTTGAATTGTAATATTCCCTTTCCTTTATAAAAATTGGATTTCTTAACACGCTTTATGTTTGACATAAAATTAAAAATCTCAGCGCTACTCTCGCCTAATAGGAAAACCTGATTTTTTTTACAAAAAATTTTTAGATTATCAGGAATAGAAAAAATTATATAATTACAATCACCTACAAGTATATACAATTGTCTGCCTAATATAAAATTTTTAAAACCTAACCCTATCATATGTAACTTGGAAAAATAGTTGTATTGATTATATAAAAAGGATTCCAGGGTTTTTGTGATAAATTTTATATAATCAATGCAATGAGCGTAGTTTAAATTGTTTAAAATAGTCAGGGTTCCTGTTCTTAAAAAAAATCCACCATTAAGTGTAAATTTCAATACAATCTTCTTTTTATTGTTAAAGTAAAAGAAGATGTTTTTATTAAAACTTTCCATTTTCAAAGTTATTTTATTATCTAAATTTATTACTTTTACTAATTCCATTTTTTTAACTTATCTTTAATAAAGCTTCACCACCAATTTTAAATATATTTGATTCTTCGTCAGTTAGAATCCCTTTCGAGGTTGATAGAAGTAAGAAGCCGGAATCTTTTTTTTTCAAAAATTTTTCAAGCTTTTTATGTTTAATATACGTGCGCCTGCCTGGTGTCGATATTACTGCAATATTCCTTATTACAGGCTTATTATTTATATATTTTAATAATACTATAATGTTTTTTTTATCTTTTACTATAAAACCCCGTATGTACCCTAATTTATAAAGTACACTTAAAACATTTATACAAAGTTTTGAATTCTGTACAGTTACCTGCAAGTGTCGTGCATTACAACCTACTTTTACAATACTTAACATATTACTTAATAGACTCATTTTATCTGTTAAATTTTTTTACCCCATTTACGTAATTGTTAGAGATTAGTAATCTTAATTTGATTCTTGACAATTTAAAATGGTTTAAAACTGATCTTCCATTATTAGTTGTAAAGCACCTCTGTTTAATACTAACATAAGAGGAATTTTTATTAATTTTATTAATATACATTAAGGCTCTCTGCCTTATATAATTCGGTAATCTCGTGTTTAACACTATAGATTTATATTGTAATCTTTTCAATTCAAATTTAAAAAATAATTTGTACAGCTTCTTATTTTTTATTAGCAAATACTTCATAGCTAGTTTTTTATTCTTATTAAAAACATGTTGTTTAGGTATCTAAACAATAAACCTGTCTGGCTATTACGTAAATTTAGCGTCAACTTAATTTGAGTTTTTTGATTATGTTTGTTATAATTTCTAAAAAAAAATTGAATGTTATCTATATAAAGCACTAAGCTATTACCTAAGGTATTATATTTAAGATGTTTTTGGTAGTAAATGTGAAAAAAATAATTATAAAAATTTAGTATGTACATAAAAAAATTAAATGAATTTTTTTTATTCAATGACACTGAAATAAAAAATCTTTTAAGTATTTTTTTTTTTATATAATTGAACTTCACTTTTTTTATAAAGGGTTTTTGGTTGGAAATATACAACATTACCAAATACAACCTTATAAATTTTAAGCTTTTCTCACCCTTAAAGGTATTAAAAACTGTTGACAAATTAGGTTTTACAGGAATTTTCAGTGTATTGGTATTAAACAAATTAATACCACAAAGTAGGCAATTTTTTAATAAATTATTGTATGAATTATAAAACTTCATTAAAGTGTAACTTGTGCTATCGATATTATTTTACTAAATTTTAAATTAACTCTGATTTCACGAAAAACAGGTCCTAATAGTCTAGAACCTATGGGTAAATAATACTTATTTATTAAGGCTACCGAGTTTGAAGAAGATCGCAAAAAAAAATTACCCCATCTTTTTACACCCTTAATAGTTCTTAAAATTATTGCAGAACAAACCTGCCCCTTCTTTACCTCTTTGCTTTTTTTTATATTTTTTTTTATAATATTTTTCTTTACAACTACCGTTACCGTATCGCCTACACCCGCACCAACGCGGGATGAGGAGTTTAATAACCTTATACAACTAACAAATACTGCGCCAGAATTATCAGCTACCTTTAACACAGTCTGTACGTTTATCATATTTTTTTATAATTTTAGTCGGCACAGGTAATCTCAATGATGATGACTTTAAGGCCCTTAGTAATAACGTTTCGTTAACGTCCTTGAATTCGAAAATAATTTTACCCGCCTTTAGGGGATAAACCTTTATCGCAGGACTACCTTTACCTCTTCCCATTCGAACATCACGGGGCTTTCTTGTTAACATTCAAAAAGGTAAAGCCTTAATTATTAAAAAATTCTTTTTTTTTATAACTCGTTTTATGGCTTTAAGTGAAGACGTTAGTTGTTCTGAAGTTAAATTGCAATTACCTAACGATTTTAACCCAAAATTACCAAAATGTATTAAGTCGCGTTCATATATATTATTATTTTTATATTTTATTTTAAAATATTTTTTAAACTTCATTCTTTTTACTTAAATAACAAAATCAGCTAAGTTGGTTTTTTTTTTACCTAATCTAACCCAAACTTTAATAGTGCAGGCACTGTATTTTAAGGCTATTGTTTTATAACTATAATCTAATTTAGATTTTACAGTACTAAACGCTAAACTACCAAACGCTTTTCAACTGTAAGTAGTTCGCTGTTTACGTGAGAATCGACCTGAGCAAGTTATCTTATAACCCTTTACTAACCTTTTTCCCTTCATAAGCGATTTGAAAAGGAAATTTATGTTTCTTAAAACTTCCCATATAGTATAGTATTGAGTTAAACGGATAAAAAAAAATTCACTAATTATATTAGCATTAACATTCATTTTCGATAACCCAATAACAAAGATTTTTGATACAAAATTTAAACGGCTAAATTTTTTCAAATAAAAAACTGAGAGAGATTTAAAACTGTCCCAATAGACCTTTAGAATTTTATTTTTTATAAATAAAAAGAAAAGCTTTCTGGAATATTTTAAAATTATTTTTTTTTTTAAAAATATAAAAAGTCTGGTTTTAAGCTTTTTAAACTGTTTATTCCGTCTAAGGACTCTCCTATATTTTTTATAAAATCTTTTATTGAATAGCCGCCTTATTAAAACAAATCGAGCGTTTTTCTTTAAATTAAAAAACAATAGATCTAAAAAACTATCATGCACGTAAAGATATAAAGATATATTATCAAAAAAACGTATAATTTTTAGATTAACAAATATTATACCTGCAGCAGTTGAGCCAAGATGGCTTGTTAAAAACTTTCTAAAAAAACGATCTAGTAATATATCTTGATTTACCAAATAAGAGTAATTTAGATTGTTTGAAAATCAATTATTATTTCAATATCTAATATTGTATAATCTATAAGAAATAGGATTTATAACATGACCCATTATTTTTTACCTTTTTTTTTTAATACTTTTTTTTTATGCAAAACACCCATTTTTCGAGTAAAAACAAACTCACCTATTTTTAACCCAACCATAGAACGGTCAACAAGGATTGATTTATACGATTTACCATCGTGTAAAGTAAACCTCTTTTTTAACATTGTATTAAGAACAGTAGAAGATTTACCTAAACTGCTATTATTTTTATAAAAACAACCTTTTCAAACTGATCTCATTTTTTTAAGATTTTCTTTTTCTGATAATAAAAACAGATCTATTTTTCCTCGTTGGTTTACCTTTTGTTATAACTCCATAAGGAGTTACAGAAGGTCTACCACCTGAGGTTTTTCCCTGTCCACCACCATGGGGATGATCAACAGGATTCATTGCAACACCCCTAACCACAGGCAACCAACCCTTAAGCCTGTAAAAACCAGCCTTTCTAAAATTCCTATATATATATTGAAAATTAGAAATTGAACCTATAGTAGCAGTACAGTTTGAATTTACCCTTCTCAACTCCCCAGACTTTAACTTTAAAATAGTAATATCTTCGAATTTACTAACTATAGTAGCATACGAACCAGCAGCCCGAATGAATTGAGCCCCTTTATTTTCGTTCAGTTCAACCGAATTAATCCTTACACCAATTGGTATTCTATGTAGATAAGTTGAATTCCCCGGTTTTAAAACAATACTTTCTTTTGCAAATATACAATCACCGATTAGTAAACCTTCTGGAGCCAATATATAAGACATAATACCGTTAGAATAAACCACAAGCGCAATTAAAGAATTTCTTCTCGGATCATATTCTATCCTGTGTACAAAACCAAAAATATTCCATATATACCTTTTATAATCTATTAAACGCCCCATTTTTTTAGTACCACCACCCCGATGGTATCTAGTTATCCTTCCTTGATTATTTCTCCCGGATATTCTTTTTAAGCCAAAGATTAAATTTTTTATTGGTCTATTTTTTCATAATAATACTGGCATGCTTAAAACCCTGTTTTTAAAAACTTTAAGAATCTTATATAACTCTTATTTTCAAAAGAAGCAGAATGGTACTCTTTTCTATATTTAATTAGCGAACCTTCATTTTTTAGTGAACTGTTTATTTGATTAAATAAAGAATTAACAAAGTCCCTTTTATCAACATTACTGGTTAATCATCTAATACTGGTTGAATAACTTTTTGATACAGGCATTAAAGTAGGTATCTTGTATTTTTTACCGCCAATAAACATAACTTTATAATATATTAGAGGCCTTATTTTCTCCAGAAATTGCAAATAATTATCAATAAACTGATTTTTATACTTGAACTTTAACAATAAAAAAAGTTTTTTAAAAATATCCAAGGAAAGCTTTCTTTTACCCTTTGAAATAAGTCCTTGAAAAAGGGTATTTAATAATACTAGCTTTTCAATCCTATCCTTTGATAATTTGCAAATAATTTTCTTTTTTTTGTTCTTAAATACCTTACCGTATTTTGCTAGAACTAACTTTAATCTGCTATATTTCACAAAACTTTTTAAAAAAAAGTAAAGGCCGTGAGTTTTATAAAAACCATCCGCTGTTTTAAAATGGCGGGCAGCGAAATTAGATTTTTTTTTAAAAAATCGGAAGTATAAGCGTTTAAAACCTCGGCGATATACTCTTTTCCATAAACGCTGTTTATTTTTTCATCTGTACTTAACCAGAAATTTTTTAAGTCTAATAGACTCTATCTTTTGTCGTAAATAATAAAAAAAATATCTTTTTTTATAGCCCAACCTGTAAAGCTTTTTTATAAATAAAATTCTTTGCCTTTTATTTAAACGAAGTTTTTTAACTCTAAGTTTACCATTTTTATTTTTTCTTCTCAGAATATGTGTATTTTTACCGCTCTTATAAAACTTTAAAAATTTTTTATAATGTTTAATTTTCGATTTTAAAACTCTTGTAAAATAAAAGTTTTTATAATAAAAACGTTTAAAATTTTTTTTTAGTCGAATAGCCATATTTAGATAATTTTTTCTTTCTTTCAAAGCTCTCTTTCCAACTAAAATCATATTTACCTTTTACTAAAGTATAACGAACACCGGGAAGATCGGGTGCACGACCTCCAGAAACAAGGACTGAAGAATACTCCTGCAAATTGTGGCCCTGACCAGGTATATAAGCAATAATCATCCTGCGTGTGGATAACCTTAATTTAGCTACTTTTCTTTGAGCCGAGTTAGGCTTTTTTGGTTTAACAATTCTAAGTTTAACACAAACACCCTTCTTTTGTGGGCAACCGCTCAGCGCCTTTACATTATTAGTATGAATTTTTTTTCTTCTAGGATTCCTTAGTATTTGATGATATGTCGGCATTGTAATTTTTATTTAACAAAAACATTAATTTTTTATTTAAAAAATTTAAATTTTTAAATATTCTTATAAAAGTTATATAAATAATCTTTAGAATATAAAAATTTATCAGTCTAGATTGCGAATTAAATGTAGAAACAAAAAACTTTATAAAAGACTGGTTTGATAAATTTTTCCCTACCTTAAAAAAAACCGGAAAAAAGCTACTATTGGGCGGTTTTAAACTAACCTCCTTTAAAAAACTTAAAAAAAAATTTAAACGACGAGAGCCTATAAAATAAATATTTCCGTAAAAGTATTTACTACCCGTTAAAGAAGATAACAAACTTGATTTAACCTTAAAAATAGAAAGATTTTGAATAGCCAAAACTACCTTTAAATAATCTATATTTGAAGCAGAGCTACCATTAAAATTAATAAATACACCGTAAGTATTTTGTAATAATTTACAAAGAAGGGTACTATTCTGTAGACTAGATTTTAATAAAAGTAAGCATTTTAAATTTAAGCAGGTCCCTTTAATAAAAGCTTGACTTACACTTAAGTGAAAGTTAACTTTTATCACCAATGATAAATATTTTCTTAGCGATAAATAAATACGCTTATGAAAAACATAAAGGAAATTTGAATAGAAAACCGACTTTAATAACGAAACCTTATATATTGAAAGAAGATCAATATAAGGTTTCGTAACAGAAAAATTAGGTAGATTCGAGAGAATAGAAATTACGTAAGGCGTTTTTAAAATTATTTCGAATGTTTTTATTTTAGAAATCTTTACCAAGACCGGTACAATAACATCAAAATTAATAAATTTAGTTTTTATATCAAAATCATTAATAAATTCTTTAACATTTATACCATATAAACCTAAAATAGGCGTAAGAAACGAAACCATATTAGTATGGTATTTGGGTATTAAAATAATAATTTCCTTTAAATGCAATTTATCGTAACGAAAATTTAAGTTAATACGCATAGTATATAATATTTAAATATTTAAAAAAACTCAGGGGGGAAAGGACTCGAACCTTTATCTTTAACTTTGGAGGATAACATTTTACCCTTAAACTACCCCAATAACAGAATAACTAATGTAGGGTTTTTATAAAAACCCTACATAAAAACATCACTAGAAAAAAAATGATTTATGTAACCCCCCTCAGAAGGAAAACCGTCAAAAAACAGAGTTAATGAGATACTAATAAAAACTAAACCGATTGTAATTGGAACAAAAACCTTTCAACCTAGCCTCATTAGTTGATCATATCTATATCTAGGTAAAGTCGCCCTAACTCATATAAACGCAAATAAATAAATATAGACTTTTATTATATAGACGAAAGAATGGTAAATCCATATTAAGTAATAAAATTCTGAACGTAATGTATAGAAAAATTCATCTATATACATATAATATTCCACAGAAAAAAACTTAACAAAAAAATATAAATCGGGCATAGTTCAACCCCCAAGAAAAAGTATAGTTGCCACATGGCAAAGCAATATAATATTTGCATACTCTGATAAAAAAAATAGAGCAAAGAGCACACTGCTGTGTTCAACATTATAACCAGAAACAAGCTCTGACTCAGCTTCGGCTAGATCAAATGGGTGCCTATTTGTCTCTGCTAACATGGCAATAAAAAAGAGGAAAAACTGAGCTCATAAAACAAACGCATACCAGAGATCTTTTTGAGCCCAAACTATCTTTAAAAAATTCAATGAACCGCTCAGAACGATGATATTTATAATTATTATACCAATCACTACCTCATAAGCTATAACTTGTGCAATGGAACGCAATGCGCCTAAAAAAGCATATCTTGAATTGCTGGATCATCCAGCAACTATTATATTTAATGTATTTAAAGATGAGACCATAAATACATAAAGAATTCCGATGTTTATGTCAGAAACGACAGTCATGTTATTAAACGGAATAACAAATCAAGCACTTAAACTTAAAATTAATAAAACTAAAGGGCCTCCAAAAAATAAAACAGATGAGGCATTTTGTGGAACAGGGTTCTCCTTTAATATGAGTTTTAATGCATCGGCTAGCGGTTGCAAAATTCCCAAAAAGCCTGTTCAGTTTGGGCCTTTTCTTTTTTGGATACTAGCCAATACCTTTCTCTCAAATAATGTTAAAAATGCAACTGTTAAAATTACATTCAATATTAAATATAATGATAAAAGAATAAAATAAACAGTTAGACTTACCATTTTTTAGTATGAAAAGTAATACCGAATTATTTAGAAGAAAAACCAAAAATATTTGTAGTAATAAACTTAAAATAACTAATAAAAAAAGCCACCACGTTATTATTATTCTTTTTTTTGTAATAATCATTATTAGATAATAAAATTACGTTAGTGTTAAAAACAGAATAATTTGAAATTCTATTAAACAACTCATTTTCGTATGATCTAATAATTTTATTGTTTACATTAGTAAGAAACCCCTTAATACCGGAATACATTAAAACAAACTGATTTTCTATAGGTATAGGGGTAAATCTATTTTGATTCAATAATTCTGTTAGCATATTACCTCTTGACAGTAAGTTTTTAGTTGTTTCATCTAAATCACTACCGAATTGGGCAAAACTTAAAGCTTCTCTGTATTGAGCTAATTCCAACTTTAGTGAACCTGCAAGTTTTTTAATAGCTAATATCTGTGCAGCAGAACCAACACGGCTAACCGATAATCCAACATTTACAGCTGGTCTAATACCATTATAGAAAAGATTAGTTTCAAGGAATATTTGACCATCAGTAATAGAAATAACATTTGTAGGAATATAGACAGAAACATCACCGGCTTGTGTTTCGACAACCGGTAAAGCAGTTAAAGATCCACCACCAAAATTCATATTTAACTTTGCAGCTCTTTCTAGTAGTCTAGAGTGAAGGTAGAAAATATCACCAGGATAAGCTTCTCTACCAGGAGGTCTTCTTAGTAGTAAGGACATTTGACGATAAGCAACAGCTTGTTTGCTTAAATCATCATAAATAATTAAAGCGTGCTTGCCATTATCTCTAAAATACTCACCTATAACACAACCCGTATAAGGAGCAAGATATTGAAGTGGTGCTGCTTCAGAAGCTGTTGCGGCAACGATAATACTATACTCTAAAGAGTTAGTTTTTTCAAGTAAAGTAACTAATTTACTAATTGAGGATCTTTTTTGACCTATTGCCGTATAGATACAATAAAGAGCGTTTTTTTTATTTTTAGAATTTTCGTATTTTTGATTTAAAACAGCATCTAAACATATTGAAGTTTTTCCAGTTTGTCTATCACCAATAACCAACTCTCTTTGACCTCTTCCTACAGGAACTAAACAATCAATAGCTTTAACACCAGTAATCATAGGCTCATTAACAGACTGTCTTGTAATAATACCAGGAGCTTTAACTTCAACTTGTTTTAATTCTGAACCAGGAAAATCACCTTTGTTATCTATTGGTTGACCTAGAGCATTGACAACTCTACCCAGTAAACTCATACCGACTGGTACACTGATAATGTTTCCAGTTCCTTCAACATATTCACCCGGTTTTATTTTTGTTTCATCACCAAATAAAACCGCAGAAACTGTTTCAGAATTTAAATTAAGAGCCATACCTTGAATTTCATTAGAAAATTGAAGCATTTCACCAGCCTTGACGTTAGAAAGACCTTCTATTATAACAACACCATCAACAATGCTTTTAATAACACCTATATTGCTATCGTTTTTTAAATACTGTAAAAATAATTCATTTATATTTTGGTTTTGTAGTAAATTAGACTTTAAAAATTGGTATTTTTTCATTATGTTAAAGGGGTTGTAATAAATCTTTTTGGCAAAGAATACAAAAAGCAGTAATATTTAATTCTGCCACACGGTTGCTTTTACAAACTTTTCTATAAAAATGGAAACAAATGCTATATAGTTTTATTCTAGAGAAGGGCCTTCTAAACCTAAACGCAGTTTTCTATTCTCTTCTTCAAGAGCACTAGCTTTTTCTTCAAGAGCACTATTTTCCTCCTTAAGAGCACTAGCTTTTTCTTCAAGAGCACTATTTTCCTCCTTAAGAGCACTAGCTTTTTCTTCAAGAGCACTAGCTTTTTCTTCAAGAGCTAAGTACCGCCTACTTTCATAAGGTCTAACTATTTCATATTTATTTTCTACAAGTTCAGGATTTAAACGCTTAGAATTAGGTTCACAACAATCGGATAAATCAATACCCCTTCTTCGTAAAGCTGCAGCCTTCGAACGTGTGTCAGGATCAGGTGAATAGGTACCATTCTCGTGAACCTCAAACCCTCTAGTCGCATAGGAAGTCCTCTGACTACCCTCAGCAGAAACGTAATCTATACTCGCAATAGCGCCACCTATCATTAATAAACCCCTGATAATTGTAAAGGTATTTCTACTATCAGTTACGTAATTAACAGACTTAGAAGCCGCTTTTGAAGCACTGTTTAAAATTTTTTTACCCAAACCGGACGTAGTGGACTCACTAACAACATTACCAGCACCATTCATCAAAGTCAGACTATCGTTAAAATTGTTTAATTTTACTACTCAAGCAGGTCTTATAGTTTTTAAGTTTTCAGGAACAGGGGTTAGGTGCATACACCTCGCAAAATAAACCACATTGAACAATGCTCATAAATTGTACAAAAGTACACAAATTGGTACATGAAGTGCAAGGCTTGTGCCAGATGACACGGCTAAAAGAAAAAAAGAGGTGGTAAAAGACAACCAAGGGTTGCGGGAATAAACCTTAAATGAGTCGTGGACATTATGGGTTTTAACAACTAACTCCATAAATTTCTCATTTCTCACCCTGTTTTCACGAATTCTATCTAGATTGATAAACTTCTTTATAAAACCACCAACCGTCACGCTTTTTAAAGCACCAAAAATAAACAAACAAATACTGGCAGTTGTGTAAGAAAAAAGTGCAGAATAGAGTGTAACAGAATTAGGCAATCAGAGGTTGTGATGTAAAGAATATAAAACGTACCTTACAAATATACTAAAAGTAGCTGATGTGTACACAAATAACGCTCTATTTCAAAGAGAGTAATTCAATCAATCAGCAAATTTTTTTAAAAGCAATTTTTTATCGCAAAAAAAATCTTTAATAAATTTAAACATTTGAGCAACTACCCCTTTAAAGATGTAACAAAATTAACACTAATTATACCCCTTATTCTATAAAAAATGATCAAAATAGCAAGACCTATTGCAGCCTCTGCACCCGCCAAAGTTAACGTATAAAGAATAAATACTTGACCAAACATATCTTCTAATAAAACAGAAAATATAGCAAAATTAAAATTAACAGCCAATAACATTAATTCTATTGAAACTAATATTATTATAATATTTTTTCTTGTAATAAATATTCCTAAGATCCCTAAAAAAAACATAACAAAGGAAAAAAATAATAAGAAAAAAATGTTAAAGCTTGTCATTATTTTGAAAATACATTTTTAAAGGTATAGGCCTGTAAAATAGGTACTATAACAGCTAAGCTAAAAAAATAAAAAAAATAAAGAACAGTAAGCATTTGACCCAACATTAAATAAGGGTCTTCAATAGGTTTAAAACCAATTCAACCTAATAAAACGCAAACAGAAAGAAACGATCAAAACAATATAGTCTTAGAGATTTCAAAAAAGGAGCCTTTAAAAACATTATTAGTTATAAAAGGTAATAAAAATAGCACAATTAAAGCTAATCCTAATGTTATTACACCACCTAATTTATTCGGAATTGATCTCAATATAGCATAAAACGGTAAAAAGTATCATTCAGGAACGATATGAGTAGGTGTAACTAGAGGATTAGCCGGAACATTATTGATTGGGTCAATAATGCTATCTGGCTTGAAGAAAACGGCGTAACAAAAAACAATTAAAAAGAAAATAATTCCTAATAAATCCTTAAATATAAAATAAGGGTGGAACGGTACTTTATTAGCAACCGACAATGCTATATTTAAAGGATTGCTAGAACCGCTTTCATGTAAAACAGCAACATGGATTAGAGATAATAAAGCAATAACAAAAGGCAATAAATAATGTAAACTAAAAAAACGATTTAATGTAGCATTATCGACAGAAAAACCACCCCATAATCAGATAACTATATACTCTCCAACGACAGGAATAGCTGAGAAGAGACTTGTTATAACAGTAGCCGCTCAGAAACTCATCTGTCCTCAAGGTAAAACATAACCTAAAAAGGCTGTAAGTATCATAACTATCAAGATGGTTACCCCTAAATTTCAAAGGAGTTCGCGTGGTGTAATATAAGAATTATAGTATAAGCCTCTAAAAACATGTATATAAACACATATAAAAAAAAATGAGGCACCATTTGCGTGAATATATCTTATCAACCAACCGTAATTAACATCCCTCATTATATACTGAACACTAGAAAAAGCACTTTCTATACTAGGAACATAGAACATCGCTAAAAATATACCTGTAACAATTTGAATACCAAGACAAAAGGCAGCCAAAGCTCCAAAATTTCATAAATAACTTATATTTGGAGGAGCTGGATAATCTATTAAAAAACTATTTACTATATTTAATAAAGGGTACTTTTTTATAAAACGCATAATTAAAATAAATTAAAAAAAATTAATGTGATGGTAGGGACAGGATTCGAACCTGTGAAGCATTGTAGCAAAAGGTTTACAGCCTTTTCCCTTTAACCGAACTTGGATACCCTAACACGTTGAATTAAGAAACTATATAAATAAAATTAAAAAAGCCATAACTAGAGCTAATAATCCTATAGCTTCAGTTAGAGCAAAACCAATTAAAGCGTAACTAAATAATTCTTTTTGTAGATTTGGGTTTCTAGAAAAAGCTAAAATTAAGCAACCAAAAACTATACCAACACCAGCACCCGCTCCAATTAAACCTGAAGTAGCTAAACCAGAACCTATCATTTTAGAGCTTTGTAAAATAATTTCTAAATTTTTCATTTTTTTGTTTTTTTATTTAAAAAAAACATGGTTATATGCTGATAAATGACACTTAATCAAAAAATGTACACTATTCAATTAAAAAAAAAATCTAATACAAAAACTAGCAATAATAGTTACGACATATTATTAAAAAAAGATAAGAATAGATTACCTATTGGGTCGTACAATCAAGCTAAAATGATTATCACTTTAGATCTAGAATCGTATATATTTGCCATAACAAAAGGTTGTTTAATATCTGAAAACTTTAAAAAGATTTTTACCAAAACAACCATGAATATTAGTAATAAAAAAAACATAAAAATTATTTTTTAAAAATGGCTGAAATCAAAAAAATTTTTAAAAAAAAAAATAGTCTATATAATAATACCATAAAAACAGGCGCTGTTTTATATATAAAATATTTATTATTAAAAGAAGATGAAGTAAAAATCTCATCTTTTATAGGATTATGCGTTATAAAAAAACGAAAATCGAATACTTTAGTATTAAAAAATAATATTAAAAAAGAAAGTATTAAATTAATTATAAACGCACATTCCCCTTTAATTATAAGCATTAAAATTATAAAAAGATACAAAAAAAAGTTTAGACTATCTAAACTTTACTATAAATAAAAAAGTGACCGTTATTGGAATCGAACCAATACTCCTTATGGAAATAGGTTTTAAGCCCATCGCGTCTACCAATTCCGCCAAACGATACAGAGGGTGAATAATGGGAATCGAACCCATATTTACAACTTCACAAATTGTCACTTTACCTATTAAGTTATATCCACCAGCATATATAGCAAAAAATTTAAACTAAAACAAGAGTCAATGTTTTAAAAAAACCTAAACTCTTAACTATAAGTCGTTTTTTTATTGCAATTTTATTAAAAATGCACCAATATAAAACATTTTTGAAAATACTAACAAGAATTAATAAAGGCATTTTTCATCTGAATAAAAGAGCTTTAGATGAAAAACGTAATTTTGGTCGAAAAAGGAAATTAAACTTTTTTCTTGACACAAAACGTGACTTTAGCGTAAACACTATACTATCTAATAAAAAACTTTTTTTAAAAAAAGAAAAGTAGTCCTTAAAGAATAAATCAGTATATGCATTTTGGTTAAGCTTTTTCGAACAAAGGCTAACTGAATTAAAAATAAATTTTGAAGAGATAAGATAACGGGAATAAAAAACCGTCTTGGCGATGATCAGATAAAAAAAAAACAAAGATTTTAAGCTCTTTGAATTACCTGGAATCGGATAAAAAACATTTGACGGATTATCAATTGTATCAACTATCGCAATGGACGGTATATTTATAATAAAAGATTCATTTATCACATAATGATTATTTTGAACATTAGGTACAAAAATGCCGTGGGGAAACTTCGAAGGTTTTACAATAGAAACATATTTATAATTAGATAACATACCTTTACACCATTTAGAATTTAAAAAGGATACTTCAGGAAATAAATTGTACAGCTGGCACAACTCAACGCTTCTATTAAACAAAGAAAAGTTCTCGTTCACCATTCATAAATGCCCTTTATTTACAAACAAGCTCGACAAAAATCCAATAAACTTTTTCGATAAAAAGTAGGTGTAGTTTATATTAAATATGTTTGTATTTTTATATTTACCTATTAAAAAGAAATTTGTACGTGGATTTCAATTTGCAATATGATAACCTAAAAAAAGGTCGGATGCTATTAATTGATTTACGGTTAGATATACACGATTAAACATATAAAATTTAAAAGAGATTATTATATGTAAAAATAAAAACTGAAATTATAAATAAGTTTAAAGAGAAGATTTGGATTAAAAAAAAATAAACCGTTTATAATTGTAATAAATGAAATTACTAGGGAATTTAAAAAGGGTATATCAGATAAAAAGACCCAACCGGCGCTTCTGTTAAAATACATCAATTTAACCAACCTTATGTAGTAAAATACGCTTATAACGCTAAAAATAACAAAAAGGATCGTTAGTCAATACATTTTATACTTTAAAGAAAATAAAAATAAAAAAAACTTACTATAAAAACCTAATAAGGGTGGTATACCGGCAATCGAAAAAAGTAATATAAAAATACTAAACGACAGAAAAGGGTTAATTTCAAGCAAATTAGAAAAAATGTTTATCCTTTTAACAAGAAGACCGCTTGATCTATCCCTTAAAGATAAAAAACAAAAAAATAAACCTATCATAATAAAAATATAGGAAATAAGATAAAACAAAGTTACATATATTCCAGAAACATCACCTAAAGATAAACCGAACAATAAATAGCCTGTATTAGTAATCATACTATAGGTAAGCATTCTTTTTAATTTAATTTGATAGATGGCTGCTACTGAACCTAGTATAATCGAAAACAACGCTGTTAGTGTAAACAAACCCTGGGAAAATAAAAAAACTTCAAAAAAAACACAATAATATAATTTAAAAATAACAAACATAAGGGATATTTTTGGTAGAGTCGACAGATATGCCGTAAATAACAAAGGCGAACCTTCGTAAACATCAGGCATTCACATGTGAAATGGAACTGAACCAAGCTTAAAAAGAAAACCGACCGTCAAAAGTAAAAAACCAATAAGGAATCCGCTGAAAGATATAAAATTAGAATCAACAAGAAAATCTGATATTTGAGCCTCGGATAGAAATAATGTTAAATCAGTGTAAGATAGTAAACCAGTAAAACCATATATAAGAGAAATTCCAAAGAGTATTATACCGGACGAAAAACAACCTAAAATAAAATACTTTAAACCACTTTCTGTAGAAAAGGAAGAGGTCTGTTTAGATGCAACTAATATATAAAAGGTTAAACTCTGTAATTCAATTATAAAAAATAAACTAATCAAATCATTTGAATTTAATATTAATATACTACTAAAAAGAGAAATAAATAGGATTAAAATAAACTCAAAATCATATTGTTTAAGATTTGATATGTATTGTTTTATAGCAAAAATGAAAACAAGAAATCCAAGTAAAATTATATTTTTAAAAAAAACAATAGCAACATCATTGTAATAAAAACCAGCAAACAAATAGTAAGAATCTGTAGTGTTACTATTTAAGATAACAATAAGTAATATAATAGTAAAGGGAAGCAGGTTCGCAAATATCTGACCTACATTTAAGTAATAATAAGTACGGTAATTTTTTTTATTGGACAATATAACAAAAAAAATTAAAAACGTAATTATAGAAAGAATAAAATATATCTCAAAATGAAAAAAGTTTAAGTCGTTATAAAAAAGGCCGAAACCTGAAGATAAACCATATTCAATTAATTTTTTGTCAAAAATAGAATAAAAAGAATTAAAAATATTCATAATTTACTTAAAGCTTAAATATACATAAAGGGGGGCCTCGATTAACGAAATAATGTAAGAGCCCTTTAAACCAAACATTATAGTAATAAAACAAAAAATAAAACCTATAACAAATTCCTTTTTTGAGAAGTCAGAAAACTTTAAATAATAACGAGTAGTTAACCTGTTAAAAATTATTCGATTGTACAATCAAATTGAATACACAGCTGTCAAAATAATACTAAAAGTGGCAACTAAAGCCGCAAAATGATTATTTTCAAATAAACCTACCAATATTAAGAATTCCCCCACAAAGCTACTTGTCCCCGGAAAACTGATATTTGAAAGTATTAATACAAACAAGCAAAAACTAAAAATGGGCATAGTAGAAACTAAACCACTATAATACCTTAAAATTCGAGTTTTATATCTATCATAAACACAACCTATACAAAAAAACAAGCCACTTGAAACAATCCCATGACTAAGCATTAAAAAAACACTACCACCTATACCTTGAATATTTGAAGTAAATAAACCTAAAATAACGAAACTCATATGACTAACTGAAGCATATGCTATTACCTTTTTTAAATCAACCTGCCTAATTGTACTACAACATGTATATATTATGCCTAATAAGCATAAAGTATAAACAAACGGTAGAAAAAAATAAGTAGCATCACAAAATATCGGAATTACAAACCTTAGAAGACCGTATGTACCTAATTTTAATAAAACACCGGCTAAAATAACAGATCCTACCGTGGGTGCCTCAACATGAGCTTCCGGTAGCCAAATATGAAAGGGGAACAATGGTACCTTAACACAAAAAGCAAAAAAAAATGATGCCCAGAGAATTAATTGCCTGTAAAAGCTAAAGTTAGTGTTATATAAAACTCTAATGTCAGTTGTTTGAATATGTGAATATATTACTAAAATTCCTAGAAGCATTAGTAACGAACCCAATAAAGTATAAAAAAATAATTGATAAACTGCGTGTATTTTTCTTTGACGTGATCCTCAAACCCCTATCAAAATAAACATAGGGATAAGTATACTTTCAAAAAAAATATAAAAAAAAACTAAGTCTAGAACACAAAAAATATTAAATAAAATAAAAGTTATAAAAATAAGACAAATAATAAAGCTACTATATTTATATTTTATGCTATTTCAACTTATCAGTATACAGACTGGAGTCAAGAAAAATGTTAGCAATAAGAAAAGTAAGGAAATATTATCAATTCCTATAACATAATGGAAATTATAAAGAAATAACCACTGCTTGTGGAACTGAAAATTATAAATATCAAACTCAGTCAAAACACTAATATTATCAGATAAAACTCAAAAAAAGAGTATTAATATAAACTGAAAAAAAGAAAAAAATAATGAGATTTTTTTTATTAATCTTACCTTTTCCGAAGAACTGTAAATACTAAAAGAAATAATTAGCAGAGCAGCTAACCATAACCCAAAAGAAATAAATAATACGTAATATAATAAAAATCCCATCGGTAAATATTACTTAAAAAAGCTATCTACGCCAGAACCTCAGCAATAAATAGATAAGAAAAGAAAAATTCAAACTACATCAACAAAATGTCAATACCATATAGCTGCCTCATACCCGAAATGATGATTATAAATAAAATGCAAATCAACTAGACGAAAAAAGCACACTATTAAAAATAAAGTACCTATTATAACATGTAAGCCGTGTAAGCCTGTTGTCATGTAAAAAGTTGAACCGTAAACACCATCATATATATAAAAACTAGCTTTATAATATTCGTAACCTTGCCATACAGTAAATTCTAAACCTAAAAATATAGTCAAAAATAAAGCAAAAGCACATATTACATAATTATCTAAAAGAGAAGTCTTAAATTCTTCGTTATCAACACTAGAAAAGAAGAATTTTTGCCATGATTTATCCCGAATAACATGATGACTTCAAGTAACAGTTAAACCCGAAAGGAGTAAAATTAAAGTATTGAGCAGTGGGATTTTTAAAGGATTTAAAACATTAATACCAAGGGGTGGTCAAACAGAACCTAAAACAACACTTGGTGATAAACTAGCATGAAAAAAGGCCCAGAAAAAAGAAAAAAAAAACATAACTTCAGATATAATGAATAATATTACACCAAGCCTTAAACCTTGTTGAACTTTTTTTGTATGATAACCGCTAAAGGTACTTTCACGAATCACATCCCTTCACCATACAAACATCATAAGTAAAATTAAAAAAAAACCGGCTAATGATAATAGGTTACCGTAAAAATAGTTGTGCATATGCATGACCATACCAAAAGTGAACATTAGAGCTGCTATAGAAGAGTAAAGAGGTCAGGGACTTCTTGTCACGATATGAAAGCTGTGCTTTTGATTACCGGCAAAATGAACTCTACAGTTGTGGTACCACCATTTATTACTTAAATCAACTAACCTTATATCATTATTATACACGTTATTAAACTTATTTAAAAAGAAATCGTAATTTAGTTTCATTGGAAATTTATTTTTTCTAAATCATTACACCCACATACAACCTGGATAAGGGGGACTCTAGAATACAAAAAAGTTGAATACAAAAATATTAAAAATTTGCGCATAGCGGAATTTTAAAT
>Ga0209906_100231_pt1 | contig 44243 bp, 44 predicted proteins | sample FECB24metaG_FD_188303 | JGI IMG/M metagenome (GOLD analysis project Ga0209906, IMG submission 188303) | Cyanobacterial communities from the Joint Genome Institute, California, USA from Joint Genome Institute, California, USA - FECB-24 metaG... ... | reverse complement strand
GCCCTGGTCGCCATCGACCGGAACAGGTGGTCGTCATCGACTGGAAATGGTGGTCGCCATCAACCGGAAACCCCGGTCGCCATGCCCCGGAGCGCGCATGTAAGGCCGAGCAGCGCGATCTTTACTATGTGATCGTATGGATAACGCAGCAGACTTGGTCGAACGGCAAGGTCGGTGGCATCGGGCAATCCTACTACGCCCGCATGCAGTGGTTCATGGGAATACAGAATCCTCCCGGCCTCGCCTGCATCGCGCCGGATGACGGCAACGTCGATACCTATCGCTCGTCAGCCTATACGGGTGGCATTCCCGGCGCATTCCCGTCGATCTGGTACAATTCGACGGTGCGCAACGTCAACCAGTATCCGGCGAGCGGTCCGTCACGCATTCTGGATTGGGACTATGTCGGCGCGGTCAAGCGTCACAATACTTAGTCGTCCGTTAAGAAGCCTGATTGACGGCGGTTCGGGCTTTGAAGGCGTATAGGAACGCGAACAGGATCAGGCGCAAAAGTATCCTGAGCCAGGCGAGGATGCGTCTGAAGTTGTATCCGACGGCGGTGAGGATGGTGTTGGCGGCATCGCCGCGCGTCCCTTGAGATAGCAGCGGCCGAGGTGACCTTCGGCCTTCATGTGTCCGATCACCGGCTCGATGGCGGAACGGCGCCGCAGTTCGCGTTTGATCGCTCCGAAGACGCCGCGCTTCTGGCCGGAGATGAAGACGCGGCGCGGGTGTGGCGCGTCGTGGCCGCGATATCCCTTGTCGACATAGACGCGCTCGATCTCGCGGCCGGTGAGCCGTTGTGTGTCCTCGATGACGGCTCGCAGGGTGTGGCCGTCATACGGATTGCCCGGCAGCGCCTTGGCGTGCAGGACGAACTGGCCGCCGGGCGCGCGGGCGTTGGTGGTGACCACCGAGACCTTGACGCCGAACTCGTAGGGCGCGCTGGCCTTGCCCTTGCCGATGCACTCGGTCTCAGGGGCATGGAAGGAATACAACTTCCAGCCGCGCTGGCGCTGCTGCTGCGAGCGGATTTGCGAGGCGCGCGAAAGTGCGGTCTCAAATGCCGCCTCGACGTCGTCCCGGCCTGCGATCTTGCGGCGGATGTCGCGGATGAGCCGGCCGAGCCGGGTGCGCAGGAGGCGCAATTGCCGGCGGTGGCGGTTGAACTGTTTGGCATGGGCGTAGCGCCCCGCCATCATCGCCGCGCGCTGGGCAATGCGAATGTAGGACTGCCGCAGCCGCACCCCGTGCTTCGTTGAGCGCCTCGCTGGCGATTGGCGCTGGGCCGGCGACGGCGAGTTCACAGAAGCTTCGACGGACATGCGCCCAGCAGAAGGCGAGCTGCACATCCCCGCACTCAGCGAGCGCGCGATAGCCACCATAGCCATCAACCTGCAGGATGCCCTTGAAGCCAGCCAGATTCGTGATCGGTCGTTCTGCCTTGCGGTCGGGCGCATAGACGTAGGCCACGCCCGGCGGATCGGAGCCGCCCCAGGGGCGATCGTCGCGGGCGTAGGCCCAGAGCTGGCCGATCTTGGTGCGCCCGCGGCCCGGATCGACTACCGTTGCTGTGGTCTCGTCGGCGAACAGCTTGGTCGATGTCTTCAACTTCGTCAGCATGTGCTCATGCACCGGCCGCAACAGCCAGGCGGCGCGGCCGACCCAATCCGCCAGCGTCGAGCGGTCGAGCGTGATGCCCTGCCGGGCGTAAATCTGGGCCTGACGATAGAGCGGCAGGTGATCGGCGTATTTGGAGACCAGAACATGGGCCACTGTCGCCTCGGTCGGCAATCCGCCCTCGATCAGTCGTGCCGGCGCGGGCGCCTGCACTACGACCTCCTCACAGGTTCTACAGGCATATTTGGGCCAGCGCACGACCAGCACGCGTAGTTGCGCCGGGATGATGTCCAATCGTTCGCTGCAATCCTCGCCGATCCGATGCAGCAGGTTGCGGCAGCAGGGACAGCTGTGATCCTCGATGTCGACCACCATCTCGATGCGCGGCAGATGTGTCGGAAGTGATCCCCGGTTCATCCGGCGCCTGGCGGCACGATGCGCCCGTTCGGCTGGCGCGGCGGCTTCTTCTCCAGCCTCACCGCTCGCCACCACCTGCTCGACATCTTCGAGCCCGAGCAGCAACTGATCCTCCGGCAGCGTCTCGGCCCGCCGGCCGAAGCGATGGCGCCGCAGTTCCTTGATGATCTGTTCGAGCCGCTCGGTGCGGGCACGCTCGGCCAGCAGCTGGCTCCAACCCTCGATCCCGGTGACATCGTGGTGATGGACAATCTGCCGGCACACAAAGGCGCCGCCGTCCGCGCCGCTATCGAGGCCCATGGCGCAAGCCTCATCCTCTTGCCGCCCTATTCGCCCGACTTCAATCCAATCGAGAAATGCCTATGCCAAGTTCAAATCACAGCTGCGAAAAGCCGCTGCCAGAAGCGTCGACACCTTGGAAGCCGCAATTGCCGATGCCTTCCAAAGCTTCACCCAGCAAGAATGCGCCAACTTCTTCATCGCCGCAGGATACGGTTCAAAGTGATCGGATTTGCTCTAGCAGTTTGCGGAAAAACCGCTCGCTGACACAAGGATTTGCTGATTCAGTTTTGCATGACGAATCGGCGGAGGCGAAGATGCGGGGCGCATTTGTGGATCAGGACAGGTTGTTTTCGTACATCTCGCCGGAAGCCCGGGTGCCGGCCAATCATCCGTTGCGGAAGATTCGGGAGCTTGTGCGCGATGTGCTGGGTGAACTGAACCGCAGCCTCACGAAACTCTATGCGAGCACCGGCCGTCCTTCAATCCCTCCGGAACAATTGCTGAGCGCCTTGCTGCTGCAGGCGTTCTACGGCATCCGGTCGGAACGGCAGTTGATGGAGCAATTGGATTACAATCTGCTGTACCGTTGGTTCGTGGGACTGTCGCCCGACGACCCGGTCTGGGATCCGACCGTGTTCACGAAGAACCGCAATCGGCTTCAGAATGGCGAAGTGTTTGCGAAGTTCATGAGCACGCTTCTGAACCATCCCCAGGTCAAGCCTCTGTTGTCGGGAGAGCATTTTTCGGTCGACGGAACGCTGATCGAGGCGTGGGCCTCACAGAAGAGCTTCCGTCCCAAGGACGGCAGTGGCGACGCTGACGGCGGCGCGAACTTCCATGGCCAGGAGCGCAAGAACGAAACGCACGCCAGCACGACCGATCCCGACAGCCGCCTTTACCGCAAGGCCGCAGGCCGGGAGGCCAAGCTGTCCTATATGGGTCACGCCGTCATGGAGAACCGGCATGGGCTGGCGGTCGCCGGCATGGTCACACACGCCAATGGCACTGCCGAGCACCGCGCCTCGGAGATCATGCTCAAGGCCAAAGCCAAAGAGGCCGGCCGCCGCATCACGGCGGGCGAAGACAAGGCTTATGATACGGCCGATCATATCGCCAACCTGCGCGCTCTCAACGTCACACCGCATGTGACGCAGAACGATAGCATCACCTCGACCGGCAAGCGCCGCCGGAGCGCCATCGACGGGCGCACCACACGGCATGAAGGCTACGCCATGTCGCAATCCTGCCGGGCGATGACCGAATGCATCTTCGGCTGGGGTAAGCAGCACGGCACGATGCGCAAGACCAAGCATCGCGGTATCGCCAGCGTCGCCATCGACTTCCTGCTCAATCTGATCGCCTACAACCTGATCCGGATTCCCAAACTGGTGGTGGCGTAGGTCAGCGGTCAAAGCGCCGGAGGCCCCCGATCGCACAACAGACCGTCAAGAAGACAGAGGACAGGGCTCAACTTCTAGGTTTTTCCGCGGACTGCTAGTACGGACTGAATAATCACCAGAAACATTCTCATGTAGGTCGTTATCACGGAACCGGCCGCGCGCAAGGCTTGATGAATGTTGGGTTCGCCGATATGCGGTGTTGGTAAAATAGTTCGTGCATTCGTCGACCTGAAGAAATTTGCCTAGGCTGCGACGGATGTGTGAAGGTTGCATCAGCCGATGCGGCACCGAGTAAAAGGTCTTGTCGACATCGTGATAATCGGGATGCACCTTGGCCGTTTTCCATTCGGCGTATTCAAACGGCTCGATAGGCAGCGGCGCCAGGGCGGCGCGCTCGATCTTCTCGAACAGCTGCCGGCGGGATTTCCCGACATGGCGCATCGGTCGATTGTACAAATCCTCTAGCAAACCGCCGATCGCCGCATTGAGATCCGTCAGGCTGAAGAACCGCCGGTGGCGCAGCCGTGCGAGAATCCAGCGCTCGACAATCAGCACCGCACCTTCGACCTTGCCCTTGTCGCGAGGCTTGCGGCTGCGGGTCGGCAAAATCGTCGTGTCGTAGTGCTCGGCCATGGCAGCAAAGGTTTGGTTGAGCGTCGGCTCGAACCACAATGCCTTGACGACCGCGGCCTTCAGATTGTCGCAGACGATCGCTTTGGGAACCCCGCCGAAGTACGACAAGGCCCGGGTCTGGCCTTCGATCCAGTCCGGAAGTCGCTGACCGAAGCTCGCCATGGCGAAGGTCAGCGACGAGGCCCCGAGCACCGCGACAAAACTCTGGGCCTGACGGATTTCGCCCGTTTGCGGATCAATCACCTCAACCGTCGCGCCGGCATAATCGGTCTGCATCACTGCTCCCGCCGCATGGCGGTGGCGGAAGCTCGGGTTTGCCCGACGCTGATAGGCGGCAAACTTCTCGCAGAACCAGGTGTAGCCGTAACCGTCGGGATGGGCTGTACGGTATTGCCCCTCTCAAACTCAGCTTGAGAGAAGACCTTGCCTGAACGGCGCTCCCGAAAACCACCCCCCCGCAAACCGTCCGCGAATTAGCGGAATCCCTATCCCGGAATTACTGAAATCGCTGTCCTCGAATTACCGAAAACGGTGTCCGAGAATTGCTGAAACACGCAGTCAGGAGATCGACGCCCGACCGGAGGAGCTTCTACGAGGCTTCGCGCAAGCCCGGGCAGTGTCCAGAATCTTTCGCACATTCGATCAGGCGACGGCTCCGGCTTGCATAATCTGCGGTTGATAGAGCGGCCGCATATTCATGTATCGCTTGGTCGACCATGCGGTTCCGGCGATGTAGCGCAACCGAGCTGCTGCCAAGTTGAGACAGGACTGGCCATCCGGGAACGCACCAACGCCAAAACGCTGACCCCCCGGACAACCGCATCGTCGCGTAGGTGTGCCGGAGGGAGTAGGGCGTTCGTTTCTTTCCGTCCGAGCCGTAAAGGACGCCGGCCTTCCTCAGAGCTTGCTCGAAACTCTTCTTGAAGCTCGTGATCGGTGACCCGTCACGGTGACAGAAGATGGTTTCACTCGGTGGAACCGATGCGTCGACCAATTTGCTTGACCATTCGGCAGCCTTGATCTGTTTGGCGGGGCTTAAGAGCCGCGTCGCCGCGAATTGAGGCGAAAGGCCATCAACGGATATTGGTGCGTTACCCGACAATCTTCCAATATGAATCTTTGCGGACGATCTTCCCATCTCGAAATGTATAGAAATCGCATCCACGCACTTCGATCTTCTCGCCGCCCGACGTCGTCCCGGTCAAGAGCCATTTTGATATGCCCGTATTGCCGTCTACGAAGTGTTCTACATTCCCATATTGAACATCCGGCGTGGATTCAAAGCGGGTAAGCAGACCTCGGCGGACATTTTCTGAGCCTGAATACCGGATTCCATGCGGCTCCGGACCTCGCGGCATGTCGAGACTGCAATCCTCATCGAAATAGCTCATGACCTTGTCGATGTCGTGGGCATTGAATGCGTCGACAATGCCATCAAGCAACGAAATCATGTCACCATCATTCGCCATTTCTCTGCTCCGGACAAAAGATAAAGGCTGCGGTATCAGCAATCGCACCCTGCAAAGCGAGCGCCAGCGCAAGCGAGAATGCCGGCTTGCTGCGATTTTCGACGTCTTCGACCTGTGCGCAGGCCTCAGACGCTACTTCAATGCAAGAACCACTGGACCGGCAACGGCGTCGGTAATCCCAAGACCGCCGCCGAAATCCAAGAGCGTGTCGCGGAATGAGTTGAGCGTCGCGATCATGTTGGGCCGTGCCCCAGCGAGCGCATCCATGTCGTGCCACTCGGCAATCAGACAATAGGTGTCGTCGCCTGTCTTGATGATGTTGACGTGCTTGAGACCGGGCCAATTGCTGGCAATGGTCCTTGTGCGCGTCGAGGAATTGCTGATCTTTTCCGGGCTTTACCCGAAAGCGCACCGTATTAAAAGCGGTCATCACATTCTCCTTTCGTGGCGGATTATGCGATCGGCGGCCGCGCACTGGCAAGACCGACTCGGTGAGGGGATGTTTTCAAAGGCTTGGCGGCTTTGGGGCCCCGCGTAGGCGAGCCAATGTCCGGTTAAGGTGATGGGCCGACGCCGCCTTATGAGCCTTTCGTCAACTCCGTCGCCATCTTCGGATCCCGTACCCGCTTTTTACCGTAAAAGTCCTCGATCATCTCGACCGAGGTGCCCATGTTGGCGGCCAGCTGAAACACGCTCACTCCCTCTGACAACCGCATCGTCGCGTACGTGTGCCGGAGCGAATAGGGGACGCGAGTGTTGCCGTTCGGCCCATACAGGACCCCGGCCTTGTCCAGGGTTTGCCGGAAACTCCTCTGGAAGCTCGCGATCGGCTTCCCGTCCGGATGACAGAAGATGGTTTCACTCGGTGAAACTGGCCCGCCGGTTTCTGCACTACGGTACAGTTCGAGCTCCGCTATCCATGTCTCCAAGCGCATCGAGGCGCACGTTCTGAGCGCCGAGCGATTGCATGGGGACGACACCACGGTGCCCGTCCTGGCCAAGGGCAAGACCGACACCGGCCGGATATGGGTCTATGTGCGCGACGACAAGTCGTTCGGCGGGCCGGCGCCGCCGGCGGCCGTGTTCTATTACTCGCGCGATCGGGCCGGCGAGCATCCGAAGGCGCACCTGACCGACTACACCGGGATCTTCCAGGCCGACGCCTATAGCGGCTATGGCAAGCTCTACGAGCCAGGCCGTGCGCCGGGCCCGATCTTCGAAGCGGCCTGTTGGGTCCATGCCAGACGCCCATTCTTCGTCATGGCGGACTTGGCCGAGAACGCGCGGCGCAAAGCACAGGGCAAACAGCCGGCCGCGATCTCGCCCATGGCGCTGGAGGTGGTCCGCCGGATCGATGCCCTGTTCGACATCGAGCGGACGATCAACGGCGAGCGCGCCGCAAGGCGCAAGGCCGTCCGCCAGGAATTGAGCGCGCCGCTCGTCGCTGATCTGGAGGTCTGGATGCGAGAGCAACGCACCAAGCTCTCGCGGGGGAACGACGTTGCCAAGGCCATGGACTACATGCTCAAGCGCTGGAGCGTGTTCACACGCTTCCTCGACGACGGCCGCATCTGCCTCTCGAACAACGCCGCCGAACGCTGCCTGCGTGGAATAGCCTTGGGTCGGAAGTCGTGGTTGTTCTGCGGTTCCGATCGCGGCGGTCAGCGAGCCGCGGTTATGTACAGCCTGATCGTCACGGCCAAGATGAACGACATCGATCCGCAAGCTTGGCTCGCCGACGTTCTCGCCCGCATCGCCGGGCATCCCGTCCAAAAGCTCGACGAACTGCTGCCCTGGAATTGGCGTCTGCTCAGGGAGCAAGTCAGTCAGGCAGCTTGATCATGGCCGCGATAAGCCACGTCTGCACCATCAGTCGTGTCGCCGAAATGCTCGGCGAGGACGAAGACTTGTTGCGGGAAATCAGCATCGATATGGATCCCGAAGACGGCTGCCTCACCGTCCTCGGCCCAGGTGACGAGGCGACAACGGCCTTTACCGACCACGGCGTCGGAAATCTCACCGAGCTCGTCAAAATGGTCAAAGCCGACCCCGACCTGCTCCGCCGATATACGCAAACGGAGTGACCCCGCCGCGGTCCTCACCGGATGCTGACGATTTGGCTATGGCCTCCCAAAAGCCCAGTGCGAATTTTCCCAATGTGATCTCACGCTGTGCGGCTCAGGCGCGGGCCGCTCCCCTGGTCCCGCAATTGTTTAGCCCAGTTTTCAGCTCAGACGGTGCTCTGTCATCGATCCTGTGCCGGCCCACGCAAGCCGCGAAGACGACAGTTTGATGTCACCACGCGATGCAATGATCGGGAACAATAAGGGGGTTGTTGTGGCTTATCGCTCGACAGAAGGCGCCGAGCGATTCCGTAGCGTTCCCCGTTCAGGCCGCCCGATCTTTGACGCTGGCGTGGACTGCGGTGGAGCGGACATCGCTTTCACCACTATCGTCGCCCTTTGCGTCACGAGAAGATTTCCCAAATGACGCCCATCCCTCGACAAGAGTCGTGAGAATTAAGTAAAGAAGCGCGCCCGCGCATACGACGACGATTGAGAATTCAACCACGGAAGACTCCTCCGTTTGTCAAATCGTCCCGAACGAGACCTGGACGATGTCGTTTGATGACAGTTTCATGTCTTGCGATGAACGACAGTTGCATGACTGACCAACACTCGAAGCAACAATAATCGAGCATTGATATTTGGCCATGACGTAAGTCAAACGGAGCATGATCCGCTGTTTTGGATAGCACGCATGCGCTAATGTCGCGCATGTCGCTCGCTCGCCGCACACAGATGATATTCGAAGTGAAAGGAACCAACCGTCTATTGACGCCGTGTTCTTACGGAGAGTGCGCGTAGAATAGTGGTCGAGCACACCTTCGCTAGTGCCGGCGCCGCAAATAGACAAACCAATAGACCGCGCCGACCAGCACGCTTCCGCCGATTAGATTTCCGATCGTTGCGACGACAATGTTTCGGACTGAACTTACGGCATTAAGCGCGGGATAAGCGCTGGCGTCCTGGCCCAGGGCAACCCAAAACTCAGCATTCGCCAAATTTTTTACCGCCAGCGCGTAAGGCAGGAGATACAGATTTGCGTTCGAATGTTCGAAACCGGCCGCCACGAAGGCGGCGATCGGGAGCACGATGACCGTGATTTTATCGGTCACACTGCGTGCCGCAAATGTCATCCAGACTGCAAGACAAACGAGTACGTTGCAGAGGATTGTCGAGGAACAGTAATTGAGATACCGGCAACGCGGCTTTGGCGGATGCGATCACAAGGGCCGTTTTGCCGACGGCGCCATTGCCGAACCCGTGATGTTGCGCGAGAAATGCCAGTGCGGCGGTTCCGATCGCTCCGCCAATGTTGCCGGCATAGACCAACGACCAGGCGCGCAGCAATGAGTTCAAGGTGATACGCCGGCTCGCGAAAGCCATGACCATCAGCACATCGCCAGTAAAAAGCTCGGCACCCCCGACGACAACGAGAATAAGACCGAGGGAGAAGACGAGCCCCGCCAACAGGCGCGCCACACCGAATGGCATGACCTCGCTTCCGGTCGCGGTCACGGTCATGAACAACGCACCGAATGCGATGAATGCGCCCGCCAGCAGCCCAAGTGTGAACAGCGTGACCGCATCGCGTGAGGCCTTCGCTGTTCCTGCGGCCTCGCAGGCACGCGCCATATCCGGCGGCAACAGAGCGTCGGGACCGCCCGCGCGGCGCGATACGTCAATCATGTCGAGATGGGTTTGCGTTTGCACTAATGTTGGAGCACTTTCGAGCGCGATGCGTTCCTGGTATTTGACGTGCCGCAAACACGCTGATCGAATTTTCAGCACAATATGACGATGATTGTCATCCTGCTGTCACGAATATTGACGTCTGTGGTTCGGTATCAGACCGATGCGATCCTTGAACGCCACAGCCGTCCGCTCCGACCGACTGGCCAACCTCGCAATTCCCCGACCATCGGGCACCGAGGTCATCCATTCCACGGTGCCAGGGCGCGTACGGCTTCGCAATCAACAATTTGTGCTTCGTAACGACCGCCTCGCAACGGCGAAGGCCATGCTCGACATCGAGCCTGGCATCCTGTCGGTACACGGCAATGCGCTGACCGGATCTGTGCTTGTCACCTACCGCCATCCGCTCTCGTTGAAGCGGATTATTCGCGTGCTTGACGCTGCTGCGTCCGGACGGCGCCTGCCGGAACAAAAGCTTGGACGCAGGGCTCGATCATCGCTGTCCGCTGCGGTCGCGCTGCAATCCCTGCCGGAGCCAAATCGGCAATGGCATGCCCGTCGCATTGGCGACGCGCTGGAGCAGCTTGGTTCGCACGCGTCACTTGGTCTCAGCATTGCAGCAGCGGCGGAGCGGCTGCGGCAACATGGGCCGAATGAGCTTCAACGCGCCGAACCCCGCTCCGCTGCCGCGATTTTCGCGGAGCAGATGACGAGCCTGCCGGTCGCATTGCTTGGCGCATCCGCCGCCTTGTCCATACTCACGGGCGGCATCGCGGATGCCGCTGTCATCGGCGCAGTCGTCCTGATGAATGCAGGCATTGCAACCGCGACGGAACGGCAGGCAGAACGGACCATTCTAGGAATGGCTGAATACATGCCGCGACCGATTCTCGCGATCCGCGATGGTCGTCGCAGCCTCATCGCTCCTGCAACACTGGTTCCGGGCGACCTGATCGTGCTCGAGCGCGGCACGTTGGTGCCTGCCGATGCAAGGCTCGTGAGTTGCGACGATCTCACCGCCAATGAATCGGCTTTGACCGGTGAGGCGCTTCCGGCACACAAGGACGCTGACGTGCTGTTGCGCGACGATGCGACAATTGGGGAGCGCATGAACGTGGTGTTCCGGGGCACTGCGATCACCAGCGGCTCCGGCCTTGCCATCGTCACCGCTACCGGCATGAGCACCGAGATCGGCCGCATTCAGCGACTTCTTGGTTCCGTCGTGCCACCCCAGACCCCAATACAGCGGCAATTGGGCGAGGTCGGACGCGAGCTGATCCTGGTCAACGGCCTGATTTGCGGCGCCGTCTTCGCATTGGGCTTGTTGCGCGGGCAGGGCCTCGTGCCGATGCTGCGCAGTGCGATCTCGCTGGGCGTGGCGGCGATCCCGGAAGGCTTACCGGCGGTCGCTACGACCACGCTGGCCCTCGGCATTCAGGACATGCGGCGCCGTCAGGTGTTCGTTCGCAAGCTTGACGCCGTGGAAACGCTGGGTGCCGTCGAGGTGATCGCGCTGGATAAAACCGGCACGCTGACCGAGAATCGAATGGCCGCCAGGGCGCTGCATGTCGGCGGCCAGACTATCGCGCTATCCTCAGGAGTTCTGACCGCGACCGCAGACGCAGCGGATACGGGAATGGCCGCTGTCGTGCGCACGCTATTTGAGGTGGTGTCGCTTTGCAGCGACGCGATCGTGCGGCCGGCCGATCGGGGCTATCTGGTCGAAGGTACTCCGACCGAAGCGGCATTGGTCGAAGGCGCACTCGCACTCGGCATCGATATCGCGGAGCTTCGGCTCTCCGCACGCCTGCTATCGACAGCCGGCCGGGGTGATGGACGCAAACGCATGAGCACGCTGCATGCGACCGAGACCGTGCACCTGCTCTGCGTCAAGGGCGATCCGGTGGAAGTGCTGGCGCGCTGCACGACACGGATGACGGCCGATGGTGATGTGGCACTCGACGATGACGCACGAGCCGCGATCCTCGGATCCAACGAGGCGATGGCCGCTCAGGCGCTGCGCGTGCTCGGGGTCGCCGACAGTGCGTCCTGCCAAGACCTACGCGACGAACGGGACTTGCGGTGGATCGGCCTTGTCGGACTTGCCAATCCGATCCGCCCGAGCGTCGCGCCGGCGCTGCGGCGGCTGCATCGCGCCGGCATTCGGACGGTCATGATCACCGGGGACCAGAGCGCCACCGCGTACGCCATCGCGCAGCAACTCAATCTCAGCAATCATGACGAATTGAAGGTGCTGGAAGCCGGACAGATCAGCGGAGTGCCGCACGATCTGTTGGCGGCTCTTGTCAGTCAGCCGCAAGTCTTTGCGCGCGTGAGCCCGGTCGACAAGCTGAATATCGTCAAGGCACTGCAGACCGACGGGCATATCGTGGCGATGACCGGCGATGGCATCAATGACGGACCGGCGCTGCGTGCCGCCGATATCGGGATTGCGATGGGTGGCGATGGTACAGATGTCGCGCGCGAAGTAGCCGACATCGTGCTGGCCGGCGACGACCTTGACGGCATTGTCGAGGCGGTGCGGCTCGGCCGCGCGACCTATGCCAATATCCGCAAGGTGCTGCGCTATCTCGTCTCTACCAATGCCTCAGAAACCTTCATCATGCTGGCGGCAGCCTTGGTCTCGCGCGGCGAGCCACTGACGCCGATGCAGCTGTTATGGCTGAATTTGATGTCCGATCCGCTTCCGGCGCTGGCGCTTGGCCTCGAACAGCCTGACCCTGACGTGCTTGACCAGCCTCCGCACGATCCGCGCCTGCCGATTCTCACGCCGGCGGATTTCCGGCACGTCCTTCGCGAAGGCGCCACGATGGGAAGCGCCGCGCTCGCCGGATACTTGATCAGTGGAGGCGCTGCCAACCCCGCGCGCGCCGGCACTGTTGCATTCCACGGCATCACGCTCGCACAGTTGCTGCATGCCATCGTGAGCCGCACTGAAAATGGCGGAATGCGTGCCGGACTGGTTCGCCCGCCCAACGGCAAACTATTGGCCGCTCTGGCTGCGTCTGCGGCCATGCAACTGTTCGCGCAGTTTTTCCCGCCCGCGCGGCGGCTGCTCAGCCTTACACCCGTCGGAGGCCGCGACCTTATGGCGATACTTGGCGTCGGGCTTGGAAGCGCTGTCTTGAACGAGGTTCTCGCCGAATTCCTGCGGGACATCGAGACCGATCTGTTGCCGCAGCAGCGGGTACAGCCATGACGCGGGAGACGATCTTCACCTCGGAATCCGTCACGGCCGGCCATCCCGACAAACTCTGCGATCAAATCAGCGACGCCGCCATCGATGCCTTCTTGCGCCAGGATATTGCGGCGCATGCGATCGTCGAATGCGCGATTGCGACCGGAGTCGTGTTTCTCGCCGCGCGCTTCAGCGCGGGCTCCGCGGTCGATTTGCCGTCGCTGGCCCGCAACGTGATCACCGATGCGGGCTATGTCGATACCGAATTCGATGCGCGAAAGTGCTCGATCTTGACGAGCTTTTCGGAATTGCCCGCTGCGGACGGCACAGTCGGTGCGGAACCGTGCGACGAAGACCTCGATCGTTTTGCGGCCCATGAGCAGGCGAATGTCTTCGGCTATGCATGCAACGACACCGTAGAGCTTATGCCCTTGCCGATCGCGCTTGCGCACAGGTTGGCGCGTGCGCTCGATCACGCGCGCCGTACTGACACCCCGTGGCTTGCGCCAGACGCCAAGACTCAGGTCGCCGTCGTCTATGCCGGCAGCCGTCCTGTCGGCTTGCACAGTATCTCAATGACCGGATCCGTCCGCACTGGCATTGCGGATGCAACCGAACATCTGCACCATCTTGCGATGACCGCCATGGCGGATGTCCATCACGAGGTGGATGCGGCCTCGATCCAGGTCAATATCGATCGGAACTATGAGTCGGCCGGGCCAGCGCGGCACGCTGGCTTGACCGGGCGCAAGAACGGGATCGATACCTATGGGGAGATCGCCCGTCACAGCGGGGCGGCCTTGTCGGGGAAAGATCCTTCGCGCATCAACCGTATTGGCGCCTATGCGGCGCGCTACGCGGCAAGAAACATCGTCGCTGCGGGCCTTGCGGAAAGGTGCGAGGTTCATGTCGCCTATATGATTGGCCAGGCCCGCCCGCTAAGCGTTGCCGTGAACACATTCAATTCGGGTCGGATGCCCGACGACGACCTCGCCGCGCGTCTGAACGATCTTCTCGATTTTCGGCCGGCGGCCATTGTTCAGCGGTTCGCGCTTCGCACCGAGCCAGCGCAGCGCGGCCAGCGCGGATTCTACCGGCCGCTTGCGGTCTACGGACATTTCGGTCGGCCGGAGCTCGATCTGCCGTGGGAGAAAACCGATCTCGCCGATGCCTTGCGGGCCTGACAGCGATTATTCGTCCAGGTCCGGGACATTGTGGCTTGAGAGAAGTCCGCTGAAGCTCGCCGCGTACATTCCCAACGTGATGGCGGGCGGAAAAACGCGCCCCTGAGTCAGCTGCCAGAGAGCGAACGCGCCCATCGCGACGCCGAACAGGATTTTTGGCTCGATCGGCACCGGGGCCGACCAAACGGGTTTCTGCAATCCCTCGGCGAGCCTGAACAAGCGCGCCTCTTCCAACGCCACCAGAAGTTTCGGCAGAGGTTTACTGTGTTCAAGCAGCACGCTGCCTGTCGTCGGCTGCACGGTGGCTCGCTGAATGCCCGGCATCGCGGATAGAGCGGTCGCGAGAGAAGCAAAAAGGGCCGTGTCGCCGCGGCGCGAAGGAATCCGCAACCGGGTCCGGTTGGGGATCGCATGGACGATCGTCGCGACCGGGATCGGTTCAGTCATTGGTCGAGCCAATACGCGAGCGTTTGACAGCCGCACGCGCCGCCGCTGACTTGACGCTCGGTTCCTGATCCGAGCCTTGCGAGGAGGGCCCGTTCGCAGCCTTTGCCATTTCCGCAGCCTTGGCTTTCGCCGCCGCCATGGCCGCCTCGAAGATCTCAGCCGACACTTCGGATTTGGCTTCGGCAAAAAGATCTTCCGCAGCTTCTCCAATTTCGGCGCCACGTACGCGCGCATCGTGCATCGCTGCGAGCGTCGCCTTGAGAGCGACCTTTGCCAGCGGCCGGCCGTGTTCGGCAATTTGGCGCCCGAACATCACCGCGCCGGCAGCGCCCGCGACCGCACCGACAATGAACCCGAACGGAAACATCATGCTCTCCAGATCATAGAAGTCGCGCCCGACTGCATATGAAGCAGTCCCATTGCTCCATTGTATCAGTCACCGCTGTCGTAAAACTTTCATAATTGCAACGACTTGGCTTTGATTTGACGCAAAGCCAGCGGCCCTATCTCGCGCAAGATGCAGCAGGTCAACCGTCCTAACCGCACAGTGAAGCATGTACGGCGTCGACAACCATATTCATCTTGGTCCGATTCCCAATCACTCGCTCGATCATCCCATCAAGATTTGCGTCGAAGACGTGAGCTTCTGGTATGGCGAGAAACAGGCATTGAAGAATGTCTCGATCGACCTCTATCGCAACGAGGTCACCGCCTTCATCGGACCGTCCGGCTGCGGGAAATCGACGCTGCTGCGTTGCCTGAACCGTACCAACGACGTTATTCCAGACGTGCGAATGGAAGGGTGCATTCTGCTCGACGCCGAAAACATCAACGCACCCAACGTCGATCCGCCCGTGCTACGGCGCAGGTTTGGCTGGATCGCACAGAAGCCCAATCCTTTCCCGTGGTCGATCCGCTTCAATATCACTTACGGAGCAAGAATTCAGGGCGTCATCAATTCACGCCGGGAAGCCGATGAACTGGTTGAGCGCATGCTCAGGACCGTCGGTATGTGGGATGAGGTCAAGGACAGGCTGCACGAGAGCGGCACCGATCTTTCGGGTGGGCAGCAACAGCGCTTGTGCATCGCCCGCGCTCTGGCGACGGAGCCGGAAGTGATTCTGATGGACGAACCTTGCTCGGCCCTAGACCCTGTCGCGACCGCGAATGTGGAAAATATAATCGACCAATTGCGGGAGCGTTACACGATTGTCATCGTCACTCATAACATGCAGCAGGCAGCGCGCGTGGCGCAGCGGACGGCATTCTTTCATCTAGGTCGCCTTCTGGAACTCGGCGACACCGAGCAGGTTTTCGTCAAACCAAAGACAGAGCAATGCCAGGACTTCGTGACCGGGCGCTACGGGTGATATCCATGACTACGCGCGATGAGCAGAACGTGGGAATCCAGCTTCCTGCGATTCCCAAGCCCGTTGCGCGCAAGACGGAGGATCCGCTCAATGTGCCGTCATTCGACAACTGGAACCGCGTCGCGCGGGCAACCACCGCGCGCTTCACACAGGGTCTGTCGCCAAATGCGCAGACCGCGGCCTGGTTTGACTGGGCATCGCATCTCTCGCGCGCTCCCGGACGACAACTGGAGCTCGCAATAGCCGCCGCGCAAATTGCGACCCTTTACTCGCGCTTTGCAACGCGTGTTTTCACCGGAACGACCCAACCTGTCCCGTTTGAAACGCAGCCGCACGATAAGCGCTTCGCGCATGAAGATTGGGCCAGAACGCCGCTCGTGTTCTGGCAACAGGCGTTTCTCGCGCAGGAAAGGTGGTGGTTCGAGGCCACGCGCGAAGTGCGGGGCATGAGCCCGAAGAAGGCCAAGCGGGTTCGCTTCATGTTCGATCAAATGCTGAATTCCATGTCGCCGTCCAACATCCCCTGGTGCAATCCCTCGGTTCTGGACACGACGGCGAGGGAGAAGGGCGCGAACCTGATTCAAGGCGCCAGGAATTTCGCTAACGATTGTCTTGCGCTGCTTGCGGCGGAAGAGTTGCCGATCCGCGACGGTTTCGAGGTCGGAAAGCACGTTGCGGCTACGCCCGGCGAGGTCGTGTTTCGCAATCATCTGATGGAGCTCATCCAATATCGCCCGTCGGGGGATACGGTTGTCGAAGAGCCGCTTCTGATCGTCCCGGCCTGGATCATGAAGTATTATGTGCTCGATCTGGAGCCGCAGAACTCGCTGGTTCGGTTTCTGGTGGAGCGCGGATTCACTGTCTTCATGATCTCCTGGCGCAATCCGGGGCCCGAAGATCGGGATATTTCCTTCGACGACTACCGGACGTCGGGCGTGATCGCCGCGCTTGATGCGATCAACGTGATCGTCCCCGACCGAAATGTTCACGCCTGCGGCTATTGCATTGGGGGCACACTGTTGTCGATCGCGGCCGCGGCCATGGCGCGCCACGGCGACCAGCGGCTTTCGACCATCACGCTGCTCGCCGCGCAGACGGATTTCAGCGAGGCTGGCGAACTGATGCTCTTTGTCGACGAGAGCCAGATCGCATTTCTCGAAGACATGATGTGGGATCAGGGCGTACTCGACACCCGCCAGATGGCCAGCGCCTTCAACATGTTGCGCTCCAACGATCTGGTCTGGGGAAAAGCCTTGAAAGAATACTGGCTCGGCGAGCGCGAGCGGGCAACGGCGCTGACGTCTTGGAATGGCGATCGGACGCGGATGCCGGCTCGTATGCATGCGCAATATCTGCGCAGTCTTTTTCTCGAGAATCGGCTGACCGCCGGGCGCTACGCTGTCGACGGTCGAGTCATCGCCCTGAAAGACATTCATGCGCCAATGTTTGTCGTCGGCACTGAAAGCGATCACATCGCGCCGTGGCGTTCGGTCTACAAGATCAGCCTGTTCACCGACAATGAATTGACCTTCGTGCTGACCAATGGCGGGCACAATGCCGGAATTGTGTCGGAGCCCGGCCATCCCGGCCGGCATTACTTTCATGGAACGCGCCATGCTGGCGATCGGTACGTCGATCCCGACACCTGGTTGTCGCATGCTGCGCGCGCGGACGGCTCATGGTGGCCCGCCTTTGCGGATTGGCTCGTCCAGCGCAGCAGCGTCGAACGCACGCTGCCGCCTGCGATGGGCGCGCCGGAACGGGGACTCGTGCCGTTAAGTCCGGCACCCGGAACCTATGTCCATCAGCGTTGAGACCGCGCGATCGGATTACGGCGCTGTTGCCGGCGCCGCACCGGATCAGGCTGTCCGGCATTATGTTGTCACCAATGTTCCAACCGCGGAACTGACGCAAAGCGTGGCCGCGTGCCGCGCGATGATGAGCACACAATCCTTCGAGGACGCCTCGCATGTCTTCGTTCTCGATGATCGACACCGCGTCGCCGGTATCGTCAAGATCGGTCAGGTTCTGGCGGCGCCAGCGGAGAAGATACTGTCGGACCTGATCATGCCGTCCGGCAGCCAGATTGTCGGGCTTGAGACCGACCGTGAGGACGCCGCCAGCCACGCCATCAGCGCGGGGCTGTCGACGCTTGCGGTCTGCGATGCGGAGGGACGCTTTGTTGGGGCCGTCCCGGCTTCGGCGCTGATGTCAATTCTGCGCGACGAACACATGGAAGACCTGCATCACATGGCAGGCATTCTCGGCAACTCGGAAGCTGCGCAAGCGGCCCTGACCGCACCGCCGCATCGTCGCGCCAGGTACCGCCTGCCCTGGTTGGTGATCGGGCTGTTCGGCAGTGCGGTGGCAACTGCCATGATGGCTCAATTCGAAGCCGTGCTGAAGGCCAAGATCGCAGTCGCGTTCTTCATTCCGGCCGTGGTGTATATCGCCGATGCGATCGGAACCCAGTCCGAAGCGGTGGCGGTGCGTGGAATATCGCTGACCAAGACCCGATTGCTTCCGCTTCTCCTTGGCGAGCTTGCGACCGGCCTTCTCATTGGGATCACGCTTGGCGCGATCGCATTTCCGCTGATCTTCTTTGCGTTCCGTGACCTGGCGCTGGCCGCGACCGTGTCGATCGCAGTCGTTGCCGCGAGCAGCATCGCGACCACGATCGGATTTCTGTTGCCATGGATATTCTCGCGGCTTGGATACGATCCCGCTCTTGGCTCGGGGCCGGTGGCGACTGTCATACAGGATGTGCTGTCGCTCGCGATCTACTTCCTGGTCGCCGCGCTCCTGGTCTCTTGACGCGGGCCATGTTGGCACCATGAAATGGGATGCCCGAGAGGCCATCACCGGCTCTCCGCGCAACCGTCACGCGTCTTCCGCCCCGTGCGTCGTACCGAAGAACTAACCGATAGACTTACCTTCTAACGAGTTGAAGTGTCGCCCAGTCGCGCCAATTTTTGCTCGTATCTCGCGGCCTTGTCCTTGAGCTCACGTTCGGTTTTGACATACGACCATTGGAGCATGCGCAAGTCGTTTCCGAGCCGCAAGAGTTTCCTTTCATATTCACTACGTTTCTGGTCGATTTCGATACGCTTCTGCTTACTCATGCACTGCCCCTTCATTCCGAATGTGGATGACGATTTCGTCGCATTGACATGCGCGCCCATAAAGCAATCTTGATCTGCAGCAGCATAGTAAAATCTGACGAACGGGGTCGCAAGAGACCCTGAAGCTCGGCTGCGACGAGTAGCCGGGCTTTTCTGCCGATATTGGCTATCTGCCATGAATTTGGGCCGCCAAGTCACATATTGACCGTGCGCGGGAGCACCCAAATCACCTCGCCGCACGACGCCTGCCGAGGTCGTCTGGCGTTTCTCATGACCGTCGATGTCCCGATGTAACTGGCCGACGTTGCCGATGCTTCAGAGACCGATCTAGGTTTCCGTGACGGGAGCACGCGCTGGGTCGTGGCGCACGACCTTGCTGAGTGGAAGCCGACCTCAATCACGGTCGGCTTTCCTGCCGCCCTTGGTGCGATAGCGGACATTGCAAATTTGGCGCCTAAAAAGGTAAAGCGCCACAGCGTGAACGCCGGGCACACTGATGGGTACACTGGGAAACCTTAACTCTAAAAGCCACGAAATATCATAATGATAAACGAAAATTCGATTCCGCCCCTGGGCACCATAGCTCTGTTCGGCTCGGTTCTTTGTCGTCCGCGCGCGTCCGCCGATCAGGCAGAGTTATTGAACGGACCCGCCATTAATGCACGACATGGTTCGCAATCGTTCGCGGGCATCCGGCGCATTCGGGTACACTGAGGGTACACTGGAAGGGCCGGGTGTACCAGTTAGTTGCCAGCTTCAGAGAAAAGCAAACACTGCGGACGGATTGAGCTAGCGATGCTGGCAAGAAATACATTGGCTTTGACCTTAGTCTACGCTGCAATCCGCAATAAGGACCGTGTATCTATCCTCGCAATCGGCGTTTGTATCTTCGCAGTCTCTAGCCATTGATAGGGTTGTTCGCCATGGATCTTGGAAGCGTGACCAAGAACCGTAGAAGAAATGCGCTCTTGAAGCTGTCGCAGATGGTTGTTCAACAGTTTGTCACGAGTGATGTACCCTTCGTTCACGCCCGGCACCGAATGGTTCATCAACAGGTGTATATCGAGCTTAGAAATGTTCGCGGACTGAGCAATCGTGCGGTAGCTCTGGCGCAAATCATTGCCCCATTTGGATAGTTCGGTCCGATCTTCCTTATGCTCCTCAATATGGCCGGATCCGCTATCCGCGGGAAAAATCCAAATGTCGGCTTGAGCGGGATATAGCATTCTTCCAACTCGGATGGCGCGGACGATGCAACGGATCATGGCCCGCGAAAGCGGAATATCAAACGCACGTTCCTTGCCGCCCTTCGGTCTGGGAATATGCAGGATGCGAGCACGAAAATCGAGGTGTTCAAGCTTGGCGTGCTTCAAAGCAGTCGGCCGCGAGCCACTGAGCAAAAGCAAGAGATGAAACTCGCGGCGAATGAGGTTTTCGAAGGCGTGCAACTCTTCGAACCAACTGAGAAGATCGGGCGCTCCCATGCCTGTGTTTCGGCGCGCCTCCGGATTCCAATCAACGGCTAGCGTTGGGTTTGCAAAAGGAAGGTCCGTATGCGCTTTCCGCGCGTGATTGTAAACCGCCCGCAAACTTCGCATTGCACCGTTCGCTATGTACGGTCCGTTCTCTTGGGTGACTTTGTCATGGCGTTCGGCGACAAGCGTTGGTTGTCGTCCAAGCCGAGCCAGCGGTTTGTCGAGCCAGTCTTCAAATAACCGCTCCATGTGATCGCGGTAGTTCTCGATGGTCCCTTCGCTTCGTCCCTTCCGGACCATATGGACGTCACGATAACGCTCCCATGCCTGCCGCAGAGTAACGGCCCCCTTTGGTATAGGTGCATCCTCTCCCGGGCGTTGGCCTTTCGCGATAGCTGCGAGGATGTCCTTCGCTTTGGCCCGCGCTTCCCGAGAAGTGATATCCCCAAACTCCGCGATTTTCTTGCGGGCGGCAAACTCGCGGACACCGTCGCGCCAGAATGCGCTCTGCGCCGCAAAAGTCTTCTTCCGACGTCCGATGACGACTACGAAACCCTTCAACTCGGTGTCGAGAACCTTATATTGCCCCTCCTTAGCGAGTGGCAATTGGTTGATCGCCTTGTCCGTAATTTCCATCGATACGTCAGCCACACCACATCTCCAGAAACTAGTCTGCGATTAGTCTGCGGAACTCCTCGGCCAACGGTTTTGGCGTCTTGCTACGCTCCGTTGCGCTAAAACGCGAAAAGAGGCAGCAAGATCAATTGGATGTAAGGGGGTCGTTGAGGCTAGATCAAGGCGCGCGAAGATCTGAGAACCCTCGAATTCAAACTTCGAATCTGGGGGTCAGGGGTTCGAATCCCTTCCGGCGCGCCAATCAAATCAATAACTTACTGAAATTCACCGTTTGAGAGCCCAAAATTAAAACGGCTTTTCAAACGGTTTTGGACAGACGCGCAGTGGCGGTCACTAGCGCGGGTTTGTTCGCGCTTGCGCGTAGCTAGAACTCTATTCGGCCTCAAGAAGTCTCGACCAACGCGTCGATCCACACCTTGTCCGCCCAAGCCGGCTGAACGCGTTATGATGCCAGCTAAAAGCCGCCCACAGGAGCGAAGAGGCATGCCAAACGGGGGCCTAGTGAAAAGTCTGCGAAGTCGCTTGCCCGACGAGGCGTGCGTCCAGGAATTCGACGATGCACTAGCGGCGCTTGCCGGCGACAACCGGCGGCGGGCTCAGCACTTTGCCGTGACGCTTCGCGAGCTCTTCGGCCACGTTCTAACGTCGCGTGCCTCGAACGAGGTCGTGGAAAAATGCTCCTGGTACGCCGTAGAGCAGGGCGCGCGCGGGCCGACCCGCCGCCAGCGTGCGATGTACTTGAGCCGTGGAGGATTGTCGGACGCCTTCATCCGCGAAACGTTGAAGCTCGACCCGGATGAATTTCACGCGGACCTCAGGAAGGCCTTTGATGAGTTGAACGAGAACACGCACATCCGGCCAGGCGCTCGTCCGCTGACGGGCGATGCACTCGACGAATTTGCCGATCGAGCAATCGCCAGCTTCGCCGAAGTGTTCGATGTGATCGATGAGGTTCGGGCCTCGATCAAGGAGGCCATTGAACCGAACCTTCAGAATGAAGCCGCTTCAGTATTCATTGCGCAGACGATTGATGATCTGGACATCCTTGCCGGTCGTTACACGACCGAGGCCGTTATGTTCGACGAGGCGAGTGTCGTCGAGATCAGTGCCGAATACATCCACTACCGCATAACCGGAACTGTGGACGTGGAGTTGCACTATGGCGGAAAATCGGATCCGGCCCAAATCGACGAAAATTTCCCCTTCACCTGCACGATCGTTGCCAGGGTGGATGAGCCATTCAAATTCATCGACGAAATGACCGTAATGGAGGTCGATACAAGTTCATGGTTTGGCGACGACGACGAAGCAGCGGAAGCGGCTACGAGATAGCTCCAATTATTTTTCGTCCTTGGCGACCGTCACGGACGAAGGGCGCGCTTTGAGCGCCCTGCCGTTAAATCAGTCAAACCAGCTCTTGATCCAAGCAACCAAGCCACGTTGGGGGGCTTGCGGCGCCGCTTCCTGCTTCGCAACCACTTCGGGCTTATCGTAGTAACGGTCTTTCGCCATGCGGTCATGAGCACGGCCAGCTTCGATCTGCTCCTTCGACCATTGACCCGCCCATTTCACCGCGTTCCGATCGATCCAGTAATGTGACTGACAGTCGAGCGCCCAATTGCCGATGGACGGATAGAGCGACACAGACACACCGTCGTAAGTCAGTTTCCAGTCCGTAGGACTCAACGCGGTAGCGACTTCGCTCCCGCAGCCGCAGAAACATTTGTGAACCGCGGTTCGATATTCCATCGCGACATAGACCACGCCGTCATCCAGGGAGTCGGGCACGGTGGTTACGAACTTGTGCTTGCAAGAGGTCGCGCGCATCAGGTTTTGTCTCCGCTGACCAGGGAGTTTCCATCGATCGTGTAGGCACTGTGGTGCTCGTGCACGAAATCTGCATAGAAGCCACAGAGCTTCTTCCACTTCATGACAGCCAGCGCGGCGCTGAACGCGTTCAGGTCCGCGATCTGGATATTGTCGGCATAGATATTTTCGTTCCCGTCGCCTGCCGTCGGGATGCGCGTAGCGACATGATCGCGCTTCTCTCTGGTGCTGGTCGTTATTGACAGCACGCCGATCAGTTGGTCGTCCACGAGTTGAAGGCCCATGCCCGTGTCGATGAACGGCAGGTCGAACTCCACGAGCTTCTGCATGATCTGGCCCTTCGCGGTGCCAGCGTCGGCGCACAAGAAGACGTAGTCCATCCCACGCAGCTGCTCGACGTTTTCCGCATTGATGTGCTCGCGGTGAGGGACAATGCCGCGATGCATCCGGGTGTAAATATTCGCGAAGTAATCCACCTTATATGGAATCTTCTTCAACTCCTCGAGGGAGGCCGCACCGGGAGAGCGGAACGCGTTGTGCTGACCGAGCTTGTCGCCGTCGAAAAGGTGAATCTTCTTGCACGGCGTCTTCGCGACCAGATCGAGCACGTAAGACCCTGTGCCGCCGACGCCGACGATGGCGATCTGGTTCATTTCGAGCTTGCGGGTGACATTCGTGATGCCTGCCTTGCTGGAGGCATTGTCGATGTACTGGAACGGGGAATCAGGGTCGGTATTCTCGATGACACGCCAGGTCCGCGCGTCCGCGTTCTTGTCGAGCGCGACCGCGTGCGAAGAAATCAAGGCAACGTAACGGGTCAGCTTCGCGTGGTAGTTCTTGTCGGGCTCCGGCGGCTTGCTGGAGAAGCCGCAAATAACCGCGAGATCCTTGGTAATCTGCCGCGCATTCTTTTCGTGGATATGGGGCAGTTCGCGCCCATGCCTGTCGCAGGGGTACTCGCCGGAGAACATGATGGTGTGATCGGTCGGCTGGCCTGCAACATCGCCGTTCAGGTTGAGCACGGCGACGATTGCGCCGCGCTTCACCTGCTTGTTGGAGTTCACGTAGGGGACGTTGCGGACCACGGCGTGACCCGCAATTTCCTCGATCTCGAACCCGTCCGACTGGAGCTGAGCCAGGTCTGGACTACGACTTATCAGTGTACTGGACATTGAAGACCATCGCGTCCTTCACCTTGACCTTGTCGCCATCGACCATCGTGCCCTCGCGGTTCGCGCGCGGGCCATTGTGGTACGTGACGGTATAAACGATGCACTGTCCGGCAGGCGGCGTCGGATAGGCGAGCTTCACCACCTGGTCGAAGGAGATTTTCTTCTTCTCCCATCTCTTCTGACGGGCGTTGACGATGATCGTCACATCGACCTTCGCCGGCCGGGTCTTGAACTTCTCCGTGCCGCCGCTACCGATGCGCACTTCATCGTCGTCGTCGATGACGCGGTCCGCTTCGTTCTCAAGCTCCTGCACGAGTTCGATCTCGTCGTCGTCCTTGCCGACGAGGCGCTTGATCGCGAGACCAGTGATCACCTTCTTCGGCCATTCGAGGTTCAGGCCGTCGACCAAAAACCGGTCGGTGCCGCTCCCCCGGATCACGAAGAAGCGCGTGACCTTGTTCAGAACGACCAGCTCGGTCGGCCTGAGCGTTTCGAGCTCGAAATTCGCAAACTGCGCGAGGACGATGAAGTTCTCGACCGGGTGAGCGCCTGCGGCATCCGCGACCTGGGCGCCCGTGACCTTCTGATCATCGAAGGTCACGGACTGGAATTCGAAGTGTTCGTTGCCGATCTGGGCCGTGAGATCGCGGCTGCCGGCCTTGTCGGACGCGGGGTCCGCCGTAGTAATGCTCATTAATGCCCCCTTTCGGGTGAAAACTATGCCCGGCGAAATGCCAGACATTTTCGTACAGATTAAATAGTACGTTGCCGCCTGTCAACTATTTCGGTATAGAATCGTCTGGATGATGCGTTAGGAGGTACCTGAATGCCATTGAAGGACCGGGTTAAGGAGCTGCGAGAAGGTCTGGGTATGTCGCTTCAGGAGTTGGCCGACGCAGTCGGCGCCTCGAAGGCCCACATCTGGGACTTGGAACAGGGTCGCAGCACGAACCCGTCGATCGAGCTTCTGAAGAAGCTCGCGGACAAGCTCAAGGTGAGCGTGGCCGATCTCGTCGGAGAGAACCCCACCGGTAAGTCCGAAGATGCGCGCGTCGTTGGAATGTTTCGGGAATTGAAAGAGCTGTCGACCACCGATCTCGACATGATCCAGCAAATGGTCGAGCGCCTGAAGAAGAGCAAATAGGTGGGCATGGTCACGCGGCGCGATCTCGACGGGACAGGATCCCCGGAAGGCCTGGTGACCAGAATCCTGAAGGCTGAGCCGGGCCTGAAATATCCTGTGCCGATCGAGAGCCTGGCGCACCAACTCGGCATCACAGAGATCGGCGAATTGGAAACGGACGCTTTTGAAGGCTGCCTGTACGCTCTGGAGGATAAGCACAAGGGCTTCATCCTCCTGAATAAGGCTTCGAAGGGCGGGCGTCGCCGCTTCACCATCGGGCATGAGCTTGGGCACCTTTGCATCCCGGCGCACCGTCCGATCAAAGCAGACCGCTTTCTGTGTTCGCGCGAAGATTTGCGTACTTGGACAGCGTCTGAGCAAGACGCCTACGCCCGCATGGAAGTGGAGGCGAACAGATTCTCCGCCTTGCTTCTCATGCCTCCGCCGCTATTGCGGCCGTATCTGGCGCGGCTGGGCGACCCTGATCTCGGACATGTGCTGCAAATTCACGAAGACTTCGACGTGAGCAAGGATGCAGCGGCGCGCGCGTTCGCTCAATACAATGACGCACCCATTGCCGTGGCGGTTGTTCATGACGGCATCGTCCAACGCGTGTACCGGCATCCGAAATTTCCGAAGATGAGCGTCCAGGCAAAGGAAAAGGTGCCCGAGGGCTCACGCTATTGGCGATCCGCTACGCCGGGCCCAAATCCGACCGAGCTTGGTGAAGTCGCGGCCGGACAATGGTTGGAGTCGGAATGGGGGAAGCGATTGCCTGAGCTGTACGAACAGGTATTACGACAGCAGATGGGCTACGCGCTTGTCATGCTGTGGCCTGAGCTGGCCGAGGAGGATGATGAGTACGACCCCGATGAGAACCGCAATTCAAAGCAGCGCCTTGCCGACCGCATGTCGAGACGCAGCTTCTGACGATAAACCGGGAGTTCGCGATCATCGCTTCGCAGCCGCTGTTGCGCGCTTTTGCGCTGCCTGGGTCTTTCGAAAAGCGGCGACGCGCTTGATGATTCCGAGAAGCTCTTCAACGTTATTCGTAGTCGGCTGGAGCGCGAACAGCGGACAGCCGTTGTCCTTGTCGACCGGAAATCCGACAACACATGGTGCGTCGAGCCGTTCGAGACGTAGGTGGCGTTTGGGCGCTTCCTCGGTCTCGTCTTCAACTTCCGTGGATTCCAGCCGTAGCCAGTAGCTTTCAACCTCATCCTTATCCTCTGTCAGGGTCTGACGGTCCAACGCCATGAGTCTTCTACAGTCAGAGCTGCAAATGTCCTGCATCTCCGAGAGCAGTTGATCGGCGATCGGCATCATGAGAAATTCGCGCACGTGTTCTGGCATTTCATCCTTCTTGCCGCGGTAGATCGAGTCATCGATCAGCCGGGCTACGTTTTCGGCAGGCAAGACATCGATCGCGCATAGAATGAGATATGCGAAAGCCCTGGTCATCGGCGTTTGATCGACGCCGGCCTTCGAGCCCCGCATCAACAAGTAAGAGACGTTCACAAGCCCGATTTGCAGGACTTCAAGAAGGGAGCGCGCATCAAGAATTGCGCCCCACGGCCGGCGGGTTATGTCGCCATTTGCGAATTCATTGACCGTCGCCGCGAAAATTCCCATTGCCGACACTTCGATATCGTCGCGGTTTTTCCAGAGATCGGAGAGGGTACGCTCAGTGACGAACTCGATCTTGTTCCAGAAGCGTGACTCCATAGCTTGAAACCGGCCTTGCAGGCTGAGTGCTTGGGAAAACAGGCGCAGCACGACCTCGGGGTGCCGACTCAAAAACCGTTCCAGATGAGCGCCGTCCCATAACCTGACGACGGGGCGAGGGTACTCTTTTGCCACTCCTTCACCCAATCGATCGTGGGATTGGAAAATTGGGTATTCGTTGCGACGACGATGCAATCGAGCTTGTCTTTCGCCTGAGCGTTGACAACGGCGTTCTTAACCTCGTTGGCATCAACGGTGCCGGTCCTGCCCTTGCATTCAATCCACCATACCTGGGGCTCGATATTATCGTCGGCGGCCGCCGGTGTGTAGAAATGCGCCTCAAGGTCTCGGCCGCCGTCGGCAGCGCCGCCTCCGCTGCCGCCGGTGCGCCACTCAAGATCTTTGGCGCCCATCGCATCCATGAGCCAATACAGGCACTCCTCAAGATCCTTGCCCTTCAATTCCGGGAAGGGAATTGAAGCGGGCAAGACCCATTTCTTGAGGTTCTCATCGGCCATGGGGTCTCATGCGTCGCCGGTTTCGGCCAGCGAATAGGTCGTGCTGCGACCGCCACCGGCATCCTTTTTCAGGATACCGCGTTCGACAAGATCGGTGATGTCACGCAAGGCCGTGTCGGCAGAACATTTCTCGATCTTCGCCCATTTCGACGTATTCAGTTTGCCGTAGAAGCCGTCGAACAGGCGATTGATCATATCGCGCTGACGTTCATTGAAATCGCCGGTCGAATGCGCCTCCCAGAATTTCGCCTTCTTCAGCACCGTCGCGAGCGTCTCCTCAGCGCCGCCGAAGGCGCGGTCGAGACAACCAAGAAACCACTGCAGCCAGGGCGTGACATCGCCGCTATCCTGCTTCTGTGTCGCCTCCAGCATGTCGTAATACGCGTTCCGCTCTTTGCGGATTTGCGAAGACATGCTGTAGAAGCGCTGTGGGCTTTTCTCCGATCGGGCAAGCGACATGTCGGCGATCGCGCGCGCGATACGCCCGTTGCCGTCGTCGAAAGGATGGATGGTCACGAACCAAAGATGTGCAAGCGCGGCCTTGAGCACCGGGTCAATGTCGCTTTCGGCGTTATACCATTCAAGAAATGCTTTCATTTCTTGCCCAAGGCGGGCTGCTTCAGGAGCCTCGTAGTGAACGCGCTCCTTGCCAACGCGCCCCGAGACGACTTGCATAGGTCCGGATTTATCTGTTCGCCAAACGCCCACGGTGATTTTGTGCATGCCGCTGTAGCCAGTGGGAAACAGCGATGCATGCCATCCGAACAGGCGTTCAGCCGTGAGCGGCTTATCAAAATTCTGCGTCGCGTCGAGCATCATTTCGACGACACCTTCGACGTCGCGGTCGGCCGCCGTTAGTGCGCCGATGTCCATGCCGAGCCGCCGCGCGATGGAGGACCGGACCTGATCAGCGTCGAGAATTTCCCCCTCGATCTCGCTAGACTTGAGAACGTCCTGCGTCAGCGTCTGAAGTAACGCCTCATCGCGGAGTGGAAAGCCGAGGCCCTCCATGCGCCCAATCAACCGTCCTTGCCGGTGCCGAACGGCAGCCAATTGGTCGGCGAGGGCCTTGGAATCCCAGGTGAATTTCGGCCACTCCGGCCTTTGGTGATAGTACTTGACCATAATCTCCGCACCTCTTGCGGAGATTATGGCTGCTAATCCCCGCAAGCTCAAGACTATTCACCGCTTATTTTGCGGTGAATAGGTCGCCCATGTACCGCAAGCCCTCCAGAATTTGACATTGTCAGCTATTTTTAGATATGTATCTGACATGGAGATTCGTCATGAGCGATGGCCCGCATAAGAGTCTGAACATGACGGCTGGCTGGAAGAAGCTCGCAGAGCGGGCTGACCAGACGGCCTTCGAAGTAGAGCAGGTGGCAGAGAAAGTTTTGCCCGCCTTGGAAGAGGGCTGGCGTGAAAATGGGTGCGACGATCTGATCCGCAATATTCGCACTCTGCTGGGCGACGTCAGGCAAACGTCTTTCCTCGCAAACAACAAGGCTGCCGAGCTCGAGGCTGCACGCCGCGACCTGTCAGCGGGTCGCGGCTTACGCCAACTGATCGTCGACCATGTGATCCAGGCTCTCGCTAAAGGTCAGCAAGGTGCTGACGCTCTCAGTCAGGGGATTGCCAACGCCTTGCGTGAACGCGCGGCGCGGGCAGCGCTCCAAGTCGAGGAGCACTACATCAGGAAAAGCAACGAAACGCGTGCAGCAAACGTTCGCACGCGGATCAATGACGCTGTTTCTCGCGCCCCGATCGACGCATTCGCACGTCACACTGCCGGATTAGAAGCCGGCGCGCCGGCGCGACAATCCCAAAAACAACAAGAGCTCGATGATGGCGTGAGATTGCCATGAGCGGTGAAGATGACATGCCATCGGTCAAAATAGGCGTCGTTGAGAAGGGCGGGCGGGCACGTTCGGGCTGGACCCATTGCGAGATTGGAACGAACCTCGTTTTCTCCGCTGAGCCGCTAGCTTCTTATTTTTTTGCAGAATGGGAGCCGATTATTCTCGACACGCTGCTGCTGGCAGCGGCTGTCGAATTTTCCGACAAAACGCAGCGCCGACCGGCGCTTGGCTGGGGCCGCGATATCGCCCTCAATCTTCCTGTCCACGATCCTGCGCATTGGCGCAGTAAGGCCGTTCAGGACAGCTTGCACGACGCTTTGGAGTTTCTGACGGGAGATCGGTGGCAGGTAACGTTCGTCAGTCGCAAGAAGAATGCCGCATCGCCTCAGCAGGGTCTTTTCAACCTTCCAACCGGGGCGCTCGGTGTAGTGCCCTTCAGCGATGGTCTAGACTCCCGCGCTGTTGGAGCCCTTCTTGCGAAAGAACACGGCAACAAAATTGTACGGGTTCGTCTCGGGCCGAAGACCTCGGATCGTCCGAAGGATGAGCAAGGTCGGAAAGAGCCGTTTACAGCCGTACCCTATAAGGTCCGTCCATCTGAACGGCGTTTTGTCGAAAGCAGCGCGCGTTCGCGGGGCTTTAAATTCGCCGTTTTGAGCGGGCTCGCGGCTTATCTCGCGAAGGCGAACAAAGTGTTTGTTCCGGAGAGCGGGCAGGGCGCACTTGGTCCTGCCCTTGTGACGGTTGGTCAAGCCTATGAAGATTTCCGCAACCACCCGCGTTTTACGAAGAAGATGTCGGGCTTCCTCAACGCGCTGCTTGGCCGCGACATTGCATTCGAGTTTCCGCGCCTATGGTACACGAAGGGCGAAACGCTCGCGGCCTACGCGGCCCTAAATGGCCGTTCGGTCGAATGGCGCAAAACGCGCTCCTGTTGGCAGGACAATCGACAAGTCTCGCTGGACGGTCATCGTCGCCAGTGTGGCATCTGCGCCGCCTGTATGCTTCGGCGCATGAGCCTTCATGCAGCGGGGCTTGATGAGCCGAAAGACATCTATATCTGGGAGAATCTCGCCGTCGCCGATTTTGCGGATGGCGCAGCTCAGGGCTTTACGAAGTTTACGCGAGCGCAGCGTCACTATGCGATCGCGGGCACGTTGCATCTCGATCATCTGGCCTCGTTGCGCCGCGCGCCGCACTTTGACCAAACGTTAGACTTTCACGCGTTCCAACTCGCGGAAGCCATTGGACTTCCGGAGAAGGAAATTCGCTTGAAGCTCGATCGCTTGCTTTCACGGCATGAAAGGGAATGGAAGGAATTCATGGCGTCACTCGGACCAAAATCATTCATATCCGGCTGGATTGGACGCATGCAATGAATGGCGCTCTTGAAAGCATGGCGCCTTTGGAAGTCGGCGAGCGGCTGCGCGAAGCCCGTGATCGGGCTGGTTTGACTCAAGCGGATGCGGCTAGTGCTGTGAATATTGCGCGGACGACGTTGGTTGCGATCGAACAAGGACAGCGTCGTATCAAGCTGGAAGAGCTGCGTTCACTCGCGAGGCTGTACAAGACCTCCATCAACGAGATGTTACGGCAGGAAGCCGTCAAGGCGGACCTGACCCCAAAATTCCGCAAGCTCTTTCAAGATAAGGATCCTGTCCAGGACGCGGTCCAGAAACTTTCCAATCTCGCAAAAGCTGAGGTAGAGCTGGAAGGATTGCTCGGCGTTCAGCGGCAACGCAATTATCCTCCTGAGCGCTCGATAGTGCCAGGCGATGTCCGCGCCCAAGCCGAGCAGGATGCACTTGAGCTTCGGCAATGGCTGGGCCTGGGCCTCAGTCCCGTAACCGATATCGTTACGCTGTTGGAAATGGAGCTAGGCGTTCGCGTCTACATTCGCCGGCTCGACGGAAAGATTTCCGGGTTATTCGCATATGATGATGCTCTTGGTGCGTGCATCATGCTGAATGCGAACCATCCTCGCGAACGAAGAACTCAGACCGCGGCGCACGAACTTGGTCACCTCGTGTCGACGCGCCGTCAGCCCGAGGTTCTTGAACTCGATCATTTTGAAAATTCGCGGGAGGAGCGCTACGCAACGGCCTTCGGTATCGCTTTCTTGACGCCCGCGCGAGCTGTCATGCAGAAATTCAAGGAAGTGACGTTGGGCTCGGACAAGCTCACGCGTCGTCACGTCATTATTCTCGCCCATTCCTTTGGCGTGTCGCGCGAGGCGATGGTGCGTCGACTCGAGGAGCTAAAGCTCACCAAGCCCGGCACCTGGGAGTGGTTTCAGGCGAACGGTAGCATTACCGATCAGCAGGCAGCGCAAGTTCTGGGCGATTTGAGCTTGCCAGATGCTCAGAAAGCGGATTCGCGTCGGCCAACGACGTTGCGGCTTGCGCTATTGGCGGGAGAGGCATGGCGTCGTGAATTGCTGAGTGAAGGCCAATTGATGCGAATGCTGCATATTGATCGGGTCGAGTTGAGGAAGATGCTCGACAATTTGGAGATGGCAGAAGGGGGCGAGGCCGATGGGGCTCTCCTGCCTAACTGACCCCGAACCCCAACTGGTGTTGGATGCCAGCACCGCTATCAACCTCAACGCCACGGGCTGCGCGGCTGCAATCTTGCGCGCTCTGCCCAATGACGTGATCGTAACGGACGTTGTTTTGGAGGAACTGCAAGAAGATTCGCAGAGCGGCCGCAAGGACGGCGAGCTCATCGCAAAGCTGGCGGTTGACGGCATCGTTCAGGTTGAGAAAGTATCCGATCTTTCGCAGCCCCACTTCGAAAATCTCGTTATCGGACACGGGCCGGACACTCTTGACGACGGCGAGGCCTCCACCCTTGCCTACGCGGTTGAGCGCGGCGCCGTTCCCGTAATTGATGAACGCAAGGCGCGTCGCATTTGCTCAGATCGGTTTCGGGCAACGAAAGTCGCCAGCACGGTCGATCTGCTCTGTCACGACGCGGTGATTGCGGCTGTCGGTTCCGTCGTGCTTGCTGACGCGGTGTTTGCCGCGCTCCGAAACGCTCGAATGCGTGTCTTGTCCCAGCATGAGGAATGGGTTGTGGGGCTGATCGGTACCGAGAGAGCGCAGCTTTGCGCGAGCCTGTCCCGCCGGTCGCGCATGGTCGCGCGGCAGGTATCGGAAACGGAGTGAGGCAGGATGACGGCGACAAGCAGGAACCTCACATTTGATGAGAACGGTGTCTTTGAAGCGAATGTCGCGGCCTTCTTTGCCCATGTCGCTCAAGAAGACGCTGCCCTCGGCGCTGAACTGCAATCTCAATTCAAGGCGCTCTCCGAGGGCCCCTTCAACCAGTCGGACTTCCTGAACGGCTTGTTTGCCGCTGCCGAGAAACCATCGCCGGTGAAGAACGCGAGCGCAACTGCAGCGGCTGCTACCAGCCAAAGCGCGACCCCGGTGCGCACAACAGTCACTGCAACCGGTTGGTTGCTGGAAGGCCTTTCGATCGAAGGATTTCGCGGCATCAACAATCAAGGCAAGCCGCTTGAACTGAAGTTTCATCTCGACAAGGTGAACAGCATCTCGGCGGTAAACGGCGTCGGTAAGAGCTCTGTCTACGATGCGGTCCGGTATGCGATTTGCGGTGCGGTACCGTGGCTTGACGATCTGCCGGCGAGCGAGCGGGGCTCTGATTACTATCTGAACAAATTCAACACATCAGGGACGGCGACAATCACGCTCAAACTCGTCGCCGAACCGGGCGGCCAGCAAGTAGCCATCACGGTTAGGCGGGATGCGCAAGGCAATCGCACGATGTCGTCGACGCCAGCGACAGACGCCGAGGCCATTTTGCGATCGCTGAACCGCGAATTCGTCCTGCTCGACGGGCACTCGTTTCAAAGCTTCATTTCAGCAAAGCCCCTGGATCGTGGTCGGACGTTCTCCGGTCTCCTCGGTCTCGCTCAATACAGCGCCATGCGCCAGTCTCTTGCGGCGATCGCGAACACGCGCGCTTTCAACAACCATTTCGCGGTAGCGGAACATGCGCAGCTTCGCGGCCGGGAGGAAAAGGGAGCGGCAGATGCGCGCGCCGCCATTGCGGCAGATTATGCGGTGTTGGTAGGGCAACCTTTGGCGGCACAAAGTGGCGCCGACGCGCAGGTGACGTGTCACCATGCTCTGGAGCAGATCGGCCCTCTAAAGCCGCTCTGCGAAAACATGATCTTTCACGACATCGACGTCAACGCCTGCATAGAGGCGGTGAAGGCGGCCGAAGGCGGTCCGAAGCGGGATCGCCTGAGCGAATGCATTCGAGAGCGAGCGGATCTAAAGAGGCTCAACGTCGAGGCTCCGAAATCCGAGCGCGCTGCGGCACTCGCGGACCTCGCAAAGGCGCGCGATCAGGCGCTCACGGAAACGGCCGGCGACGTGATGTTGACCTTATTCCAGGCCGGCCAAAAGGCACTTGCGCTGCCGGCATGGAGCGATCCTACTCTGTGCCCGCTTTGTGATCAGAAGGGTTCACACGACCTGAAGGCGCATATCGCCTCCAAGCTCTCGCAGTTCGATGCGTTGGAGCAAGCCGGAACGGCGATTGCGAAAGAATGGGGTGAAGCTGGCTGGTCCGATCTTGCCGGGCTTGAGTCGAAGTTGGAGGAGGGTGCCGATAATCGGCTGATTGCGAAGTTACGGTCGCGCGCCGAAAAAGGGGAGCTCGCTTCCAAAGACGCGGAAAGTTTGGCTGAGTGGCTGAAAACGTTGCGTTCGCGCGCCGATCAGAGAGAGCAAAGCCTGGCTGTCGAACAAGCCACTCTTGAGAGGGAGCTGCCGCCGTCCGCCGTCGAGGTTACGCGCAAGGTCGAGGCAGCGCGCCGTCTACAGGTCAACTGGCGCAAGCTCGCCGAGGCTGAAAGAGCCGCGGGGCTAGAGCAGGCGAGGGAGACCTTGGTCACGCGGATGAAGCGCTTCCTCGATGCTGCCTCCGATTGCTTCGGCGCCGCAGAAGGCGCTCTCAGCAAGGCGCGGTTGATCGCTGTCGAGCCGGTTTTCAGGGCGTATTTCGACAAGCTCTCCTTCTTCGGCGTCGTTCCGACGGTGACGAAGCGCGCGAACAGCGAAGACCTTCAAATCGCGCTCGCGGACTTCCATGGACTACCGAATCTTTCGCCGCAAGCCTTGCTTTCGGAGAGTTTCCGCAATGCGTTTGCGATTTCTCTCTATCTTGCGGCCGCGTCGACGCGGTGCAGGCGCGCCCGCTCCAGCTCTATTTGACTTACCGCCTCACGACCCTGAGCGCTCAGCTTAACCGTCAGGCCGGTAGTGTCCTTAAGAAGGCGGGTAACCTTAGCGTTCCAGAGTGGCGCGTCGTTGCGTTGCTGGCGCTTCACGGGGAAATGAACGGTAGCGCCATCGCACACCTCGTCGGCTTCGATGCCGGACAGATCAGCCGAATTTTTCGGACTCTTGAGAGGCGTGGCCTTATAACCGTGCGGCGCAGTGATGAAGACCGCCGAAGCGCATACATGTCTCTTACGCGCACGGGACACGCGTTGTACGGCAGGGTCTTGCCCGCAATGCAGCGTCGGCAGGAGCATTTGCTGGCTGCCCTTACGCCGCAAGAACGAGCTGCATTTCTTCTCATCATCGACAAATTACAGGTCGTGGCAGAGCGACGCGACTTTTCTGAAGCAGCACAATGAAGCCGGCAAACACCCTCGTGATCCTCTCGGATGAGCATCAGGCACGCGCTATGGGCTGCGCTGGCCATCCTTTCGTGGTCACCCCGAATCTGGATCGCATTGCCCGTCGTGGCACGATGTTCACCAACGCAGTCACGCCGAGTCCGATCTGCGTGCCCGCCAGGGCTGCGTTTGCAACCGGGCAGCATGTCCATCGTTGCCGCTATTGGGACAACTCCTTTGGTTATGACGGCCGCGTACGCGGGTGGGGCCACGCTCTGCAAGATGCCGGTATCCGCGTCGAATCGATCGGGAAGCTACATTATCAAAGAGAAAATCTGCCGACCGGCTTTGACGCCGAGCATATCCCAATGCATCTGCATCGGGGCGTTGGCATGGTCTGGGCCTCGATCCGTGATCCCCTGCCGGAACATCGCCCTAACGAGAAGCGGATGCTGGGCGATTACATCGGCCCGGGCGAGTCCGATTACACGCGCTATGATCAAGCTATCACCGATCGTGCGGTCGCCTGGCTGCAAGATGAGGCGCAGACGTTGCGCGAACCCTGGTGCCTTTATGTCGGTTTCGTCGCGCCTCATTTTCCACTCGTTGCGCCACAGCAGTTCTTTGACCTGTATCCGCTCGCATCGCTGCCCGAGCCGAAACAGCACCCGAGCACAGGCTACAAGTTGCATCCTTGGCTGCAGGAGCACGAAGATTTCTGGAGCCATGAGGCGACGCTCAAGGACGACTTTGACCGGAGGACCGCTATCGCAGCCTATTACGGGCTAGTCTCATGGTTGGATCACAATATTGGACGACTCATGGCGGAGCTTGAGACGACCGGACTTATTGACACAACCCGTATCATCTACACATCGGATCATGGCGACAACCTCGGCGCCCGAGGCCAATGGGGGAAGTCAAACCTCTACCGTGAATCCGTCGACGTCCCGCTGATCATTGCGGGACCCGGAATTGAAAGCGCTCGGTGTGCCACTCCGGTGAGCCTGATAGACCTCTCTGTCACACTGATCGATAGCTTTGGACTTGATTCAGCCAAGGTCTTGCCGGACGCCAGCGGTCAATCCTTGCACGCTATTTCTGCCAAGCCGTTCGATCTCAACCGGACGGTCTTCAGCGAATATCACGCGGTGGGATCAAATACAGGCGCGTACATGGTGCGGCGGGGCCGCTGGAAGTATCACCATTACGTTCGCCACCAGCCCGAATTGTTCGACCTCGCGAACGATCCCGAAGAAACAATCAATCTGGCTTCATCCTCTGAGCATCAAGACGTCGTTGTGCAAATGGAAGCTGTCTTGCGGGACGTCTGCGACCCGGATGTTGTCGATCAAGCGGCAAAAAGAGACCAAGCCGCTCTGATCGATCGTATCGGCGGCAAAACAGCTGCTTTCGATCTTGGTCGAGCCGCGGCCGGCGGAACACCCGCACCGCTATCGAAAATCATAACAAAAGTCGTCACAAGAGAGGAAACGCAATCATGGCCAAGCTCACTCGCCGGTCAGTTATCGGAGTAATCCCAGCAGCACTCGCGGTAAAGGCAACGTCGGGCCTAGCGCAAACACACACATGGCCGCGCGGCCGCGTCATCCGTTGGATCGTAGGGGTGCCACCCGCTGGTTCAGCAGATCCGCTGACGCGCGCGATTGCGGAGCAGCTATCAGCGCGGCTTAACCAGTCCATTGTGGTCGAGAACAAAACCGGAGCCAGTCAGGCGATTGCCGCTCGCGAAACCGCAAGCGCAGAACCAGACGGCTATACGCTGTATACGATCGCGGGTCCGGTACTCTACGCAAGGCCTACGCCGATCATCGGCAAGGGACTCGACCCAGTTATTCAGATCGCCAGTCAACCAATGATTATTGCAGGTACGACCAAGCGTCCGACGAAAACCCTGGGTGAGGTCATCGAAGCGGCCAAAGCTTCTCCCAATGACTGGAGTTTTGCCAGCGCCGGAGTGGCTTCTTCACATCATATCACCGGCGAATGGCTGAATTCCCTCGCAGGCACGAAGATCCAGCATGTACCTTACCGCGGCGGCGGCGCAGCTATGACCGACGCGATCAGCGGCCAGGTGCCGCTCATCATCATCGGTGCCGGCCCGGTCATCCCGCAACTCGAGGCGGGGACACTGCGTGCCTATGCGCTGACCACAAAGTCGCGCTTGCCGACATTGCCCGATGTGCCGACCTTGGCTGAGCTCGGCTTCCCACAATTCGATCTTTCGCAATGGTTTGGTGTCGCCGTTCGCTCCGGAACTCCGAAGGCGATTGCTGAGCGCCTCAACGCGGAGATTAACTCGATTCTCAAGACCGCGCCATTGCAAGACATGGTGACCAAGTTCGGTGCCGAAGTCGCTGGCGGTAGCGCCGATCAATGGGGCCGCGTCTTTTCGGCAGACCTGGATAAGTGGACTGACCTGGTTCAGAAGCTGAATATTCCGCTGCAATAGCGCGGCACGCTGATGGGGGCCGTAGCTATGCGGCCCTCGGCGGGGGTCGGTCTGGTCGGACGGTTCATCTTTCAGCTCAGAAAGTCGCTCGTCGACATAGGCCCTGACCTGCTTCAGTGCAGCATGTTTGACCTCGCCGAGGCCGCGAAAATCAAGGGGTGCCCGCGCGAGCTCGACCAGATTGTCATGAGGCCAAATCCCCATTCGCGCAACAAACAAATCAATGAACTGCTCGAACCAGCTGATCAGCTCGCGCTCCATGCGGCGCTCGACCGTGTGGCCGAACGGATCGAGAATCGTACCGCGCAAATGCCGTAGCGGGACCAAAGTCGCAAATAGTGTCCGAACCCAGGGGCCGAAACTGCGCTTCTTTGGACGTCCGCGGGCGTCCCTTTCGGACGAAGCAAAGGCGGGGCGAGGTGGTGAAAGATGCGGTAATCACCTTCAAACATCCGCTCAATCTCCTTCTCAAAGCCGGAAAGCAAGTGCAGCCGCGCGACCTCGTATTCATCCTTGTAGGCCATCAATTTGAACAGCGAACGTGCCACGCCTCGTCAGCGCCTCTGAATGCAGGCCGGCCTCCGCCGCCCGAACTTTCGATACGCGCGCCCGATAACGTTCCGCATAGTTCTGATCCTGATACGCCGTCAGGAATGCGACGCGCCGGGGACAGCTCATCGAGGGATCCACTAGGCGCTCCCTGGCGTCACCATATTTCGCGAATTCTCCAGTTTCCGCTATAACGAGACGCCCAAAAGCGAAGTTTGCTTATTCTTTTCGACTGCTGCCCCATTGAGCACAATTGCCTGCATGAGTGCTGCAAGTGACACCGGTATGCGACCCGACGGCCATGCCGCACCGAGCATCATCATATTGGCATATACGGTATCATCGAAGATTGCCTCGGCGGCAGCGTTGGCGTTGGATGTCGCCACGTTGTCAGCGCCGATGACATCCTCAACCGCTTTGATGCGGCGATCCGGATCAATTGCGGCATCACGCAGACGCACAATGTCGCCAGTGGACATTTCCGCTGAATTTATGACAGCGCGCGTACCGCGCCTATAGGTGCCGGATGCCTCGGCCGACGAGCAAACAACGACGTCGCAGCCGATCAATGCATCCGCCGCTCCCTGATCGATTCGGACTTGATTCAAATCAGGCGGCGAGCCGGCAAGCCGGATATAACTCAGAACCGGACCAAACCTTTGGGCGAAGGCGGCAAAATCAAGAACCGATGCGCCCTTGCCTTCCAAATGTGCGGCCATCGTAATGGTAGATCCGATGGTCACAACGCCGGTCCGCCGACTCCCGCTACGAGCAGATCATAAGGCAGGGCAAGCGAAGGCCCTGACCGAGACGGCAGTTTCTCACTGCGACTGATAATGTCGTTGCCGTCGCGCCTCTTTCGCCATCGCCGACCGCGCTCCACCGTAATAAAGCTCGGGCAGAATCCGTCGGGACAGGAATAGTCCTTGTTGCAGGTTGACAGATTGATCCGTAGCTTCCGCCTAAAAATGCGTCTCCTTCGGCTCGACAGACAGACAGTTCGATGCCACTGAGCAATCGCCACAGCGCGCAGACAAGACACCGTCTTTAAGCCCGAAATTGCGGAGCGAGCCGCGCAGATCGTTCTCGATGTTATAAATCTTCCGTTGCAACAGCTTGCGCGAAGTCAACAGCAGCCGAAGACGTTGGCTTTCAGGTGTTTCAACATGCACCGCTTTGCCTAGCCCGACGCGCATTATCTGGGCAATGCCCCGGGCATCGTTACGGTCGGTCTTGTCGATCGTTCCGACAGGGCAGCATGCACATCTTCTCGATACATATAGACGCAAAACGCTTGTCTACGAGTAGACGCAAAACGCTTGTCTACGAGGCCCGCGTAAATCCATTGGGGCAATGGTCCTGCCTCCAAACCGATGCGCTCAAACGACTGATGGAGCTCGCGCAATTTATCGGCAATGGCGTCCGGTGCACTATCTTCGATGTGGAATGGCGGAGCTGTCATCTCACGCCACAATTGGCCACGTGACTAGAGAAAGCCCCAAATACCCCATATAAACCCCTAGAGGCGCCACGCCTGCCGCATTGTCGCCAGCCACGCGGCACTACACCGCCGTTGCCCGAGCTGACGAGGATATGCTGACGAGCGCGATCATCTGTTTTGCTTCATAGTACGGCCGCTACAGCTATCGCCGCCCTCGTATCGCACAAATTTGCGTTTGACGACGACATACAGCGGGGGAACGATCGCATTTGACGAATTCGTGCCACGGTACCGCAGGCACCAGTTCCCGTCGTCTTTGCGAATTACTCAGGACGACTTGACCGCGGCGAGCAGCCAGTCGCGGAACGCCCGGAGCGGCGGATAGGCCGCCCGCTCAGTCGGATACACCAGATAGCCGACCGTGCTGCTTTCCACCGGATGCGTGTTTATCGACACCAGCGCCTTCGAGGCAAGCTCGTTCGGAATGAACACCGTCGGCGCGAGGCCGACACCGAGTCCAGCCTGCGCGGCCTGGAAGAGCATGCCGTAGCTCTCGAATGTCAGCATGGCCTGATTTCGCAACGCCCTCATGCCGGTATCGCGCAGAATCTTGTGCAGGGCGTGACGCTCGGTGATGTGAACCAGAAGATGCGTTCTTCCGAGCGCCGAGCCATCAGCCTGCTCAAAACGCTGGGCCAGTTCTGGCGTGGCGACGGCCGCAAGCTCTAGCGTCATCAACCGGTGCCACTCATACGAGCTGCCTGGCGCTACCGCAAAGTCGATTAACGCGTCGATATTGTCGAGATCCAAGCTGGGACGACCAGGTATTCGGGTGGTAAATTCAAGTTGGATATTGGGATGAGCCGCGACGAAATGATGCATTCTCGGAACAAGCCACCGGCTACCGAAGGTCGGCGGGACACCTAGGCGCAGCGAGCTCCCCTTGCCTCCGAGCGCGATCGCCTCCGTTGTTGCGGTTGCGAGATTAGATAGAAGCTGACGCGCCCGCTCAGCGTAAAAGATGCCCGACGGCGTCAGGGTTACCTTTTTTCGGCGATTTCCCTCGAACAAGGCAACGCCAAGCAGCGATTCCAGTCCGCTGACCTGCCGACTCACCGCACTTTGAGTTAGCGAGAGTTCTTGCGCTGCAGCAGTAAAGCTTTCGCGCCGCGCCACGGCTTCGAATGCCGCAAGTGCCGAGAGAGGCGGCAGCAGCCTGCGCGAATGACTGAGATCGTTCTCAGCGTCCATCAGCCTTATGAGTAAACGTCATTTGCGGTTCCGGGCAACCGGTTTTATCGAAGCAGACAAATAAAACGACGCACTCGCAAGAGACCGTGCAGGGTGGATATGACGCACAAGGTGGAATTGCGCCCGTCCGGGCACACATTCGACGTGTCTGAAAACGAGTATGTTCTGTCCGCCGGTCTCGAGGCGGGCTGGAACATGCCCTATAGCTGCAAGGTCGGCATGTGCCGGACCTGCCGCGCCAAGCTGATCGAAGGCGAGGTCGAGCTTTCAAATTATCTCCCGCATGTCCTGACGCCCGAGATGAGGGCGCAGAATTACGTGCTGCTGTGCCGCGCAACGGCCAAGACCGATCTCGTCGTCGAGGTGCAGGAGCTTTCCCTTCAGGCGATCAAGCCGAAGAAGGTGCCGTGTCGGGTCATCAAGATCGAACGCGTAACTGCGGATATCGCCATTCTGCATCTGCGCCTGCCGCAGAACGACAACATGCGCTTCAACGCCGGCCAGTATGTCGATGTGCTGCTCGCCGACGGCCAGCGCCGTTCCTATTCCATCGCCAGCGCTCCGCGCACCGAAGGCGTGATCGATCTCCAGTTGCATGTCCGGCATACCATCGGCGGCCTGTTCACGGACCATGTGTTTTCAGCGATGAAGGAACGCGAGTTGCTGAAATTCGACGGTCCGCTCGGCACTTTTTATCTTCGCGATGAGAGCGACAAGCCGATCGTGATGATCGCAAGCGGCACCGGCCTCGCGCCGATCAAGGCGATGATCGAATGCAGCGTGGCGCGCGAGATGACGCGGCCAATCTCGTTCTACTGGGGCTGCCGCACCCGCGACGACCTGTACATGCATGACCTCGCACAGTCCTGGGCGCGGGATGTTCAGGGCTTCGTCTATGTCCCGGTGCTGTCGGACGAAACGACCGGATGGACAGGCCGGACCGGGTTCGTGCATCAGGCCGTGCTCGACGACTTCGCCGATCTCTCGCAATACGAAGTCTATGCCTGCGGGAATCCGAACATGGTGGATGCCGCGCGGGAGTCCTTCACTGCGGACCGTTGCCTGCCCGCCGAATCCTTCTTCGCCGACGCGTTCCTCACCGAAGCCGACCGCGCTGCGGCGGCCGGACAGGGACTCATCGCGGCGGCCGAACTCGCCAATACGCAGACGAGGAGTGTCACGTCATGAACGTCATCGATACCAGCTTCAAGCCGGACAACAGCAAGTCGGTCATCAAGCCGCTGATCCTGTCGCACGGAACGCTTGAATGCCGCAACATGAAGGAAACCCGGGCTTTCTATGAAGAATTTCTGGGTCTCGAATGCGTCAGGCACGCGCTGCCGGCGATGCATGCGCGCTGCGGCATGAAGTTCAGCATCGTCTGTGTCGAGGTCGGGGACGACGTGAAGCCGCTCGGCGTCCTTAACCACTGGGGGCTCGATGTGGAAAGCCGCGAGGCGGTTGAGGCAGCCTACCACGCCGCAGTCGAAATGAAAGACAAGTACAAGATCCGCGAAATCACCAAGCCGACGATGCGTCACGGCATCTACTCGTTCTATCTGGGCGACCTCGACGGAAATTACTGGGAGATCGAGTATTACGACGGGTCGGTGCATGAGGACGCGTTCGATTTCGGCGACCGCTACACCATGGACGGCGAGCCGGTCTGACCGGCAACCGGTCGGCTTTCTGGCCGAAAGATCACGCGCCCGGAGTTGCTGCCACCCACCTGGCCATGAATGTGATGAACACCACTTTCATCGACCCCGCCGTCGCCGCCCGCAAGGGAATCAATGCGTCGATCGATCTGCGCGATATCGAGCTGACGCTCGGCGGCACCGAAATCTACGGCGACGTGTCCTTCAGCGTCGCGCCGGGGGAATTCCTCTGCATTCTGGGTCCGAGCGGTTGCGGCAAGTCGACCTTGCTGCGGCTGATCGGCGACCTGATCAAGCCGACCAGCGGAGAAATCCAGGTGGAGGGCCGACCACCGTCGGAAGCCTGGGAAAAGCTCGCCTACGTGTTCCAGTCTCCACGCCTCGTCCCCTGGCGCACCGCGCTCAACAATGTGACGCTGGCCCGGCAACTCCGTTACGGCGGCACAATCGACGACGCGTCACGCGAAAAGGCGCTCGGCCTGTTGCGGCTTGTCGGCCTCGAGAACGATGCGTTCAAATATCCGGCAATGTTGTCCGGCGGCGAACGTCAGCGTGTTGCGATCGCCCGCGCGCTGGCGGTCGATCCCGACATCATCCTAATGGACGAGCCGCTCTCCGCACTGGACATCAATACGCGCCAGCGTCTGCGGCGCGAAATCCTGCAGATCTGGCAGCTTACGGGGAAGACCATCGTCCTCGTTACGCATGACATCGAGGACGCGCTCGCTTTGGCGGACCGCATAATTCTGCTGTCACGCAAGCCCAGCCGCATCGTGCAGACGATCGTGATCGAAGAAATGCGGCCGCGGCGGATCGAGGCCACGCCGTCGCTGCAGGGCATCCGAGGCACGCTCGAAAGGCAATTCGCCGAACTTGAAGCTGACAACTAGAACGAAAAAGCGGCGAAAGAGCCGCAGAGGGAGAAAACAATGAAGGCAATCGTGACGGCCCTAGCAGGCGCTCTCCTTTTGGCATCGCATCCCGCGCTGTCGAAGGAAGTCATCACTATGGTTCACCCGCACGACCCGATCTTCGAAGCGTCGATGTGGCCGCTCCTCAACGGCAAGGTCCCGTCGGACAAGGTCGAGTTCAAGGTGACCTTCACCAGCATCCCGGCTGTCATCCAGGCCGCGAGCACGAAGCAATACGATCTCGTCCCGATGGTGACCCAGGCGCTTCCCCGCCTCGTCGAGCGCGGCCTGCCGTTCAAGGTGCTCGCCACCAACCAGCGTTATCAGTTCAACGGTGGCGGCAGTCATGTCTATGTCGCCGCGAACGGCCCGATCAAGAGTGTCGCCGACCTGAAGGGCAAGACTATCGGCGTGACAAGCCTAAACAGCTCCGGCGTCACCGCGATGCGGGTGGTGCTGCTGAACAAGTACAATGCCAATGTGGCGCTCGACGGCGGCGACTTCAAATGGGTGGAGATGCCGTTGGCGGTGCTACCCACGGCACTTCAATCGGGGCGCGTCGACGCCGCGGTCCTGTCCAATCAGCAGGACTACAGGGCCATTAACAGCAAGGATTTCCGCACGCTGTTTCCCGAGGGCCTGAAGGAGGCCGTTGGCGCGTCGGTGCCGACTACGATGGTCGTAAGCTTCGACGACAAGCTCAAGTCGCGTCCAGAAGCGTTCGTCGAGGCGGCGCGCATGCTGCGCGCGTCAGCGGACTACATGATGAAGAATCAGGATGAGGTGTTCGCGGCGGTGGCCAAGAACGACGCCGAGGATATCGCGTATCTCAAATGGTACGTACAGAACTATGCCGGGATTCCATACGACCTGACCGCCGATGATTTCAAGGGCATCGAGGCGTTCTGGGAGGCTTCGAAAAAGCTCCAGATCGTGAAGGATACTCCGCAGGTCAAGGACATCATCTGGGAGCGCATCCAGGTCAAGTAGCCGACCGGAGTTCTCCACGTGTCCCACGTCGCCACATCGACCGGCAATGATATCGGCCGCTGGACCCGCGCGCGCTTT
>Ga0209906_100230_pt1 | contig 44349 bp, 45 predicted proteins | sample FECB24metaG_FD_188303 | JGI IMG/M metagenome (GOLD analysis project Ga0209906, IMG submission 188303) | Cyanobacterial communities from the Joint Genome Institute, California, USA from Joint Genome Institute, California, USA - FECB-24 metaG... ... | reverse complement strand
CCCCGCCGTTATCGTGTTGTGGGCCGATCAGGCGGCCTCCGCCTCGGCTTCGTGTGGCGCTTTGATGCGGTAGACAGGCCGGCCGGTCTCGACGGTGCGAGCCGGCGTGAACAACTCCCGCACCGGCCGCGGCCAGTTGGCGTAGGCGGTTTCAGAGACCTCGAGCTTCACCTTGATGTAGTCGGCGGGATCGTCACCCCAGCCGGAGCGGATCACCTCGCCGGCGTGTCGGAGTTTGTCCTGGTCCCACTTCACCCGTTTCGGTAGTTCGGCGATGACGACGAAACCGTTGTCCTCAAAGCGGACGGTGCCAGTATCCTTGGCCTCTTCGGCCCGGCGCTGTTTGGCGCGGGCCCCGTATTTGAGATCAAGTGCGGCGCGAACCTTGTCCTCGATCAGCACGAATGCCGCGCGCTGCTCGGCGAGATCGTCGAGGACACAGGCGAGTTCCGGCGCGGACAGCTCCGCGATCTGCGAGACGGGAAGACTTCGGACGTGCTCGGTCAGGAAAGCGAACTTCTGCATTTTCGAATCCTCCGTCACGCTGCGAGCAGGACCGGCATGGCGATCGCCCGGCTCACGGCTGGAAAGTTGCTGCCGATCGACAGCGCCAAGAACTTGGAACGGCGCTCAGCCGCGCGGGGTGGCCGCGCCTTGACTGCGATGTAGAGGTAGTCGCTTGGACCAAGGCGGCGCTGGACCGGGAGCACCAATCCTTTATCGGCGCTCGTCATCACGCGGTTGGAGACGGTGTGAACCACGGCTCTCGACCGGTTATCCATCACTCGCGCGCTGGTCATCCGATCGTGAGCGAGATGACCTCGATAATAGATGATGAGGTGTCCGGGCTTGGCGTCGATCAGCCAGTCCACAAACGCATTCTCATCAATGAGCGCTGTGTGGCATTGGGGGATCGGCGCTGGCGCACGGCACATATTCGGTTGATAAAGCATCGGCATATCTCTTCCGTTCGGCTGCGCAGGCGCACGGCCGTTATGACCTTCGATTGGCGTGACTTCGGATCTTCAGTCCGGAACCCGACGGATCGTTCGACCCAAGCTGCTCTCGGTCTCTATGTAGCGAATGAGCCCTGCGATCACTCCCAAGGGGTCAGTTCCGTCCCTGCGCTGACCGCTGGACGATCATCATCTGAACCGAGCCGCTTTCGCACGAGTTCGGCCAGGACGAGCTGGACGCGGATTTCGCGAAGGCGCCGAAAGAATTCGCTGTTCGCCAATCCGGAACGTCGTTGCGCATCCGCGATCTCGCCTTCTGCGAGCAGCACAAGTCCCGCAACATGTGCCAACTCCTCCGGAAGCCCGTTCACAAACTGCGCGATTGAGAGAGGCAGGTCGAAATCCGGGGCTAAGACGAACTGAGCCTCAATGGCATCGCGGAGTGCTGGCGTCTGTTCATCGTCGGTGAGCGCATCGAGGGATGCTGCGCAAACGCGGCGGTCGGCGCCGATCTCGTCGGCCACGCCCTGCGCGGCTTGCCGCGCCACCCGGTTGGCAAATGACGACCAGGCGCCCCGTGAAGGGTCGAAGAAGCGCCGCCGCTCAAGCAGCGCAACCACGATGTCCTGCTCGGCATCCTCCCGTTCCGCCTCGCCGAGCCGCATGGTGCGCGCCACCCTGCGGGCGTGATAGGCGGCCGCCGCCATCATGACGCGCAGCTGCCGTTCATCGATGGCGCTGTTGGGTTCAACAACGATGACGGCGGCGTCGGACATGGCGTTCCTCTGGTTTTTGGTTCGGCAGCAAACAGACAAGGCTTCTCCGTTCCCGCGGGAGGCGCGGGTTGAGAGAGTTCAGCAACGGTCAGCTTCGGAGCGGGGAGAGGGGGCTAGCTCGGACCGCGGGACTTGAATTCGCGATAGAGCGACACCGCGAATTCCAGATCGCCTTGCATATCAGGTGGTAGGCGCTGGGCTTCGATGAAGGCCTGGTCGACGGTCTTGAGCCCGAGCCGCTTGCAGGCCGCGATAATCAGCGCGTCCTTTGGTGCAAGTTCGAGCCCACGCTCGATCCGCGACCAATAGGCTTGCGAGATGCCGATCGAGGTGGCGAGGTCTTTTAACGACAGGCCCGCCTTCTCGCGCTCAGCCCGGAACCATGATCCAAATGACGACATAACGACACTCCTTCAACGGGCATCCCAGGAGCCGCCGGTCCGCAGCAGATCGTACCGGTCGAGCCTCACACGCATGAAACTTTCCGAGACGCCGTAGCTTTCGGCGAGGTTGAAGATGATCTCCTCGACGGCATCGCGGTCGAGCTTTCGGCCGTCATAAGCTGGCGCGCCGGAGATGACCCGCGATGGCCGGACGGCAGCCGGCATGCGCTGGCGCTTGGCCTGCCGCTGCAGGTCGACCTTCAGTAATGAGGGTGGTGCGAGCAACGCTCCCATGAATTCGTTTGCTCGCAATTCGCGGGGATCCCGCGTCTTCGGTGACAAACTGAAGCCCGAGGACACCGGGCTGGCCGGCGGCATCAGAAGCCAACCGGGCGCGTCGAACACCACATGACCGATCTCATGCGCGATGGTGGAGCGCAGCAATGTTTCCGCATCGGCTAGCATCGGGCCGTTCACCGACACCATCACGCAGCGGGGGCACGCGACGTCGTATTCAGTGACACCCATCACCGGTTTGCCGGCGGCGTTCTTGACCGGATGATCGAGGTCCCAGGATGCCTCGAACTGCAACCCGTTGACCTCGATCTCGGTTAGCCGGTCGACGACTGCTTCGACCGGTAGGCAGCGGTTAAGGCGCTCCTCGCGAATTTGAATCCGGATTCGCTGTGCAACCTGCCAGACATCGGCCGGGGTCAGTCCGGACGGCTGGCCGGTAGAAGAGTGTCGATACGCGACCTGTACAAAAGGCATTCGGCCCTCTCGTCTTGTTCTCTATTTGTTCTCACGAGCGGGGACCGGAGTCCAGAGGAAAATTAACCTGTCACGCAATTCCGTCCGGATCCGTCGCAAGCCTTGGAAATAGCGAGATTTGCGGGGCAAGCCCGCCCCCCGTGGGAGTGTTTGGAGCCCGCCGTTCCTACTAAGAGGGCATGAGCAATGCCCTTGATCCACGGCACATGACGGCCGCCGAGCGCCTGGATGAAATCGCGGAGATCCTTGCCGCGGGCCTCATGCGGCTAAAGCTCCGCAAGTCCAGTCGTTTATCTGCCGCCTGTGGAGAGAGTTCGCTCGACTGTCCCGCCGACCAGAGCAGTCATGCCGACCGTCTTACGTCGCATGGAGGCTCGGATTGACCGACACCGTATTGGCCCAAGTGGCTGCCTTAAAAACTGCGCCGATCGGCGCACTCAAACAGAAATGGCGCGATGTCTTTGAGAGCGAACCGCCACCGTATAACCGCCGCTTCCTTGAGCATCGTTTGGCCTACCGGATTCAGGAACTCGCCTATGGCGGGCTGAAGCCCGAGACCCTGCGGCGCCTCCGTGAGTTGGCCGAGACGCTCGACGGCGGCAAGGTGGATTTGCGGCGGCGCCGCGCCGATCATGATCGACCCATCGCTGGCACCCGACTGATCCGCGAATACCAGGGCATCGAGCATTGCGTGACAGTGCGCGATGAGGGCTTCGAATATCAGGGCCGCCCATACAAATCGCTCTCGGCTATCGCGCGCGCGATCACCGGCACGCAATGGAACGGGCGCGTGTTTTTCGGGCTCAAGAACCAGCGTGTGGCGAGATGAAGAAGCCTGTCGTGCGCAAGCTCCGCTGCGCGGTTTACACCCGCAAATCGAGCGAGGAGGGGCTGGAGCAGGAATTCAACTCCCTCGACGCCCAGCGCGAGGCCTGTGAGGCCTATATCGCGAGTCAGAAGCCCGAGGGCTGGGTGCTGGTGCCGGACCGCTACGATGACGGCGGCATCTCCGGCGCGACCCTGGAGCGACCAGCGCTGAAGCGGCTGCTAGCCGATATCGAGGCCCGGCGCGTCGATGTGATCGTCGTCTACAAGATCGATCGGCTCAGCCGCGCGCTGATGGATTTCGCCAAGCTGGTCGAGGTGTTCGACCGCAACAACGTCACCTTCGTTAGCGTGACGCAGTCGTTTAACACCACCACGTCAATGGGCCGCCTCACGCTCAACATCCTGCTCTCGTTCGCTCAGTTCGAGCGCGAGGTTATCGGCGAACGCATCCGCGACAAGTTCGCCGCGTCTCGCAAGAAGGGCATGTGGATGGGCGGCTTCGTCCCGCTCGGCTACGACGTCAAGGACCGCAAGCTGGTCGTCAATGAGGCCGAGGCGGCAAATGTCCGGATGATCTTCGAGCGGTTCATCAAGATCGGCTCGGCAACCGAACTGGTGCGCAAGCTCCGGGCCGAAAGTGTCCGCGGCAAGCAGGGCAAGGTCGTCGATAAGGGCTACGTCTACAAGCTCCTCAACAACCGAGTTTACATCGGCGAGGCCGTGCACAAGGGCGTGGCCTATCCCGGCGAGCACCAGGCGATCATCGACCGCACGCTGTGGGATCGCGTCCACATCGTCCTGCGCGAGAGCCCGCGGAAGCGCGCTGCAAACACACGAGCCCAGACGCCGGCGCTGCTGAAAGGCCTCATCTTTGGGCCGACTGGTAGGGCGATGACCCCGGCGCATACGCGCAAGGGCGGCAAGCTCTACCGCTATTATGTCTCCACTGACGTGCTCAAACGCGACGCCAACGCCTGCCCGGTTCGACGGGTCCCAGCGGCCGAGATCGAGAGCGCGGTCTTCGACCAGCTGCGCCGCCTCCTCCGCACGCCCGAGATCGTCGTCGGCACATGGCGCGCGGCCAAACTGATGGAAGACATCTCGGAGGCCGATGTGCGCGAGGCATTGAATCGACTCGATCCGCTCTGGGACGAGCTATTCCCCGCCGAGCAGGCGCGCATTGTGCAGTTGCTCGTGGAGCGGGTCGATGTCAGCCCGGAAGGTGCCGACATCCGGCTGCGGACCGAGGGGCTGACAAATCTGCTCGCCGACCTGCGTGCTGTCAGACCGGAAACACTGAGGGCGGCGTAATGACCGAGCCCCGTACCACTGCCGATCGCCGCACCGTCACCGTGCGTGTGCCGATTGCGATTCGGCGGCGTGGAGGGCGAAAGCTCGTGCTTTCGCCGGACGGCGCTGAAATGACCGCCGCCACCGTCACTCGCCATGTCGACAACGCCATGGTCAAGGCGATCGCCCGGGCGTTCCGCTGGCGCGACATGCTGGAGAGCGGGGAGTATGCCACCATTCGCGAGATTGCCGCGGCGGAGAGAATAAATGAGAGCTACGTGGGGCGCCTGTTACGGCTCACGCTGCTGGCACCGGACATCGTTGAGGCGATCCTCAACGGACGACAACCGGCGAAACTGCAGTTGGAAGGCCTGCTGCGGCGGTTTCCGATAGGGTGGCGGGAGCAGCGGGCGACGTTCTTCGGCGGGGCTTAGCGTCAGGCGGCATAAGCATGATGCTGCGTCGGTTAGGCAATCGACATGTACGCTTCTTTGTTGTTTTCATAGCGCGTCACGAGTTCGAGGGCGGTCAATGGAAGAGACATGTAAAGCGTTTCAATGGGGGTGAATTGACGCCCGAGATGAACGGCGCAATGAAGTGCTAATTTAAATCTAGCCGAACCGCGTTATCGTTCCAACGAGATTGTGTGGTCAGTACGTTTGAGAATGGCCAACCCATTTAAGCAGCTTTTGTAACCGTGCCGCCTTTGCTGTCGCGCTTCACTAGAGCGATCCGACCAACAATCGTCTTCCGGTCGAGCTCGTAAAGAAAGCCTGCGTATTGCGTGCGGAAGCCCAGCATCGACTTGACCTCCGCGCATACCGCAAGGCTCCGCCCGTCGGGTGACAGCTCCGCCGACTCAATGCGTGCGCGTCCACTCACCGAAGCCGCCGCCTTCGCGCGGATGTCATCCCAGCGCTCCGCCGCGTCGGCAGTTCGTCGCGTGCCACGGAGCAGCTTATCCAGAACACTGAGGCGGTTAATTTCCTCGGCCAAATACTGGAAATGCACCGGCAGGCCAAGCAACGAACAGGTGCGGAGATCGTCCGGATGAACGGGTACCCCGCTCCATTCACATCGTTTGGCTTCGACCGGCGCGCAGAATTTTCCGTAGGCCGAGCGGAGGCCCTCCGTTTCCAGGAAGCGCGCGCCGGAGACACTGCTGTTCACCAGCGCGTTTCGAAGCACACGCTTGCCACTGACCGCCGAGGTTTCGAGCTCCGAAGGCAACACACGCTTGCCGGTCGCGGCGCATGTCACAAGAATGCCGGGACGCACGAGCTTTCCGGTCTGCATGCATCGTTCCGCCTCTCCGGGCGCGAGCGGCAGGCGCGTCTCATGACAGGCGATGAATTCCGACTGGTGTCCTGTCTTGCCAGAGACGGCCGAGGCCTGCCTCTGATCGGCTCGATACGGCTTGTTCGATACCTCGCTAACCGCCAGCCGGTCTTTCAGCACGTCCGTTTTCGAAAACAGGCAGCGCCTCATATAGGCTGGCTCGGCCTTTTTGCCGGTGATGGCGCAGGTTTTAAGCAGCCGGAGATCGATCACCGCACGCGTGATATCCGACATCCCGGCTTCATCCATGAGAAGCTGCTTATCGCTGACCATACAGCGCACCGCATGCACCGGCAGTGCGAAACGGCCACTTACATCCGATCTGACGAGACGATGCTTGAGACCGCTGCTGCCGGAGAGCGCGCAAGCCGCCAGGCAATCGACCGGCACCGTCAGGCCCGTAACATCGCACTCACCCATATCCGGAGCCGAAGCAACGCGACCTTCACGCGGGATGATGGTGAGCTCGCTGGAGTATTCGGCGTCCTGAATGCGGTATCGCACATTCGCGCGGATATGCCGCTGCGTCTCACCCTGCATCGCTACCAGTGTAATTTCGATGCGCGGCGTGAACTCATCTTCCAACTTCTTGCGCTTGCGGGCATCTTCGCCAGCCGAGGCTACTTCCTGCGCCCGGCGCTCCAGATAAAAGCGCGTGAACTCCGCCACGTCCGGATCGCGATGGGCTGCATCGACGATTGGCGATCGATTGAGGCCGGTCGCAGTCGGGTCTTGCAACAGGTCAGGAAGTGTCGTGAGATCATCGCGCGACGTGCCGCTATGGTCGGCTGGAGCGCACGGAACATCGTTCGTAACTGTCATGCGCGGTGGTGGCGCGCACGCGGGCCGTGGCACTCCCTGTAAATCGCCGCTGCACCCCGGCAATCTCCACCCGCGGATTGGTCCCGCCGAATTCCCTGGCCCAGGACGCTCCCAGCTCGTCCGCCACGCGGCGCGCATGGCCATCGCCGTCGGACACCCGGTGCAAGCCCGACGCGGTTAGCCGGTCGACCAGCCGCAGAAACGGTGGGCTGCCCGGCGTGTAGAGCGGCGCCCTCGTGTAACGTGGATCGACGTCCTCGCGTAGCCTTGCGTATTCCTGGCCGTTTCGGGTGGCGATGCGCAGCACGCCGGGCGCCAGTTCTTGCACCGATCCTCCAAGGTTCTCGAACGCCACGCGAAGAAACGGCTCGAACGCCATCGATCGATGCGGCGGCGAGAGGGTTGGCGCCTTGGGGCCGACATACTGGTAGCCGTCCATGCCCCCCAGCGTGGCGTCGATATTGGCCTTTTCCTGCTCCAGCGTCTTCTTTGCGGCGTCGATGCTGTTAGCGATCCTTTCGGTGGCGGCCTTCACATCCTTCCCGGCCAATGCCGCCATGACGAGCTCGCGGATTTTCTCATCAAACCCCTCTCCATCGTCGCTGTCGCCGACGCCGGACGCCTCCAGCAAAGATTCAATGTCGCCGATGGCGTCCGTCGCCATCTGCAGCTTCGTCATCAGGCGGCCGACGATGTACTCCTCGAAGGTTCCCGCCAGCATCACGTTGTAAATGACGACGTTCTTGTGGTTCGAACCAAGACGCTGGATGCGCCCGATGCGCTGTTCCACGATCATCGGATTCCAGGGCAGATCGAAATTAACAAGCACGTTGGCGACCTGAAGATTGACGCCCTCCGAGCCTGCTTCCGTAGATACGATCACCCGGATTTCTGGAGGATTAGCGCGAAAGCGCGCGATGGTGTCCTGGTTGCGCTGACCCGAAGAGCCGTTGATGATTCCGACCTTTAGGCCCAGCGATTCCAGATAAGCCTGGATGCTGGTCTGGGTTTCGCGCCGCCCCGTAAACACCACCATGCGCCAGCCGGTAGGGTTTTGCTGCTTGAGCTGCGCCACCAGTTGCCCGAGGCCCTCCAGCTTGGCGATGGTTTTCAGTGGCGAGACGATCCCACGCACAGCTGCCGCAAGCTCTGGCGGCACGGTGCCCTTGGCCGCCATGTTATCGATCTGCGCCATGAGAGCATGCGGGCTGCTGGTGAGCGCCTGCAGGATGCTGATCTGGGCAAGCCGGTTGAGCTTCTGAAGCGGCCCGGCGAGGGTTTTGATGAGTTGAAGTTCAGGCGGCGATGGCGCGACCCGGTGCAGCTGAATTTTTCGCTCGGGAAAGTCGAGCTTGGCGTCACCACGGCGGATGCGGGACATATAGCCATAGACGATCTTGCGGAATTCATCACGAGCCCCCCGCTTTCAGGACACGGGCCGTTTCCTTTTTGTCGGCGATAAAACGCCGCGCGAACATGCCTTCGCTGCCAAACGGATTCTCATGCCCCCTGGCGACGGTCAGCAGATCGACCAGCGAATAAAGGTCCCATAAGCGGTTCTGAATGGGCGTGGCGGTCAGCATCAGCACGTAGCGGAAACGGCGCTGCTGCAAGGCACGCTGGAACACCTTGGCGACCTGTGGCGTGGGATCGACGCCGTAGAGGTTGCGAAGCTTGTGCGCTTCGTCCAGCACCAGCATGTCGAAGCGATCCTCGGGCATCTTGTCGAGATGCGCGCGCGCCGAGTGATAGGTGGTGATGATGGCGCCCATCTCATCCGGTTCAGCCGAGATCAGCTTGCTGCCCGTCACGAAATCGGCCGGGATGTCGAATTTGCTCTTCAGCTCGTCCTGCCATTGCGGGCCCAGAAGTTTGGGGGCCACGATCAGGATTTTCTGCACACGGTTGCGCGCGATCAGTTCGCTGGCGACGAGGCCGGCGGAAATGGTTTTGCCAAGACCGACATCGTCGGCGAGCAATGTGACCGGCAGGCGGCGGCAGAAGGTGATCAGGTTTTCGACCTGATGATGGTAAGGCTCAAGCCGCTCCTTCCATCGCACCTCGGATTTGAAGTCGTCGCGGCTCTCAATGACGATGGGGTCGGTTAGTCCCCATTCCAACGCGGCACGGTAGAGCGCGAAGTCTTCCTCCGACTTCGCGCGCTGCAAAATTTTCGCCTGAAATTGAGGCTCGGCCCCTGCCATCGCACGCCCACGATACTATGCGCGCCTAGATTGAAGGGCCGGGCCGCCGGTTGCAAGCAGAAGCTCATCTTGCGTCGCGTCTGATTTAACCCCGGTGCCTTCGAACGCGCCGATAGCTCTTCAGCCGCAAGCCCATTATAATCGAGAATGCCAACGATGCCAATTCCCGTGCTCACAGTGATGGCGAGCGCCTTCCTCGGGTAGACCAGAATGAGCACATTGTGGGTGGTGTCGAATGCTTCGGCGATGCATGCGCCTGGCCATTGCGGTCGATCATCGACACCGTGCGCGGTCCAGTCATATTGCGGCCGACCGGGAAGACCCGCCCCAGCGAATGGTCGAGCGTGATCACCTCATCCATCGGCCGCCCAAATCGGCGCAGGCGCGCAGGGGACTGAGTGGCCGTCTTCCACACGTCCGGCTCGAATATCAGGGCTACTAGCGCTTTAACGTTGCCGAACACGCTCCGGTTGCACTAGCCTTGCGACATGCACAAGGGCGGAGAAACAATTCACCTCTCGGCTTCCGATTTGGTAGGGCACCTCAATTGCCGCTACCTGACGGCGCTCGACCTTGCGGTGGCGCGCGGAGAAATAGGGAAGCCTACCGTTTGGGACCCCGTGCTTGAAATTCTTGCCGAACGCGGTGCGCAACACGAAAAGGCTTACATCGAACACCTCACGTCGCAGGGGTGCGCGGTGAACGTGATTGACGGCATCGGCGTTGATGACGCCGCCGTGGCCAAGACCCTAACGGCGATGAAGGCGGGCGCGACGGTTATCGTGCAGGCTGCCCTTCGGGACGGACGATGGAGTGGCCGCGCCGACGTGCTGCGCCGCGTTGAAACGCCGAGCGGGCTTGGTGGGTGGTCCTATGAGCCTGTGGACACGAAGCTTGCCAAGGAGACCAAGGGCGGCACCGTGTTGCAGCTTTCGCTGTATTCCGAATTGCTGGCGACGGCGCAGAAGAAGCTTCCTGAGTTCAGCTACGTCGTAACGCCCGAGACGGGCTTTGAACCCCAGTCTTACCGCACCACCGATTACGGAGCTTACTATCGCCGCGTCCGGCGCAGTCTTGAACAGTCCGTCGACGACGGCGTGGGCGACGATCTTTATCCCGAACCGAATGCGCACTGCGATGTTTGCCGCTGGCGGCAGCATTGCGATGGTAAGCGTCGGAGTGACGATCACCTGTCGCTCGTCGCCGGAATCTCTAAGAGCCAGATCGGCGAATTGAAACGCCATGATGTCGCGACGATAGCGAAGCTGGCAGAAGTCGTGCTGCCATGGCCTTGGAAGCCGGATCGCGGAGCCGTCCCAAGTTATGAGAAAATCCGCGAGCAGGCACGGATTCAGATCAAGGGACGTAGCGAGGGCAAGACTCTCCATGAAGCCTTGCCGATCCAGCCCGGATTCGGCCTGACCTGCTTACCCGAGCCTTCGCCAGGTGACATCTTCTTTGACCTTGAAGGCGACCCGTTCGTGAGCGGCGGCGGCCTCGAATTCCTATTCGGTTACGCCTATCTCGACGAATACGGAAAGCCGCATCACCGCGCGGAGTGGTCCTACACGCGCGCGGAGGAAAAGGCCGCGTTTGAAAGGTTCGTGGATTTCACGATCGAGCGCCTGAAAACATATCCGACGCTGCATATTTATCACTTCGCGCCTTATGAACCAGCCGCGTTGAAGCGGCTCATGGGACGCTACGCAACCCGTGAAGATGAAATCGACCGCCTGCTGCGGGCAGGCCTGTTCGTCGATCTGTTCGCCGTTGTCCGGCATAGCATCCGCGCCAGCGTCGAAAGCTATTCCATCAAGAAGCTCGAACCGCTGTACGACTTCAAGCGCGTGCAAGACTTGTCTGATGCCGGGAAAATTATGGCGAAGGTGCAAGCCTGCCTTGAACTCGGCGACGTTCAGGGCATCGCCGACGCCGACCGCAACGCCGTCAACGCCTATAACGGCGATGACAGCCTGTCGGCTTGGGCGTTGCGCGACTGGCTTGAAGCGTTGCGGGTTGACCTCATCAAACAGGGCGCGACGATTGCCCGGCCCGACACCAAGGCCGGGGATGCCAGCGAAGACCTCACCGAATGGCAGAAGAAGATCGCGACGCTCGCACAGCGCCTCACGCATGACGTTCCGGTTGATGTCGCGGAGCGCACGCCGGAGCAGCACGCACGCTGGCTGCTTGCGAACGTCCTGGATTTTCACCGGCGCGAGGAAAAGGCGGTATGGTGGGAATACTTCCGTCTCTCGGCATTGTCGGCTGAGGACTTGCTTGATGAGCGCGCCGCACTCTCCGGCCTGACATTCATGCAGGCGGAGGGCGGCACGGCCAAGGCACCAATTCACCGCTACAGCTTCCCGGCGCAAGAAGCGGAGTTGCGCGGTGACGAAGACCTGCGTGCGATTGGCGGCAAGTCCTTCGGCAAGGTGAATGCGATTTCTCTTGAAGATCGTACCGTGGATATCAAGAAGCGGCAGGACTCCGCCGCTCTTCATCCCGAAGCCGTCTTCTCCCACAAGGTGATTGGAAACAAGGAGCAGTCTGAAGCGCTTGTCCGCATCGCTGAATACGTCGCCGATGACGGAATGACGGGAGCAGGTCGCTATCAGGCAGCCCGCGATCTGCTGATGCTGGAAGCGCCTAACGTCGCCGGGCAGCCTATCAGGAACGACGGCGAGACGACGCTCGCCGCAGCCGTGCGCATCTCTGCGTCTATTGAACCCGGCATGTTTCCGATCCAGGGCCCGCCGGGAACGGGCAAAACCCACACGGGCGCGCGGATGATTTGTGCGCTTGTCGCCGCCGGGAAGAAAATTGGCATCACGGCCAACAGCCACAAGGTTATCCGCAATCTTATCGACGAAGTGCTGCGCGCCTGCAATGAAAGCGGCAAGCCCATCCAGTGCATCCAGAAACTTTCCGAGAAGGCCGACGACGTACCGGGCATCCAGTTCACGACAGACAACGCAGAGATATTCTCGTCCCTCGGGGCGGCATGCCCAGTGGCCGGTGGTACATCATGGCTTTGGGCCCGGCCCGAAGCTTTCGAAACGCTGGATGTCCTATTCGTTGATGAGGCGGCACAGATGTCACTCGCAAACGTACTGGCCGTCTCGAATGCAGCCAAGACCATTGTGCTGTTGGGTGACCCACGCCAGCTCGAACAACCGATGCAGGGAAGCCATCCCGAAGGCACCGACGTATCGGCGCTCAAGCATATCCTTGCGGAACACGCGACCGTAGCCGCTGACCGTGGCCTTTTCCTTGAAGAGACCTGGCGTCTTCACCCTGACATCTGCGCCTTCACGTCGGAGCTGTTTTACGAAGGTCGCCTGCGTTCAAAACTTGGTCTTGAGCAGCAGGGCATCAAGTCAAAGGCTCCCACGAACGGGTCTGGCCTTCGCTACCTAGCGGTAGAGCACGCGGGAAATCAAAGCTCCAGCCCCGAAGAAGCGGAAGTCATCAAGGGGCTGGTTGAAGAAATCCTTGCATCGAAGGCCACATGGATTGATCCGGACGGGAAAGAAGCTCCGATCATCCTCGACAACATCCTAATTATCGCGCCCTACAACGCGCAGGTGTTCGAGCTGCAAGATCGATTGCCCGGCGCGCGCGTCGGAACTGTCGACAAGTTTCAGGGACAGCAAGCTCCGATCGTCATTTACTCCGTCACGACATCAAGTCATGCTGACGCACCGCGTGGAATGGAGTTCCTTTACAGCCTAAACAGACTCAACGTGGCCACTTCGCGCGCGCGCTGCGTGTGTGTACTTGTCGCATCGCCCAGGGTGTTTGAACCCGATTGTCGCACTCCTAGGCAGATGAACCTGGCAAATGCCTTTTGCCGCTACTTAGAATTAGCGACCTCAATTTAGCTTTGAAGAAAATAGTTGGTCAGGATGCCGGCCGTCAGACTTTTGATCGTCGTTATAACCGCCGCCCTTATGCTCACGGTCGCAGTTTTTGTAGCGACCCATGCGAAGCTCGTTAAATTCGCAACAACGGCGATATCTCGTTTTCTCTGTGGAAGGAGTCAAGAGGGTGCGGCCTACGCGTTGAGGCCAGGCGCCCCGGTAGCCTTCGAACTGAACACCAGTCGACCGGTAATGCGGGCGGGGACGAACAGGCTCATTTCCGTTCGGTACCTCCTTGGGTCTGATCATTTGATCGGAAAACCTGCCCTCGCGCTACCAGCTCCGATCCAGGTCACGCGGCGGAAACTCTCGATTGCAGGCCCGTCCAATCTGGCCAACACTGGCCTGCATGGGTATTAACCTCGTCATTGCCGTCACCGACGGAGACTGGTTCGACATGCTGCGTCAGCAGCCGAACCTTGGCGAGGCAAATTTCTGGGCGCCTTCGGCGGCAAATTTTCGTGCTCTCCGGCCTGGCGAGCTATTCTTGTTCAAGCTCCACGCTCCGCGGAACTTCATCGTCGGGGGCGGCGTTTTTGCCTACGCAAACGCGCTTCCGTGTTCGCTCGCCTGGGAGGCCTTTCGTGAGGCAAACGGCGCGAACTCCGCACAGGAAATGCGTTCTCGCATCTCCCGCTATCGCCGGACCGACCCGAACGACCGGGACGACTTCGAGATCGGTTGCCGCATCTTGACCCAGCCATTCTTCCTCGAGGAAAGCGAATGGATCCCGATCCCTACAAGCTGGTCGCCCAATATCGTCTCGTTCAAGACGTACAACACCGGAGACCCTGAAGGTCTTGCTTTGTGGGAAGCGGTGAATGACCGGCTGAGCCGGCATCAATTGCAAGGCACGGCCGAGGCAGGTGCGCGATACGGGGAGCCGCAACTGATCCGTCCGCGCCTCGGGCAAGGGGCATTCAGGATACTGGTCACCGACACTTACAATCGGCGCTGCGCGATTACGCAGGAACGCACTTTGCCGGCGCTGGAGGCGGCGCATATCCGGCCCTACGGCGACGGCGGCGAACATGACGCGCGGAACGGACTTCTATTTAGGCGCGACATCCATAGCCTGTTCGACGCTGGCTATGTGACGGTTACGCCTGATCTGCGCTTCGAAGTGAGCCGCCGCATCAAGGAGGAGTTCGACAATGGGCGACACTATTACGAGCTACACGGGACGCCGATCTTGGCCCCCACCGACGCCCTGCGAAGCCCCGATCCCGAGGCGCTGCGCTGGCACAACGAACACGCCTATCGGGGGTGAGGCGCGGCGATGTCATTCGATGAACCGGACAGCCAGATGCGCATCGCGGCATTTGAGCACGTGCGTCGGCTCAGTGAAGTTCACGCTCATCTGACAGCAACCCAATTAAAGCCGGGCTTTGAGTTCAAGGGCGAGCGCTTTCCGCTGATCAACCCGCAACGCGGGATCTTCAAGCCGCAACAGATGCGCTTCCTCCTATCGATCAAGACGGTGTTCCCTAAGCCGGGTGCTAAGGTCTGGTACGACGACCAGCGCGAGGTACATCGGCAGATTTTTGAAGGCGACGAGACGGTCGACTACGCCTTCATGGGCCAAAACCCTGATGCGGCCGACAATCGGTGGCTTCGCGAGGCTTTCGAGAACCGGGTGCCGATCATCTACTTTCTCGGCATCGCTCCCGGTCGATACCAAGCAATGGTTCCGACATTCGTTGCGGAATGGGACGCCGGAGCCCTGAAGGCTCGCATCGCATTTGGAGTTCCGGAGCAAGAGACCCTTGCGCCACCGGAGAATGCTCTGGAAAGGCGTTATGCATTGCGGGCAGTCAAGCAACGGCTACATCAGGCTTCGTTCCGTGAAGCCGTGATCACCGCGTATAACGGTCGCTGCGCCTTATCGGGGCTGCCTGAGACGCTGCTTCTGGATGCCGCGCATATTGTTTCCGACAAGGACGAACGATTGGGTCAGCCGGTGGTCCCAAATGGCATACCGCTATCGAAGATCCATCACGCTGCCTTCGACGCACATCTTATAGGTATCGATCCCGACTATCGGCTGCATGTGTCGCAGCGGCTGTTGGTTCAAAAGGACGGGCCGATGCTTGAAGCTTTGAAACGCTTGAATGGCGGGATGATTCATTTTCCGACCCGGGACAAGGACCTACCGGATAAAGATCGGCTCGCGCAGCGCTTCGAGCGGTTCAAGGCGGCCGCCTGAGATGCCCGCTTTCCGCACCGAGAGATTCAAAACCGTCTGCAATATCAATGCTGACCTTGGTTTCCAGTTGCTTCCGCTACCCCACAATATCTCTGCAAAGTGCGGAGGTTGCTGTTCCGAAAAACGATATAAAATCAGTCGCTTACGAGGACCGTACTAAATCCGCGAAGTCGGAAGGTTTAGAGAGAAACGGGCGAAGAGAGAGATTTTCGGGCTCCCACCGGGCCAGCGCAGTGCGGAGGTTTGCCGCGAAAGCCCGCCGTTATTGGGCTTTTCAGCAAGCTAAAAACGGCGCTGAGAATGTTGGTCGTGGCGCGACTGGCGGAGCATGTAGTCACGCGCGAACCGGTCTCCGCATCAAATTCCTAGATTTTCAGGAAAATTTACAGGCCTTCTAGTGTTTCTCGGCCTCTCGTGGATGCCAAATTGCAAAAAAGCCCCGATTTCATTGGCCTAACTTGACCGTACCTGCTTTAAAAAATGCAGGTCAGTTTGGACTAAAGAACAGGCTGAAATTTCCATTTTCGCAGAATCTGCAGGTCAGTTTGCGCCTGTCCTAAGTCCGATTGAACCGGCCCGTACCAATGGCTAGGTCCGACCTGACGAGAACAGTCCCGACGAACATCGCATGGTTAGTATGGATCGACGTATGATGCGTAGTGTGGCAGCCGTGGCTGGGCCGCGTTGGTTAGCGTGAGAAATGCGACCAAGAAAACCTCCGAGTTTCGTGCGAGCGCGATCATTTGTTCGCCGCTCGGGACGCTGGCGCCAGCGAACCAATATTTTACGGTGCGTTCGCTCGCACCTGACCGCCACCGGCATCGTGTCAGCACCTTGCTGATGTCCAAAACCTTCCAACCCTCCGCCGGTCTGCGCTCCTTCTAGCCGGGCAATCGGCGTCGAATACTCTGACCAAGAACGATCCGATTTTTCTGGGATCAGAGCACGCGGGACCACCTGGTCCAGTTTGCAAAGCCCGTCAGGCATCAGCCCTCTGAAAATCGAGGAAAGAGGGCAACGGGATTGTTCCATAAAATGTCCTCTCGGCACATTTGATCTGGAACGCTAATGTCGAGCGCGCCGCTCGTGCTGGCCAGCTGCCTCTCAGGAACGTAAGGCCAGTCCGTCCCAAAGAGGATCCTGTCAGAGCTTGCGACAAGTTCAAGGGATGCAAATACCTGGGGGCCCGCGGCGTTTGCAGTGTCATACCAAAACCGTTGGGCGCGCTCCATAAAGAGTGCTGGCGTCATGGAATGTGAATGGTTGGCGACGAATGGCAACGGATACTGTTGCATCAGTCGGGGCTCGGACAGCAGCGACGCTGTGACCTCGGCCACGCGCCACGAGAGAAATGGTAGCGTTCCCCCCGCATGAGAGAGAATGAATCGGATATGCGGAAACCGATCAATTGCTCCAGATAAGATCAGATTGACGGCAGCGCGGGTTGTTTCAAACGTGTACTCGATGAGGAAAGCCGGAAAGCTCAGATTGAGCTCGCGGTTTGCCGGATGCGCAGTGGGATGAACGGAGGCGACGGCATGATTCTCGTTGAGGACTTCGAGTATAGGGTCGAACGTCGGGTGACCAAGATGTGCACCAGCGTAACTAGTGAATAAGGCGACCCCGTCCAGTTTTAGCGTGCTGAGTGCGTAAGAAGCTTCCTCCACAGCTCCTGCCACATCCGGAAGTGGCAGAGCTGCAAAAGCTCCGAAGCGGTGGGGCCATTCGGTGATGCAGCCTGCCATGTACTCGTTGCACTGCCGAGAAAGGCGTCGCGCCTCGGCGTCGTCGCCGAAGTGCGTTCCTGGCACTGAGATGGAAAAGATCGATGCATCGATGCTGTGGCGTTCCATAATGTCGAGCGCAAGCTTGGGAGACCATTCGGGAACACGCACCGATATGTTCTCGAAACTGCGTCCGGCTAGGGCACTCCGATAGATAGGAGGAACTGCGTGACAATGAACGTCGATCCGCGATTTCAAACTTCAGTCCCCTTTTGGATTGGCGTCGACCTAATGCGCGCTTCAGTTGAACGAGCGGAGCTATTGTTCTTCGATCGAGCAGCGGAGTCGACCCCGCGAAGGTTGCGATGCCCGAATCTCATCGCTACTCTTGATTGGCTTTAAGCTTGTGATTGGGAGCGCGCAATCACATAACGAGTTTGGATCAGGCTTGCGATCCCTTTAGAGTGAGAACCGAGTCTATCCAATCAGAAGGAATCAACATGCATAAAGTGACTATTCCATCTGAGGTAATCGAGAGAGTCATCCGACATCGCGGACGGGAGCATGTCTATGATAAGTTTGATCCGCGCCGCTCGGCGCTACTTGTCGTTGACATGCAGAATGCCTTCATGCTGCCAGGGGTTGCCCATCACATCTGCGCCGAGGCAGTCGATATCGTTCCGAACATCAACAAGCTCGCGCAAGCCATGCGCGGCGCGGGCGGTACGGTTGTTTGGATAATGGGTACATTTGGTGAGGCGTCACTCCAGAACTGGCCGGTGCTCCATGAGATGGCAGGTCCGGAGAGAACTCCAACACGGATAGCTGCACTTGCCCCCGGCTCGATCGGGCATCAGCTCTGGGCTGGTCTCCAAACTGCTCCTGAGGATCTTACGGTACAGAAAACCAAATATAGCGCATTCATACAAGGATCATCCGATCTCGAAACCCTGCTTCGCGACAAGGGAATTGATACCGTTCTTGTTGCCGGAACAGTCACCAACGTCTGCTGCGAATCCACCGCGCGTGACGCGATGATGTTGAATTTTCGTAGCATTATGATCTCCGATGCCAACGCAGCAATGACCGACGAAGATCATAACGCCTCGCTCAAGGCATTTTATTTGTCGTTTGGCGATGTGCTGTCGACGGCGCAAGTGCTTGCCAGGTTGCTCGAGACGCAGAGCGCTAAGGAGTCCTCGGCAGCTTAGAGCCACGGCTTCACGACCGGTTCGGTCTTCGGGATTTGCGTTCCGCTTCGACGAGGCTGTTCGCGATAGTAGTCCAGCGTCGGATTATATCCTCCATCTCTTGGGGCTCCGCGCGCCACAAGGTGCTCATGGCCATCCCTCGCATTAGGTGATGTGTCATGATCAGCAGCGCGTATGCAAGTTCGTCCGAAAGCCCCGCATGTTTGAATACAGACAGCCAAATGCTTTCCAGCTTTTTCCGCGTTGTAACGATCAGGTCGCTGAAGTCCTTCGACAGCGGCAAATCGGTCCGTGCGACAAGCAATATCTCAATCATTGCAACATAGCTGGGCTCAAGGAAGAAGCGTCTGGATTGTGCGATGAAAACTCCTAAAGTATCGTCCGATCGTATCGCGGCATCTGCCATAGATTCAGCAACCTCGAGCGCGGACGCCATGGCGCGCTGCGCTGCGGCAATGGTGAGGTCGAGCTTGGTGCGAAAGTAGTTGCTCTGAGCGCCGCGCGATACGCCAGCGCGCTCCGCAACGTCGGCGGCCGTCATCTTTGCGTAGCCGCGCTCCAGCAGCAGCTCGATCACGGCGTCAAGCACCGCCTCCTGGGTGTCGCGGCGGCGCTGCTCCTGTGTGCGCCGGACTTTAGTCATTTGGGATCTCCCGCACGGTCAAAGCCATCCTATAATATATAATCAGCCGTGCTGATTTTTTCGTTGACTCATCATCCCTCGTCTCGTAGGCGCTTAGGGAGGCTCCATCAGAGAGCGACCAATAGGAGGATGCGTGACGGACGCGGGTGTAACCTATGTCGAAGTGCGTGGATGCCGTACTGCGGTCCGCACGCTCGGTTCCGGACAGCCCCTGTTGTTTCTGCGTGGGTTCGACGTCGCGTTCAACGACGATTTGTTTGTCGACGCGCTGCATTCCGATTTCAAAGTGATCATTCCGGACCATCCGGGTTTCGGAGGCTCGGACGTATCGAACTCGGGCCAGACGGTCGCTGACTTAGCCTATTTTTATCTCGACTTTCTAGATGCCGTTGGCCTCGCTGATGTCCATCTTCTTGGAGCTTCGATCGGGGGGTGGATTGCTGCAGAGCTGGCACTGCGGACCGATCGACGCGTAAGGACGCTGACGCTTCTGGGCCCCGCCGGCGTCCGCAAGAGGGGCGTTGGCTTCGGAGACCCGTTCATCAAGTCGCCTGGCGTCGCGGCCGCAATGTTGTTCGCTGCTCCAGATCGAGCGTCGCGGCTGCATCGTGGTTCTGAGCGGGATGAGGACATCGATCTTCAGCTCAAGAACAATTACGCGCTTGCCAAAATTAGCTGGCATCCTCGCTTTGAGAATCCGACGCTGCAACGCTGGCTCCACAGAATTTCTGTGCCGGTACAAATACTCTGGGGCGAGCATGACGCCGTCATTCCAATCGAGCACAGCGAAGTCTGGTGTGCTCAGATTCCCTCTGCTTCCTTCAAGTCGGTCAAGGGAAGCGGCCACCTCCTTCATCTGGAGGCTCCGGAACTGGTCGCGCGAGAGGTCACGTCGTTCTTAAGGGCTCACGCCAAATGAAATTCTTCGCCTTCCATCTGATGCCTTATCGGCACCTGGATTTCGATGCGGCGTCGAAGTTCAGGTCATACTGGATCGAATTTCCGAACACGTTTTTCGACCCGAAGCTCGGCTCGGATCTCTATCGCGAATATGTGGAGCAGTTGGTTTTTGCGGCGGAGCGCGGTTTCGACGGTGTTTGCGTCAACGAGCATCATCAGACTGCCTACGGTATGATGCCGGCGCCGAACTTGATCGCTTCAATACTGATAGATCGAACCCGCGACACAGATGTGCGCATTGCGATTCTCGGTCGCGCGCTGCCGCTGGTGAACAACCCTCTCAACATCGCTGAAGAATATGCGATGCTGGACAGTCTGTCAGGTGGGCGCATTATCGCGGGCTTCGTTAGGGGTATCGGCTGCGAATATCACAGCACCGGTGTAAATCCTGGATTCTCGCATGAGCGCTTCAATGAGGCGCACGACCTCATCGTTCGTGCTTGGACCGAACCGGGCCCCTTCACCTTCGAGGGCAACCATTACACCTTCAACTATGTGAACACTTGGCCGCGCGTAGTGCAGCGTCCGCGGCCACCAATTTGGATCCCCTCCCAAGGCTCGGGTGAAACTATAGCGTGGGCTGCCGATCCGGCGCGAAAATATCCGTTCATCATCACCTTTAGCCCCCTGGAATCAGTCCTGCGCTACCATGCGAGCTATCGGGAGCAGGGTGAACGCTACGGTTACGAGGTCTCAGGCGATCAGCTTGGCTGGGCCGCGCCAATTTATGTCGCAGAGACCGACGAGATTGCGCGTCGTGAGAGCGAAGAGCACGTCGAAAAGTTGTTCAATGAGTTCCTTCATATTCCGCCTGAACTTCTTTTCCCGCCGGGATACACTTCGATCAACTCGCTCAAGGCGATCATGAAGGCGCGTCGCGGTATGGCATTCGACCGGCAGACATTCGATCAGTTGGTCGAGAAGGGTACCTTCATCGTCGGCAGCCCGAACACGGTCCGTGAAAAGATCGAAGCGGCACACGCGCGCAGTGGCTTCCGAAACATGGTGTGCATGGTCCAGTTCGGTACTCTGCCCGATGATCTGGTCCGGAAGAACATTCAGATGCTGTCCGAAGAGGTCATGCCGAAGCTGCGCCCGTTGGGCGAGACGGCACATTGAAGGAAAGGGAGGCAGGAAGATGAAGAAATTATTGGCTCCGCTGGCGGCCGCGCTGGCCGTGCTTGGCTCGGTTGGTTTCGGACACGCTCAGTCCGAAGCAGTGAAAGTGGGTATCATTGCTCCGTTTTCAGGGCCGAATTCACACTTCGGACGCTGGATGAGGCAAGGTCTTCAGACCTATGTGGCGCAGCATGGCGATACGGTGAACGGCAAGAAGGTGGAGTTCATTTACCGCGACTCCGGCGGCGTGAACCCAAGTCTGGTCCGCTCGCTTGCACAGGAGCTGATACTCAAGGACAAGGTGTCTTACATCGGAGGGTTCAATTTCTCTCCCAATGCGATGGCGGTAGCGCCTATTGTGCAGAAAGCGCAAATTCCCACCGTCCTATTCAACGCGGCAACGTCGAGCGTAACAAAGAAGTCGGATTTCTTCGTTAGAGGCTCGAATACGCTCTGGCAGGTCTACGTCCCGTTGGCGCAATGGGCGCGCGAGCAGGGGATCGGCAAAGTCGTGACGGCAGTGCACGACTTCAATGCAGGCCATGACTCAGAAGAAGCTTTCGTGCAGACCTTCGAAAAGGGCGGCGGAAAGGTTCTAGAGAAGATCCGAATTCCGCTTTCTACGACGGACTTTGCGCCCTTTATCCAGCGGATCAAGAACTCAGGTGCTGACGGCGTCGTGGTGTTTCTCATAGCTGGACCGCCGAGCCTGGCCTTCATTCGGTCATTCAAGGACAATGGCCTCCCTGAAGCAGGTATCAGGTACATGGGCATGGGGGAAACAGACGAGTCGACACTGCAAGAGATTGGCGACGCTGCACTGGGCGCCATTACCACGTTCCACTACGCGATGTCTCATGACTCTGATCTGAACCGCCAGTTTGTAAAAAAGTATCAGGAGCTGTTTCCGGGCCAGGCCACGAATTTCATTTCGATCGGCGCCTATGACGGCACTCACATCCTATACGAAATGATCAAGGCCGCCGGTGCAGAGGGCGGCAAAAAGGCGGTCGAAGCGGTGAAGGGCATGAAGTGGGAAAGCCCTCGAGGACCCGTCATGATCGACCCGATGACTAGGCACGTGAACCAGAACGTTTATATCCGCCGCGTCGAGCGCGGACCGGACGGTCTGCTCATCAACAAAGAGTTTAAAACTTATGAGGCCCAGCCAGATCACGGCTTCGACGCTGGCCAGTAGCCTCGGACCCCGTATCGGAACAACTCGCGGGCTCTTGCCCGCGAGTCTGGTTTGGAGTGCTTGAGGACATGCAGTTTGGTATCTTCGATCACATGGATGATGCGGGCGTTCCGATTGACGTCCAGTTCCGAAACCGGCTAGCGCTGATGCCGGAGTTTGAGCGCGCCGGATTTCATCGTTATCAACTCGCCGAACATCACGGGACGCCGCTCGGCTACGCGCCCTCTCCGAATGTATTCCTCGCCGCGGCCGCGCAACACACTCGGACGCTGAGGCTTGGAGCCCTGGTCAACCTGCTTCCGATGTACAACCCGCTACGTCTTCTGGAAGAGATCGGAATGCTGGACAATTTGATGTCCGGTCGGCTGGACCTCGGAATGGGCCCCGGCGCTTCACCGGTCGAATTAAAGCTGTTCGGTGTCGAAAGCCGCGATCGCGCCCGCGAAATGTATGTTGAGGCATTTCGACTCATTCTCGCCGGATTAACGACCGACGAGCTGACATTCGAAGGACAATTCTACAAGGCGGATCGCTTTCCGGTTGTGGTGCGCCCGGTTCAAAAGCCGATCCCACTATGGTACGGGACCAACTCTCCTGATACTATGCCTTGGGCAGCGTCGGTTGCAGCTAGTATCGTCTCCCTGGGGCCAGTATCACTCGCCCGAACGATGCGAGAGCGTTACGCAGCCGCATGGGCAGACCGTGCGCAATCCGCTGGCAGGATGCCGCTTGTCGGCTTCGTTCGTCATGTCGTGGTTGCCGAAACGGACGCGGAAGCGAATGATATTGCGCGCCGAGCATACCCGCGCTGGCGTTACCACATGAATTATCTTTGGGAGAAACGGGGTACGCGCTTCACGCTCGGGGGACTTTTTCCTGAAACGTACGAGGAATTGGCCCGGTTGGGACATTGTGCTGTTGGTTCGCCGGCCACGGTCCGATCCGTTTTGAAGGAACAGCTCGAAGAGGCAACTTCAAGTTACCTTGGGTGCCAAATGGCATTTGGTGATATTACCCAAGAAGAGACGGTTAGGTCTATCCGGCTATTCGGTTCGGATGTCATGCCGGCTCTCTTAGCTCCGGGGCGCGGGGCCAAGACGACGGACACCGCAGCGGTCGACGTCGCCTGATATGTTGGAGAGCGGATTTTGCGCCTCGCGCTGAGCATCGCTATCGACGGCATCGCCTATGGCATGATCCTCTTCATGATCTCTGTAGGATTGTCCGTGACGATGGGACTCATGCGCATCGTAAATCTGGCTCACGGCGCTTTCGCCATGATAGGTGCGTTTACCGTCTACTGGCTGATGTTTCGCTGGGGTGTCAGGTTTGAGCTCGCCGTTTTGATCGGTGTCGCGTTCACCGTTATGGTCGCTCATCCGCTGAATGTGGTGTTTTTCCGGCGGATCTACGGGATGGGAGACCTCGAGCAAGTACTGCTCACGATTGGACTGGTCTTTATTGCGATCGCCGCGGCGACCATTCTATTCGGAACCGAAATGCGTTCCCTGCAGCTTCCGGACTATCTTAAGGGATCAGTGGATGTAGGCGTTCGGATCGTTCCGGTTCATCGGCTGGCTGTCATCATCACCGGACTGATGATTGCGTTACTGCTCTGGTTTGCCATCGAGCGTACGCGCTTCGGAATTCATCTCCGCGCCGCGGTTGACAAGGAAAACGTGGCATCTGCGCTCGGAATTAACACTTCTGCGATCTACGCCAAAGCTTTTCTGCTCGGCGCCGCCCTGGCGGCCTTTGGTGGGATCATGGGTGCCGAGCTGATGCCTGTAGAAGCCAACTATCCGCTTAGATATCTTGTTCTCGTGTTGCTCGTGGTAGCCGTAGGCGGCATGGGCAGTATTGCTGGCACATTCTGCGCCGCATTGCTGCTAGGCATCATTGACACCGCTGGTCGATATTTCGTGCCAGAGCTCGGAGCCATTTTGTTCTACACGGCGACCATGCTGATCTTGGCATTTCGGCCAGATGGTCTCTTCGGCTTGCGCGGTAAATCCTGAATGCTCCGCGGTGCAAAAAAATTTGGGTGGCTTTTTGATCTCCTGCTCTTGAGCGCGGCCATCTCGGTCTACTTCCTGTTCCCGGAATCACTCGGTCTCGGGACGCGCATTCTAGTGATGATATTGTTCGTGCTATCCCTAGACTTAGCGCTTGGTTATGCGGGAATTCCTACACTTGGCCATGCGATTGTGTTCGGCGTGGGGGCGTACGCGGCGGGCTTGTTCGCGATTCACGTTACCGGCGAGCCGTTGACGGGGCTGATCGTCGGCGCCGTTGCGGGCGCCACGATCGCGTTTATGAGCGGGCTGCTGCTGCTCAGGACGAACCACCTTACACTCGTCATGATCTCGGTTGCGATGGCGCAGATCGCCTTTGAAATCGCAAATCAGGCGGGCGTCGTCACCGGCGGAGTCGATGGCCTTGGCGGGATCGAGATGCGTCCGTTGCTCGGTCGCTTCGATTTCGACTTCTTTGGGAAGACGGCGTACCTATACTCGATCGCAGTTGTTGCAGTTCTATTCGTTGCGATGAAACTCTTCGTTTCGTCACCATTCGTACTCAGCTGCGAAGGTATTCGCGAGCAGCGCCAGCGAATGGAGGCGCTGGGCGTCGGCATCTATTGGCGTCTCGTGGCCATGTACACCATCGCTGGCGCGGTCGGAGGCATTGCGGGCGCGCTTAACGCGCAAACAACGCAGTATGTCAGCCTAGAAGTGCTTGGGTTTATCCTCTCGGCTGAAGCGGTTGTTATGCTCATTCTCGGGGGCGTTGGCCGCCTCTACGGCGCAATTCTCGGCACGATCATATTCATGGTTGTCCATCATATTGCGTCCGGAATTGACCCGGCCAACTGGCTGTTTGTGATCGGCGCGATGATTATAGTGGTCGTATTCGTTGCCCCCAAGGGCATTCTGTCGTTGTTCTTTGGGCCCGGGAGATCGAGATGAGCGATGCTCGGGACATCGGATCGCCGGGACTACGTGCGGTGGGTCTGAACAAATCGTTCGGCGGCCTAACCGTTGCGTCTGATATCAATGTCGATATTCGTCCAGGTGATCGACTTGCGTTGATTGGGCCGAACGGGGCTGGCAAGACCACTTTTGCCAGCCTGGTTACGGGCGTGCTGAGGCCGGATTCAGGGCGCGTTTTCCTGGACGGCTACGATATCACCAGGCTTGGGCAACCGCAGAGGGTCAAAGCTGGAGTTGTTCGGACGTTTCAGATCACGACGCTATTAAATACCTTCACGCCGCGTGAACACCTTCGACTAGCCATTCTCGAGCGTCAAAACATGGGCTGGCGAATGTATGGCAATTCGGCCCGATTCGCTGAAGTCGAGCGGGAGGCGGAAAGCATTCTGTGGCAGCTCAAACTCCACGAAGACGCCGATCTTGTAACGGACACCTTGCCGTACGGAAAGCAGCGGCTCGTCGAGATCGCCCTCGCGTTGGCGCTAAAGCCGCGCATACTTTTACTTGACGAGCCTGCCGCTGGCGTTCCTGCCGGCGAGAGTAAGATCATCGTCGACGCGATCCGCAGCCTTCCCGCGGATTTAGGCATCCTGATGATTGAGCACGATATGAACCTGGTGTTCAGATTTGCGAGCCGCATCATGGTTCTGGTCGCTGGTGCGATACTGACCGAAGGCTCGCCGTCGCAAATCGCGGCGGATGCGCGCGTGCGCGAATTGTATCTGGGGAACATGCATCGTGAGCACTGAGCTCATCGTTTCGGATGTCACGGCCGGGTACCGCCAGATGCACATCCTTAAAGACGTCAATTTTTCGGTACGAGGTGGCGAGCGCATTGCAATTCTCGGCCGCAACGGTGCTGGAAAGACGACGCTACTGCTCGCGATTATGGGGTTGTGTCGTTTACACGCGGGAAGCATATTGCTGGACGGTGTTACAATCACCGGAGAGCCGACTTATCGGCGGGCTAATGCTGGGCTTGGTCTCGTCCCTCAGACGCGCGACGTGTTCAAATCCCTGACGGTTGAGGAAAACCTGCTATCAGGATTGAAGTCACCAAGAGATCGGGATGTCTCGTTTGCGTACGAGCTGTTTCCGCGGTTGAAAGAGCGCCGGAGGAACTTTGGCGGTCAGTTGTCAGGAGGCGAGCAGCAGATGTTGTCCATCGCTCGGACGCTGCTCGGCCGGCCACGAATCCTTCTTTTGGACGAGCCGCTCGAGGGATTGGCGCCAGTGATTTGTGATGAGCTAATGGCGGCGTTTGCCAGACTCGCTGCGGAGACAATTGGCCTCGCGATCATTCTAGTGGAGCAGCATGTCAAGGTCGCGCTTGAATTTTGTGAGAAGGCAATCGTTCTGGATCGAGGGAGGATTGCTTTCAAAGGGATGTCGGCGGATCTGCTTACGTCGGAATTCCTCGAGCGAACTCTGGGCTTGAATGCCTTGGAGGATTAGTTCGAAGGTCATTAGTCTCACCGCCCTTAATGAATAGAGAAGCTCGCGGCTACCCGTTCTCAACGGCGCAAACCGTAAGGTCACCGATAGCATTGCCACCTCTCTACGTCGATCCGCCACTCTGGCGCGTCGGCCTCTGGGGGGCGGAGGCCAAACGTACAAGCCGAATGTTGTTGGTGTCCAAACGCCTATGGCGCGGGTCGGTCGCGCGATTGAGAAGGGCGCAACCAGAGGCTTCATAAGTAATTGCCGATGCGAACATCGAGATAATTCTTGGAGCGGCGATTTTGGGCGTAGCGGGTGATGAGCGATCCACGGCATCTCGACAAAATGTATGCCGGAAGCGCCTATCGGTCCTGAAAGGGTCGGTGCCGATCCATCCGAATGCCTCTGAATTAGTTCTGACTATTCATGGCGATCTCAAGTTGGCCGCTTAAATTCCAGACCTTTTTGCGATGGCCTGAATTTGTTGCCAACTCCGTCAAAACGGAACGCATGTTGTGTTTGCCGAGACGGTTTTGGATTTTCCTCAATCTGTCGGCGTTCCATCGTTGCCCTTCCGACGGCTGACAATCCGAAAGGATCAATGGCTCCTTCTTGGACGGGTGGATTTTGTAGCATGGCTGGTCAATGCCGCGTCAGGCTAGACAGTTTGTCGATTGAACAGTATTGTCGATATTTAGACACAAAAGACGAAAGCGCTCAGCAATGGCTAAGGAAGCTACCGCCGGATTTCGCAATGCGAGCTGGACGATGGATGGCCTACCGGCCGATGTCATGGTGACGGTGCATCCGTTGCAGACCCAGGACGGGGCGGCTGTCAACGGCTTTTTATATGCGAAGCAGTCTGCCGACACCGTGCTGTGTATTATGCATCCGCGCGAATTTCTGGCGACGCACTATCTCATACCCGATCTGGTCTCGGCCGGTTATGCCGTCTTCACCCAGACCGCGCGGTCGGTCGGGAACGACATGCGGCTCGAACATGAGATAGCGCTTCTGGACGTAGCCGCGGGGTTAAATTTTTTGAAGCAGGCAGGCTTCAAGCACATTATTCTGATCGGTAATTCCGGTGGCGCGAGCCTTTATTCATTTTACAACGAACAATCTCAGAGAGACGCGGCGAACCGCCTTCAAAAGACGCCGGGCGGAAGGCCGACGGGACTTGCCGAAGCATCTATGCCTGTAGCGGACGGCATCGTCTTTGTTTCTCCGCATCCGGGACAGGGCCAGATCCTGCTCAAATGCATCGATCCCTCAGTTGCTAAAGAGGGCAACGCGCTGTCCGTGGTCGAGAAGCTCGACTTTCTGGATCCGGCCAATGGCTATCGCGAGGGTCCGGAAGGTTCCCGATATTCTCCGGAATTTGTTCAGAGCTTCCGTCAGGCTCAATCCGACCGGGTGGCCAGGCTGGATAAGATCGCGAGAGACATGATCGAGGAACGCCTTTCGGCACGCAAGCTCGCGAAGACCAGCGGATCGTCTTCCGATCGTCGCAAAGGTGCGCATACGTCGGTTATGACGATATGGCGTACTGATGCTGATCTGCGTTGCTGGGATCCGTCGATCGACCCGTCAGATCGCAAGCTAGGCTCGGTTTGGGGCAAGGATCCGTTTGCGACGAATTACGGTGCGGTCGGCTTTTCGCGCTTCTGTACGCCGGAAGCTTGGCTGTCGACCTGGTCCGGACATTCTTCTCGGGCAAACCTGTTCGAGACCGCAAAAGCGGTCCAGCAACCATGCCTGCTGATCGACTATACCGGCGACAACACGGTGTTCCCGGCGGATTGCGCCGCAATCTTTGAGACCATCGCTTCGTCCGGCAAGATCCGCAAACGCTTCCGAGGCGACCATCACGGGCGCGCGCTGGAGAAGGGCGAGGAGCCCGGCCGGGTCGGGGCTGCCAAGGCGATTGTTGAATGGACGAGAGAAACCTTTGCCTGAAAAGGCAATGCTCGATTAGGCACGGGTCTCGGCTGCAATGCCGAGAACCGGCTCGTTGGTGGGTGCGAGCTTAATCGAGGCCGACGTGAAGGACGTGATCTTGCCATTGAGTCCCGCGGTCAGGCAGCCGAACCATACCGCTTCGCCAAGGCCGGTGGCTTCCCGCGTGATCTCAATCTCGCCATCGAACTCGATATAGCGATAGCCCGCGATGACCGGATGTACGCGGCAGCGTTCATGGTTCTTGGCCGCGCGTACCAGCGGACCAAATTCCGCGACGTCGAGAACGTAGAAGCCGCTCATGACGAGGCGACCGGTTCGGCTTCCTGCTGCCGCTTGCGCACGAACTCGGACTTGGCCCGCCACAATTGTTCAATGCTGGTCCAGCGCCCGCTGTCTTCCAGGGTGAGTGCCGCATCGATAGTCATTCTGGCGTCGACTGCATCCAAATCTTCCATGTCGCGAAGCGAACGAGTGATTTCCAACGGATAGAAATTCGGGTCGCGGAAATATATCGATTCCAGGATTTCGTGTTTGACGAATTGGCTAACTTTCACGCCCTGGGCCTCAAGGCGCTTCTGCCAGGCCAGTAGCTCTTCTTCGGTCTCGACGCGCCAAGCGGTGTGATTGGCCATCGCCATATAGCCTTTTGGGACCACGAGTTCCGGCGGCTGCTGCGTGCCGATGTAAAAGAAGAAGGCGATGCAGCTTTCGTTACCGCTTTCAAAGAAAAAATGGATGAAATCGGCGTGCTGCTCCTTCTCGCGGCCCCATCCCTTAGCGGTGATGGCATGTACGAGCGGTAAGCCCAGCACGTCGCGATAAAACTCGACGGTTTCGCGCAGCTTCCAGGTCGGGCGCGCGGTGTGATCTACGCCGTGCAGCGACAGGCGTCCGGAGAGTGACGGGGCCATAGTCATCGCAGGATCCTCAATCGGGCCTTTTGTTGCAGCCTTCAAACTCCAACAATCCGTCGTTTCGACACAAATGTCAATTGGCTGACAATGATGACGAAATTGCGTTTAGGTTGCGCCGCGGTCGATCATACCCAGAATGTCGCGGATTTCCGACGTCAACGCGCGAACATCCCGCGCCGATCCGTTGGCAGGCCGCGCGCGTCGCACGCTGTTCATCGCTAGATCGGCGATCCGGTCGGCGACAGCTCCTGCTGGCAGGTCGCCGTCGGGCACAAACCACCAGGCTGTCCAATTGCACATTCCAATGATCGCGAACGCGGTTACGCGACTGTCCACGGCGCGTGCCTCGCCGGCTGCGACCGCCTCCTCGATGAGGCGCATCATGCCGCTCAGCACCCGCCGCTTTGCCTCCCGATGCTTAGCCAGGATCGGAGCCGGCAGTTCGTTCTCGCTGCGGTCGATCGCGATAAAATGCAATCGTCGTTCGGTGACCCACATGACGAGATCATGAGCGGCGGCTCCGATCTTATCGATTGACGACAAGTCGGTTCGTTTTTCGACGCTGTCCAGTATGCGCGCTGCAGAAACCGTGACGCCTGTCAGCAGTTCCTCGAGCAGCGCGTCCTTGCTCGGAAAGTAGTAATAGATAGCCGGGCGGCTCAGCCCCACCGCGTCGGCGACATCCTTCAGGCTGGTGCCGGCGAAACCCCGCTGCGCGAACAGCCCGACCGCCCTGTCCAAAACCTCCGAGGAGAGAACGTCCTTGCGCACGCCCGACTTTCGACCGGGCTCCTGCGGTCCGCCACGGATGTTTTTGGCTGGAACCGTCTTTACCGGAGCTTTTCTGCGCGGCGTAGGCGCCATGTTGAACTTCCGCTAAACCGTCAGCATACGTTCGACGCTATCGCGCTCGGCCGCAAGCTGCTCCCCGGAGCCTCTCCAGGAGGTCCGACCACGTTCCAACACGTAGCAGAAGTTGGCGATTCGGCTGAGTGCGCGCAAATTTTTGTCGATCACCAGAAGCGCCAGACCCTCTGCCTTCAATCTATGCAGCGTTTGCCAAATTTGGTGACGCACCAACGGTGCGAGCCCCTCGGTCGCCTCGTCCAGAATAAGGAGCTTTGGATTCGTCATGAGCGCGCGAGCGATGGCGATCATCTGCTGTTCACCGCCGGAGGTCTGCCATGCCGGCCGCTCCAGCATCTTGCCGAGCTGAGGGAATAGGTCGATCGCCCGATCCAGTGTCCAGCCGCTACGTGCGGAGCCTCGGGCCAGGACCTCGAGATTTTCACGGATCGTCAGGCTCGGGAATAGCTGACGGCCCTCGGGGACAAGACCAATGCCAAGCCGCGCGATCAGATGCGGTGGCACGCCGATCAGCGATTGCCCTGCAAAGCGGACAGAGCCGCCGCGATGGGTAAGGGCGCCCATGATGGCACGAATGGTCGAAGTCTTGCCCATGCCATTCCGGCCGCACAGGGCGATCGCCTGTCCCTGCGCAATCTCCAGATCGACATCGAAAAGGACATCGATTGCACCATATCCGCCGGCGAGCGAGCGCACTTCGAGTAGCGGCTCAGGCATCGTCATTATTTCCTAGATAAGACGAACGGACTTGCGGATTGCTGCGGATTTCCTCCGGCCTACCTGAAGCGATCACCTTGCCATGCGCGAGCACGGTGACCGTATCGGCTAACGAAAACACCGCATCCATATCGTGCTCGACCATGACGATTGCTGCGCTTCCTCTCAAGGAATTCAAGAGCGTGGACATCCCAAGCGACTCGTCGCGTCCAAGACCGGCCATAGGCTCGTCGAGCAGCAGCAGCCGAGGCTTGCCAGCGAGCGCGGTCGCGATCTCCAGGAGACGCCTGTCTCCATGGGAAAGAAGCTCTGTCCGCGCCAGCGCCCTCTCGTTGAGGCCTACGGCCGCAAGCGCTGCATTCGCTTCGGGGCCTATATCGGATAGCTCCCGCAGATGGGTCCAGAAACCGGAGGAATGGGGCTTGCGCCCCAGGACGCCGATCGCCGGGTTGTCGACTGCAGCGAAGCTTGGAAAAATTTTCGGCACCTGGAAGGTTCGGCCGATACCGAGGCGCGCCCGCTCCTGCGCCGGAAGCGCTGTGACGTCGATGCCGTCAAACACGATGGTGCCAGCATTTGGTATCAGCTGCCCGCCGATCTGATTTAGCAAGGTGGTCTTGCCGGCGCCGTTCGGGCCGATGATAGCGTGTAGTTCACCGGGCATCACGTCGATCGAAATGTTTTCGCTAACGATCAGGCCGCCGAGGCGCTTGCAGACGCTACGGGTTTCGAGGAGAGGCGCCGTCACGGCGTCACCAGTCGGCGCAGTGCGACGAACAGGCCATCGCGAATCAGCAGCACGCGCGCGATCACTGCGACGCCGACATACATCGCCCAGAAGTCGGTGTAGTGCGAAATGACTTCGACTAGAGCGAGGAAGATGGCCGCGCCGACGACCGCGCCGTAAAGCGTTCCGGCCATGCCGAGAATGACCATGACCAGCAATTCTGCCGACAGGTGCCAGCTCAGCACCGACGAAGGCGCAATATAAAGCGTGAGGTTGGCCGAAAGCACGCCGGCCAAGCCGGCAATGGCACCGGAGATCGCAAAGGCAGCCAGCCGCAGCCAGTAATTCTCGATTCCCGACGCGGCTGAACGCATCGCGTCGTCACGCGCTGCCTGCAAGGCTGAGCCAAATGCCGCCGCCGCCGCCCTCCGCGCGAACAAAAGAACCGCGAACAGAATGAGCGTACAAAGCAGGAAGAAGGTGCGTGGGTCCTCGAGCGGCAGACCGGCCAGGGTGGAGCGGGATGGCAGACGGAATCCATCTGCGCCGCCGAGCCCAGGCACGGCGTTGGCGCCGTAATAAAACATCTGCGCAAAGGCGAGGGTGATCATGATGAAATAAACGCCGCTGGTCCGTAGCGCAAGCGCGCCAATAATCAGGGCGGCCAGCGTCGCAGCACCGACGGCGACCGGCCATACGATCAAGCCTTCGGTATGGCCCAATAGCGCCAGCGCGCCAGTCACATATGCGCCCATCCCGAAGAATGCCGCATGACCCAAACTCACCAGCCCAGCATAGCCAAGCACGATGTCCACCGCTACAGCGGCCAGTCCCATGATCGCGATACGGCTTGCGAATCGAAGCATGGTCTGATCGCCGAAGGCGGCGAGCGCTACGATCGCGGCGGCTATGGCGCAAACAAGGGCGATGCGAATCGAAAGCGGCAATGTGCTCATCGCGGCTTTCCGAAAATTCCGAAAGGACGCCAAATCAAAGTAATCGCCATCAGGAGATAAATCGCCATGTTTGCGAGTGCGAAGCCGGTCGTGTTGCCGAAGACCAGCGGGAGATAGGTGCGGCCAAAGACCTCAACAAAGGCGACGAGCAGGGCGCCCACGAGCGCCCCGACGATCGAGCCCAATCCCCCGATGATGACCACCACCAGTGACTGTATTAGAACGGAATCACCCATGCCTGATGTCACGGCAATCAGTGGAGCAGTCATGATGCCGGCAATGCCAGCGAGGACCGCAACGAGCGCGAACACGCCGGCGCCGAGCCGGTCTACGTTGGCCCCGAGCGACTGAACGACGGCGCGGTTGTCGGCGCTGGCGCGGATCAGACCGCCTGTGCGCGTACGTGCGATCAGATACCAAATCGCGAGGCCGATTACGATCGCGACCATGGTGATGACCAGCCGGTAGGCAGGATAGGCGATCTCACCCAGCATCACGTGACCAGACAGGATATCCGGCAGCGGCACGTAGACCGGATCACGCCCCCAGATCATCATCACCAGATCGTTGAAGATCAGGATGAGCCCAAAGGTGGCGAGTACCTGTTCGAGATGGTCGCGCAGATAAAGCGGCCGGATGATGAAGCGTTCGATGGCGGTAGCAAGGACGGCAAGGCCGGCCAGGGCACCGATCCAGGCCAGGATACCGCTGTCGGTCTGCGTAATGATGTAGGCGTAAAAATAAGCGGCCAGCATGAAGAAGGAACCATGCGCCAGATTGATCAGGCGCATGGTGCCGAAGGCGAGCGTCACGCCGACAGCCATCAGGAAGAGCATCAGTCCCAGTTGCAGAGCATTGAATGATTGCTCCGCGAGGAAGGCGAGCGGCATGGCGCGGCCGGGCTCTGGTCGTGTTTTTTTCGATCAGCCTTTCAGCGGGCAGGAGCCATGGTGAGGATCCTTCACGTCCCTCTGGATGACCTCCAGAAATTTCACATCGAACTTGCCGTCGGCGGTCTTTTCAACACGCTGCAGGATGACGTCCTGAATCGGGAAGTTGTTGTTGTTGAATTTGAAATTGCCACGCAGCGACTTGAAATCGGCTTTCTTGAGCGCAGCGCGGAACTTGTCGGGATTTTCGGGGGCGGCTTCCTTCACCGCCGCGTCGAGCAGCATAATTGCGTCATACTGGAACATTGCGAACTGCGTCGGATTGCGCCCGTGTTTCTTCCGAAAATCTTGAACGAAGCGCTCGTTACCTGGTGTTTTCATCTCTGGATTCCAGCTGTAGGCCGTCTCGAGTCCCGCCGCGGAATCGCCCATGGCGGGCAGCAGCATGGAATCGGCGATTGCTCCCATGGAATAGAGTTTCACAGTCTTGTCGAGGCCAGACTGTTTCCACTGCTTCATGAACGGTACGGCGGCGCCACCAACATAGAACGCGTAGATGGCATCCGGCTTGGCGGCGCGGACCTGCGTCAGTACGGATGAGAAGTCCATCTGTGTGAGCGGCGTGTAGATCTCGCCGAGATTCTCGCCCTTGAAATTCTTTGCCACCGATTTTGCATGGTCCCAGCCGGCCTGATAGTCCATGCCGAGGAACATCATGCGCTTGACCCCGCTGCGGTTCAGATAATCAGCAAGGCCGGTACCCCATTGCTCGTTGGCGAAAGCCACGACGAACAAATTCTCATTACATTTTTCACCGGCGAGTTGCGACGGGCCGGCATTCGCGCCGATCACAAACACATTTTTCTTCAACAGCGGATCAATGGCAGCCAGCATTGAATTCGATACGACGAGGCCGGTAACGACCTGAACCTTCTCGCGCTCGACCAGCTTGTTGGCGGCGTCGGCCGCTTCCACCGGGCTGGACTTGTCGTCAACCTCAATCAGCTTGATCGGCCGGCCTCCGAGCTTGTTGCCGAGATGTTCGAGCGCGAGATCGAGGCCGCGTTTCTGCTCGGCGCCGAGCACGCCGAAAGTGCCGCTCATTGATGACAGAAAGCCCAATCGGACCGGCTCCTGAGCATGGGTAGCAAGCGGAAGCAGGGCCGAAAGCGCCAATCCGGCAACCAGCGAAAGTCTGGAATTCATGACATCCTCCCGTGGATACTGCAGTGTTTGTCTTTATCGTTGAATACCTGACGATACCGTCTAAAAAGGGAATTGTCGATGGCCTTGGTTGCCGCAGGCACCGGGCGCGGCATCGGCATATTCGACAGGGGGCGCGGACTTGGATTTCTCTGAAAAGATGATTTCGACGCAACCCGTCGTGGTGCGCCGCCGCGTGAAATTCGGAGAGTGCGATCCGGCCGGGGTCGTTTATACGCCGAACTTTTCGGAATTCGCGCTATCCGCCTATCAGTGGTTCATGTCAGCCCTACTGGGCGAACCGATGTTCGCGGCCATGAAACGGATCGGATTTGATTCTCCGATCAAGGCACTGTCCTTCGATTTCTTGAACATGTTGGAGGTCGAGGACGTGTTTGATATGACCTGCCGCATCTCCGATATCCGACGCCGGACTTTCGATGTGGAGGTCACCGGTCGCAGCACGGCCGGGCTGTCGCGCGATCTGTTCATCGCCCGGATCACGCCGATCATGCTGTCGCGTTCTGATCGCCGCTCGATCGAGATCCCGGACGTCCTACGCCAACAGCTTGAACGTTATAAAGAGCAGACAAAATAGCTTTTAGAGACGGCTTTCGGCGCTTGACGCAACAGTCGCCCCCTTGTTCAGCGCTTCCGCCTCATAAGCGGCCAGAAAATCCGGATCGATCCGGCGCAGCCGGTCACGGTCCACTTTGCCGGTGCGCATCATGTAGCTGAAGGCGAATCCCAGCGGCGTCAGATGCTGACGGGTGTCCGCGGTTTCGTACCACAGGATGCTGCGCATAGCTGCGTCCTGGAAGCCATCGGCTACCGGCCTGCGGGCACGCTCGAATTCGGCGAGGCTCCGGCCGACATCGCCGTTGCCGTGGTTGACGGCTTTGGCAAGCGCGACCGCATCCTGGTAGGCCATTCGTGTGCCCGACCCGATCGACGGATGCACGGTCTTCAGGGCGTCCCCAATCAGGACAACATTGCCGGCATACCAGCGTTTCGAAGTGACGAAACTCGGATTGAACCAGAGCGAGCGGTTCGAGATCAGCGGGTCGCCGTCAAGGTAGTCCTGGAAAATCTCACTGCAAAAGCGCCGACTTTCCTCGTCGCTTTTAGCGTCGAGGCCGGCTCGTCTCCATGTGTCGGGATGGCATTCGATTACGAACGTTCCGTGATCCGGCGCATAGCGATAGCTGTGTGCGATGAAGATGCCGTAAGGCGTTTGCTCGAAAATCAGCTCCACGGAATCGAAGCGATGTCTCGTGCCGTACCAGGCCCATTTGTTGATGCGGGGCTCGACCACGGCCTGGAATTCGTGCTGCAGGGAATGGCGAATGATGCTGTTAACGCCGTCGGCGCCTACAATCAGATCGTAGCCGGCGAGCGCGGCTAGGTCGTCCACGCGTTTCTCGTAGATGATGTTGACGCCCTCGCTCGCTGCATGGGCCTGCATAATGTTGAGGAGCCTCACTCGCGGAATGCCGAGAAAAACATTGCCACGAATAGGCACTGCTGTCCGGCGATGATACAGTGTAATCGTATCCTGCCGCTCGGAGACGGCCAGCAGATCGGCATGTAGGTCACTATCGACATCCCTAAGGGAATCTAGCGCGATATCTGCCAGCACGATTCCGAAGCCGTAAGTCGCGCTGGATGGGTTTTGCTCGAAGACGTCGATCTGGTAGCGAGTGTTTTCCCTGGCTACCAACTTGGCGAAGAGAAGGCCGGCGGGTCCGCCGCCCACCACCGCAATCTTGAGTGGACGGGTCATGCCTGATTGGTCTCCTGCAAACCGTTCCCTCGTCCCGCCTCTTCGTTCGCCAGCTTGGTTGCAATGTCCGCGCGCATCGCGACCTTGTCGACCTTGCCAACCCGCGTCACCGGAAACGCTGAAATGCTCTCGATGCGCTCAGGCAATTTATATTTTGCGATTCCAGCCTGAAGCAAGAACTCGCCCAATGCTTTGACACTGGGAGCAGCCGCTCCCGGGCGCGGCACGATATAGGCGCAAACCTTTTCGCCGTAGATCTTGTCGGGCATCGCGACGACGCGTGAATCTAGAACGTTAGGATGTCCTGCAATTAAATTTTCTAATTCCTCGGCACCAATCTTCTCGCCGCCCCGGTTGATGTTGTCCTTGATCCGGCCTTCGAAAGCGTAGTGGATCTGTTCGCCCACCTTGAAGGCGCGCAGGAGGTCGCCGGTGCGGAAGAAACCATCGGAGGTGAAACAGAACTCGTTGGCTTTAGGATCATTGTAGTAGCCGACCAGTGTGTTCGGGCCGCGGAAAGCAAGTTCGCCTACTTGTCCGAGCGCGACTTCTTGCTCGGATTCGGGCTTCAGCAGCCTGACTTCATCTCCTTGAGCGACCGGGCGCCCACATCCGCGGTGCCGAGCTTCAACAGGATCACTAGGCGCGCAGGCGGTTAGCAGTCCTTCGGTAATTCCGAACATATTGCCGGACACGATACCGGTATGGGCTTCTAGTGCATCGGCTCGGGACAACGTGAAGAATTGCCGAAGCGAAGAGAGGTCGAAGTCTGCTATCCGGGGATATTCCATAATGCGTGGTGCGACCGGTCCGATACTGCCTGTAAATGTCACGCCGTGTTTGGGAATTGCGGCGAGGAACTTTTCAACGTCAAAGCTGCTAAGAATAACATTGGTACGGCGGGTCACCGTCGTTGGAATGACTGTGAACAGCATTCCCGCGTTATGTATCAGCGGCAAGGCCCACATCCCGACGTCGTTCTCGTCGAGCTCGTATGCTTTCGCGAGTGCGAGAGCGGACCCGAGATATTCGGAATGAAAACGCGGGATGATCTTGGGCAAGCCGGTTGAGCCGCCCGAAAGTTGAAACATGATCACGTCATCGGGGGAGGGGTCATGTGGGCGAACTATCTCGCGGGCTGCTTTCGCGTCATATTTCTGAGCGAGCGCCTCTAGTGACAGGCCGTCCCCTGCGTCGCCACGCGTAACCACAAGATGCCGTATCGAGGGCATCGCCTGCATCATCGAGCGCGCGAAGAATATCTGGTCGAAGCTCGCCGAGACGTCTCCCTGAACAAAATAGGCTGTGGCACCCGCCCGCTCGCCAAGCGATCTAATCTCGATTTCGCGATATTGCGGCAAGGTGCAAAGCGGAATCACCCCGGCCTTGAAGCAGCCGAATAATGCGACGAATATTTCCTTCGCAGAACCGATTTGGAAGATCGCGCGATCGCCGGGTCGTAGTCCGGCTTTGATAAGGCAGGCAGCCGCTGATTCCGACAGAGTATCCAGATCCTCAAAGCTGTAGTCACCGTCCTCTGCGATTACGGCTGGCTTTTTGGGAACTAAGGCCGCGGCATCGCGCAGAGAATCTCCCGCCGTCTGAGGCAGCCAGGCGCCACTCTCGAGGTGCCGACGCTTGTCTTCAGGCGACCAGTAATTGACGCCGGGTATCGGGAAGCGCGGGGTCATGCGCAGAAGCCCTGTTGACCGAAAACCTAAACAAAACGAACTTTGCTAATTTCGTCAGGTGTGTCAATCTATCAACGGCGTTGACGAACGCTCTGTGGAGATTTCGCTATCCTTGCAGACGAGCGGAGAAAATTTTGGTGATGCCGCCGTGGGTGTGTTGCACGAGCGCGGCTCGATTGAGCCAGGTAAGGTCGCGGACCTCAGCGTGATCGATATCTCGGATTTCAGATTCGGCCCGTTTGCCGACCCTTGGTTTGGCTTCGTCCGAGCGGGGTATCCAGGTGACGTGCGCGATGTGATTGTAGGGGGCCAAATGAAGGTCCGGAATGGCCAAGCGCTTGGTTCGGACGAGTCCGGGATCGTGACACGTGCTTGGGAAGCCGGCCGCGATTACTTAGCCAGGAATCGTTAATTCAGGCCTTTATTGCAATTGCAATCTGCTGCAACCACATCATTGCCATCGGAAATAGAACTGAGGATGGCATGATGGGAACGCTTATAATTCAAGGCTGGAACGAAGAGTCCCAGCCCACCATAAACAATGTTGCAGAGGCGTTGGAGAGGCTCACTTCGCTTGGATGCGATTTGGAGGCCGGCCGTTGTTGGCTTGAAGTGCCGCGGCCGGCCGTCGGCAGACCTGCCCTCGTCGCAAGACTCTTTTTTTCGTCAGCCGATGGCGATGAAATCCGGATCGACCTTCCGATGATGCAGGGTTGCCGGGCACGAACCACACTGGGTGCCCCAATCGATTTGCTATTGGAGGACTTCGACAAGGCCGAGATCGACTCACTAGGAAACCTGCGCCTGCGTAACGGAAGATCCGTGCATGCGGTGAATTTCGTCACCGTGAGGTTTCCGGGACCTTGGACGGACCTTGAAGAAGCGATCATATGGTTGACGATACGCGCTTTCAAGGCGGAGCACATCTTCTTGCGGCGTCACTTTGATGTGGTCCGAATCGACTATAGCATTCTTCACATCATGCGCGAGCCAAATGTGAAAGACTTGGCGCGTTACATCAACGAACACATCGGTGACTTGCCACGCGCCGAAGGCAAACCGCCATTCGGTTTCGTTTCAATCCCCAAGATCCAGCGGACACTCGATATCGCGGGCATCGGCAAAGTTCGCGGCCGCAGGAGGAACGAAGTAGCGTAACCGCCGCCACATTTTTGCCTAACGGGAACCCGGCTTCTCTGTTGTTTACACCCGCGATTGATCACTATTAATAGGAGCTTCTCTTTTTTGAGGAGCCTCCGATGGTTGATAGAAAACTTGAGCGTCGCAAGCCCGGCGCCCTAAAGCCACATCCCAAAAACGTTCGCAATCATCCCCGTCGGCAAATCGGGCGGATATGCGTCAGCATAAATCAATTCGGATTCACGAGTCCTGTACTGATTGACGAAAACAACGTCATCCTGGCGGGTCACGCCCGAATATTGGCTGCCATTGAGCTGCGGCTAGATGAAGTTCCAGTCATCGTTTTGCGCGGTTTGTCGGAAGCGCAGAAGCGCGCGTACGTTCTGGCCGACAACAAGATAGCAGAAATGGCCGGCTACGACCGCGCTGGCCTTAGCCTCGAATTGCAGGACCTGTCGCTCTTGCTTACCCAAGAAGGCCTCGATATCGGCCTGACGGGCTTCGATCCTGCTGAAATCGATGCTTTGGCGGCGGACTTGATTGATTCCGGACGTGAGCCGGATGACGATCTGCCCGCGGTCGCTGCCAAGGCCGTGAGTCGTCGCGGTGACTTGTGGCGGCTCGGAACGCGGCATCGGTTGTTGTGTGATGATAGCCGGACAGCTGACTATGACCGGCTGATGGAACGCGCAACGGCTTCGATGGTGTTCGGGGACCCGCCATATAACGTCAAAATTCCCCAGATAGTTGGTCGTGGTCGCACCAAGCACAAGAACTTCGCGATGGCGTCAGGCGAAATGTCACCTGCCGCGTTCACCAAGTTTTTGGTCGAAGCATTTGCGTCGGCGGTCAAATATTCAGTGGACGGAGCGTTGCACTACATTTGCATCGACTGGCGTCATTACGGTGAGCTATTCGCGGCGACATGCGCCGGGGTATTGTGAATATGCCACCGCGTCACGGCAAATCGCAGATGTTCAATGTTGCCCTATGCGCGTTCATTTTAGGTCACGACCCGCGCAAGCGCATTTTTTGCGTCAGCTACGCCGGCCCACTCTCGAGCGAGCATGCTGCCCAGTTTCGGGCGATCGTCGAGTCAGCTTGGTATCAGCGTCTGTTTCCTCGGATGAGGATCAAGCGCATCGTCGACGACGAAGTCTACACGACCAAACGCGGATTTCGGCGCTGGACCTCCGTCATGGGTTCGATGACAGGCATGGGCGGCGATCTCTTTATCGTCGACGATCCGATCAAACCGGTCGATTGCCTCTCTCAAGTCAAGCGCGACGGCGTCAATCAATGGTTTAGCAACACCTTGCTCTCGCGGCTCGACCATAAAGAGACCGGCATTATACTGGTTGTCATGCAGCGGCTGCATATGGATGACCTGTCAGGATATTTGCTGCGAAACTCTGATGGCTGGACGCATCTGAATTTACCAGCGATCGCAGAAATGCCGCAGGACATTGAGCTAGGCGCCGGTCGGATGCATCGGCGCGAAGTCGGCGACGTGCTGAACCCCGCGCGCGAGAGCCGGGAAACGCTTGAGCGGCAACGTCAAGAAATGGGCTCGGCGGTATTTTCGGCGCACTATCAGCAGCGACCGGTAGCGCTTGGCGGTGCGCTGCTGTTGTCGGAATGGTTCCAGTTTTATACCAGCTTACCCGAACGCGATTCAACGTCGTATGTTATACAGAGCTGGGATACCGCCTCAAAGCAAGGTCTTCTCAATTCATTTAGCGTTTGCACGACCTGGCTCGTGCACAAGAAGAACTACTACCTGCTTCACGTTTTGCGCAAGCGCATGACGTTTCCAGAGCTCGTTGCGGCTGCTGAATCGCTTGCTCAAGAATTCAAACCTCGACATATTTTGATCGAAGACGCGTCGAGCGGCACGGGGTTGGCGCAGACAATCAAAGTCAAACATCCGTCGTCGATTCGCCTCATCAAACCTGAGCTGACTAAAGACGTGCGGCTATTTTTGCAGCAACAAAAGTTCGAGCAAGGTCTGGTGGTCTTCCCCAAAAATGCGCCGTGGTTGCGGTTGTTCTTGGAGGAGATGCTGAGCTATCCGGAAAGCACCCATACAGACCAAGTCGACAGTGTGAGCCAAGCGCTAGCTTTCAAAGCGCCCGGCGGCTATTCCGAGGAAAGTATCCGGGGTTTGGAATCTTTGGTCAGTGGCCTTTATTTTAGTAGGATGAGTTGGTGACGCGTTACTTGGAATGGATGGGGCCGAATTGGATTCGACGGCGCAGAATTGCGCTTTCGGACCAACGGCGCCCCGTCCCGCCCTCCGGCTCGCTCGAACAGGTGGGGGGTTCGGCTTACCATCAGTCAAGAACCCAATTCGGGAAACGCAGTCCATTTCGCGTCTTTGCAAAGACCGACGGTCGGTGTCGCCTCCGTCAACTCATTCAAGGATTTGGTTACGCGCTCGCCGCGAACGAGGAGCGCGTTTTCCTTCAACCCCGTATAGCCACCCATACGATTTTTTGCATTGTAGCGTACGCAAATCGTCCAGGCTGGAGAGGGGTCGATCAGGTAAAAGGACTGCCGGACCTGCGGCTCGGCAATTTCTGCATCCCGCACCGAATATGGGTCGAATAATGTCTTCCTAAGATAGTCTTTGGCCATCTCGCGGTACTTCACCGGGAATGGCCCTGTGTTAGTCGAATCGGGTGTCGTACTGCAGGCAGACAAACCTATGCAGCAGCTTAACACCAGCGCAAGACACGTGCGCGTTGATGCCTGTCTTGGCGTCAGTCCCATCGGGGGCGCAGACGACCCGCGTTGCAGGCTGACGACAAGGATCAAATTAACGGCGCAAACTGGAATTATTGTTCTTGCACCCATTTCACGGCTCCCTTTCCCTAAACCGGTCCATAGCGTTCTTTTCAAGAAACATCCAGTTTTGGGATAATCCGAATCCGGGATCATTTTTCCGCGGCTTATGGTCAAAAAGGCGCGCGGTCTTATCCCTTCATCTGCCCGAACATCGGGCTCTGTGGGAGCTATTGGCCGCAACCCGTCGTAAATCCGGCCTCACCCAGCAAGTTGTGGCGAAGTGCCTCCAACGGCCTCAGTCCTTTGTCGCCAAATACGAGGGCGGCGAACGGCGACTCGATCTGATCGAATTTGTCGCAGTCGCTTCGGCGTTGGACGTTGACCCAATCAGGCTATTTCGGGCTCTGTTGCGACGAATAGGTTGACTTCGCTGCCCCTGCGTTTTCGACCGCATCTGCTAGTTCGATCTCGCCCGCTGCGCGCAGGTTCACTAATATCGTGTTGGATTGAAAATGTTTACTTGGCCACCGGCGCATAAAGCCAGCATCGACCTCCAGACATGCGTCGCCGAAAACGTTCCCGGCGGACGCCGGTGCGAAGCGTCGTACGGCGCACGATATCGTACGAATGTGATCCGCTTGGGCCGAAACGAGCCACAAGATTGCTCAGCTTCTGCTCGACTTCGTAGCGATAGGAAGCGTGTGTGGTGCCACAAGGAGGCACCGCCATGGACCCGACGACGGTAGAGACTGCCATCAAGGCGTATCTCACGGAGATGCGTTTGCGCCTCGACCAGGCAACCAGCATCGCCAAAGCCGCCGAGGCGTGCGCGCTATCCGGCAATGTCGAAAAGGCAATCGAGATCGTGCTCGATGTCGAACAGATAACTTACGAGGTGAACACTTTCCTCAACGCCGCCAGCTTGATCCACCGGCTGGTTAAACCTTAATTGTTGCAAATCATCCGGGTCCTGCCCCCGCTAGCGCCGTTGGCGTCGGCGGGTCGCGGTCGTGACAGCGCAGGCCGCTGTCGCAATTTCAAAGGAGATCTGGAAAATGTCAAAGACCAAGAAATTCAAAGCGGCGAAGCCAACCGCAGTATCTGCGTCCGCAGTGAAAGGTCGAACCGCTCGGAAAGAAGAGCGACAATCGAAGCGCCGTACCGAAGACACAGCGGACAAGAAGGGCCGTCCCGAGTCCGAATCTACAAGCCGAGAAGCGGAAAAGGTCGCCGTTGGCGTGCTACTCGAAACGTCGTCAGGTCCGGACCAAGCGGTAGCCAATGGTGGCGAAGTGCCGGCGGGTGCCAAAGCCCCGGCGATCGCGCAGCCACGCAGTTCCAAACAGGAGGCCGTTATCGCTCTTCTGAACCGACCGAATGGTACGACGATCGCCGCGATCATGGCTACGACCGGCTGGCAGCAGCACTCTGTCCGTGGGTTCTTTGCCGGCGTGGTGCGCAAGAAACTCCAGCTGAATCTCGTTTCCGAGAAAACTGAAAGCGGCCGCATTTATCGAATCGCGTTGGAGGGCGCCGCCGGAAGAGCGCGTCGTAAGGCCGCGTGATTCAATGCGCGGCCAAATCGACGAACGGGCGTTGGAAATCGAGATCGCCCGCTTGCGCGATCTCGAACTCCCGGAACTCCGGGCCGTGTGGCAGAAACATTACGGCAGCGTCGCGCCTAAGACCGTGCGCCGGAAGATCCTGCTACTGTCGATCGCCTGGCGCATTCAGGCCGACGCGCTCGGCGGCCTGAAACCTGCCACGCGAAGGCAGCTGCGGGAGGTGGCTGAGGCGGCTCGCACTGGCGCAGTCGCTCCCGTGCGCGCGGCGGCACGCACCAGGGCCGGCACGAGGCTTATGCGGGTCTGGCAGGGCAAGACGCATACGGTGACGGTTCTCGGCGACGGCTTCGAATGGCAGGGCTCCC
>Ga0209906_100229_pt1 | contig 44482 bp, 43 predicted proteins | sample FECB24metaG_FD_188303 | JGI IMG/M metagenome (GOLD analysis project Ga0209906, IMG submission 188303) | Cyanobacterial communities from the Joint Genome Institute, California, USA from Joint Genome Institute, California, USA - FECB-24 metaG... ... | reverse complement strand
CGATCCCCCGCCACATCGGCAGCGTAATGCCGTGGGGTTCAAGCCCGGCAGAAAATCGTTCGATGAGCGCATCGCTGATGCGCCGCAGCAGATAGGGCACATAACCTTGATGGTAAAAGACTTTTTTCCTCATTAAAATGGTTCCGTTTGAAACAGATTTTGCGCTGCAAAATAACAAAAATAAGCGTCAGTACGATTCTCTGCCATTGCCAGCTCGTTCCAAATGAAAGTATAAGGCTTCCAGTTTATGGAGCTCCAAGTTTCGAAAAAGTGGAGAAACCCTCCGATGTTCCTGCGAAATCATTGGTACGTCGCGGCTTCTGAAAGCGAAGTGGGCCGAAAGCCGCTAGCCCGCATGATCATGGACGAACCTATCGTATTCTTTCGGAAGGAAGATGGCACCCCAGTCGCATTTGAGGACCGTTGCGCTCACAGGCATTTGCCTCTGTCGATGGGCAAATTAGTGGGCGACAGGTTGCAGTGCTACTATCACGGCCTTCAGTTCGGGTCCGATGGTCGCTGCGTTAGAATTCCTGGGCAAGACCAGATCCCGCCGAACGCCAAGGTCAAAACATATCCCGTTGTAGAGCGTTACAAGTGGCTCTGGATTTGGATGGGAGATCCGGCGCTTGCCGACCCTGCGACCATTACGGATTTTCATTGGCTGGATGATCCTAACTGGGGCGCGAAGAGCTCGTATCTGCACGTGCAGGCAAATTGGCAGCTTGTCGTCGACAATCTCATGGATCTTACACATCTCGCATTTGTGCATGAGTCGACGATCGGCAATTCGGCGCTCGCTGAGCACGCAGTCGTCAAAGTGACGCGGGCGCCGAACAACGTCGTCGTAACTCGCTGGATTATCGACCAAGATCCTCCGCCTACCTTCAAAAAGGTCGGAGGGTTCACGGGAAATGTCGACCGTTGGCAGATCGTGGACTTCACGCCCCCGGCATTCCTCCGTCTCGATGTCGGTGCGACGCCGACGGGAACAGGTGCGCCCGAAGGCAAACGCGTCAACGGGATCAACATGCGGAATCTGAACGCGATCACGCCCGAAACAAACACGACGTCGCATTATTTTTGGGGCCAGGCGCACGACTTCGACGTCGATAATAAGGAAACGACCGAGAAGATTTTCAAGCAGATTGAAACCGCGTTTCTGGAGGATGTCGCTGTATTTTCGGCGCAGCAGCGTAACCTGGGTCTGATACCAAATCCGCCGCAGGTCGATATCAATGCGGATACGGGCGTGATCCAGGCGCGACGAGTGATTTCACGCTTGTACGAGGAAGAGCAAGCGGCATCACGCGTGGTTGCTGCCGAGTAGGGTGGCGGCATCATGTCCGAGTTCGATGGTTGGCACAAGATTGCCAACCTTTCGCAACTGCGAGACGATGAGGCATTTCCGGCGCAGCTCGGAAATGTTCCAATCGCATTGTACAGATTGAATGGCCAGATCTACGCAATTGACGATGTCTGTACACACGAGTATGCGCTGCTTTCCCAAGGCTTCGTGGAGGGATGCGCGATTGAATGCCCCTTGCACCAGGCAAAGTTCGACATTGCTAGCGGTAAATGCTTGTCGGCACCGGCAACAGTCGACCTGAAGCGCTATGACGTTCGGGTCGTGGGTAATGAAATCTTCGTAAGTGCCACGCCTAGCAAAGCTTGAGCCGCAACAGGCCATGGGAGAAAACGCCTTGCAAGGCCGTTTGAACGATAAAGTCGCCATCGTGACGGGTGGTGGGCGAGGCATTGGCGCGGCTTTCTGCGAGGCCTTGGCGTCCGAAGGAGCGAAGGTTGTTGTAGCAGATATCATCGATGGGACCGCTGTCGCCAAGCGCGTTGCTGACGCAGGCGGCCGTGCGATCTATCAAAAGCTGGATGTGACGTCGCAGATGTCCGCGGAAGCCGCTGCTGCCGATACGATCAGGGAATTTGGCCGGATAGACATCCTGGTGAACAACGCTGGCCTCTTCGCTGGCCTCGCGAAAAAACCTTTCCGGGAAATCGACAACGAGGAGTGGGATCGGGTCATGGCAGTCAATGTGCGCGGGCCATTCCTGTGCGCAAAGGCGGTCGCGCCTGCGATGATCGAGAGGCGGTCAGGAAAGATCATCAACATCGCATCTGGGACGGTCTTCAAGGGTTTTGCCAGCATGCTTCATTACGTGGCATCCAAGGGGGCGGTTGTGGCAATGACACGCTCGTTGGCGCGCGAACTGGGTGTTTACAATATATGCGTCAACGCGGTCGCGCCGGGCCTGACCATGAGCGAGGCCGTCGCGACGGATCCGGAATGGACCGGTGCCGCCAATGCTGGCACCGTTTCAAGTAGAGCTATAAAACGTGACCAGGTGCCCGCCGATCTGATTGGCACCTTGACCTATCTGGCATCAAATGACAGCGACTTCGTCACGGGTCAGACCATCGTCGTCGATGGCGGCTCGGTGATGCGATGACTTTGCTTAAGAACAACACGGGAGAAAGAAATGCTCAATTGTGATCTGCGAACGAGGTTAGCCAGGCTCTTTTCGCTATGCGCTTGCGTGCTTCTGGCAAGTAGCCCTTGTTCATCGGTATCCGCACAGAACGCGTACCCGAACCAAATAGTTCGTTTTATCGTGCCATTCGCTGCCGGCGGGCTTCCGGACACTGTTGCACGTATCATTGCGCCGCAACTGGAAGCAAAGCTCAAGCAGACTATTGTCGTCGAGAACCGGCCAGGTAGCGGGGGCGGCATTGCCGCTCAGGCGATCGCATCGGCGCCTGCAGATGGTTACCAATTCATCATCACCGACAATTCGTTTCTGTCGACGAACCCCTTTATCTATAAGCAGCTCGCTTACGACCCGAAAGACTTCATAACCGTTGCACAGGTGGCGCATGCGCCGCTGTTTTTAGCCGTCCACCCTAAGCTCCCGGTGAAGTCGATCAAGGAATTCATCGACTATGTGAAGGCAAATCCTGGAAAGGTAAATTACGGGTCTTCGGGGATCGGTACGTTACATCACCTGTCTATGGAAGCCTTGAAGGCCGATCAAAAACTGGACATGGCGCATGTGCCCTTCCGCGGCACGGGCCAATCCGTGCCCGCGTTGTTAGGAGGACACGTAGAAGCATTATTCTCGGCATATCCTTCGTTAAGCGGGGCGGCTGACGGCAAACAAGTCATTATTCTCGCCGGAAATGGTGCGAAACGTTCAGGGCTGTTGCCGGACGTTCCTGCGATCGCCGAGTTGATTACGGGCTTCGATTTTGCTTCGAGGATTGGAATCTTTGCGAAAGTTGGGACACCGGAGCATGTGCTGTCGCTCATCTCTTCCAAGGTCATCGAAGTCACCAAAGAACCGGACGTAATCCGACGTTTTGCGATTGCGGGGATCGAGGCGGCGGGCTCGCGGCCTGAAGAGTTCCGGAAGGTTCTGGCCGAAGAGACGAGACGCGTTGAGGCAGCCGTTCGGGCTGCCAACATCCAGCCTCAATAGCGATTGTGCCAACTATTATGTGCTGCGGAACCATTCGTGTGCAAGGATGAATGGCTGCCAAACTCTGAACTTTCAGTCACGCGAGGATAATCGGCCTCGCGTGACCGATAGTGTGAGCCAGGATTCTAATGTCCGGGTCTTAACTCAAGTCTCCGATCAACGTCTGCAAGCAGTTGATGCGTGTCGCTGCGGGCCAGAGTAACCGGGCGAGCCGGTAGTCGAGCGGATTGCCTTGACAATTCCCGCTCGAGCCAGTCATCGCGCATCGCTTGGCTTGAACGAATTGATCCAGCAATAGCGGCGGTCGGCGCCAAGATTCGCCCGGCCGTCATTCGCACATCGGCGATACCGTCGGTCAAGTGAAGCGGAGATGCGGATGCTGTTTCGAATTGAGCTGAATTGGCGCGGGAAAGAGGAGGAGAAAGTGCCGCCGATCTACCTCGTCGCGGATGGATCAATCATTCTGCAAGGGCGTGACGTACCCAAGCATGAACGTGAGGCAATGCATCTTCCTGCCGAGGGTGGTCTCATACGTGTGGACCGCGCACTCATTAAAGCGATCAAAGAGATGTTGTGATAGATCGGATGCGCGCGGATTGCGACGATGAACGACAATAATATGAAATTCTATATCGATGGCGAGTGGGTGCCTCCTGCAGACCCTCGAAGTGTTGATATAATCAACCCCGCTACGGAAGAAGTTGCCGGGCGGATAAGTCTCGGGTCTGCGGCGGACGTTGACTGCGCTGTCGTCGCTGCGCGACGCGCTTTCTCCTCCTATTCTGCGACGAGCAGGGAGGAGCGGCTGGGCCTCCTGCTTCGCATCGCGGAGCTATACCAGGAGCGGAGACACGAACTGGCGCGCGCGATCACGACTGAGATGGGGGCGCCGATCGCGCTCGCGACATCTGCGCAAACCGGAAATGCGATTCAGCATTTCAACGAAGCGGCCGCGACGCTCAGGAATTACGAATTCGAGAGAATGGGCGGCAATACGCTGATCGTGCGGGAGCCGATCGGTGTGTGCGGCTTGATCACACCATGGAATTTTCCGCTGAATCAAATCGCATCCAAGCTTGCGCCGGCTTTGGCCGCTGGTTGCACCGTCGTTCTAAAACCAAGCGAACTTGCCCCTCTGAGCGCCCTCCTTCTCGCAGAGATTATCCATGATGCTGGCGTACCCAAGGGGGTATTTAATCTGATCAATGGAGATGGGCCATCCGTCGGCGATGCGATAGCAAGACATCCCGACGTGGACATGGTTTCGTTTACCGGATCGACACGCGCAGGCATTCAGGTCGCCATATCAGCGGCCGGCACGGTCAAGCGCGTTACTCAAGAGCTGGGTGGAAAATCGCCCTACATCGTGTTGCCGAACGCAGATCTGACGACTGCGGTTTCGGCAGCTCTCGCCCGATGTTACACGAACTCCGGCCAGGTGTGCCAGGCGCCGACGCGACTGCTCGTTCACGCCGCGCAGCACGCCGATGCCGTGCGATTGGCCAAACGGATCACCGACGAGACTAAACTCGGCGATCCGCTGGATCCTCTCGTCACGGTCGGTCCTGTCGTCAGCAAGGCGCAATTCGATCGCGTGCAACGTTACATCCTGTGCGGCATCGAGGAAGGCGCGACGCTTGTCAGCGGCGGTCCCGGTCGACCGTCGGAGTTTAATCGAGGCTATTTCGTGCGACCCACTCTTTTTTCCGACGTCAATTCGGAAATGACCATAGCGAGAGAGGAGATCTTCGGTCCGGTTATGTCGATCCAGACCTATGAAACGGAAGAAGAGGCGGTCGCGATAGCTAACGATACTCTATTTGGCCTGGCCGCCTATGTGCATGGCGCAAGTCAGGATGATGCAAGGCGTGTCGGCTCACAGATTCGAGCTGGCAGGATATACCTCAACGGTGCGCCTGCCGACCGGAGTGCACCATTCGGCGGATATAAGCAGTCGGGGAACGGCCGAGAACAAGGCGTGTTTGGATTCGAGGAATACCTCGAAGTTAAAGCGATTCTCGGGATTCAGTCAGCCTAACGGCGGCGCCGCCTTCAGCATGGCGTTCAACGGGCGGTCAGGGTCTCCCAGCGCGCCGGAATCGACCGGTACGCGCCGCTCGATAAGCCGCCGGATGACCGCCATGTCCTTCTGGGCGTTGATGCCGATGGCATGATGGACGATGCCGTTTTTGACTTCAAAGCTCACAGACGTCTTTTCGGACGGCGTCCGGCTGACTCTTTGCGCGTCCTGAACCGCTCTGCCGACGCCCTGAATGTACAGGTCGTATTGCTCGCTCCAGTAAGACGGCAGCGGTTTGTATTTGTCCGCGCTTCCCGCGGCGTTGCGGCCTGCCACCGCCCCCTGGTCCTGCGCGTGTCGCCAGTTTTCCAGGCGCTCCGTAACACCCGCATCGACAAGGCGCGTCACATCGCCGGCGGCAAAGATGCTCGGATCGGACGTGCGGCACTCCGTATCGACCAGAATTCCGTCATTCACATCCAGCCCAGCCGCAGCCGCCAGTGCGTCGTCGGGTTTGACCCCGGTGCCGATCAAAACGGCATCTGCCGTGAGCGTCCTGCCGCCGCCGATCTCGACCATCAAGCGTCCATCAGGCCCGGCGGTCGAACGGACAATCGTATTGTCCAGTTCGAACTGAACGCCATGCTTCTCATGCTCCGCAAGGATCCTTGCCGCACTGACTTCGTCGCAGGTTCGCGACATCAGCCTTGAGGCGGCTTCAATCACGGTCACATGAAGACCGAGCATTGCGGCAGACGCCGCAGCTTCAAGACCGATCAGTCCGGCACCGACCACCAGCAAATGTCTGCCACGCGAAATCTCGTCTTTCAGCATGCGCGCATCCTCCGCTGTTCGTAAATAATGGACGCGCGGCGCGCCTTTCGGAAAGGCCGGCAACTCGCGAACGCGTGACCCGGTCGCGATCACCAGGGCGTCGTAGGGCAGTGGTCCAGCCGTCGTATCGATGCGTTTTGAGACGCGGTCGACCGCGATGCAGCGGGTGCCGAGCCTCAATGCAACGCCTCTCTGTGCCAGCCCCGCCGGCCCGGCGATCAAAGCATCCCCGGCTTTTGCCTTGCCAAGCAGCACGGCCTTTGAGAGCGGAGGCTTCTCATAAGGCTCGCAGCTTTCATCGCTGACCAGCGTGACGTCCGCCGCCGGGTCGACCCGCTTGGCCTCCAGCGCGGCAAAAACCGCCGCCGGTCCTCCGCCAATAACGACAATATTGCGGCCCATCTTCGTCCCTGGCAGCTTTACTCGAGATTGATGAAGACGACGCCATCCTCGACGATGGTCCGGTAGGTCTTCACCGGAATGAGGCAGGGCGGTGCGACGACTTCGCCGGTCCGGATGTCGAACTGTCCGTTGTGGAAGTCGCACTCGACAATATGTCCGTCGATATAGCCTTCGGACAATGACCCCGGCCCGTGCGTGCAGGTGTCATCCGTGACGTAGAACTGGCCCCCGATATTGTACACCGCCAATGCCAGCCCCGCGGTGTCGACTCGAATTGCCGTCCCTTCGAAGACGTCATCGACCTTGCAGAGCTCAACCTTGCTTGTCATCAGTTTTACGATTTCCATTGCACCGCTCCTCGGCCGCAAAGTTCAACCTGTCAGCCCACGCCATGGTCGGCGAGAGTTCGTCTTGCTTCCGGTCCGGACGGCTGCTTTGACTAGACCGACGTGTGGCGAATGCCGGGGCGCACCGTGAGGTCTTCTCGCGCGGCATCCTTGAACGCCTTGTCCGGAGGCAGGACAATCGCCGCGGACCTGACGCGGTGGTGCGTGGGGTCGATGCCGGGCGGCAGCGTTCCCTTCTCCTGCAAGCCGCGAGCTGCCTTCAGAAGGCGATGCCGCGCCATTATGATCCCGTTGTCGGTCGAGACCAGGTTTTCCTTGGTTCGGTCGACGACCGGACCCATGCTTTCCTGAAGGGACGCATCCTGCATCGCGATGCCTTCAATTCCGCTATAGGTGATGCCCGCCTTCTGAGCGGCCCGATCCATCAGGTAGTCGTTGTCCTTGTTTGCTAGAGGACGGTAGGTGCCGGGCGTGTAACGGACGTGAATGCCCTTGCCATCCTTCATGGCATTCCTTTCATCCGTCGTGAGCGCACGAACGGGGTGATAGTCGAAGCTCCACGCCCAGCAATTCTCGTCGTCGATCGGGATCCAGAAATGACCATGGACAGGATGGTCGCCGCGCGGCGGAACCATCGTGAAGCTCGGCATGACCCAGGGTGTGATGCGCCAGTAATACTTGCCGTCTTCCGCATTCCTTCGCGCGCCGATATACAGACCGCCGGGTTGCTCGACGACCTCGAAGACCGGCCGCGAATCTTTCAGGTTGTATTGATTCCCTTTCGCGCCCTTGAACAGCGGGTCGGAGTTCAGGTTGCCGCGATGCAGGAACGACACGTGGCTTGAGTCGATGCCGCCTTCCATCGCCTGAAGCCAATTGCATTCCTGAACCCGCTTGGACGTAAAGGTCTGTTCGGGCGGCACCAGCGCAAACTCCCATTCCGGATGGGGAGGCTGCGTTTCCGGCTTGCCCATATAGGTCCACAGAACGTCGCCGATCTTGATGAGCGGATAGTTCGTCAGTTTGATCTTCTTGCAGAAGCCGCTCTCCTCCGGCTCCGAAGGGACGTCCACGCACTGGCCGGTCACGTCGTATTTCCACCCGTGATAGGGGCAGCGGATGCCGGCTTCCTCGTTGCGGCCAAACCAGAGCGACACGCCACGATGGGCGCAGAATTCGTCGATCAGGCCATATTTGCCATCGCTGTCTCGGACCGCCAGCAGCCGCTCCGACAGAAGCTTCACGCGAACCGGCGGGCAGTCGTTTTCGGGCAGCTCCTCCGCCAGCAGGGCGGGTATCCAGTATTGGCGGAACATCTCCCCCATCGGGGTGCTCGGCCCGGTTTGCGTCAGCAGATCGTTTTGTTCTCTACGCAGCATTCCGATGACTCCGCGTCGTCATTTTCGGTTTCAGCCGTTCCGCAGCGTTGTTCTTATATACGGAACATCGTTCCTTAACGAAGAAAATAGCCCAATCCGCGTGTCGCGGTCAATGCTGGCAAGCCCGTAAAGCGATACTTCTGCAAACGCAGTATCGGTCGGTCGCTTGTTCGACAATGCGCAAACATTTGATTTTTACTCGCTTTCCCCGCTCATTGACGCATCCCTGGCTGCGCGATAGTAAGGAATGGAATTGAGGAACATCGTTCCTCTATACGAAACAGGTGCCGGGGTGAGCGAACGTCTGGGTCTGAGAATCTGCCTGGGTCAACACCGTCATGTGATGCCGCTCAAGACCGGCGCGGTCAGCTCGCCTCGACTCGCTTTCGAATTCGTCGAGTGCGACCCGTTGCCCAAGGCCTTCAGGGCGATGGTCCGGGACGGCGCGCTGGATGTGAGCGAGATGGCGCTGACCACCCACCTGGTGGCGCGGGAATTCGGCAAGCCGCTGACAGCGCTGCCGGCACCGGTCTGGCGCCGGCTTCACCACGCGAACCTTGTTTGTCTCGCGACGTCACCGATTCGCGGACCGAAGGACCTCGAAAACAAGAAAGTCGGGGTGCGCGCCTATTCCCAGACCACCGGTGTCTGGATCCGGGGAATCCTCAAGACACAATACGCAGTCGATCTCGACAGCATCACCTGGGTGACGCTGGAAGACGCGCATGTCGCGGAATATCGCGACCCGGCCAACGTCGTCCGGGATACATCGGGGCAAAGCTTGCGGGAGTTGCTGCACGCGGGAGAGGTTGCCGCAATCATGGGCGAGCGGAACGCCGATCCCGACAGTGTGAGGCCGGTTATCCCCGATGCCGATGGCGCGGCGCAAGATTGGGCGGAGCGCTCGGGCGTGTTTCCGGCCAATCATGTCGTGACGGTCAGGACGGAGTTGCTGGAGCGCCATCCCTGGCTCGGGGCGGAGTTGATGCAGCTCCTCGACGAGGCGCGCGTGCTCTCCGGTGTGTCCGGCGTAGCTGCGATGCCCTACGGGCTCGAGCCTAATCGGGCTTCGATGCAGATGCTTTGCGCCTTTGCCGCCGACCAGAAGCTCACCCGCGGCGAGTACAAGATCGATGACCTTCTGTGGGCTGAGGGTTAGCCCGTTGCACGCAGCGATCGAAGGGACGCGTTTGTGATTATCGATATTCACGGCCATTACACGACCGAGCCGCCGGTCCTGCACCAATTCCGGGACAAGCAGCTTGCCGGTCTCGCCGATCCGATGCGACGGCCCGCCAGCCTCGATCTCGCCATTTCCGATGACATGCTGCGGGAGTCGGTGCAGCCGCAACTGCGCCTTCAGCGCGAGCGTGGAAGCGATATGACGCTGTTTTCGCCGCGCGCGGCGGGCATGGCTCATCACGTCGGCAGTGAAGAGATCAGCCAGCAATGGACGCGCATCTCGAACGACCTGATCTTCAGAATCTGCAAGCTGTTCCCTGACAACTTTGCCCCGGTGGGGCAGCTGCCGCAGTTTCGTGGAGTGCCGCCGGAGAACTCCATTCCGGAACTCGAGCGCATTGTCAGCGAGCTTGGCTTCTACGGCGTAAACCTCAATCCCGACCCGTCGGGCGGATACTGGACCGATCCGCCGCTGACGGACCGGCAGTGGTATCCGCTCTACGAGAAGCTGTGCGATCTCGACGTGCCGGCCATGATTCATGTGTCGTCATCCTGCAATCCGAATTTTCATCATACCGGCGCGCATTACATCAATGGCGACACGACTGCGTTCATGCAGCTTTTGCAGGGCAATCTGTTCAAGGACTTCCCGTCTCTGCGTTTCGTCATACCGCACGGGGGCGGTGCGGTTCCGTTTCATTGGGGGCGCTACCGCGGTCTTGCGCAGGAGTTGAAGAAGCCGCTGTTGAACGAGCATCTTCTGAAGAACGTGTTCTTCGACACCTGCGTCTATCATCTTCCGGGCGTGGAGCTGATGGCGAAGGTGATCCCGGTGGACAACATTCTGTTCGCCTCCGAGATGCTTGGAGCGGTGAAGGGGATCGATCCGGAAACGGGGCATCACTTCGACGATACCAGACGATACATCGATCAGGTTCCGTGGCTCGATGATGCCGCTCGCCACAAGATCTTCGAGGGCAACGCGCGCAGGGTCTATCCGCAGTTGGACGCGCGACTGAAGAAGGCCGGCCGAGGTGGCTCTTCATGAAGCCGGTGGTCTTGACTAGCAGCAATAGGCGGAGTTGGCGTCCATGAGAGCCTCCCGCATCCACGATGGCGGCAAATCGTCCTCGACGACGTCAGACAATGGCTTGAAGACCTTGAAGGAGTGCCGCGTGTCGGACACCCAGAACGCAATCACGGTCTCGATCGGCGGACAGCCTGGAAGACCGCAGGTCACTTCTGCGACCAGAATGGCGCATTCGGGCGTCAGCGAAAATCGATGCCGCGTCCAGTCCTTCAGCCTTGCAGCCGCTTCCGCGTTTCCGGACTTGCGCTTGAGCGATCTCATCATGGCGAATGGAGAATAGATCGAAGCCCGACGCCTTGTGCAAGCCAAACGAACAACGTCTGAAACGCTGCCGGCCGTCACCCAAGGAGAATAAAGGATGCACGAAAAAGTACTTGCTGCAGTGCGGACTGGCCCGAGTCGCATGGAACTGCGCGAATTCCCGATGCCCGAGATCGCGGACGATGCTGCGCTGATGAAGGTGGAGGTTGCCGGCATTTGCGGCACGGACGTGAAGCTCTATCAGCATCCGCCGGGGCCTGCGGCGGTCATCATGGGGCACGAGAATATCGGTTATATCGCCAAGGCGGGCCGGGAATTCAGCCGGCGCAAGGGTTTCAAGGAAGGCGATCTGGTGTTCGTCGAGCATTACGTGTCTTGCGGCAAATGCGAATGGTGCCACAAAGGCGAGTATCGGCATTGCGAGAATACCGATTGGCGCAACAATCCCGAGTCCATTCGCTACGGCTACACTTCGGCCGAGCGGGCGCCGCATCTCTGGGGCGGATTCGCTCAATATGTCTATCTGCCGTGGAATGCGGTCGTTCATCACGTTCCGAAGGGCGTGACGCCCGAGCGCGCGGGCCTCGTGACTCCGATGGCCAACGGAGTCGAATGGTCACTGTTCGATGGCGGCGTCGGTTACGATTCATCGGTGCTGATCCAGGGACCGGGCCAGCAAGGCCTGTCTCAGACGGTGATATGCAAGCAGGCGGGAGCGTCTCTCATTATTGTCACCGGCACGTCGAAGGATACGGCGCGGCTCGAGGCTGCCAGGAAGCTCGGCGCAGACCATGTGATCGACGTGCAGAAGGAAGACCCGCTGGCGCGGATCCGCGAGATCACCGGAGGCAGGGGTGTGGATGTTGCGCTCGACTGCACCGCCGGCGCCGGGACCATACCGATATTGCTAGGTGTCGAGGCGCTCAAGCGCAAGGGCGGCACCATGGTGGTACAAGGGGAGATGAAAGAATTCCCGAACTTCCCGCTTGAGCGGGTGACCACCAAATGGATCACGATCAAGAGCGCGAGGGGCCACTCCTATCGGTCTTGCGAACTCGCTTTGGCGCAGCTTGCGTCCGATCGGTTTCCCATCGACATCATGACCACGCACCGGTTCCCGTTGAAGGATGCGGACCTCGCCATTCGCTCCGTCGGCAACCTTGAAGGCGGCGTCAAGAACGTCATTCACGCTTCGCTCATGCCATGGCTGTGAGGCAAAGCAGTTCAGATGAAGGGTAGCCTGTGATGCCGGTCGGATTTCGCATTCTGCAGCGTCCTCATCGGGTCGATGCGGCGACAATCAGCAAATTCCAGGCTCTGCCGGTCGCAACCATCAGCGACGCCATGTCGCGCATGTTCGCGGCCGGTTCGAGGCTGCGGCCGATGCATGCCGGCGGACCGCTTGCAGGGGCTGCGCTGACGGTCCGTGTCCGCCCCGGGGACAACCTGATGGTTCACAAGGCGCTGATGCTTGCCGAGCCCGGTGACGTGATCGTTGTCGACGGTGGCGGTGATCTGACGAACGCGCTGATCGGAGAACTGATGATCTCTTATGCCAAAATTGTCGGCGTGGCCGGGGTCGTCATCGACGGAGCTATTCGCGATTCCGGATGGGTCAGGAAGAACACATTTCCGGTTTTCGCCGCGGGCGTCACGCATCGCGGGCCGTACAAGGATGGCCCGGGCGAAATCAATGTGCCGATCGCAATCGACGGCATGGTGATCAATTCCGGCGACCTGATCGTCGGGGATGACGACGGTCTGCTCTGCATCCCCCATGGCGACACCGAAAGAATCTACGCGGACGCGGCGAAAAAGGCCGAAGCAGAAGCCAAAACCCTCGCCGATCTGGCCGTGGGAAAGCTCGGCTCTAAGACGTGGGTTGACGATGCATTGGCGCGCCTTGGCTGCGAGGAGCAGCAAGCAACGACAGGCGAGGGCTAGGTCGTGGCCACAGCCGTTATCGACGGGATCTCGACCCAATATGATGTCATCGGGTCCGGGCCGCCGCTGTTGATGTATGCCCCCGGGGGCTTCGACGCCACGATCGAGAAGTGGTCTACGCAGGGCGTGTATGCGACCCTCAGGCCGCTTCAGCATCTGACCAGGGAATACAGTTGCATCGTCTTCGATCGGCGCGAGGCCGGGCATTCGGGCGGACGGGTCGAGCGCATCACCTGGCAGCACTATGTCAGGCAGGGCATCGGTCTGCTCGATCATCTCGGGATCGCCAAAGCGCATGTCATGGGCGGTTGTATGGGCTGCTGTTCGGTTGCGGCACTCGCCGTGGCCAATCCAGACCGCATCCTGAGCTTGATTCTGTTCTGGCCCGTGGGTGGTGCGCGTTACCGTCTGAACGGGCATCAGCGTTTCATGTCTCACCTGGCGTTCGCTCAGGCCAACGGGCTCAGTGCCGTGGTGGAGGCGGCGCGTGGCGGAAAGTCGTTCGGGGCGGACCCCCGTGGGGGGCCGTGGGCATCCGTCATCCGCACGGACGAATCCTTTGCGCGCGACTTCGTGACGCTCGATCCGGCGCAATATGCGCTGATCATCGCCGGCATGGCGCGGGGACTGATCGATCGGGATACGGCTCCCGGCGCCGAGCCCGAGGACATGATGAGGCTGTCGGTTCCCACGATGATCGTGCCAGGGGCCGACGCGTCGCACGCGACGTCGGCGGCGCATTTCCTGAAAGAATGCATCCCAGGTTCGGAATATTGCGATATTCCGGTCGCGGATCAGACCGAACTCGTCGTCATGCCACGACTCATGGAGTTCCTGCGCAAGGTGCCGACAGGAGTTTGAATGCAGTCAGAATGCGCCCGTGTCACAACGGCTGCCGAAGCCCGCTTCAGGGTGGATGCGCCGAATTCAAGAGCGCGATCGATCCCGGTCATTGCGCTGGATGCCGGCTGCGAGCGAGTCTTGAAGACGCTGCGGGAAGAGGGAAGCGGCGCAGCCTTCTTTGGCGTTGCGTCAGGTGGTGACGACGCCGCGGCCGCAAGGACTATCAAAGGCGCGCTTCGGGACATTGCGACCGGGGGAGCCAAAGACCTCGGCGAGGTGCTGATGTCGGCCGACCATGTCGTGATGGTCGTGACGGCGGGAGACGATGCGGAGATAGCCCCTATCATCGGTGAGGCGTGCAACGCCTTCGGCGTGCCGGCAACGGCGCTGGTGCTCGGAAGCAGCGAGGTGACAGAGGAGGCTCTGTCGAGAACCGCATCGCGCTTTCGCGCATGGGTGTCGATGCTCGTCATTGCCAACACGGAAGATTATGTTCTGCCGATGCTGAGCGCGCTTCGTGCTTTTCCAGGCCAACTGCCTCCGAACGCCAGATGAAAAATCGAAAAAAATCGAGCCGGCACGTTCGCAGCAGCACGCAAAAAAAGCCGCGGCAGAAGCTGTCCTCGGTTGGCACCGCGATCGCACTGCTCAAGTCGTTCTCGGAATCGGATTACGAGCTTGGAATCACGCAGCTCGCGAAATCGCTCGGCGTCGCCAAGAGCACGGTATTTCGGGTCGCGACGACGCTTCTCTCCGAGGGGCTGCTGGAGCAGAATCAGGAGAACGGACGATATCGGCTTGGGATTGGCGTTTTCCGGCTTGGCTCGCTGGTCCGCAGGCGGATGGACGTATCGGCCGAAGCGCGTCCGCATCTCTTCGCCTTGCGCGAAAGCACCGGGGAGACCGTGCATCTGGCCCTGCTTGACGGCGAGCAGATCATCTATGTGTACAATCTCGAGAGCAACCACGCGATCCGCATGCGGTCCGATCTGGGTGTGACCAAACCCGCCTTTTGCACCGCGGAAGGCCTGGTGATGCTGGCTTTTCAACCCTCCGATGCGGTCGACAGGATCATCGCAGGCGGATTGAAAGGGCGAACACCGAAGTCTCCCACCGGGCCGCGGAAGCTGAAGGCACTTTTGGACAATGTGCGAGCCGCCGGCTACGCAATCGAGAACGAGTTCAGCGAAGAGGGCATGCGCGCAATCGCTGCCCCCATCCGCAACAACCTCGGCGATGTCATTGCCGCAATTGGCGTTGCCGGGCCCACGCAACGGCTCTCTGACTCGGTGCTCGCAGAGTTCGCGCCGAAAGTGGTCGACACAGCGCTCACCATCTCATCCCGCATCGGGTATCGGCCACACTGATCGCTGTAGCGGCCGCCATATTGATCCGGGAGTAGCAAGTCTCCAGCGAAGTTATTTCAGTCTGAAGAGATATTCCTCGACTTTAGAAGCGGAATAACTTGAGCATACTCCTCGCGGATTTCTTGATCGAAGTCGTGGGGTTCGTTTCCAAGCAATTGATTGTTTAGACGCCCAAAGAACTGCTGAATTTCTTGGTCCTGCAACGCGCGATGGAAGGCTTCGTAGATTCTCGTCACGACGGCTTCCGGTAGCTTGGCAGGTCCGATAACACCAATCCAAAGCGGAGTTCGCAGCACAGCGGCATCAAACCCGTCCTCCTCGAACGTTGGGACGTCCGGCAACAACGGAACTCGTCGTGGGCCAATCACAGCCAAGGCTCTGATCCTGCCTTCCTTGATTTGATCGACAGCTTGCGCTGGTGCGGTGTAGCCCAGCGCAACCTCGTTTGAGAGAACCGCCAAAGGCACCTGGACCGGTGAACGGTAGGGAATCTCTTGCAATTTAATCCCGGCTTGTTTCGCAAACTCCTCGATAGAAAGCTGGTGAAAGGACCCCGGACCAAAGGATCCATAAGTGATCGGCTTTAATTTTGCCTGTGTGATCAATTCCGCAAGGTTCTTAATGTTGTTCGAAGCATTGATCACGAGGACTGGTGTTGAGGCGAACAGCTTGGTGATGAAGCGAAAGTCCTTCATCGAGTCGTAGGGCACCGACTTTATGGTTATCGTGGATGCGATAAAGGGCTCACTGGAGCTGATCAGCAGCGAGTATCCGTCCGGTTTAGATCGTGCGATTTGGGCTGCACCCAGTACACCTGTCGCGCCGGGCTTGTTCTCGATAACGAGCGGTACTCCGAAATACTTTTGTGCCACGTCAGCGATCTTCCGCGAGTAAGTATCCGTCGGCGATCCCGCTGAATAAGGAATAATGATGTGAATGGCGCGGCTCGGATATCCGGCGTCTTGCGCGTGAACAGACGATACGGATGGCAAGCCAAAGGTGATCGCCACGCACAGCGCGAAGTACTTGAGGGCGACGTTCATCGGCTCATGTTCCCTTATCGGCAAGACTCTGCTGGATAGCGCACCAGCTATCCACGCGCGCCCGCTTAACTGCCGGTCATACTCCCATATTCAGCAACAACATCTTGTGCGGCATTCTTGCGTTGCTCCAGCGACGTGGTCGCGCAAGCTCTAAGACAAAAAATCAAGAGGCTGCCGACGGTTGCAATGCGGTTGGACTGAGATGAAGTCGTGTTACGGTAGATACGATAGCTCAAGGGGCGCTCTTGATCACGAAAGGGCGCTCAAGAGCGCTCAACTCATATAGCCGTGTTCCCGATAATATCGCTCGGCGCCAGGGTGCAGAGGCGCGCCGACTCCCTTCCACATGGTGTATGGATCAACGGGGTAGGTCATCGGCGCGATTTCGGGAGGGAGGTGCCTGAATCGACCTTCGAGCTCGGCTCGCTGTTCAACCATGATGGCGGTAATTCGATATGCAAGAGCTTCGTCCATGTCGTCGCGCACAAGGACGCCCCAATTGGAAAAATCGATGCAAGGAACATCCGTCGGAGCGGAAAGGTATCCCGCGGGAAGTATCGCTTGCCGGAGTCCGTATTGCTTCTCAAGAACATCCAACGCTTGGTCTTCATAGGGCAGAAAGCGCATCGGGACTTTGGCCACAAGCTCTCGCCATTGAGGCACGACGATCGCTTCATTCATCACCGCATTGGCCTTGCCTTCGATTGCCTGCGGAATACTGATTCTCGGATGATCGTGGCCGAGCCACTCGCCACCCCATTCTTCGATCTTGACGCCATGCAGTTCCAGGATGCGCTCGATGACCCAGCTCATGAGATTGTCGGGATCACGGGTCCCAGTTGCAAGCCTGAGAGGAAATCTCCGATCCCGCAGGTCCGCAAACGATGTGATTCCCGTATCCGCCCGGATTGCAAATACCAATCGGTCGTTCTGAGGCAAGTAACCAAGGCTGCGCAGGAACGGCGCCGGCCGGCCCTCGAAGAAATGCTTTCCGGCAATAGCCCATTCCGGAGTGACATCGTAGGGTGTCGTGATGGCCAAATCGACTTCGCCGGACGTCAGAGCCGAAATGTTATCGCCATAGCCGGTGCCGGTTTTTATCCAGAAGGTCGACTGCGGAGCGGATTGCCAGCGCAGGTGCGCCAAGATCCAGCCAGCGATCGTATGAAAATTGGCATTGCCCCAATCGGCGACGATCTTGAAGTCGATACGCGGCCTGGCGAATTCGGCCATGCTTCCCTCCCGTTTTTTTGGCGTGATCAAATTGCTTGCGTAAACAATTGGCGCGCGATTGTCTTATCAGATCGGCATGCACCCTAACGATTGGATTGACTGTCTAAACTGTTCGGCCACGGCCAAACGCTATCCTTTATTCCAACGGTCCTGCGTTTCGGCACGGCGTCAGCATGACGGCGCCCATGAGCACGCAATCTTCAGCCGGCACGAGCTGTTCGAGAGGCTTCTGAATCCCGATCTGCATAGAAGCCATAAGTTGGGGGATGTTCGTGTCCGCATTCCGGGCATCGCCTGAGCGCAGCTTGCGCATTGAAATTTTCGACGCCTTCCTGGGCGAGATCTAGAAGGCGTTCGAACGGCGTCTCTCTCGTCGAGACAGCTCGTTTGCCATAAAGGTGGCCGCAGGCAGGACAGACCCATCCGTAAGCCACTTCTCCCGGCCGCCCCTCAGCGCCGCCAATATAAAGCGAGTAATATCGGGCGCCGCTACCGGGCGCATCGAGCCAGACCGTGTCGACGTCAGCCATCATCCAGAAGCCAAACAGGCCTTGCACCTCAAACCAGGAATTGCGCGTGATCGGATGCAGAATGGCGCGGGCCGAACTGATAGGGACCGGCAGCACGCGGTTTCCAATCAACTGATGCAGTCGCAGGGGCCGGTTGTTTGGGCTGGAGCCGGACCAAATTGCATAATCGCCCAGCATTCGCCATTCATTGGCGTGGTCTAGCATTGACCGGGTGTAGGAGAGCAGAGGCCCGCCAGAATGAGGCCGGTCTTGCTCGCTCACCATTGACGACGCGCCTCTCGAGTCTCGGGCGTATCCTGCGAGTGAAACGCCGTATAGCCCAGCGGGTTCACATGACCGCAGTTCCAACAGGTGCGATGGCGTATATCGCTATTATATGTCCGCACCGCCTCCAATTCCCAGCGCCAGAATCCATCGAATCCCTGACGCCCGGTTAACCGCTCGCTCATGTGCAACAAACTGACGCACTTTTCGCAATACCAGGCGGCACGATCGGTTTCGTCGCCATTAGGCCGACCCATGATGATGATGATGTGATCGGCATCACCGTTCACGCCAGGGACAGGGATGATGATCTCGTCTTTATCGTTGATGTGCCAGTAGCCGAACAAAAACTGGGTGTGATGTGGAGTGCCAGCACAAGTGATGTGAGCGACGTAGGGCTTTCTTTCGACCTGGACGATCCCTTGCGGTCCGATTTCGAGATTCTTTCGATCACGGGCAAGCTCCATTGCTGATTTGGCTTGCCCTACGGTTTCGTGAGTCGCTTTTGAAATCGCGCGAATTCCATAAATATTGTCGCCGATCGACTGGAAACCCTGCAATTTCTTGATGATGCGATCATTCATAAAATCCCAGTCTTCGTAGATCTTTTCGATCGGCTCGTCGACATAGATGTTCGTGTACATCGCGACCTCCGAAGGGCAAATTCAACTGGCACGGATCGGCAGGCTATTGTATTCACATAACGTCAGGTTCCTGTCAATGTTCCGCTGGGACTTCGTCTGTCGGGAAAGCAGGGTATGCCGTCGTTAACAGGCACCGTATTGGCACTTGCCGCGTCGCCGGGACTAAGCCTGGACAGCAGATTCGGGGCTGCGGGAGCCGCAACGACTATTTATGGGCACTATACCGGAGAGTACGGCGGCAAGGAGGTGGCTTTTCTTCTCGCTCATCCATCGGGGAATTTCTTCAATCATTATCTGTTGCAGACGCTGGGCGGGTTGGGAGCGTCGTGTCTCGCCTTGAACACCCGATACGTCGGCAACGAAACCTCCATTCTGATGGAAATGTGCGTACTCGACATCGCGGTCGGAGTGGAGTTCTTGCGGCAGCAGGGCTTTCGTCGTGTCGTTCTGGTTGGGAATTCTGGAGGAGGATCACTCGCGGCGTTTTATCAATCGCAGGCCGAAAATCCGACCTTGAGTTCATTGCCTGACGGGACTCCATTTCGCTTTGATCGGAACGTTCCTCCTGCCGATGCGATCGTGCTGCTGGCCGCACATCCGGGTCGCGCAGAGGTTCTTACCGACTGGCTGGATCCCTCAGTGACAGACGAAAAGGATCCATTTTCGGTAGACCCCTCTCTCGACATGTTCGAACAGAAAAACGGTCCGCCTTATTCTGAAGCGTGGTTGAAGAAGTATCGAGCTGCACAGGTGGCACGCAATGCTCGAATCACCGCTCACGTCCTAGCAAGCCTTGACAATCTCAAAGCGCACCTTGACGCGTCGGATTTGCCGCTTTTGGTCTACCGAACCGGCGCCGATCCACGCTTTCTGGACGTCTCGATCGATCGAAACGACCGCACGGTTCAAGCAGTCACAGCCGCTCGTGCGTCCAACTATGCCGCCGTGAGCATGGGACGGCTATCGACGATGCAATCCTGGTTGAGTCAGTGGAGCCTCAGTCACAGTCGTGCCAATGGGCCCAAGAGCATCTCCATGACAACCGTACCTGTATTAATCGTCGGCTATAGTGCGGATAGTATCGTCTTTCCGTCGCAGACCAGACTTTGGGTCGATGCTGTCGGTAGCCGAGGAACCGGCGAAGTGCTGGAAGGCGCCACGCATTTCTTGCGAGGTCAGAGCGAGCTACAGAAACAAATCGCACAACGGATAGTCCAATGGTCCCGTGCCACATTCTTATAACTATGCGGATCGCTGCCGCCCGACGAGGGAAGGATTGAGAATGTCCTGGGTGGTCGTGTGTGATTCAGGCGCTGTGCAGAAAGGTGTAATCAAGCGCCAACGTCTCAACGGAGAGGCGATCGGTCTCACTCGGCTTGAGGACAATCGGGTCGTCGCTTTTAGCAACACATGTCCTCACTTCAAGGGACCGCTAACAGCGGGGAAATTGAAGGACTGTGTGATCGTGTGTCCGTGGCACTTCTTTCGGTTTGACCTGCTCACAGGTGAACCGGTCGGAGTATCAGACAGCATCATGAAACTAAGAATCTTTCCGGCCCGCGAAAAAGACGGAGAGATCGCCATAAACATACAAGGGAGGAGTAATGGCCATGATTGATAAACTGCGAGTACGTGCAGCCACCGCCGGAATTCTTTTTGGCGCCTTATCGCTTGTATCGCCGTCAAATGCGCAGGCACCTATCAAGATTGGCGTGGTTCATCCTTACAGTGGGCCGCTGTCACTCGTTGGCATCGACGCAACCGACGGCTTCATGCTTTATATTGATCAGATAAAGAGCCAGGTGAGCGGGCGGCCGCTGGTTATTCTGCGCGAAGACGATGCCGCGAACCCGTCGCAGGGCATTGAACGCACTCGGCGGTTGGTCGAACGAGAGGGCATCCATCTTCTCACCGGCATGACAAGCAGCGCCGTGGCTTACGCCGTACGAGGATATGTCGACCAACGGCAAGTGCCGCTCGTCATCATGGGTTCCGCAGGCGCAAACGATCTCACCGACAAACAGGCGAGCCCTTTCATTTTCCGAACAAGCTTCGCTAACCGCCAATTGGGCGCGGCCTACGGCGAGCAGGCTTGTAAAAAGCTGGGTTACAAAAATGTTGTTGTCATGGCGAGTGACTTTGTGACTGGGCACGAGCAATCGGTCGCCTTTGAGGATGCTCTCCGTAAAGGAGGCTGCCAGGTCGTCCGTAAGATAATGGTGCCGCTCGGGACCGCCGATTTCACCCCGTTTCTGACGCAAGCTGCCTCGGCGAATGCAGATGCTGTCTGGGCGATGTTCTTTGCGGCCGATGCAATCGCCTTCGTAAAGCAATATGAATCACTTGGCTTGAAATCAAAAGTGCCCCTTATAGCGCCAGCTGGATTGATCGACCCTGCGCTCCTGGCAGCAATGGGCAAAGCGGCGGTGGGCGTTTCAGCTCCCTTCTATTATCTGCCCTCGCTTGACCTTCCTGAGAATAAGTCTTTCGTCGAGGCATTCAGGGCGAAATATAACCGTACGCCCGGCGCGACGGCCGCGTCCGGCTATATCGCAGCCATGGTTATCGCAAAGGCGATCGAAGCGATAAATGGCAATGTAGAAGACAAGCAGGCGCTGCTCGCAGCCTTGCGAAAAGCGGACGTTGCAACGCCGATGGGTCCCTTCCGATTCGATGACAAGCAGAATGTGGTGCTTGATTTCTATATCGGCACGGTCGCTGAGAAGGACGGTGCCTTCGTACTGGATCAGGGGCCAAAAATCATCTCGCGCATGGATCAGTTCGGCAACACGCGCTGAGGCCCGAGCGCCGTCGGTTTCGGGCGGGCGCGACCCCAGCTTAAAGGTTGCCTGGCATGATGACTGTCACAGCCATCAACGGCATTTCCTTCGGGAACCTGTTGTTCCTGATGGCTGCCGGATTGACGCTGATCTTTGGAGTCTTGCGCGTGATCAACATGGCGCATGGCTCTTTTTACTTGCTGGGAGCGCACATAGCGATTTCGGTTGCGCAGGGCGGCGGCGGCATAATCGCCGCCGCCTTGATTGGCGGCTTGTCGGCAGCAGTCGTGGGCGTTGCTGCGGAGCGCATGATCCTGAACCGGCTTCAGGGCAACTATCTTGCGCAGGTGCTCGTCACTATCGGGATTTATCTCATAATCGGTGACGTTGCCCTTTTGATTTGGGGTGGGACGCCGCGTGTTCTGACCCTTCCGCCCGAATATAATTTTGGTGTCTCGTTGGGCGGGCTTCGGTATCCCGTTGACCGTCTCCTCTTGATTGTCGTTGCGCCTGCGATCGCGATTGCATTATGGCTCGCTATTGAAAAGACAAGAGTGGGCGCCAGCATACGAGCATCGGTCGACGACGAAGAGATAGCCAAAACGACCGGTATCAGCGTTCCTCGCCTGCGTCTGATTGTTTTTGCGTTCGGCAGCTTCCTGGCTGGATTGAGTGGAGCCCTGGGTTCGACATTTCTGGGGGCCAGGCCGGGCCTCGACCTGGAAGTGATGTTACTCGCCCTCGTCATCGTCATTGTTGGCGGCCCTGGCAGTCTTGTCGGATCCTACGTCGCGGCAATCCTGATCGGCGTCCTAGATTCTTTTGGTAAGACGTTTTGGCCTGAAGCGTCGCTTTTCTTTCTCTTTGCGCCGATGCTCTTGATCCTTCTCTTGAGGCCGCAGGGATTGTTCGGAAATATTGCTCCGCCGACGCAGCCGGTAATCTCAGTACAGCCGGTATTTGTACCGGTTCCCGCATTCGTCATTGACACCTTCAGCTGGATAACCAGCAAGCGTGTCGTGCTGATGCGGGTGGCAGCGGTTGCATTTGTCGGCGGGCTGATTGCTAGCCCCGCTTTACTGACGAGTTACTGGCTGGGCGTGCTTACGCTCGCTCTCATTTGGGCTGTTTTTGCGCTCGGTCTAAATATTATGCTCGGTTTCGGAGGCATGCCTTCGCTCGGCCACGCGCTTTTTTTCGGTGCCGGAGCTTACATTGTGGCGTGGTCCCATTTTGCTGGGCTCTCTGGTCTAGTTGGACTTGCAGCGGCTTCCGGTGCAGGAATAATTTGCGCGCTGATGCTCGCCGCTGCGAGTTTCCGCACGCGCCAAGCGCAATTCCTGCTGGTTACGCTCGCCTTCGCGCAAGTGGTCTGGGGCGTCGTATTCAAATGGCGATCCGTTACGAATGGCGATGACGGCCTCATTCATGCGCAAAGTCTCCCGACATTTGGCTCGGTGCCTCATGTATCCGGGCTATACTTTTCCGTTGCGGTGGCTTTTATAGTTGCATGCGCCGTATACATCACATTTGCATGGTCCCGTTTCGGACTCATCGTGCAAGCCATGCGCGGCAACGAGCCGCGCTTGATGTCCTTCGGATATGATGCAAGCGTGTACCGCTTGGGCACGTACGTTTTATCCGGTACGATCAGCGCGTTGGCCGGTGGTCTATTTGCTGTTTATTCGGGCTTTGTTGGGCCTGAATTGTTTGGCGTCAACACCTCGGCGAAGGTACTGCTGATGGTGATAATCGGCGGCACAGGCAGTCTGTTCGGTCCAATCTGGGGTGCAATCAGCCTCGTAGGGCTCGAGGAGGTTTTGTCTTCACTGACCGAAAGATGGCATTCGGCTCTAGGGTTCATTTACATCGCGGTAGCAGTATTTATGTTTGCCGGCGTTCGTCTCCGTGCGTTCAAGTCCCAATCCGTTCTTGGGAGCTTTGGAAAAAGGCGGCTGGTCCAATGACTGTCAGCCTGCAAGTGACCAATATTTGCAAGTCGTTTGGTTCGGTAACGGTTATCGACAATGTAAGCTTATCCATTGATGCGCGCGTTCGTCATCTGATCATCGGCCCGAACGGCGCCGGCAAGACCACTTTCTTCAACTTGTTGACTGGGCAGTTGCAGGCAACCTCGGGCCGCATTGAAATCGATGGTCATGATATAACCCGGGCATCCGTGTGTCGACGTGCTCTGCAAGGGCTTGGACGTACATTTCAAATAGCCAGCTTATTTCAAGAGCTGAGTGTTTGGGACAATATACTTATCGCAGCTTCGGCTCCGGAGGTCCGTGAGCGCAGTGGCAGCGAGGAAAATGAAAGGGCCAGCAAAGCGCTAGCATTCTCCCAGCTGGAAGAGAAGAAGCATTACAGAGTGAAAGCATTAAGCTATGGCGAACAAAGGCGACTTGAGATTGCACTTGCGCTTGCAACGGCTCCGCGAATCCTACTCCTTGATGAGCCGCTGGCGGGTCTAACGAATAGCGAGCGGAACCTAGTCGCTTCCCGCATCACCGAGTTGAGTGCAACCACGGGAGTTGTTTTGATCGAACATGATCTTAAGGTGGCCTTGCCGTTGGCTCAAAGGCTGACTGTTCTCCACCTCGGTAAGATCATAGCCGACGGAACTGCAGACGTCGTCATGAACGACCCCACTGTTCGAAAGATTTATCTCGGGTGATTCCTGTGGCCGATCTTGAGGTCAGAAATCTGCATGTAAGGCTGGAAGGCGCGCACATACTGCAGGGAATCAATATAAGTGTGCCGGAACGCCGCGCGATCGTTCTGCTTGGCCATAATGGTGCAGGCAAAACGACCCTTGTCAGGTCGATCATGGGGCTCGTTGGGCCAATCGATGGCGGTATTTACTGGAGGGGCGCTGATATCACGGCATCTCCTCCCTGGAAGCGAGTTGAGTATGGAATTTCCTATGTGCCGCAATCGCGGCGCCTGTTCCCATCGCTGAGCGTCGACGAACACCTGGAAATAGCCAAGCGCGCTCCACGGCCGGATATTCGGGCTTGGACTCGTGAAGAGCTTTACGAGCTTTTTCCCAACTTAAAGCAGCGCAGAAATAGCCGAGGCGGCCTTTCCGGGGGAGAGCAGCAAATGCTGGCGATCGCGCGTGCATTGATCGCAAATCCCTGCACCATCATTCTTGATGAGCCAAGTGAAGGCCTGGCGCCATCGATCGTGAGCCGGCTTGTGGACATACTGGAGCAGTTAAAACGCGATGGAATCGGAATATTGTTAGTCGAGCAGGATTTTCGTATAGCAGCACGCATTGCGGATACGATTTACATCCAGCAAGCTGGCTTAGTCGTCTTTCAAGGCTCCGGGCTGAGTGAAAGTGACGTCGCCAGTGAAATTGAAAAGACAATGAACCTGCAAGCGGGTTGAATGACCAAAGGCAAGACGAAGCCCCCTGGCGCGGCGAAACATTCTGACGCGGGAGCTCTGTTCACTATCCTCATATTCGAGATTTTCAAAGTCTACAGCCGGATTAATTCGGCCGGCGACCGCGTGTCGGCGGAGTTTGGGCTTTCAAGTGCCCGTTGGCGGGTGCTCGGAGCCGTAATGGCGGCTCCCAAGACCGTGGCGCAGATAGCTCGCGAACGAGGTCTCACACGGCAATCCGTTCAGCAGGTGGCAACGTCTTTGGTTGGAGATGGACTGGCAAAGCTGGTCAAAAACAAGCGGCACAAGAGCTCGCGGCTTCTCGTCCCTACCGCCGCCGGCAGGCGCGCCATCGTGATCCTCAATCAACGTCAAGTCGCCTGGGCAAACGAAATCGGAGCAGCGCTAACGCCAGACCAACTTCGGACTACGATTCAGCTGCTCAAGAAACTGACGGAGTGGTTCGACACTCGCCCGACGACGCGCGACATCTAGCTATCTGCGAAAAACGACAGGTCCTTGACGTTTTTTTCCGCGCTGATACCCTCTGCTAGCTAGGGCAGGGAGATTGCGCCAATGTCACTTGAGTTTGGAGTTATCGATCATATCGACCGACCGCAGAACGCTCCCATTCATGAGGTTTTCGAGAAGCGTCTTCAGCAAGTGGCTCGATTCGATCAGGATGGATTCTACGGGTATCACCTCACTGAGCATCATTTTACGCCGCACGGGTTAGCCCCTTCCCCAATCACGTTCCTTGCGGCTGCCGCAGCTGTGACGAACAATATCCGTTTGATCCCGACGGTGTTCGTTCTGCCGACTTATCATCCGCTCCGTTTGGCGGAAGAAATTTGCATGCTTGATCAGATTTCCCGAGGCCGGGTGGAATTCGGTGTCGGGAGAGGGATCGTGCCACACGAACTCGCGCTGTTCGGGATTCACCCGCTCGAAGCGCCAGACATAATGAAGGAAACATTTGATGTCCTTATGAGTGCCTTGACTCAGGAGAGCGTCACTCATCGAGGGCACTATTATAAATTCTTCAGCGTTCCAATGGAGCTTCGCCCGTTCCAAACACCTCATCCGCCTCTCTGGAACACATCGGCCAGCGCGGATGCGATGCGGGCTGCAGGCAGGGAGGGATCCAACATTATGGTGATGAAGCATCCTGATGATTGCAAGGTCATGCTTCGCGCTTACATGAGCGGGTGGCGCGAGACGCACAAGGGTAACCACCCGCTTCCGAAGCTGGCTCTTACCCGGCACATCTTCGTGTCTCGATCCCAGAGAACCGCCGAGGAACGGGGGCACTTTGGATTTAACGGCTGGTACCGGAGCCACAGCGCCATGTGGAAGAGGTTTGACTCATCTCGGGGTGAGGGAGACTCCAGCCATTATGTTCGCAACAGAGCGCTGGTCTTCGGAACACCGGAATTTGTAGCTGAAGAACTCAGCGAACAACTCAAAGCAGCCGGCGACATCAACTATCTGGTTCCGCGCTTTACGTTCGGAGACCTGTTCCATGAAGAATGTATGGAGTCGTATGATCTGTTCCGGACAGAAGTGATGCCACACCTAAAGCAGCGCGCAATAGCTGCGTAACAGCATGCATAACTCGCCGCAGGATATTTTCCGACGAGTAATGCGGTTCGCATTGAGGATTGATGCGGCAAGCGGCGCTCGAAGTCTGTCTGCTCTGACGCCGTTTGCAGCCAGATTCAGTCGAGCCGCAGCCTGAACAATTTAACCTTGTGAATACAAGCTAGAGCGTGAGCGTTGTTTCAGACCATGAACCCGAGCCGCGTGGGCTACCGATTATGCCCAAAGCCTTTGCTCGTCGTGGCGAATGACTCAAGATGCCGCCCTTCGAGAATTTGGCCGGCGAGCTTTCTTCGTAGAGCGCACGTCGAGGTTGCAAATTCCCGAAGTGAATATCTGACAATATTCCTCAATAAACGAGTTGATCGTGACCGTGCGGGGCAGGGATCGTGCGCCGATGACCGAGTTGCACAAGCCCAATAGCGCGAGCATCGCAAGCTGGGGGTTCAAGTCGCGCCGAAATTCGCCCCTCGAAACACCCTCGGCAAACACCGTCTCGACCAGCGACTGGAACTCGCGCGCCAATCCCACCATACGCTTGCGCGAGGCCTCCGACAATTCGTGACGGTGACGCAAGAAGACACGAACATAATCACCATCAGGGTCCCTGCGGAGAGGCGAGAGCTGGTTCGCGATCACCGCGCGGACCTTGTCGACCGCTGGCCGTTCGCTCTCGATAATGTGCCGAAGATTGTCGATGAAGTTCGTGATGCCGTGCTCGCACACCGCTTCGAGAGCAGCGTCCTTCGATGGCAGGTAGTAGTAAAGGCTGGCGGCCCGAATTCCTAAGCGGTCGGCGATATCCTTGTTGCTGGCTCCAAGATAGCCCTTCTCGGCGAAAGCGATAGCGGCCGCATCACGCACTTCGCGATAACGCGCCTGCCATTTCTCCGTCTGTTCCCAGGGGCTCAGGCTTGCATCTGCCGCCACTAGCTGCCTATAATTCTACTGATCAGTAGATAGAATAACAGATCGCAAAGCGACGTCTAGGGGGGAAGCGTGAGAAGGCTGGCTCATGGCTGCGGAATTTTTCTGATTTTCGCGACTGCCACGCTCCGCGCACGGGTTTGAGTGGTGGACACGACAATCGCCTTGTTCCTCGCGCAGGACGGCGTGATCAACGGCGCGGTCTACGCGCTGGTCGCCATCGCGCTCGTGATGGTGTTCGCGGTCACGCGCGTGATCCTCGTGCCGCAGGGCGAATTCGTCGCGTTCACCGCGATGACGATTGCGGCGCTCGAGGCCGGGCGTATCCCGCCCACAGGCTGGCTGCTTCTTGCTCTTGGCGTGTTGTCGACCATCGCAACGGTCGTCCAGCAATTCCGGCTGCTGACCGTCTGGCGCGTTGCAGGCATCCTGCTGCTGAATATTGCCTTGCCCGGTCTTTTGCTGCTCGCGAGCATCCAGCTGGCGCCGCTCAAATTGGGACCCGCCGCGAATATCGCGCTCGCTGTTGCACTGACGATCCCGATGGGGCCGATGATCTATCAGATCGCGTTTGCGCCGTTGGCGAAAGCGAGCGTGCTGGTGCTTCTGATCGCTGCCTTCGGCGTGCATTTCGCGCTGTTGGGAATGGGCCTTGCGTTCTTCGGACCTGAAGGCATCGGCACGACGCCGCTGATCTCGACGTCTTTCGAGCTGGGCGATCTCGTCGTCACGGGTCAAAGCGTGGCGGTTCTCATCACCGCTCTGCTGATGCTTGTCCTGTTTGCTCTGTTCTTCGAACGGACACTGCTCGGCAAGGCTTTGCGCGCCTGCTCCTCCAATCGGCTGGGCGCAAGGCTGGTCGGCATTCCGACATCGCTCGCAGGACAGGTCGCATTCGGGCTTGCGGCCGCGCTCGGCGCCGTCTCCGGTGTTTTGATCGGGCCGCTGCAAACGGTCTATTACGACAGTGGATTTCTGATCGGCCTGAAAGCCTTCGTCGCCGCGATCATTGGCGGCCTCGTCAGTTTCCCGCTCACAGTTGTCGCCTCGATCATGGTCGGCACCGCGGAAGCCTTCTTCTCGTTCTGGACCAGCAACTTCAAGGAGGTGCTGGTGTTCTCGCTGATTATCCCGGTGCTGGTCTGGCGTTCGCTTCATTCTCCTGCGCATGCAGAGGAGGAAGAATGACGCGCGCGCTTCGCAATGCGATGCCCCTGATCGTCGCGCTTGCGGCACTAATTCTGCCGTTCACCAGCTTGATTCCACTCTATTGGGTAACGCTTCTCAACTATGTCGGTATCGCGAGCCTGGTGGCGCTCGGCCTTGTGTTGTTGACTGGCGTCGGCGGCATGACCTCGTTCGGTCAGGCCGCTTTCGTCGGGATCGGCGCCTATACCACGGCGCTGCTGAGCATCAATCTCGGCATAAGCCCCTGGCTTTCGCTGTTCGGTTCGCTGCTCGCGACCATGATATCCGCACTCTTTCTGGGCGCCATCACGGTGCGGCTCTCCGGACATTTTGTGCCGCTCGGCACGCTCGCCTGGGGGATCGCAATTTTCTATCTGTTCGGCAATCTCTCGATCCTCGGCGCGCATGACGGCCTGCGGGGTATTCCCCCGCTCAGAATTGGCTCGCATGCCTTGATCGACGGACGCGAGTTCTTCATTGTTGTTTGGCTCACGGTAGTGCTTGCCGTGCTGGCCATGCTCAATCTCCTGAGTGGCCGCATGGGCCGAGCGATCCGTGCGCTGCGGCGCGGCGCCGCTGCGGCGGAGGCCTTCGGCGTCGGCCTCGCCTCCGCAAAGCTGAAAGTCTTCGTCCTGTCGGCGACGCTTGCCGGTCTTGCGGGCTGGCTCTACGCGCATTTCCAGCGCTCGGTCGCGCCGGGGCCGTTCGGTGTGAATGCCGGCATCGAATATCTGCTGATGGCGGTCGTCGGAGGAGCGGGCCGGGTCTATGGTGCGATCCTTGGTTCGACGGCCGTGATCTTCCTGAAGGATCAGTTGCAGGACATCCTGCCGTTGATCATCGGTAGCGCCGGCAATTTTCAGACCGTGGTGTTCGGTGCGCTGCTCGTTTTAATTCTGCAAACCGCTCCCCAGGGTCTGTGGCCGGTTTTGTTCGGTCCGCCGCGGCCGGTCGTCCCGCCGCCCCTGATCGGCGACGCGCAATTGCCCAGACGCCCCGCGCCTGCGACAGGCGAAACTCTTCTGGAAGTCTCGCAGCTCAGCAAGAGGTTCGGCGGGCTGCTTGCGGTCAATAATGTCGATTTCGCCGTATGCAGCGGCGAAATCGTCGGTCTGATCGGACCGAATGGCGCCGGCAAGAGTACGACGTTCAATCTCATCTGCGGAACGCTCCCGGTGAGTTCCGGAAACGTCACGTTCCGCGGTCGCTCCATTGCGGGCGCGACGCCGCAACAGGTCGCAGCTCTTGGTATCGCGCGGACCTTCCAGCACGCGCATCTCGTCGGTGACATGAGCGTGCGAGAGAATGCGGCGCTCGGCGCGCATCTGCGCGGTCACGCCGGCATGATCCGGGCGATTTTCCGGCGCGAGCGCGCGGAGGAAGCGCTGCTGTTTGGCGAGGCGGAACGGCAATTGCAGCGCGTCGGGCTCGAGAAGGAAGCCGGGCAACTGGCCGGCAATCTCGCGCTTGGCCAGCTGCGGTTGCTGGAGGTCGCACGCGCGCTGACGCTCGATCCGGTACTTCTCCTGCTGGATGAGCCGGCAGCCGGACTGCGCTACGGCGAGAAGCGCGAGCTCGCGAATTTGCTCCGACAGTTGCGTAGCGATGGTGTCGGCATCCTCCTGGTCGAGCACGACATGGATTTCGTGATGAGCCTGGCCGACCGACTGGTCGTGCTCGACTTCGGGACCAAGATCGCAGAGGGAGTGCCTGCCGAAATCCGCAGCAATCCGAAAGTCATCGAAGCCTATCTCGGAGGCGTCGCATGACCGGCATGAGCCTTCAGGTCGACGATTTCTGTGCCGGCTATGGCCGCACGCAGGTCCTGAATTCGGTCTCGGTGAAGGCCGATGCGGGTTCGCTCGTCACCATCATCGGCGCGAACGGCGCCGGCAAGAGCACGCTGCTCAATGCCATCATGGGCATCTTGCCATCGACCGGGCGTATCGCGCTCAATGAGCGGCGCATTGATATGCTGCCGCTCGAACAGCGCGTGGTGAACGGCATGTGCCTTGTTCCGGAGCGTCGCGAATTGTTCGCCGATCTCACGGTCGAGGACAATCTCAGGCTCGGCGCCTTCCGCAGAAAGCGCGACGATCGGCAGCCGGCGCTCGAAGCGGTGTTCGCGCAATTCCCGCGTCTCAAGGAGCGCCGCCGCCAGATTGCAGGCACGCTCTCCGGCGGCGAACGGCAGATGCTCGCGATGGGACGCGCCTTGATGGCGAACCCGCGGCTCCTGATGCTCGATGAGCCAAGTCTCGGATTGGCGCCGCTGATCGTGCGAGAGATCTTCCATACGCTGACGGCGTTGCGGCAGACCGGCGTGACCATTTTGCTGGTCGAGCAGAATGCCCGCGCTGCGCTGCAGGTCGCCGACTACGCTTACGTGATGGAGCTTGGCGCGATCACCGCGGAGGGAACACCCGCCGATATCGAGAAGAACAGCCGGCTGATCGAGAGCTATCTCGGTCTCGGCGGCAAGGACTACTAAGATGATTGAACAGCCGCTGGCGGAATAACCCACGCCGAGCCCGCGGACCAATCAATTCGGCGTGCCAATGAAGGGAGGACTGTGATGACAATGCTGAAATCACTGGCTGCAACCGCCATGTTTGCCGCGGCCGCCGCGACTGCGCCGAGCGGTGCATTTGCGCAGATCAAGATCGGCATCACCGTATCGGCAAGCGGTCCTGGAGCCGCGCTCGGCCAGCCGCAGATGCGGACGGTGCAGGCGCTGCCAAAGGAAATCGCCGGCCAGAAGGTGACCTATATCGCACTGGACGACGAATCCGATCCCACCAAAGCCGTCCAGAATGCGCGCAAGCTGATCACCGAAGAGAAAGTCGACGCTCTGGTCGGCTCCTCACTGACCCCGGTGAGTTTGCCCTTGATCGATATCGCCTACGAGACCAAGACGCCGCTGCTCACGCTCGCGGCCTCGCATGTGATGGTGCAGCCGCTCGATGACAAGAAGAAGTGGGTCTACAAGGTCGTGCCCAATGACGACCTGATGGCGAAGGTCATCCTGCAACATATCGCCAAAACCGGCGTCAAGAAACTCGGCTATATCGGCGTCTCAGATGGCTACGGTGAAGGCTACTATAAGGAGTTGAGCCGCCTCGCGCCAACCATGGGCATCGAGTTGACCACGCACGAGGTCTATGCCCGTAGTGATGCGAGCGTAACCGGCCAGGCGCTGAAGGTGATCGCGACCAAGCCTGATGCGGTGTTCATTGCGTCCGCCGGAACGCCGGCGGTATTGCCGCAGCGCGCATTGAGGGAACGCGGTTACAAGGGCCCAATCTATCAGACTCACGGCATCGCCACCGAGGAATTTATCAAGCTGGGCGGCAAGGATGTGGAAGGCGCGACCTTCACCGGTGAAGCTTTCACCATCGCGCACGACCTTGCGGCCAACGATCCGTTCAAGAAGCCGGCCGACGAATATATCGCCGCCTACAAGGCCGCGCATAACGGGCAGATGCCGAATCTGTTCGGCGCGCATGTCTGGGACGTGGTGCAGTTACTCGGCCGTGCGACGCCGAATGCATTGAAAGCGGGAAAGCCCGGCACGCCGGAATTCCGCGCGGCGCTGCGTGACGAACTGGAGAAGAGCAAGGACGTCTATCTCAACAACGGTCTCTCCAACATGACGCCGACGAATCACAACGGCTACGACGAACGCTCCGCCTTCCTGATCAAGGTGGAGGGTGGTCAGTTTCGGCTGGTGAAGTAGCCGCGGAACGCGAAGCGCGGCGCCGGGTCCTGCCCGGCGCTGCGTCGGAGATGGAGCAGCCGTTGCCCGCGATCGACATCCAGACCTTCCGTGAAGGCGTCTTCACCACGAGCGGGTGGGGGCGTAGCGAGTATTCCGGTTGGATTGACGAGAGTCAGTCCTGGAAGACCAGTTGCTATATTGGCGACTGGTCGTTCCTGGACGAGCTTCACGTGCGCGGGCCGGAAGCACTCAGGCTGTTCTCCGACTTCTGCGTGAACAGCTTTGCCAAATTCGCGCTCGGCCAGGCCAAACATGTGATCTGCTGCAACAACGGTGGTCATGTGATCGGCGAGGGCGTGTTGATGCGCCTTGCCGATGACGAGTTCGAATTTCAGGCGCTGGGGCCGGTGACCGCGTGGCTCGATTACAACTTGCAGCGCGGCGGATACAGAGCCGAGGCTGCGACGAGGGTCAGCAAGTTCAAGTATCAGGTCTCCGGCCCCAAGGCGCTTTATGTGCTGGAGCGGCTCGCGGCGGGAAATCTGCGCGATATCGCCTTCATGCATCAGCGCGGCGTGCGCGTCGGCGCGTGTGAGCTGACGTTCCTGCGCCAGGGCATGGCCGGCGAGATCGGCTTTGAGGTTCAGGGACCGAAGTCCGAAGCACGCGCAGTGATGAACGACATTCTGTCCGCCGGCCGCGACTACGGGATTCGCCGCCTCGGCGCGCGAACCGCCATGACCAATCATCTGGAAGCGGCGTTTCCGACCGTGACGCACGACTATATCCCGGCGGTCTGCGAACCTGAGGAGCGTGATTTCCTGCAATATCAGCGAGACCGGGAGGCGCGTGGTCTACAGGCTGGCCGGAACTGGAACCTTGACGGTTGCTTGAAGATCAAGGGCAGCTTCGAAGCCGACCATATCGGCGCCTGGTATCGGAGCCCCGTGGAATTGGGTTGGGCGCGCAACATCAAGTTCGATCATGATTTCCACGGTCGCGCCGCGCTGGAAGCGGAAGTCGCTGACCCAAAGCGCAAACTGGTCACCCTGGTCTGGAATGCCGACGACTGCATCGACGTGCAAGCCTCGCTGTTCCGCGGCGACGAGCAGCCTTATGATTTCATGGACATGCCGCGCCAGCAGCATTTCTGCATGAATGCGCACAAGGTGATGATCGGCAACCGGTTGATCGGCGTCGCGACCTCACGCGGCTTCAGTTACAGCTTCCGCAAGATGCTGTCGCATTGCGTGATCGATGTCGCGCATGCGACGCCGGGCACGGACGTCACAGTAATCTGGGGTGATCCCGGCACGCGACAAAAGGAAATTCGCGCGACTGTCGCGCCATCGCCCTACAAGGCCGATAATCGCCGCGCCGATCTGTCCGCGATGCCGCTCCGGTTGGAGGCCGTATCGCAATGACATTGCGGCTCCCGACGAGGTGCTTAAGGACGGGACGCGATCACGCTCAGCGTCGATGTTCCGGTCGCGACCACAGTGCCGGCCTGCACAAGCTTCGCGCGGGTGAAGATCAGCGAGCGGCCACGGCGCTCGATTTCCGCGACGGCGCGCAGGTTGCCCGCCTTCGCGGCGCGCAGATAGGCGATGTTGAGATTGACCGTCGTCACCGACTGCCCGTCCGGCACGACCGCAAGAGCGGCAAAGGCCATTGCGAAATCGAGCATCGTCGCGGTGGCTCCGCCCTGGATGATCTGCTCGGCCTGAAAGAAGAATTCGTCGGGCTCGTAGGCCAGCTCGATCCAGTTGTTGTCGAGGTCGATCGCCGAGATATGGCCGCGCAACGCGCCCGCGAGCCGGCTCGATGCGATCGGCGCATGCGAGATTCTCTTGTTTTGAAAGTCACGGATCAGGATCTGGTCTTCGTTCATCGCAGGCGATCGATCGGCGGACATGTCTTGCACGCGCTCCCCGTTGTTCGCGATCTTTCTATCTGTGCAACGGATCAAGTCAAAGGCTAACCGCACGAACAGCGAAACAAAGAAACGATTGTCGTTGAGGCTACAATGTATCTGACCCAAGGCTTGCGCCGCGCCGCGCAGATTCGTCCGCGCGCGAAGGCGATCGTGGATGGCGACAGGCAATGGACCTGGAGCGAAGTGCTCGAGCGTGTATCGCGCGCGGCCGGCATGCTGCGAAATCTTGGGCTGGCGCCGGGCGACCGCGCTGCGGTGCTGTCGCTCAATAACGCGCAGTATTTCGAATTGCTGTTCGCCGTGCCCTGGGCCGGCGGCTCAGTTGTGCCGCTCAACACCCGGCTGATCGCGTCCGAGATCGACTACATCCTGGAGGATTCCGGCGCCAGCTTCCTGTTCGTCGACAAGACATTCGCGCCGCTTCTGTTTTCTCTGAAGGCGGTCAAGCGGATGCGGACGGTGATCCAGTTCGATGCGGATCAGCGCACGGGCGATATCCTGCCGTTCGAGCCGATGATGCTGTCATCGCCGCCAGCGGAGGACGCACTGCGTGAGGGGAGCGATCTTGCAGGTATCTATTACACCGGCGGCACCACCGGGCGTCCGAAGGGCGTGATGCTGTCGCACGGCAACCTGGTCGCAAATGCCACCAACGTGATGATTTGTCTCGGCTACGACCGCGACACCAATTATCTGCACGCGCCGCCGATGTTTCATCTCGCGGACGGCTGTTCGACCTTCGGCGTCACCATGCAGGGCGGGTCTCATGTGTTCATGCCTCGCTTCGATGCGTTGCAGTTCCTGGAGGCCGTCCAGCGCGAGCGGGTGACGGATGTCACGCTGGTGCCGACCATGATCAACATGTTCCTCAGTCATCCGCGCTTTTCCGAATTCGATTTGTCGAGCTTCAAGCGTATCTATTTCGGTGCGGCACCGATGCCGGACGGACTGTTGCGGCGCGCACTGACCACGATGCCGGACGTCAAGTTCCAGCAAGCCTGGGGCATGACGGAGCTGTCGCCAATCGCGACCACCATGGATCCACGTTTTTCCGTGCTGGACGGTCCGAATGCGGGGCATCTGCGATCGTGCGGGCAGGCGGTCTCGACGGTCGAGGTGCGCATTGCGGGGCCCGACGGCAACGAGATGCCGCGCGGCGAGGTCGGCGAGGTCATCGTCCGCGGGCCAACGGTTATGCAGGGCTACTGGAACCAGCCGGAGGCCACGGCGGCGGCCTTGCGCAATGGCTGGATGCATTCCGGCGATGCCGGCGTGATGGACGAGGACGGCTTTCTCTACATCGTGGACCGGCTCAAGGACATGATCGTGACCGGAGCGGAGAATGTCTATTCGGCCGAGGTCGAGAATGCGATCTCGCTGATGGCTGAAGTCGCCGAAGTCGCGGTCATCGGTATTCCCGATGACGCCTGGGGCGAGGCGGTGCATGCCATCGTGGTGCCGCGCGCGAATTGCGAGGTGACGGCGGATGCGGTGATTGCGCATTGTCGCAATCACATCGCAGGCTACAAGACGCCGCGCAGTGTCGAAATTCGCGCGACTCCGTTGCCGCTGTCGGCGGCCGGCAAGATTCTCAAGACCGAATTGCGCGCGCCGTTCTGGCGCGACAAGGACCGTGGCGTCAACTGAGCGCCGCTAACAGCATCACAAACAAGAAGGTGTGCAAAATGTCGATCAATCCGCCTTTCCGCGCAGAGCATGTGGGTAGTCTGCTGCGGCCGCCCGCTTTGAAGGACGCGTTCGCGAAGCGGAGCAAGGGCCAGATCGCCGAGGACGTGTACGAGCAGATACTCACTGACGCGATTGCCGGTGCGGTGAAGATGCAGGAGGAGGTCGGCCTGAAGTCGATCACCGACGGCGAATTCGGCCGGGGCTCCTGGTTCGGCTTCTTTTTCGAACGGATGAGCGGCTTTCGACTGGAGCCGTCCGCCTTCAAGTTCAAGGACGGGCGCGGACAGAGCTTCGAATGGCCGACCTGCTATGCCTGCGAGCGGATCAAACGCCATGGCGGCATCACCACGGACGAATATCTTCGGCTGCGCAAGCTGACGAAGGAGACGCCGAAGGTGACGATGCCGTCACCGAGCGCGTTCCATTTTTTCCGGCTCAATGCGGCCGTCGATCCCAAGGTCTATCCCGATGCCGAGCAATACTGGGAAGATCTGATCGCGGCCTATCGTAGCGAGATTGCCGATCTTGCCGCTCTTGGCTGCAACTACATCCAGCTCGACGAGGTGCCGCTGGCGATGCTGTGCGATCCTTCGATCCATGAGCAGGTGCGCGGCATGGGTAGTGATCCGCAAGCCCTGATCACCCGCTATGTCGACGTGCTGGAGCGCATTCTCTCGGCTGCGCCGCCGTCGATGACGGTTGGCATCCATCTCTGTCGCGGTAATTTCCGCAGCCGCTGGATGGCGGAGGGCGGGTATGAGCCGATTGCCGAGCGCCTGTTCAATGCGCCGAAGATCGACGCGTTCTTTCTGGAATACGACTCCGAGCGGGCAGGGGACTTCTCACCGCTGCGCTTCGTGCCGAAAGACAAGGTTGTGGTCCTGGGCCTGATTAGCAGCAAGACGGCGGCGCTGGAGCCGATCGCCGACATCAGGAAACGGATCGACGAAGCGGCGAAGTTCGTGCCGCTCGACCAGCTTTCGCTGAGCCCGCAATGCGGCTTTGCGTCGGTGGCGGGAGGGAACACCGTGACGGACGCGGATGAGCGCGCAAAGCTGAAGCTGGTCGTGGATATCGCACGCGATGTCTGGAAGGACTGAGCTGGCCGTTATGATTTCGCGGTCAGATTGTCCCGGCGGTGCTGCCGAATGAACGGCAGGTCCTTGACGCGTGCGCGTATCAATTGAACCGGCTCGTCGGAGAAGCTACCCCAGACCACGGTAAGCTCGGTCTCGGCTATGGCAAGATCCTTGCGCAGGCGCGCCAGCGAGATCATTCGCTTGAGAGTGGGACTGTAGGTCACGCCGGTTGCCCAGCCGACATGCTCCTTGCCGTGCAGCACCTTCAGATAGAACATCCGGAATTGTCCGGTCGGGAGGTCGGGCGGTGGCGCTGACGGGCCATCACGAAACAGATTTGCATAGAGGGTGGCCATATCGTCGCTGTTCCACAGCAATCCCATGAGCTTTCGCGGAGGACCGCCGATTTCTTTCTCGCGCACCAAAGCATCGCGACCGTAGAAGTCGTGGTTGTCGAGATTGATCGTATAGGCCCAGCCCAGTTCGGCTGGTGAGCAGAAATGTTCGCTGAGGTCACCTTCGAGCGCGTCCACCTCTTCCGCGCTGGCCCAGAGCATCGCGAATTTCCGGATGGACGGACCGGTCATGCGGGCGGGGAGGAAGTCGCGGATCACGGTTGCGATGCCGGTTTCGGTATGTCCGATCAGTTGCGTCTTGAAACCGATCTCGCGCAGGCCGAAGTCCTGGCCGATACGGCGAATTTCACGCCATAATTCGTGTGTCTTGCCGGTATCGGTGCGCATCAGGAATTCGTACCCGACCTCGCCGGTGACTCCCTGCCGGCCAACGACGACTTCCTCGCCGACCGCGCGCGTGCGCCGCCAACGCGAGAACTTCATGTCCTTGAAGTCTTCACCGGTCACTGTTTCGAGGATGTCGGTCGCACGCGGACCCTGCAGCGCGAAGCAGGTATAGTCCGGCGTGACGTCCTCGAGCGTGACATCGAAATCGGTGAGCTGCAGGATCTGTGGCAGCCAGCTTTGTGCGCCGGACTGCGTGAAGATGAAGTCGTTGTCGCCGAATTTCCAGGTCAGACCCTCGATTGCGACCTTTCCGTCCTCGTTGGTCATCGGGGTATACATGATCTGGCCGATCTGCTGGCGGCTGATATCCTTCACCGTTGCGAAATTGAGAAATCGTGTTGCGTCCGGGCCGGTGACGCGGACCTTGTTGAGCCAGCTCCAGTCGCCGATGATCGCGGTTTGGCGCAGCGCGAGCGATTCCTTCCACCAGCGGGTATATTCGTAGCCGATCAGGAATCCGCCATTGATGTGGCCCCAGATGTTACTGATATTGGTTTCGGCTTGGGCCGGCGCACCGGGAGAGCCGAAATAGGGGCGTTCGAGAAATGGCTGTTTGCGGTACTGGTTGGCGCGCCGATAGATGTCCTTGTAGCTGTCGTTACTCATCGTTTTCTTGCCACCCTTGAACTTTTCTTTTTGTGCCGCTGGTCGGCAGCTACCTGTCCTGTGGCGTGAGTATGCCGTAGGTGAACATGCGCGCATAATCTTCGATGAAATCGTCGATCGAGGACGTGTGAGGGAGGGCGCGCGCGGCGATCACAGAATTGCACAGCCCGAGCAAGGCGAGCGTCGCGCGCTGCGTGTTCAGGTCGTGCTGCAATTCGCCGGATGCGATGCCGTCGATAAACAATTGCTCGATCAGACTCTGATAATCGCGCGCGAGCGCCGCGATCTTGTGGCGCAACCCGTCCGGTAATTCATGGCGATGCCGGATGAAGACGCGGATATATTCGGCGTCGGGATGCGTGCGCAGCGGCATAAGATGATTGGCGATTGCCGCGCGGATTTTCTCCGCAACCGGAACCTGCCGTGACAGGATCTCACGCAAATTCTCGATGAAATCTTTGACGCCGAGTTCGCAGATCGCGGCAAGTGCGGCTTCCTTCGATGGAAAGTAATAATAGAGACTTGCCTGGCGCACGCCGAGGCGATCCGCGATGTCCTTGATGCTGGCGCCGAGATAGCCCTTCTCCGCGAAAGCGGTGGCCGCCACGCCTAGAACCTCCCGATAGCGACGCTCCCAACGGGGCGTCGGCTCCCAGCGATTGGAGGGGATTGCGTTCGCGCTTATCATGCGATATTAGTTTCTAGTGAACGTTCGAAAGAATGCAAGAAAAAAAGACAGTACAGATAGTTAGGAGTTGGGGTGGGTACGTCCGAAGGCGCCCTTTTGCGGGTCGAGCCGCGCGGTGCCACGCGTCACGATGAAAGCGCCGCCGATCCCGCGGTCGCGACCGGCCCGCTGCGCAGGCTCGTCGGCCCGCGGCTGACGCTGCCGGCGGAAGGCTGCTTGACCATTCCCGGCCTGCTGCTCGACGTCGTGAGGCGCCGTGGCAGCCAGGTGGCGCTGCGCGCCAAGCATTTCGGCATCTATCGGGAGGTCACTTGGAACGGTCTGCTCGATCGCGTCGCCGGCATCGGCCTTGGGCTCTGTGCGCTTGATGTGAAGCCCGGCGATCGGGTGGCCATTGTCGGCGATCCGCTGGCCGAGTGGCTTCTTGCGGATTTCGCCGCGCAATGCATTGGCGCGATCAGTTACGGCCTCTATCCAACGAGTTCACGCGACGAGGCAGAATTCGTGCTCCGGCACGGCGGCGCTTCAGTGTTGGTCGCCGAGGATCAAGAGCATGTCGACAAGGTTCTGCCGCTGCTCGACCGGTTGCCGAACCTGAAGAAGATCGTCGTGATCGATGACAGCAGCATGTTCGGTTACGACCATCCGGCGCTGATGTCGCTTGCGGCGCTAATCGAAGGCAGCAAGGGTTTTTCCGGCGGGCGCGACGCATTCCTTGCGCGCTGCCGCGCGGTGCGGCCGGACAATCATGCCACCATCGTCTACACGTCCGGAACCAGCGCGCACCCCAAAGGGGCAGTCTACACCCACCGCGGTCTTGTAACCCAGGGGCACCAATTCTTTGCGTTTCCGGAACTGGATACGACGGAGACGATCCGCAGCGTCGTCCATCTGCCGCTCAACCATCTCTACGAGCGCATGAACACGCCGATGGGGATGCTCGCCAAGGGCATCGTTCCGCATTTCGGCGATGAGGTGGAGCGTTTCCTTGAGACGCTGTACGAGGTCTCGCCGCAGCATCACGCATCCGTGCCGCGCTATTGGTCGAAGCTCGCGTCCCGCATCATCGTCGGGATCGAGAATTCCAGCGCGCTGAAGCGCGTCGCCTACAATGCCGCAATGGCGATTGCGCGCGCCTATCGCAAGAGGCGATGGGAGGGTGCGTCTGCGCCGCATCTCGCGGTGGCCTATGGGATCGCGCGGCTTCTGATCTTCCGCCGGATGCTCAAGAAGCTCGGGCTGCACCGGGTGAAGATCGCGCTGTCGGCCGGGGCGCCGCTGCCCGCCGAGGTTCAGGCGTTGTGGCAAGTCTGGGGCGTCAATCTCAAGAACCTGTTTGGCCAGACCGAAGGCGGCGTGCTCACCGCACAAATTCAGCCTTTTCCGAAGCCTGGTTCGGTCGGAACGCCCTATCCCGGCGCGGAGATCCGGCTCGGTGCGGACGACGAAATCATTGGTCGTTCGCCCGGTTGTTTCGACGGCTATTGGGGCGATGCGGCGGCTTCCGCCGAAGTGCTGCAGCCGGACGGCATCCATACCGGCGATGTCGGCGAGATCGATGCGCGCGGCCAGCTATGGATCGTCGATCGCAAGAAGGACATCGTCATCACCGCCGGCGGCAAGAATGTCAGTCCGAGCAGGATTGAAACCGCGCTGAAGGCGAGCCCCTACATCAGCGAGGCGAGTGTGATCGGGGAAGGGAAAAAGTATCTCACCGTCCTGGTCGAGATCGATGTCGGTACGGTCTCGGAATGGGCGCGTACCAACAATGTCGCGTATACGAGCTATCAGTCGCTCGCGACCCATCGTGCGGTCTACGGCCTGATCGAACAGGAGATCGCGACCGGCAACGCACAGCTTGGCCGAGTCGAACAGGTCAAGGCGTTCCGCATTCTCGACCGCGAACTCGATCCTGAAGTTGAAGGCGAGGCGGTGACGCCGACGCGAAAGATCAAGCGCGGCCTTCTGCAGAAGCATTTCGGCCATCTGATCGATCAGATGTACACCGACGACGAAGAGCGGCGGATCAGCCGCCAGATTTCATGAAAACAAAACGTGGGAGAGAAACAATGAAGTTTGCATCGAAACTAGCGACTGTTTCAGCTGCATGCGTACTCTCGGCCAGCCTGGCGACCGGTGCCTCGGGGCAATACAAGATCGGTATTTCCGGCGCGGCGACAGGCCCGGCTTCGCCGAGCTATCTGCCGCATATTGAGGGGCTTCGCATCTATCTCAGCCAACTCAACGACAAGGGCGGTATCAACGGTAACAAAGTCGAGTTCGTGCTCCTCGACGACAAGGCCGCGCCGAGCGAAGCTGCAAACAACGCCAAGCGCCTGATGGACGACGAGCAGATCCTGGCGGTTGCCCTGATGAGCCTGTCATCCACCTATGCTCCGATGTTCCAGGCGGCCACACGAACCAAGACCCCCGTGCTCCTTCTGGGGCAGGCGGTCTGCCCAGCCAATGCCTCGACCCCGCAGATGAACCCTTACGTCTTCTGTGGTGGCAGCACGTCTGATCCCAACACCGCTGGCTTCTGGCAGGTGCCGCTGGTGAAGGCGCTCGCCGACAAGAACAAGGACCAACTGAAGCTTGCGCTCGTGGCGATGGATATTCCGATCAGCCGGCAGGGCATCGACAATATGGAGAAGATTGCCGGCGACATGAAGATCGACATCGTCGACAAGCAATCGGTGCCGCCGGGAGCGGCTGACGTCAGCGGTGCCGCCTCCCGCGTTATCGCGAGCGGCGCGAATTACGTCACGAGCTGGGCACCGGTCACGACCGCCGTGCAGATGCTGGGTGCGCTACGACGCCAGGGCTGGAACGGCTGGTTCATCCACAATCACTCCGCCGAGGCCGAAGACACTTTGCGCCAGCTCAAGGACCCGAAGCTCGTCATGAGCCCGGAATATGCCTTCTCGGTGGAGGGCCGGCCGGTATTCAAGGAGATCGAAGCGGCTGCGAAGAAATATGGAGTGAACCTGCCAGTCAATACGCTCGCGCTCGGTTGGGCCAGCGGCATGATGCTGGAAGCCGCGCTCAAGCAATGCGGGAGCCCCTGCAACCGCGAAAAGCTTCTCAACGCCCTTAACAATCTGAACGTTGATACGGCGGGCATCTATCCCGACCCGGTCAAGTGGACCAAGGACGACCATACCCGTCCGGCGAGCTTCACCGCCTATGCGTGGGACCCCAAGACCTCTTCGGTAAAGCGTATCACTGACTGGGCGCGGGTCTCGGCCGGCAAACTCGCGACCGTCAAAGTGCTCGACTGACAACGAATCCTCCCGGGACCCTGTCGCCATGAGTCTTCTGCTCGTCATCCTGATCCAGGCTGCCTTCTATGCGCTGCTCGGCATGGGATACGTGCTGATCTATCGGGCGACACGTGTTCTCAACTTGGCGCACGGAGACCTGATGGTTTTCGGCGCCTTTCTTTTCTTTCAGGCGCTGCTCACGACCGGCGGCAACCTGCCGGTCGCTGTCTGCGTCGGGCTTGCCGGCTCCGCCATCGTCGGTGCGCTGATCTATTTCGGCGTGATGCGGCCACTCGCCGGATATCCGGTCGCTGTCGGCGTGCTGGCCACGATCGCGCTCGGGATCGCTCTGCGCTCGCTGACGACGTTTATCTGGACCGGCCAGACCCGCTATCCGGGCGAGTTTCTGGGGCAGCTAGGCAAGCCGATTCAGCTTGCGGCCGGCTTTTCGATCAGCGGAATCGATGTTGGCATCATCGTCGCCGCCGCGATTGCCATGATCGGGTTTCCGGTGCTGTTGCAGCGTTCGGCGATCGGTGTGGAAATGCGCGGCGTTGCGGAGAATGCACTGCTGGCGGCCCAGCGCGGCATCAACATTCATGCGATCAACGCCGTCTCCTGGGCCGCGGCAACCGCGATGGCAACTGTCGCCGGCATCTTCTTTGCTCTGAAGGTGAGGCTTGGCCCCGATATCTGGTATGTCGGGCTCGCGGGCTTTGCACCTGCCTTGATCGGCGGGATGGACAGTCTGAAAGGGATCGCGATCGGCGCCCTGATCGTGGCTGCGGCCGAGGTGCTGGCCTCGCGCTTCATCGCGCCGCAGATTGCGATGGCGGCGCCCTTCCTCATCTTGTTGGTCGCCCTATGGATCAGGCCGTGGGGCATCTTCGGTTCGAAGGAAGAGTTGGAGCGAATATGAGCCTGCTCGGCGGCCTTCCCAGTACGCTGCGGACGAACTATCGCAGCGACATGCAGCTTCTGGATTCCGGCTTTGTCCGGTTCTGGGCCGCGGCAGGATTATGCGTGGCGCTGCTGCTGCCGCTGCTGCTGACCAATTTTTGGACCGGGATTGCCAACCAGGTCTTCATCGCGGTCATCGGTGCGCTCGCGCTCAATCTGCTGATGGGCACCACAGGGCAAATATCGCTTGGCCATGCCGGCTTCATCGCGGCTGGCGCCTTCACTTCGGCAGCCCTGGTGACGCATTTCGATGCGCCGATCGTCGTGTCGTTGATTGCGGCAACGGCCCTCGGTGCGGTCCTCGGCGTGCTGGTCGGACTTCCCGCGCTACGGTTGAAGGGGCTCTATCTCGCCGTCAGCACCCTCGCGGCCTATTTCGTCATTATCGTCGCCCTTGGACAATATCAGGCTGCAATCAGCTATGGCGCGGGCTTCACCATGCCGCCCGCCGGCGCTTTCGGCTTCACCATCGGCTCAGAGCGCGCATGGTTCTATGTGCTGCTGCCGATGACCGCTATCGTTCTCCTGATCAACGTCAACTGGCTGCGCTCGGCCTATGGCCGCGCCTGGATGGCCATCCATCATCGCGACATCTCGGCGGAGTCGCTCGGTATCCATGCCGCAGCCTACAAGCTGCTCGCCTTCAGCGCCAGTACCGCGTTGACCTGCTTCGCTGGCGCGCTCTGGGCCTATCACACCGGCTTCGTCTCCGTGGAAGCCTTCGACTTCCATATGCTGATCCAGTATCTCGCGATCGTCATTATCGGTGGGCTGGGCTCGATCATCGGCTGCATCCTCGGCACCGTCTTCGTCGTCGTGCTGCCGCACGTCATCAGCTATGCGACTGAAGCGATCCCGGCCCTGCAGGGTATGGGTGGCAGGGTGTTCGAGCTGCAGATCGGCTTGTTCGGCGTCATCATGCTGCTGTTCCTGATCCTCGAGCCGCGCGGGCTTGCCGGTATTTGGGCGCGCGTGC
>Ga0209906_100228_pt1 | contig 44523 bp, 51 predicted proteins | sample FECB24metaG_FD_188303 | JGI IMG/M metagenome (GOLD analysis project Ga0209906, IMG submission 188303) | Cyanobacterial communities from the Joint Genome Institute, California, USA from Joint Genome Institute, California, USA - FECB-24 metaG... ... | reverse complement strand
GGCTGCGGATCGGGCCGCTAAAAAAGATGCACGAGCCGCTTGACGAGCGGCAGAAACTTGACCTACACCTGAACACGGTAAATCAGATCAACCCGCCCGAGACGCTCGCGGCGGGTTTTTCATTGCGCAGACGGGCTGTCTGCAATCCTTCACCATCGCGAGGTCGGCGTGAGCGCGGAAATCCGCTATGACGCGCAGGACTTCTTTCGCCTGTCGCGCGCTTTCGAGCGCCTGCCAGCCGAGATCAAGGCCAAGGTGACGGCGCGCGCCATGGCGCGCATCGGCGACATGGGCCGCACGCGCGTCGTGCGGCGTATCGCCGAACGCATCAACCTGCCGCAGGGCATCGTGCGGGATAAGACGAAAGCCTATGTATCGAGCGATGCCGCTGTGCTGCGCGTCGCATCGAACTGGATATCGCTCTATCGCATCGGAGCGCGTCAGACGCGATCGGGCGTGACGGTCAGGGCGCGGGGCTCCTACAAGTCGGCTTTCATCGCGACCATGAACGGCGGCACCACCGTCTTCAAGCGCGAAGGGTCGCGCCGCTTCCCGGTCGAAGTGCTTTACGGGCCGAACCCTGCCAATGATGTCGTCAACAATCCGGACGTCTACCAGAACGTTATGATCGATCTCGCCGAGAACTTCGTCTTCCCCAGGATGCTGCACGAGCTGGGCCGCATCCTCCCCAAGTAACCATACCCCCCCCAATAGGGACCGTATCCCCCTTCCAACCCCAAGCGGTGCCGGGGCGTCCCGGGTTCTTGTCAGTCTCGCAGGCCGCGAGGTTGGGTTGACAGGGTTGACGCGACGCCCGCGCGGCGGTTGACAGAGGTTGAAACGATGAATGCCGAACCGCTGGTGTGGCGGACGGTCGGCGAGATTGCTGTGCTGCAGGGCGTTTCGAAGCAGGCCGTCTCGAAAGTGCTGAAACGGCTGGTCGAGGCCGGCGACGTGCCGGTCGAGCGCGATGGGCGCGGGCGGATCGTCCGGGTGTCGCTGGCGCATTTCGAACATGCCCGCGAGCGGTTCACCAATCCGGCGAAATCCGTTGCCCGGTCGGCGGATGCCGAAGGCGAGGGTGGCGGCGAGCGTGGGGCGGCTGCTGGTGCTCGTGGTCCGCAGGCAGACTCTTTCGAAGAAGCGCGCCGCCAGAACGAATGGCTGAAGGTGACGCGCGAGAAATTGCGTCACCAGGAAGAACTGAAGCAGCTGGTCCGCGCCGACGTGATCGCGGAGGCGCAGACGATCGCTGGCCGGGAAATCCAGGCGATCATCATGCGGCTGCCGAACCGGGCTGACGATATTGCGCTCGCGGTGTCGAAGGAAGGCCAGTTCGGGGCGCGCTCGATGCTCCGGACGATCGCCTTCGAACTCGCCGAACAGATCGCCAACAGGCTGGGCGAGATCGCTGCTGCTGCGCCTGCCGGCGACGAGATGATGGAGGATCCCGCGTGAGCGGCGACCAGGTCCCATTGCTGTCCGGCCAGCATGTCGGCGGCCTCGCGCTGGTGACAGGGAGACTGTCGGCATCGATCCGGCCGACGCCGCCGGAACCGTTCCGCCGCTGGATCGCGCAGAACATCGAACTGGTCGACGGACCGCGGCGCGGCGAATTGTGGAGCGAAGCGGACGCGCCATATCTCGGGCCGATCGCCGACTGCCTGAGCCAGGAGCATGCGTGCAACCTGGTGACGGTGCGCAAGAGCCAGCAGACCGGCGTCTCGATCCTGGCGCTCGCCTGGTCGCTCTACATTGCGGAAGTCTGTCCGGACAACGTGCTCTACGGCGTGCCGGGGCTCGACGCGCTACAGGAAATGAACGGGCTCAAACTGCAGCCGCTGATAGACGCGTGGCAGAGGCGTACCGGCAAGCGGATCATCTTCCCGACCGTGTCGCGGTCGGGCGCTGGGTCGACGACATACAAGAAGGGTTTCCCGGGCGGAGCGATCGACCTCGCCAACGCGAATGTCGCGATGGAACTGTCCGGCAAGACCAGCCGGTTCGGGGTCAAGGACGAGTTCTCCAAGTGGCAGAACACACCTTCCGGCGATGACCCGGATGAACTGTTCTTCGGCCGCTTCACGGCGTTTCGCCGGGTGCGCAGCTACAAGATCCTCGAATTGTCGACCCCTGAAGTCGACAGTGGCGATCCGCTCGGCGACGGACCGGGACACTGCAGGGTCGACCGATCGTTTCGCCGGTCAGACCAGCGGTTCTGGCACATTGCCTGTCCGCAATGCGGCGAGGAGTTTGTACAGAGGTTCGAGCTTATGGTGGTCGATCGGGTTCATCCGCATCGGACAGTCATGGGCTGCCCGGCCTGCAACTATCCGATCAGTGAAATGGAGCGTGTCGCGGCGGTCAGGGCGGGGCGCTTCATCGCAACTGCCGAGGCGCCTGACCGGCATCCCGGGTTCCATGTCGATGCCTTCATCTCGCTGATGATGAGCTATGGCGACATCGCCGAGAACCTGATCGAGGCCGAAAAAGTCGGGGCGGGCGAGGCGGGGCTGAAGGGGTTCTTCAACCGGACGCTTGGGCTGCCCTATGCCGAGCGCGGCAATGCGCCGGATCACAAGCGGCTGATGGAGCGCCGCGAGGCCTATCTTCAATATGTTGTGCCGGCGGACGGACTGATCTTCGTCGCGGGCGCCGACGTGCAGCATGACGGGATCTATGTCGAGGCGGTCGCCTTCGGCGAAGACCGACAGAGCTGGTCGGTGACGATCGACTTCTTCGAAGGCGCAACGGACGATCCGAACGCGGGCGCGTGGGTGAAGCTCGGGGAGTTCCGGGCAACGAAGTTCCGGGATGGGTTCGCCGTCGATCGAGAGATCGAGGCTCTGGCGGTCGACGCAGGCGACGGCAACCGCACCACGCAGGTGCAGGAATGGTGCCGACGGCACGACCGTTGCTACGCGGTGCGCGGCGTTAAGGGGCGCGGCGTGCCAGCGATCAGCGTGCCGACGAAGAAGTCGGTCCGCAAGAGCGGCAAGCGGCAGAAATATGGCAGCGCGCTGTCATGGCCGGTCGGCACCTGGGGGCTGAAGGGCGAGTTCTTCGGCAATCTGCACAAGTTCGGCCTTGCCGGCGGCGAGTCTGCGGACCCGCCCGGCTACTGCCATTTCGGCGACTGGATGGGCGAGGAATACTTCCTCCAGATCACAGCCGAGCATTTCGTGCAGGAGATGGTGCGCGGGCGTCTCGTCGAGGAATGGAAGAGGACGCGGCGCGACAATCACTTTCTCGACTGCCGCATCTACGCGATGGCGATGGCAGAGTTGCTTGGCCTGTCGAAGATGACGCGCGACGACTGGGCGCGGTTGCGGTCGAGCCGGACGCCCGGGCGGCAGGTCGACATGTTTTCGGCTCCCAGCGAAAAGCTGGCTGCCCGAACCGAAGTTGCGCCGCCGGCGATCACACCGGCTAACACTGATCTCGCTGCGAAACGCAGCGCATGGGCAAGGCGGAAATGAGCGGCAAGCCACGCATCAGGGTGCCAGCGGGCTCGTCCGCGCTGGCACCGGTGCGCCCGACTGCAGGCTATCTGCGCGACACGCGCTCGGGGGTCATCAACACGCGCCCGGCCATCCTGCGCGAGAGCCGCGACGACATTGCCGCGGCGTGGCGCCGGTCGGCCGGGCTGGCGATCGACCTGATCCAGAATTCCGGCCGCTTGCGCGGCGCAGCCGACCAGGTGATCGCCGACACGGTTGGTTCGGAATTGGTGCTCAACCCGCAGCCGGACCTGTCCGGCCTCGGCTATGACGAGGCGGAGACCGCAGCTTTCGTCAAGCTGGTCAAGGCATGGTGGAAGCGCTGGTCCTGGAACCCGCGCGAGTGCGACCTGCGCGGCAAGCTCACCGTGCCGCAGATGATCGACGTGGCGCTGCGTTGGGACATGGCATACGGCGAAGTGACCGGCGTGATGTCCTACATGGGGCCGGCGCAGCGGCGGCACTATGGGGTCAAGACCGGCACGAAGGTCTGCATGATCCCGCCGACCCGGCTGGTGCAGGATACCAGCGAATTCGAGGGTATGTTCCAGGGTGTCATCCATGACGCGCTGGGCAGGCCTGTCGCCTACCGTTTCCGCGAGAAGGCGGACGGGATGATGACGACGAAGGACTACCTGGCGCTGGATCGCGACGGGCGGCCACACGTGATCCATGTCTTCGACCCGATGGATGCGACCGACGTGCGCGGCATCAGCCGGATGGCGGCGGGGTTCCGCAAGCACATCCAGCACGAGATACTCGTCGACACGACGATCCAGACGGCGATCCTGCAGACGATCTTCGCCGCCACGCTGACGTCGGCCAGTCCGAGCGCGGAGGCCTTTGAGGCGATCGAGACGCTGCAGGGGTCGGCCAAGACGGACATGATGAACGAATTCATGGGCTATTTCGCCGGCGCGATGGAACGCGCACGGGAAGGCGAGATCACCGTGTCCGGCGATCCTCGGGTTTCGCACCTGGCGCCGGGAGAGTCGTTCGACCTGCACACAGCGCAGACGCCCGGGCCGCAGTTTTTGCCGGTGTCGGCGGAACTGTCACGCGACATGGCCCGCGCCATCGGCATCACCTATGGCGGCCTGACGATGGACCATACCGATGCAACCTACTCGTCGGTGCGAATGGAGAATTCCTCGATCTGGCCGGTGGTGCTGCGCCGCCGTGAGCGGATTGCGGGCGCGACCGCCCAGATGATCTACGAGGCGTCGCTGGACGAGGCGATCGGCGCCGGACAAATTCCGTTCAAGGGCGGCTATGCGGCCTTCGCGGCGAACCGCGACAAGGTTTCCTGGGCGCTGTGGCAGGGACCGGCCAAGCCGTCTGCCGACGACCTGAAGAGCGCCAAGGCGGCAACGGAGCGGTTGGCGAACGGGACATCGGACCTCGAGGTTGAATGCGCCGAGATCGGCGTCGATGCCGAGGAGATGTTCGAGCGCCGCAAGCGGCAGCACAAACGCTACATTGATGCCGGCATGCCCTCACCGTTTGTCAGAGCGACGGGCGGCGGCAAGGATGATGCCGAGGCTGAGCCTGCCCGCAAGAAGGACAAGGTCTGATGCCGACGCTGATCACGATCGGTGGCGCGTCCGTCGACCAGGACGATCCGTGCGCACTCTACACCGCGCTCTATGCCCAGAAGTTGAAGATGCTGGCCGGCGAGCGTGTCGAGGAAACAGAGATCCGCTCCTCGGTGTCGCAGCGCCGGATCAAGCTTTCAGCCACCAACATGGCGGCGCTCGACGCCGAACTGATGGCGCTGTCGGCGGCGTGCACGGCAAAGACCGGCGGCGGCAAGCGGTCGCGCTACGCCAAGTCGATGCGCTTCTGTTGAGGATCGAGACATGGACCTCGCATACGAGCGGATCAGCGCGCGGCTGTTCAACCAGCCGCATCTATACGATCCGCGCAAGGCGGAGACCCTGGTGCAGCAGATGGGCCCGCGCCTGACGGGCGCGCCGCTGACGATCGTCAACGCGCAAGGCGGCGTCGACCATGTCGCCTTCGCCGCAGGACGGCCAAGCGCTGGCGTGATTGGCGACAGGCTGGGGCGTTCTTATGATCGCGCGGAAGCGACGCCATTCATGCTGGTCGATGGAGTGGCCATCATCGCCGTCGAGGGCACGCTGGTGCAGAAGGGCGGCTGGGTCGGATCGAATTCGGGCGAGACGTCCTACGAGGGGCTGCAAGTCCAGATCGCGCGGGCGGCGAAAAGCCCGAAGGTCAAGGCCGTGGTGTTCGAAATCGACAGTTTCGGCGGCCAGGTCAACGGGGCGTTCGAGACCGCCAACGCGATGCGAGCGCTGTCAAAAGCGAAGCCGACCATCGCGATCCTGACCGACTATGCCTATTCGGCCGGCTACCTGCTGGCCAGCCAGGCGCGCCAGATCATCATGCCGGAATTTGGCGGCGCGGGATCGATCGGCGTCGTGATGATGCATGCCGATTTCAGCGGCATGTTGGAGCAGGACGGGATCAAGGTCACGTTCATCCATGCCGGCAAGCACAAGGTCGAGGGAAACCCGTATCAGGCCTTGCCCGAAGGGTTGCGCGAGAAGTGGCAGGTTGAGGTCGAGACGATGCGCGACCGGTTTGCGGAAATCGTCGGCCAGGGTCGCGGCAAGCGCATGACCAAGTCGGCGGCACTGAAGACCGAGGCGGACACGTTCGCCGCCGCCGACGCGGTGAAGATCGGCCTCGCCGACGCAATCGGCGACGGACAGGAGGCGTTCGCCGCCTTCGTCAAGGAAGTCAACCGGAGCATCTGACATGCCATCCCTGACCGCTGCGATCCGCGGAGCCATGCTCGCGGACGATGAAGAATTGCCGGAACCCGGCGCCACCGGCGCAACCGCGCCCCTCTCGATGAAAGGACAAGAAATGTCTGGAGAGAACAAGCCAGCTGCGGGCATTTCGCAGGCCGACCATGACGCAGCCGTCGCGTCCGCGCGGACCGCCGGCCATGCTGCCGGTGTAACATCGGCGACCGAGCGGCTGTCCGCCGCGCTTGGCGCCGAGGGCGTCAAGGGCGATGCCAGCCGCATGTCGGCGGCGCTCGATCTCGCTGTCAAATCGCCCGGCATGTCCGGAGCCGATGTCGCTGCCTTTGTCGTCGCCAATGTCGCGCCGGCAAAGCCCGCAGCCGAGGTCGATGCCGCCGGCTACGACGCAAGCCGCGTCGCCGCCGCCGGCCAGGCAAAGCCGCAGGGGGAAAAGAAGCCTCAGGGCGCGGCGATTAACTGGGCCGACTTCCGCGCCAAGCGCGGCAAGAAGGTCTGATCACACTCACACCAAACGGAGGGTCGGATGACCACGTTCATCGAAGGCCGGCATGCCGGCGAATTCCTGCTCAGCGAAGCGCCGGGCAACCTGTCGCGCGACAATGCCGTTGTGGCGGTGTCGCAGACCATTAAGCCCGGCACGGTTCTGGCGCGCAAGGCTGTCGTGGCCGATGTCGTCGCGACCGCATCGGCGGATGCCGGCAACACAGCATCTTCCGGCACAATTGCCATGGATGCGACGGCCGTGACCTCGGCAGTGCGGGATGGCCGCTACATCGGTGTCGCCACCGCCGCGACCAAGGTCGAGTGGGAAGACCCTGCCGGAAAGCCTATCGGCGTATCGACGCATGGCGCGCTGTTCAACAAGGGCGGCATCCGGCTGACGATCACTGCAGGCGGCACGCCAAACGTTGCTGGCGACCGCTTCTATGTCGACGTTGCGGCAAATACGGAAGATTTCCAGTTCGTCGCCTTCAACCAGGACGGCACGGACGGATCGGAAATCGCCAATGCGATCGCGCTTTACGGGATCACGACGCCCGCCGACGCGACCGGCAAGATCGCGATCATCGCCCGCGAGGCGGCGCTCAACGGCAAATGCCTTGAATGGCCGGCTGACATCGACGCTGCCGAGAAGGCGAACGCGATCCAGTCGCTTGCCGAAAAACATCTGATCGTTCGCTAACACCTGTCCGCCGGGTCACACCGGTCCCGCAACCAGCTCTTGAGGAGACCTTCCATGCTGGACATTTTCAATGAGGATCCGTTCTCGGTCTTCTCTCTGACCGAAGCGATCAACAATACACCCTACGTTCCCGGTCACATCGGACGGCTCGGTCTGTTTTCGGCCGCCTCGATCAACACGCTGGCGGTCGGAATCGAGAATCGCAATGGCGTCCTTGTCCTGGTTGAGCCGTCGCCGCGTGGCGGACCCGGCCAGACGGTCGAGAAGAAGAAGCGCTCGCTCAAGATGCTCGGCGTTCCGCACTTCCAGATCGATGACGCCATCTACGCCGACGAAGTGCAGGGCGTTCGCGCCTTCGGCACCGAGACCCAACTGGAAACGGTGATGGGCAAGGTCGATGAGCGGATGAGCGATCATGCCCAGTCGTTCGCGGCGACGGAAGAATATCACCGCATCGGCGCGATCAAGGGCATTGTCACCTATGCCGATGGCACGACGCTCAACCTGTTCACCGAGTTTGGCGTCTCGCAAGAAGCCGAGATCGATTTCGACCTCGACAATGCCAACCCGGCGCCTGGTATCCTGCGCAAGAAGTGTGCAACACTCTACCGCACGACAGCCAACAATCTCGGCGCCGTCCCGTTCAGCGGCATCCGTGCGGAATGCGGCGACGCCTTCTTCGACGACCTGATCGCACATCCCGAGGTTCGCGCGAGCTATCTCGCACAGGCCGAAGCCTCGGAGCTGCGGCGCGGCTATGTCGACAACGGACAGTCCGGCGTGTTCGGCACCTTCGAGTTCGGCAACATCATCTGGGAAAACTATCGCGGCGCGGTGGGGAGCACGTCCTTCGTCGAGAGCGACAAGGCGCACTTCTTCCCGACGGGCGCGCCGGGCCTGTTCAAATCGGTCTACGCACCGGCCGACTATATCGAAACCGTCAACACGATGGGTAAGCGGCTCTACATGAAGACCGTCGAGTGGGACAACAGCAAGGGTGTCGGTCTCGAAGTCCAGACCAACGCGCTGCAGTATTGCACCCGTCCGAAGGTGCTGATGAAGGGCAAGCGGACCTGATCCGATGAACTGGACAGACGCCGAGGCGGCGCTCGAGAGTGGCGTCGCCTCGGTGTTCGATACAGGCTTGTTCCGGGTCTTGCCACGGAAGGCTGGCGTCAGCGTCAATCAGGGCGCGGTCCCCGATGCAGTCCGGGTGGAGTTCGACTTCGCCGGGTCGATCGATCTCGGCCCACCGTTCCTCCCATCCGGACGGGGCAATTCCGGCGATCCGGCGGCGCGGGACCGGGCCGTCGCCTATGAGGGCGTGATCTCGGCCCATTCGGCCAACTGGCCGCATCTGCCGCGAACCGGCGATCTGGTTCGTAACCTGGCCACCGACGAGGACTGGACGATCATGACGCGCGAGATCGATGGTTCGGTGCGGATCGCCTTCAATGTGAACAGGCTCCGCTGATGCTTTCCGCCGAGGCGATGCGGCTTGCCGCGATCGAAGTGCTGACGCCTTACGCGGCGCTGCAGGCGGGGTCAGGCTTTCCGACGCTTGCAGGCCGGATGGTCTTCGACTCTCGCGCGGCCGCCGTCGGCGAACTGGATGGGGCGAAGGCCTATACGCCGGTTCTGTCGCTCTACACCGGATCGGCGAAAGCAACACTGCGCGGGGACGTGGCAGCGATCGACGATGCCGACAGCGAGGCAGTACTCGAGATCGTCGCCGAACTGGCGGTGGCCGCGAAGCAGGACGGAGAGGACTTCACCGACGCGATGGCGAGTGATGATCCCGAGGCGCGGATGGTGCTGTCGGCGCTGTCCAGCCAGGTGATCTTTCATCTGTGCCACAGCCAGGCGGGATACCTGTTCCGCAGGTTTGTCCGCAACGTCCGGATAATCGAGGTCGAACCGCACGCCCTGCCGCAGCTCGGGCTGCGCTGGCAGCGCAACACGATCCGGCTCACCTGCGGCATCGCGGGAGAGGAATATGACATCGAGGCCGGCGGACTTCCCCAGCCGATCCGGTCGCTTGCCGCTCTGCTGCCCGCAGGATCGTATGCGCGGATCAAACTCGATCAGCTTGCGGCGCATTTCGTTGCCGACCCGCGTCCGCCCCTTGAGATGGTTGCGATCGGACCCAATCCTGTCGGCGCTGCCGAGTTCAAGCCGGTCGCGTCGGTCAATCTCGAAACCTGATCACGAACCCGCAGCGCCATCCGTCCGCCGATCCCTCGGCGGCGGCCTTGCCGCACGAACGGAGCATCGCAGCGATGTCTAAACCGAAGACCTACAGGCCTGCCCTGCCGGGCCTCACGATTCCGATGCCCGACCGCGACAACCGCGCCATGCCGCCTGGCGGCGCCGCGGTTGACCTGTCGCAACCCTATTACCGCCGGCTCTTCGACGATGGCGACATTGTCGAGGTCAAACAGACACCCGCACGGCTGGCCGTAAAGCGCCACCGCAACCGCAAGTGAGGCTTGATCAAAATGTTCAACACCATTCCCGGCAATCTGATCGCTCCGATCGTCGCCTTTGAAGTGAATTCCGGCGGCCAGTTCGAAAACCGCTCGCGACTTCTGCTGATCGGCTTTGCGCTCGCGGCGGGCGCTGTGATCGCCGCCAATACGCCGACGCCGTGCCCGTCGATCGCCGAGGCGCGCCGCCTGGCCGGCGCCGGCTCGATGCTCGACGACATGGTGCGGCTTGCCCGCCAAAATGCGCCGGCGCAGGAGATATGGATCATGGCGGTACCGGAAACCGGGACCAAGGGATCGCGCACGATCACGATCAACGATGCGCCGGCGGCGGGCGCTGCCGCGGTGCAGATCGCCGGCGAAACGCTGATCTTCACGGTTGCAACTGGCGACACCGACGAAGATGTCGCGACCGCGCTTGCCGCCGCCGTCAACGGCTATTTCAACAAGCTGACCGGCGCGAGCCTGCCCTATACCGCTGCCGCCGTGGCAGAGGTCGTGACGCTGACGCCGCGCCATAGCGGCGTCATCATGAACGGGATCGACATCAACATTCCCGCGATCGACGGTTCGAACACGCTGTCGGGCAAGGTGACGATCGCGGCGCCGACGGCCGGCGCCGGCAATCCCGACCTTTCGGCTGGTCTGGCGGCGCTTGGCGACGACGAGTTCGACTGGATTGTCAGCCCGTTTTCGGACGCCACCAATGTCGGGCGTTATGAAACCCTCCTGTCGGATATCTCTGGCCGGTGGGCATGGAACCGCCAGATTTACGGCCATGTTTTCTATCCCCTGGCGGATTCGATCGCCAATCTCACCACGCACGGCCTGGCGCAGGACAGCCGGCACTTGACCGTTTTGCCGGTGATCGCCTCGTCGAATGCGCCGAACCCGGTCTGGCATTGGGCCGCCGGTATGGCCGCGAGGATTGTCCCCTGGCTGTCGGACGGGGCGACCGGCAACGTGTCGCGCAATCAGACCGGCCTCGTCGTCGAGGGGCTTCTGCCGCCTCGTGACCGGGCGGGCTGGCTCGACTATGCGACGCGCGACGCCTTCCTCGGCTCCGGTCTGTCGACCTGGAAAGTCAACACCGGCGGCGACGTGGTGATCGACAAGATCATCACGACCTCGCGGACGTTCAATGACGTTCCCGACACGACGTTCCGCGACGTGCAGAAGATCGGCCAGCTCGTCTATGCGCTGCGCCGCTTCCGCACCGACCTGACCGTCGAGCACGGCCAGAAGGCGGTTGCCGACGACAATCCCGCCAACCTCAACACGATCTCGACGCCGTCGGATATCAAGGCGACCTTCATGCACTCGTATCAGCGCATGGTGAACACCGGTGTTCTGGAAAATCCGGGCCGCGCGGCGGATCTGATCGAGGTGAAGCGCAACGCCGACAATCCGAACCGGATCGACATTTATGCGCCGATCGACATGGTCAACCCGCTCGACGTGATCGCGGCAAACGCCGTCGTCTATTCGCAGTTCTCGCCGGCTTAGGCCGGCGAGTAACGCCTCTCCGCATTCCCTAATTTTTCAACTCAAGGAGTCCAGCAATGGCCGGAAAAGATTTTGGCGGCGTGATGAAGTTCCGCGACTCGAGCGGCCGCAACGTGTCGCTGCGCGGGACCTTTACCGTCAACCCCGCAACCCGGACGATCGAGGGTCTGGTCAACCAGGACGGCAGTCCCGACCGCATAGCCACGCCGGCGGCGCCTCGGGCGGACATCAACTTCGCCGACAAGAATGTCGATCTCGCGGCGATGATGGGCGACGCGCGGTGCGACGTCACGATCAACGAGGAATGGACCGGCGTGATCCACCTTTTCACGGCGGCTTTCTACACCGGAGACCCGGCATCGAACCGGGTTAACGGCGAGGTGACCGGCGTCGGCATCATGGCCGAAAGCTACCGGAAGTTGGGCTGATGGCAGACGCCAAGGTCACGCTGTCGCGCACCTATACCGAAACCGGAAGGCCTTTCGAGGCCTTGGCCTTCCGGGTGCCGCGCTGGCAGGATTTTGTCGACCTCGGCGACGTCGAGGAATGGCAACCCGTCGACGCGCCAGGCGCGGCCGAGGGCGCACCGCGCATGATGCTCGTGAAGCATCACGACGTCGTCGCGCAATATGCCGAGCGCTGCCTCAAGGAACCGAACTCGGCGGCGGATCTCGTCGTTCTCGACCTGAAGGACGCGCTCGCCGTGCATCGCGCGATCCTTGGTTTTTTTACCGAATCGCGCTCGTCGAAGACTGTGCCGACCGACTCCTCTGGCGATTCGGCAAAGGGTTCGATGAGGTCGGACGCCTGACCTTCGACGAGATCCTGACATACGGGGCGCGCGCCGCGCGATGGGGAAGCCGATAAATGTCTAACCGCACGATCGAGGCGATCCTTCGGCTATCGTCGAAGCTCGGCAGCATGGCCGCGTTTCGCCAGCTTTCCGGGCACCTCGACAAGGTCGACAACCAGGCGCGCGCCTTCAATCGCCGTCAAGGCATGATCGCCGCCGGCGCTCGCGACATGCAGGCGATGCTGTTGCGCTATGCCGCGCCGGCGGCGCTCGTCTATGGCGCGAAGGAAGCCTATGTCGAGTTCGCCGAACTTGAACGGCGGATGACGCGCATCGGCATCACGGCCGGCGCCAATGTCGACGAAACCCGCGCCGCGTTCGATCTTCTACAGCGCAGCGCCAAGGATTTCGCGCTGCCGATCGACGAGGCGGTTTCCGGCCTCGATACGCTGGTTTCGTCGGGCATGGATCTGAAAGAGGCGATGGCGTTCCTGCCGTCGGTTCTGGCGACGGCGCAGGCCGCAGGCGCGGCGACGGCCGATATCGCCAACACGGCGCAAAAGGCCTCGTCGGCGCTGAAGATCGAAGCGGCCGACATGCAGCGGGCCTTCGACATCATGGTGACCGGCGGCAAGGCTGGGCAATTCGAACTCAAGGATATGGCGACCTATATCCCCGAGCTGGCGAATTCGTTCGCGTCGCTCGGCTATAGTGGCGAGGCGGGGCTCAAGGAACTGGTCGCCGTGCTGCAGACCATCCGCGAGGATACCGGCTCGGCCGGCGCCGCGGCGACGCAGGCGCAAAACATCTTCGGCAAGATGTTTTCGAGCGACACCGAAAAGAAGTTTTCGAAGTTCGGCATCAATCTGCGCAAGGAACTCGACGCCGCGAAAAAGAGCGGCGAGGGCGTCGTGCAAGCCTTTGTCCGGCTGTCGAAACAGGCGGTGAACGGCGACCTTAGCAAGCTGCCGCTGCTGTTTACCGACCAGGAGTTCCGCCTCGGCATGCAGTCGCTGATGACCAGCGCTGACAGCTATAAGCGGTTTATCGCCGAGGTGAACGGGTCGAAGGTCGACGGCTCGACGATGCGCGACCTCGGGCGCGTTCTTGCGGACAATCAGAGCAAGATCGACAAGATGTCGGCCTCGTGGGGCAAGCTCAAAACCTCGTTCGGCGGCACTATCGCAGGGCCTGTCGGCAAGGTCATGGATTTTGCTTCCGAAGGAATCGACTATTCGTCTGCGATCGAGGCCGCCCTCGAAAAAAAGGGCGTAAAGGGTTTCGATCGCCTGAAATGGTGGCTTGCTCCCGGCCAGGACGCAAAGGACGATATGGCTTGGGCCGGCGGCTATCGTTCCGAGGAACAAAAGCGCGCCATTGAAACTTACGGCGAATATGCCCGTTCGCGCGCCGCGGCATCTGCCACGCCCGACGGCGGGATCCCCATTCCGACGCCTCGGCCCGACAGCAATGACGGCGTTCCGATTCCGATGCCGCGGCCGGATCCAAACGCTGACAACCGCCCGACCGTCGTCGCGCCGCCGCCGTCCGCGCAGGCGACCGGCGCCGCCGCGCCATTCAAGCCGGAGCGGAACTTTCGCGAGTTTGCGGCCAGCGGCACAGAAGTCGGCAAGGCGGCGCGCGAGGCGGCCCGACGGTTTGCGGGATCCCCGCCTGAAGGTGCGGCACCTCCCGAGCCGCCGCCGTCCGGGCCAACCTATCGCGAGGCCGAGGAAGCTTCGATGTCGGCGCTGCGGCAGGATCATGGCCGTATCGCAAACGAAATCGAGACGGCGCTTGCGTCCGGCGGCGACGATGTCGGCCAGAAGATCCGCGACGCGGCGAGCGAGTTTGCCGCGGCCATGGGAACCTATGCCCGCGCGCCATCTGCTCCGGATTCTCGCGACGTCGTAGCGCCGGCAAGGCCAACCTATCGCGAGGCCGAGGAAGCTTCGATGTCGGCGCTGCGGCAGGATCATGGCCGTATCGCAAACGAAATCGAGACGGCGCTTGCGTCCGGCGGCGACGAGGTCGGCCAGAAGATCCGCGACGCGGCGAGCGAGTTTGCCGCGGCCATGGGAACCTATGCCCGCGCGCCATCTGCGCCGGATTCTCGCGACGTCGTAGCGCCGGCAAGGCCAACCTATCGCGAGGCCGAGGAAGCTTCGATGTCGGCGCTGCGGCAGGATCATGGCCGTATCGCAAATGAAATCGAAATGGCGCTTGCGTCTGGCGCGGCAGAAACCGGGCGCAAGGCGCGCGAGGCGGCCGGCGAGATCGGCGACGCCTATGCTGGTTACGGTAGGAAGCCCGTCGAAGCGGCGCCAGCGGTCGAGTCTGGCGCGGCTATCAAGGCTGATCGGCCGCATATGGCGGACGATCGCCGGCCTATTATCGTTCCGCCACCCTTGCCGGCTCTACCGCCGCGCCCGACTGTGGTGACGCCATTGGAACCGTCTCGACCACTACCCGCAGCGCCGCAGCGCCCGACTGTGGTGACGCCCTCGGAACCGTCTCGACCACTGCCCGCCGCGCCGCCGCGCCGCGAGGGCTCGCGACCGCCGTCCGGGCCAACCTATCGCGAGGCCGAGGAAGCTTCGATGTCGGCGCTGCGGCAGGATCATGGCCGTATCGCGAACGAAATCGAAATGGCGCTGTCGACTGGCGGCGCCGACGCCGGCGCTGCCATAACCGATGCGGCGCGAGCGATAAACGAGGCGGGACGCGACGGCGGCCAAAGTTTCGGCAGTGAAGCGGGGTCGACCTTCTCGCGCATGCTTGAGGGCATGGCCGACCAGTTCGGCGCCAGGGCGGCCGCGTCATTCCGCCAAAGTGTCGGGACGATCACGGTCAACGCAGCCGTTTCGGGCGGCGGGTTGCCGGCGCCGTCCGGCGTTCGCGGCCGCACCATGCCCGACGCCGGCTCGACCCGCCGCGGCCCGAACTAAAGGAAAGATTAAGTGCGCGACTGGATGCATACGCTTCGGCGGGCCTCGTTTCGAGGCGCTGCTTTTTGGGTCGAGGCCGACGGCCCGGCTGTCGGGCGCCGCGTTGCCGTGCATGAAATCTCGGGCGGCGAGGCTCCGGTCACCGAAGATATGGGGCGACGGTCGACGACGGTGCATGTTGCCGCCTATGTCGTCGGCGACACGTCGGACGCGGTCGGCCTGGCGCTTGAGGCTGCGTGCTCGGTTCCTGGCGCGGCGGCATTGATCCTGCCGATGGATCCGCCGCGCGCGATGCATTGCCTGTCGTGCCGCCGCGACCGCCGTCGCGACGCGATGGGATATCTTGCCTACGATCTTGAATTCGTCGTGTCCGGCGCAGGGCTTGGCGGCGGGCTTGGCGGCCTGCCATCACTGCTCGGGATCTTCGCCGCCGGCGCCGGCTTGGCGGCGGGTGCTTTGGTTTCGCTCGGATGGTCGACCAAATGACGATGATCGCGAGCTTTCTCTTGGGCCTCGCCGGCGAGCTGATCGTCGACGCTGACGACCTGCGGGCGGTCGACGTTCTGGCCGGCGCGATGGCGGGCGGCGGCGAGACAGGCATGCGCGCCGCGCTCGACCTGGCGAAGCTGATCGGCCAGGCGGCGGATCCGGCGACGGCTTTGGCGGCGCTCGACCGATCGCTGGCGGCAGGCGATTTCGCCGGCGATGCGCCGATCGTTGTGGCCTCGATCGTTATCGCCTGCTTTGCGACGGTGCGCGCCGACTATCCCGCGCGCCAGGATGCGACGTCGGCCCGCTCGGCGCTGTCCGCCCGCGCGGATCTCGCCTATGGGACGCTCGGCGCTGTCGGTGCCGAGGTGCTTGACTGGACGGTGCAACTGGTTGGCGACACCGTGCTGTCGCTGTCGGCGCTGGCCGCCACGCGCGCGCCCGTCGTTCGGGTCGAGACCGGGATCTCGCTTCCGTCGACGCTGATCGCATGGGATCTGTATGCCGATGCGAACCGCGCCGGCGAGATCGTGAAGCGCAACCGCATCGCGACGCCGTTGGTCATGCCGTCCGCATTTGAGGCGCTTGGCTCGTGATCGAAACAATCGAGTTTCGGGTCGGCGGTCGGGCGCTGCCGCATACGCATTGCTCGCTATCGGCCTCGGCCGAGGAAGCGGTGCGCACGGCGACCTTTGATGTCGCATGGAATGGCGCCGGGATCCCGTGCAAGCCCGACGACGAGGCGACGATCACGGTGTCCGGCGCTTTGTGGGGCACCGGCTATGTGCGCGACGTCAATGGCTCGCATGACGAGGGCTCGCGGCGTTACGCCGTGACATTCGTCTCGCGCACTTGCGACGCGACGGAATGTTCGATCGAGCATCCGACCGGGCTGAAGCGCGACGCCGACATGGTGGCGATCGCCAATGAATTCGACACGCTCGGCGTCGGCATCGAAGGCGATGTCGAGACGCAGACAAAATCGGTTCACAAGGTCCGGCCAGGAGAGACCCTTTTCGAGACGCTGGAAACCGACGCGCGTGGTCAGGGCGTTCTCATACACGACACGCCGTCCGGCAAGCTGCGCCTAGCCGACAAGCCCGAGGGCCGGCATTCCGGGTCGCTCGCGCGCGGTCGGAACATCATTCGGGCGAGCGGCAATCTGTCGGGCGCAAAGAGCTTTTCCAAGGTCAAGGTTCGCGGCCAGTCGTCGGAAGGAACCACGACAACATCGCTGCGGCCCGAGGCCGAGACAAAGGGCGCGGCGCCGCGCGAGCGGCCGTTGATCGTAATTCATGAAGGTGAGGCGACATCCGCACGGCTGCAGAAGCGCGCCAAATGGGAGGCGCGCCGCGCGTCGGGCGAAGGCATTTCATGCACCGTGACGGTGCCCGGCTTTCGCGATGACGGCGGCAAGCTGTGGACGCGAAATTTCCTCGTTTCCGTCGCCGACGATTGGCTCGGGATCGAGCAAGACATGGTGATTGCATCGGTCACGCTCGACCAGGATTCGGAGGGCGGCACGACGTCGACGCTCAATCTGAAGGATCCGCGCACGCTTGGCGGCGAAAACCCACGCGGCAAGTCGAATGCTGCATGGAACGCGCCAGGGTCAGAGGCGACGATCACGACCGAAATGCCGGCGCCGACCGGCGTTATCGGCATCGATTATTGAGGGGCGCGACCGATGTATGACGGCCATCTGACGCGCATGGAACTCGACGGAAAGGTCGAGCACCGGCGAGGCCAGCAATTCGTCGACGGCAAGGGTTTTGCCGGAGACGGTTTCGAGCGGGTGCATCGCCCGGAGCCGCACGGCTTTGCCAGCCATCCGGTCAAGGGCGGTATCGTGACGGTGCTTTCCGCGCGCGGCAATCGCGACTCGGCCTATGCGCTTGGCGGCGAAAATCCAAAGCTGCGCCCGGAACTGCCAAGCGGCGGCACCGCGATCTATGACCATGTCGGCAACATCGTCTCGATCGTCGAGGCCGACATTCGCATCGTGCATTCGACAAAGGTTCATATCATCGCGCCCGAGATCATCCTTGAGGGTCATGTCCTTCTTGGCGGCCCTGATGCGTCCCGCCCGGCGAGCGCCGAGGGCACGATCGACACGGCCGGCGATGCGGATGTCAGTAATCTGGCGACGATGGTGCTCTTGAAATGAGAATTGTTCCGCTCGACCTTCCGGCCGAGCCATTGCTCGACCCGGATCTGGTCTGGAATGGGTTCGTCGGCGACCTCGTTACGACGTCGCTTGCCGACCCGGTCAATCCCGGCGGGCTTCGCTCGACGCAGTCGCTGGCGACGGCCGTGCTGATCTGCCTGATGACCGATCGCCGCGCCGACGCGACCGAGCTGCGCGACGGCGATATCAATCGCGGCTGGCCTGGCGACAGCTTCGACCGCGCCGACGGCGAGCCGCCGCTCGGCTCCAAACTGTGGCTGTTGCGCAGGCGCGCGCTGACAGACGGCATCGAAGTCATCGCGCAAGACTATGCGCAAGAGGCGCTGCAGACGCTGATCGACCAGGGCGCGGTCGTTCGCTTCGACATTACGGCGACCGCCGACCGCGTTCGGCGCCGCCTCGACCTCGCCATTGCTGGATACGGGCGCGACGGCGCCCGCGCCATCGATCAACGCTTCGCTGTTTTATGGGATCAACTCGATGGCATATCCGATCCGCTCGCTTGACGAGATTTCGCGAAGCGTGCGCGGGGCGATCCGGCAGTATTTGCCGGGCACCGACGCCAGCCTCAAGCAAAACGCGCTCGCGGTCATTGGCAAGGTCGTGGCGCTTCTGGCGCACGAATACGAGTTGCGGCTCGAATGGATCTTCCGCCAGATCTTCCTGACAACGGCGACCAGCGCGGCGATCATCCGCATGCATGCGGCGGAATATGGCATCTACCAGAAGCCGGCTTCCGCGGCCGCCGGCAATGTCACCGGCCAGGGCGCGGCGCATCAGGCATACCCCGCCGGCGTGCGCTTCCTTTCGGGCGGCGTAACCTATGTGACGACGTCCGGATTTACCGCCGATGCCGCCGGCGCCTTCACGGCGCAGGTCGTGGCGGAAATGACCGGGGCGGCGACCAACCGGGCCGCAGGAGCCGCACTGTTGCTGGCGGACGCCAGCCTCTACCCGACGCTTTTTGAACGGGTGACGGTCGACGAGGGTGGCCTCGGCGGCGGCGCCGACGTCGAGGATATGGAATCGCTTCGCGTGCGCAGCCTCAAGCGCAAGGCCGCGCCGGCGCAGGGTGGAACGTTAAGCGACTATGAGCGATGGGCGCTTGAGGTGCCCGGCGTCGTCAATTGCTGGGCCGCACAGTTCGCCAACGGATTCGGCACAATCGGCGTGTGGATCCTTTTCGCCGGCCGCCCGAACGGCATCCCGATCGAGGCCGACATCGCCGCCGTCGACGCCTACATTTTCGACAAGCGTCTCGTGCGCGCCCGGTTCTATGCCGCCGCGCCCTTGCCTGTTGCGGTGGATCTTGAGGTCAAGCTTACGCGCGACACGGCCGCCAACCGGGCGGCGGTGCAAGAAAGTCTCGCGACCTTTTTCGATGCGACGGCCAGCACCTCAAGAGTGCGGCCGGGCTTGCCCGACGACCCGTTCACGCTGCCGCGCGCATGGATTTCGGAGGTGATTTCGACGACGCCAAGCGAGGTCAGTCACACGCTCGTCGAGCCGGCGACCGACCTCGAATTCCAGCCCGGCGAGTTACCGGTGCTCGGCGCGATCGTTTGGGCCTAGCCGCATGTCGACATGGTTTGTGAATTCCGAATGGGCGGGTTTCTACCCTGAAGATGGCGGCCCGGTCGTCGCGGTCGATTGCAGCGATGTCTCGACGGCGTTCCTGATCGACACGGCGGACGCGCTGTCGGCGCCGGAGGTCGAAACGCTCCTGCCGGTCGGCCTCGCGCTATGGCCTCGCGGCGCCGCGTGGGGCTCGCCGGACGGCGAGGCGCCGTCGACGGTCTCTGTGATCGCCAGGCTGACGCGCGCCATCCTTGACCCGCTGGCGCGGCTTTACGCGATGGCATGGCGGCTTACCGAGGAGTCGCGCTCCGCGACGCTGGTCGACAGCCTCGACGATTGGGAGCGCGATTTCGGCTTGCCGGATCCATGCGCGACCGAGCCGCAAAGTGTGGAGCAAAGGCGCGCGAACCTGGCGGCGCGCGTGCTGTCAATGGCAACGGTCACGCCGGCCGACATGGTCAAGCTGGCGGCGCGCATCGGCTACGTCGTCGCGCTGGAAGAGCCGGAGGCGTTTCTCGCCGGCGAAGGAACATGCCTCGGGCTTGGCGAACTGACCGACACGGCGCTCGATCAGCAATGGGTCATGCATGTTTGCGATGCGCCATTCAGCCAGTTCGAAACCGGCATTGGCGAGGTCGGCGTGACGCGCTTGCTCGACTTCGATTATGGCGTTCTCGAATGCGCTATCCGCCGCGTGTCGCCCGGCTGGACCTATGTCGTGTTCTCTTATGCGACCCGGCCGAGCGGCTATCGCCTCGTGACCGAAACCGGCGCCCGCATCGTCACCGAAACCGGGCGCGGCCTGATCGCGCCATTTATCGACGCCTAGCACCTTCAAAGGGGAAATTCCTTCATGCGCTACAATGCACCTCCCGGCGGCGCCGCCGATGCGCCGTTCCTCGACGGCAACCGCAACGCCGGCATCAAGGGATCCGTCGTGCCCGCCGCCGCCGTCGAGCATCCGCAGCGCGAGCTGACGCACCTGATCAATTTCGCCGGCATGACGCCATCCGCCAACGACCTTGAGCAGGTTCGCAAGGCGATCGAGGCGCTGATCAATGCCGCGACGGGCGGCGGCGACACCTCGCAATTTCTTCTGGTCAGCCAAGCGCGCGCCCGCCTGCCGATCTTCCCCGAAATCCTCTCGGCCGATGGTCGGATGATCGTGACCAGCCCTGCGGCTGGCACGATCCTCGTGCCGCCGACTGTCGCTTTCCAGCATCGCGGCATCTTCCCTCTGTCGACCAGCGACTATAGCGAGCCGAGCCGGACTTTCGCGACGGCTGCAAGCAAGACCTATCACCTGCGATGGGACCCGACGAACGGGTTCCGGCTGCGCGACCTCGCCAATGTCGGCTATAATCCGGGCGTGCTGGCCGAGACGGCTGCGGCTTTCGATTCCACTTATGACGACATGCTCGTCGCGCGAGTGACCACCAATGGGGGCAACGTCGCCACGATCACCAACCTTGCGAACAAGCACGATCTCAAGGGGAAATTCAGCCAAAGCCATACATTCTCGAATGTTCCCGCTGTGAACATTTCCGACCATACCCTGGCCTCGCCAATCGTCATCGATTGGGCTCGCACGCCTGAAATCATGATCGCTGGCATGGGCTCGAGCGGCGGCGGTGTCGCCCCGACGCCCCTTGCCGGCAATATCGACGTCGGCGTCACGGCGGACGGCGCTCTTGTCAGCCTGACGACGCGCTACAAAACCGAAACTGCGGTGCAAGCCTTCAATCCGCGGACGGTGATTGCGACGATCGTCGCGGCTTACGTCCTGATCGCGAGGGCCTGACCATGGATCAGTTCGATATCCCGATCGACCAGCTTCCGCCGGCGCTAGCGCCGTCACGCGAGGCTGCAATTCCTTCGATGCTGGCCGGCCTCGCCGAGCAGCTTTCCGTCGAGCAGATCCTGGGCCTGATCGGGGCAAGCGACGTCCCGATGGGCGAGGCCGTATTCGTTGCCGATCATGCGTTTACCGCGCCGGATTCCGGCAAGATGGCGGTTTTCAACAAGGCGACGGCGGTGTCGGGCACGCTGCCGCCGCTCGCAGGGACGGCGAACGAGGTCTACTTTGCGCGCAATATCGGCGCAGGCGCGTTGACGATCGATCCCAATGGCGCCGAGACGATCGAGGGCGCGGCGACGATCGTGCTGTCGACGGGAACGACCGCGATGATCTGGCCGGACGCGACAAAAGCGGCTTGGCGCGTGGTGCGCATCGCGAGGTCGGAACTCGACCGCGTGAACGTCAGTGGAGCGAACATCGCCAGCGCGGCGACGGTCGACCTGTCGACTGCGACCGGCGACGACGTGACGATCACCGGCGTCGCGGCGATCTCGGGCTTTGGAGCGGCGCCGGCCGGCGTGCGGCGGCACCTGACTTTCGCGGGCGCCGCAACGGTCGTTTACAACGCTGTCAGCATGCTCCTGCCCGGCTCGGCCAACGTCGTCGCCGCCTCCGGCGACACGGCCGAGGTCGTTTCGCTCGGCTCGGGCAACTGGCGCATGACGCGCTATACAAAGGTGTCAGGCAAGGGCATTGCCGTCCTTGGCGCCGTTCGCATTCAAACCTTTACAGCGTCTGGCACATATACGCCGCACGCCAAGCTGATCTCTTACGACATGATCTGCGGCGGTGGCGGCGGCGGCGGCGGCGGCACAGCCAACTCGGCGGCTGGCGCAGGCGGCGGCGGCGGCGGCGGCGGCGGCGGCGGATGGTCGCGAAAGGTTGGTCCCGCTTCGGATATCGGGGCGTCAAAGGCGGTGACGATCGGCGCTGGCGGCCCAGGTGGCGTTGCGGGCAATAATGCCGGCAGTCCGGGCGGCGATACGAGCCTGGGCGCGCTCTGCGTGGGCAAGGGCGGGTCTGGCGGCGGCGGCAACACCGGAAGCGGGTTTGCGACAGGTGGCAACGGCGGCGTTGCCGGAACCGGCGACGTTACCTTGACCGGAGCCGGCGGCAATCCGTCCATAGTGACCACACCACCCGAATCGAACGGCATCGGAGGGCATGCCGCGCTCGGATTTGGCGGCCGCCAGGCGATCCCCGGAACTACGGGCACTGGCGCGATCGGCAAGGAATACGGCGGCGGCGGCGCGGGCGGTCAAACTTACAATGCCGGCGGCGCGGCCGCCGGCGGGGCTGGCGCTGCGGGCGTCGTGATCATCACCGAATATTGTTCGGAGTGACGAGCCGACCTTCGCCAACCTCGCGACCCGCATCTGGCCCACCAATAACTGAAGCAACCCGCACCGGCGGGAATGGAGACACGTCATGACCTTTACCGAGTGGCTGCAAAGCCGCCTGGTCGCGCACGGCTATGCGATCGAGGAGGATGGCGCGATCGGCGCCGAGACGCTGGGCGCGCTCGTCGCGTTTCAGAAGGCGAAGAAATTGAGGCAGTCCGGCGCGGCGGACAAGGCAACGGTCGCGGCGCTGCGCCAGAACCCGGCCAAGGCGGTCGCAGCCGGCGAGCCGAAGGCGGTCAAGGCGCCTGTCGAGACCATGCCGCCATGGATGGCCGAGATGGTGCGCCGCAAGGGGCTGCACGAGGGCCGGGACAACAAGGAACTGTCGGACTGGCTGAAGGCCGGCAAGTTCCTCGGCAACCCGGCCAAGCTGCCCTGGTGTGGCGACGCAGTGGAGACGGCGATCGTCAAGACGCTGCCGGGCGAGATCGTGCCAGCCAACCCGTTCTGGGCGCAGGCATGGAAGGATTTCGGCATCGACGCCAAGGGGCCGAAGGTCGGCGCGATCGGCGTCATCCGCTGGTCGAAGACGGCCGGACATGTCGGCATCGTGGCGGCTTACGACGAGAAGAAGAAGCGCGTGCTGCTGGTCGGCGGCAATCAGTCGAACGCGATCACGCTGACCTGGTTCGCGCTGTCGAAATTCATCGCCTTCCGCTGGCCGAATACTTTCCCCGTGAAGACCTATCCCGCCCTCACCGGGGCCGCTGGGTCCGGCTCCGCAGCCGCGACCCGCTGACAATCCGCGCCCGGCGGTCTCCGGGCATCACCAAGGATCACCACCATGCGCATGCTGCTTTTCGCGGCAGCGGCGAGCCTGTCGCTCGCTGGCTGCACCACCGCGTCGATCGACACGGCAATCCAGTCGAACCTTCCACGCATCTGCTCCGCTGCCGAAACGGCCTATCTGGGCTTTCTCTCGGTCGACGTGGTGCATCCGGTCTCGCCGACCGCTCGCGCCCGGGTGGAGCGTGCATGGGACGTGCTGGTGCCGCTGTGCGCCGATCCGACCAAGGCCACCTCGGCGACCGTCCTGGCCGCTGCGTTCGACGCTTACCTCTCCATTCAGGCCGCGCGGCGCGGCTGATCTCCCCACGAAAGGACATTTCCCGTGAACAACATCATCCTCAACATGATTATCAGCAAGTGGCCCGTGGCTGCGCGCTATCTCGTGTCCTGGATTGGCATCTACCTGGTCGCCAAGTGGGGCCTCTCGAAAGAACAGTGGGCGCTGATCTCACCGCATGTCGACGCCATTCTCGGCGGCATCGCCTCGCTCACTGTCCTGGCCTTTGGTCTCAAAATCAGACCGTCGGTCAAAGCCATGGAGGCGGCGCACAAGATTGATGCCGAACTGCCGGCGTCGGCCGACGTGGTCATCAAGACGCCTGGCGCGAAGCCGGACATCACGGTCGCGGCCGACAAGTCGGGGCGATAGCAGGGGACGCCGCGCGTGCGGCCTTGTGCGAGGTGCGTGAAATGAGCCTGTCTGAAATCCTGCGGGCCGTGGGACTCGATCCTGCGATCCTCGTTGCGGGCCTGTCGGGTGGGGCGCTGCGGGCGCTGTCGCGACGGCGCATGAAGTTCCGCGAGGTCGTGCTCGCGCCCCTCTGTGGGGCGCTGGCGGCAGCGTATCTGACGCTGCCCTCCGTCCACTACATCGGCGTCGTCGGTTGGCCGATGCCTGACGATCCGCAGCCCGTTGTTCTCGCCTCGGCCTTTCTCATCGGCACCTGCGCGATGTGGATCAGCGACATCGTGCTCGATATCGTCGTGCGGCGGTTCACTGGTAGGGCCGTGCCGCCCTGACCAATTGCCCGACGCCGGGAACATGGTCTGACCCTCTCGCCTCCCAAGGCATTCGCCCCGCTGGCTCGCCGCCGTAATCGACCCGCCTGCATCTTCAGGCTGCGCGATGCCTTCTTGCAGGAGTGGAGCGACGAATAGCGGGGCTCTTAACTTCCCTTATTTGCCGAGGGTGGCTTTCATCATGAGCTGGTTTTTCGGGTGACCCCATTCCCCAAGATAGTCGAGGCTCCAAGGCAAAAAGGAGTTGGCGTAGCGAAGATCATCCAGACTGTAATGATAGGGGTCCTGGTGGGACCATGTCACAACGCCTGACGCCTGCTCCGAGGGTAGAGTGATCTTTGCGCCAGTTTGGGGCGCAAAGAAGCTGAAAAAGAAAACGCACTGTTGGGACAGATGATCCGCAAGATTAGTCAAACAGAGGCGGATATGGTTGAGCGGCAAGTGCGTGAATACTGATTGAGCCATCACGTAGTCGATTTGATCAGGGATCCCCGGGAACGAAAAATCGCCATCCACCACAAGGTTCCCGCGCGGGAGCTTGTCCATAAGGCCGGCGGGCTTCAATTCAAGGTTGTAACCGGCATCTATGAGCGATTTGCTGATGTCTGTCCCAAAATAGTTGCCAGCATTGAGGTATCGCACTGCAGGAACGCCAAACCGTAGGCTGCCGCATCCGATATCAAGGACACGATGTTCAGGCTTCAAGCCATGTCGGACGAGGAAAGCCAACTGGCGTTCGCCATGATCTTCCCACTTCCCGCCGATTACTTCACGGTGACGGCCAGCGTCGACGGCGGCGGCCAAAGCTCTTTCAGAGTAGTATGGGGAAATTGTTTCGTTTGCGGCCATTTTTCCACTCTTTGCGCGGCGGTATCATTGCCACCCAGCCCCTTTGAGGGCAACAGGGATTTGTTCCCAACTCGTTTGTGCGCACGACAGGATCATGATCCGAAGGGGCAGGGGGGCGTTTTTGCGTTTCAGATCAGGCCCAGCATCATCGCCAGCGCGAACGCGGCAGCGGTAACCGCCGCGCCAAGAAGCACATAGGGCTTCGAAGATTGCGGCGGCGGGGCAGCTTGGCGCGGCGGCGGCGTCATCCGCCGCTTGATCTCGGCGATCTGCTCGTCCGTCAGCCGGTTCGACAGCAGCCCGAGATGCCGGTTGGCGGCGAGATCGATCAGCGCGTCGTCGATCTCCTCCGGAGTCCAGTGGGCATGCGTGGCGCTGGCGCGGATCAGCCAGAATTCGCTTTCGTCGCCTTTCCAGTGCCGCTCAGGATCCAGGGAGCAGATGGATTCAAAGGCCGGCTCCAGCGCTACCTGGCACAGCAGCTCGCGGTCGACGCCATTTGCCGGCGGTAGGGCAATTGTGAGGCGACGCTCGCTCACGCGGCGTCATCCAGCAAGACAAGCCCGTCGTCGGGCAAGGGGCGCTGCAACTGCTTGGCCTCTTCCCATGGCGCCGTGAGCCAGGTCTCGATCTCCGCCGCCGTCGTCAGGATGACAGGCATGGCTTTCGGATGGATCGGCGCGACAACGGCGTTCGGTTCCGTCGTCAGGAATGCGAAGATCTCGGCCGTGATCTCTCCCTCGCGCGCCTTGCGGACACTGGTCCAGGTTGTCCAGATCCCTGCGAAGACGAAAGGAGGGGCGTGCCCAGCCGTAGCGAACCAGCGCAGCGGCAGCTTGCCGTCCGGGCCGCGCAACTGGCCATATTCGGAAAACGACGTCGCCGGCACGACGCAGCGGCTCGCGACGCCCTGCCATGGCTTCCAATGCGGCGAGGCAAGGTTGCGCACATTGGTGGTGCCGAGGTCGGGCTCCATGCGCAGCAGGCGCTTGAACTCTTCGTCGTCGATCTCCTTGCCTTTGGCGCGCAGATTGCCGGCGCGTTTGGCCGTCGCGTCGAACAATGCCTTCTTTGACGACGGCATGCCCCAGCGCGCCCGGGTCAGCGTGCGGCGGCCGGCGACGTCGCGCACGATCGGCGCGGAATAGTCCGGATAGATCTTCCCCGGCTCCAGATTGCCAGCCAGATTGTCGATCGCCCTCGTGAACTCGAGGATGGCCTGCGGACCCGTGGTGACGTTGTAGAGATTGCACATGTGATCGATCCTGCCATCGAGTCCCGTTGACGGCAACAGGGATTTGTTCCTATTCCGTTCTCATGCCGGAGCCCTATTACCCAAAGGCCAGAATTTATCCGCTGTCGGCGATGACCGACCGGCTCGATCTGCTGCGGGTCAAGTGCACCGTCTGTAAGCTGACGCACGTCTATTTCCCTGCCGACCTGCTGCAGATCTTCGGCGACGTCGACGTCGATTCTCTGATGCATCGCATGTCCTGCGAGGGGTGCGGCGCAAAGGGCATGGATGTCCGCACCTTCCTGCCGTCGGGTCCCGAACGCGTCGGGCTGAAAATCCGCGCCCTGGTGTCGATCAAGATCAAGCGCATCCCGGTCTGGCGGGAGGATTGACGCTTCAAGTCGCAACGCACCACGACCGGTCCGATGGCCGAGCGATGTCTCCGGCGATTCATGGTGTGACTCGCCGGCAAGAGGGTGCCGGCGAGTTCTGGTTAGTCGAGCCATCGAGTGACATCGGCCATTGATTTCAAAAGGTTCACGGGAGCCTTCCAAGCTGAATACCCGGGTTCGATTCCCGGTACCCGCTCCAGGCTTTCTCTGAAATTACCACGGTTTTGTGTGCGACGCCTCTGAGGCTTCAAATCTGGCGCTTGACCGTGTTGCGGTCGGTCGTTGCCTCTACAGCCTGAACGACCAGTAGAGGCAGGCAAGTACCGCTGCGAGGAACACGACCAGAAACAGGCTGCGCAGAAGGACGTTGCGGCGGACCTCATCCAGCAGCAGGTGGGCTGTGATGACCGCCGCAACGAACGCGAACTGCCAGTCCCACAGGCCCCAGAGCGACTGCACCTGTCCGAATGCGGCCCGCGCGGCAAGAACGCCGACGATCGTGGCGAAGAGGACGATGACGGCGAAGAACAGCTTCTCCGCCCCGTGGACCAGCACGAAACTCGCCGCCCTCAGCGGCAGCAGCATCAGCAGCGCAGCGGCCAGGAAATAGATCGCGGCGAGCGGAATGAACGTGGCGGAATTGGCGAGCCCGTCGAGCCGGGCGAGGCCAATGGTGCCGACCGGATAGCCCTGCCGCGCCAGCGCAAGGCTCAGCGCCGCGAGCAGCGCGGTCAAGACCGTAATCAACGCAAATGTGGTGAGGGTCTTGCCCATGGACGGTCCAACCTTGTCGAATCGGTAGCGATGGTCTTGTTCCTCTCAACCATTGCGGCGACGCCCTATCAATGCTGAGCGCGTTGGACCCGACACGGCAGGCTTCGGGCGTGCGCCTTAACCAATTGAGACTGCGGCATTATCCATTTGTGAACTACGAATGCGTTAAACATTCTCCAGTTCATCGAGTGGGTGTGTTCATGAGTTCTCGGATTGAGTTGACGCGCAGGGGTTTCGTGTTGGGGATGGGCGGAGCGGCGCTGAGCGGCTGTTCGAGTTCGTTGGGAATGCCGGACCTCGGTCTCGATTTCGGCTCGACCGGTTCGATCCGTCCAAAGATCAGCGTCGACAAGGGCGTCACCGATCCCGACGTGATGTATGCCTCGGTCCAGGAAGGGGAGTATTTCCTGCCGGCGATCCCCTACGCCAAGGTGCCGCGGCAGTTCCAGCGCCAGATCGTGCAGGATCCGACCGGCGAAGCGCCCGGGACGATCGTCGTTCGGCTGCAGGAGCGCCATCTCTATCTGGTGCAGGAGGGCGGCGACGCTTTGCGCTACGGCGTCGGCATCGGGCGCGCCGGCTTCGAGTGGAATGGCCGCGCCAACATTCAGTACAAGAAGCAATGGCCGGTCTGGACGCCGCCGTCCGAGATGATCGCGCGCCAGCCCGAACTGGAAAAGTGGCGCAACGGTCGTCCGGGCGGACCGGACAATCCTTTGGGTGCCCGCGCGCTTTACATCTACCAGAACGATCAGGACACTGGCTACCGCATCCACGGCTCGCCGGAATGGCAGTCCATCGGCCAGAGCATGTCGTCAGGCTGCGTCCGGATGATCAATCAGGACGTGATCGACCTCTACAACCGCGTGCCTGGCAAGGCGACTGTCGTCGTCGCCTGAGGGAAGCTCCTCAGGCAGGATCGGTTCTGTTTGAGCCGACCTCCGCGGGGTGCGCTATAATCAGCTCGCCATCCGGGCAGTGTGGCGCCTCGCATCCAGCTTGCCACCGAGCGATCTCAACAGGCCGGGTACCTCGCGCGCTGCGACCGGCCGGCTGAGGAAATAGCCCTGCGCCTCGTGGCAGCCGCACTTGATCCAGTCGAACTGTTCCTGGGTCTCCACGCCTTCGGCGGTCACTCTGATCCCCAGCGCCTCGCCGAGACCAATGACGGCCCGGACGATGGCCTGGCTTTCCTCGTTACCGGGCAGGCCGCTGACGAAGGAACGATCGATCTTGATCTTGCTGAACGGAAACCGTTGCAGATAGCCGAGCGACGAATAACCGGTGCCGAAGTCGTCGAGCGCAATGCGGATGCCGAGGCTTCGAAGCCGCTGCAACGTTATCAGATTGGCGCTGCTGTCCTTCAGCAGGACCGATTCAGTAATTTCCAGCTCAAGCCGCGTGCGGTCAAATCCGATGCGTTGAAAGCATCGCCTCGATCTTGTCGACCAGGTCGCTGCTGGCGAATTGGCGGGTTGAGAGGTTGACCGCGACGGAGAGGTGCGGCTGCCAGGTCGCCGCCTCGCGGCAGGCGGTCTCGAGCACCCAGTCCCCGATCGGCACGATCAGCCCGGTTTCCTCTGCAACCGGGATAAAGGTCTCGGGCGACACCATGCCCCGAACCGGATGACGCCAGCGCAGCAGCGCCTCGAAACCGCAGACCCGGTTGAACTGCAGGTCGACCAGCGGCTGATAGGCGAGTTCGAACTCGCCATTGTCGAGCGCCGCCCGCAGGTCCACGCGGAGAGCCTGGCGGTGCTGCACATCGGTTTCCATCGCCGGCTCGAAGAACCGGGATTCGCCCGGCGCCTCGGCCTTGGCAACGTAGAGCGCGATGTCCGCGTTCTTGAAGATCGTGTCGGGATCGTCCGAGTCGCCGCTGGACTGGGCAATGCCGAGGCTCGCGCCCACCCGCACGGATTGCCCCCCGATGTCGTAAGCCGCGCTGGCGACCGCGACGATGCGGCGCGCCACAAGGGCGACATCGAGCGTTTGGTCATGATCGGTGAGGATGATCGCGAATTCGTCGCCGCCCAGGCGTGCAATGGTGTCGGTTGGCCGCAGGCATGTCCGCAGACGCTCGCCGATGGCAACGAGAAGCGCATCGCCCACAGGGTGGCCGAACGTGTCGTTGACCTCCTTGAAATGATCGAGGTCGAGCAGCAGCGTGGCCACCGGAACACCGGAATCGACCGCTTCGCGCAGCCGCTCCCGAAAGAGAGTGCGATTCGCGAGGCCAGTCAGAGGGTCATGGTGGGCCAGATGAGCAATGTGCTCGCGGACGCGGCGGCGCTCTGAAATGTCCCGGAAGAAGATCGAGAGCCCTTCGGGTGTCGGGTTGACGGTGATCTCAAGCCACGAATCGATCGATTCGATGTAGTATTCGAACTCGGTCGGCTGCTGTGTCTCCGCAGCGCCGCGATACAGGCGACCGAGCTCACCTGCGTCGGCGAGGGGAAAGACCTCCCAGAAGTTGGCGCCGATCGCGAGGGGTCGCGCCTGGTTCGGCGCCGCGGTGGCGTGCTCGTTGAAGAACTCGATCCGCCAATCGCGATCGACCACGATGACGCTGTCGGTTGTGCTCTGCAGGACTGTGGTGAGGCGATACTCGCTGCGGGCAAGATCTACCTGCCCACGATCGACGGCACGGCGCAGCCGGCGCTGCGTCTCGATGACGTAATGTTCCCTCAATCCCGCAAGAACAGCAAAAGCCAGCGCCAGCGTCGATGCAGCGATCACATAAGGGGTCTCACCCAGGCTGTTGGTGAAGATGCCGGCGAGCAGCACCATGGCGATCGCAGCGGCGGGCGTGATCGCCTGGACCAGGGCGTGATCGTTGCTGCGCTTGATCACCGCAGTGGAACTGGCGACCGAGTGCCGCAACTGGTGTAGTCGATCGGCAGCTGCCCAGAGAATCAGTCCCGCCGACGCCACCCACGACAGCTGGATCATTCCACCAGGCTGATAACTGCCGTCCATCAGCTCTATCACGTAGGCGATATCGCCTATTGCTTCTGTGAACATTCCAAGCAGCAGCAGGGTCAGCGGAAAAATCTTGTCCCGTGTGTCATACAGAAACGCCGAAATCAGGCCGAACGCTGCCACGCTGAACCATATGACCGGGTAGAGAAAGGCGATGGTCGTTTCCACCGGGTTCATGACCGACGCTGAAATGCTGCCGTTCAGGAAGAACAGGCTGGTCAACGTCACCGAACAGCAGATGAGGATGAAGTTGTAGAACTGGATCCGGCTGATGCTGTCCATGACTTTGAGGAAGTGGAACATGCCGGCGGCGAAGCAGCATGCCATGGCGAAATACGCCGCTTCGGGCAAGGCGGGGAAACTCGGCGTCACGCCCACGACCGCGTAGATGAGGTAGCCCAGATTGCCCGCGACATAGAGCGACGAGCCAACAGCGAAATGCGCCCATGCGGTTCGATCGCTGTCGGAACTGCGGACGGCAGCGCGCAAGCAAATCAGCGCAGCGGCCAGCGGGACGCAGATCTGCGGAACCGCCGCCCAGACCAGCCGTGCGGTGTCGCCGAGGCCGAGAAGGTCCGGGCCGAACCAGAAGCCGCTCAGCGCAATGCAAAACACACAGAACGCGATCAGACGTTGTGTAGCGAACATGGTTTGCCTTGAGGCTGCATCAAGCATCGGTCGAACCTTCGGCCGAAAACCCTCTCAAACCGATAAGATTGAGGGTCAACATCGAACAATGCCGCGCGAGGCATCCAAAACGACTGAAGCGTTTGATCACACACTTCCAGATTTCCGGAGACATTGGCTGGCGAAACGGTGTGCATTTCGGGACGCGATATTTCGTCAACTGACCATAAGGCCCGTATTGTCAGGGACGAAGAAGGCCTTAAAATCGACAGGCGAGCACCTACATGTCGTGTTCGAACCGGATTCGATGGAAGGTGTGCACAGATTGGCGATTGGCGGGGCGGCCATGCGGTTCGAGGACCGGCGTATGCAGGGCGAAAATGATGGACGCGGGCCTGGCAAGGGCACGGCGGTCATCACCCGCACCAAGACCAAGACGAAGAAGCCCAGCCTTTATCGCGTGCTGATTCTCAACGACGACTACACGCCGATGGAGTTTGTCGTCCACATTCTCGAGCGCTTCTTCCAGAAGGACCGCGAAGCCGCCACCCGCATCATGCTCCATGTTCACAATCACGGAGTTGGCGAATGCGGGGTCTATACATTCGAGGTCGCCGAGACCAAGGTGACGCAAGTCATGGATTTTGCCCGTCAGCACCAGCACCCGCTGCAATGCGTGATGGAGAAGAAATGAAGTCCGTCCGCGCGGAACTCCCGCCGCGCAATGACGGAGAACGAGCGAGGTACTGAATGCCGGCTTTCTCCCAAAGCCTCGAAAAGGCGCTGCATCAGGCGCTGACTTTCGCGAACGAGCGCCATCATGAATATGCGACGCTGGAGCATCTGCTCCTGGCGCTGATCGACGACAGCGATGCCGCCGCCGTCATGAAGGCGTGCAATGTCGATCTCGACGAGTTGAAGAAGACCGTTGTCGGCTATGTCGACAAGGAACTCGACAATCTGATCACCGGGTATGACGAGGACTCGAAGCCGACCGCTGGCTTCCAGCGCGTCATCCAGCGGGCGGTGATCCATGTTCAGTCGTCGGGCCGCGAGGAGGTGTCGGGCGCGAATGTGCTCGTTGCGATCTTCGCCGAGCGCGAGAGCCATGCCGCCTACTTCCTGCAGGAACAGCAGATGACCCGCTACGACGCGGTCAATTATATCTCGCACGGCATCGCCAAGCGTCCGGGCGCCACGGAAACGCGCAGCCCGCGGGGCGCCGAGGACGACCAGCCCGGCCAGTCCGGCGGCGATCAGCCGGAAGAGAACGGTAAGAACAAGAAGCAGCAGGACGCGCTGACGGCCTATTGCGTCAATCTCAACGCCAAGGCGAAGACCGGCAAGATCGACCCGCTGATCGGCCGTGCCACGGAGATCAACCGGACCATTCAGATCCTCTGCCGCCGCTCGAAGAACAACCCGCTCTATGTGGGCGATCCGGGCGTCGGCAAGACGGCGATCGCGGAAGGCCTCGCCAAGCGCATCGTCGAGGGCGACGTCCCGGGCGTGCTGCTGAATGCAACGATCTTCGCGCTCGACATGGGCACGTTGCTCGCCGGCACGCGCTATCGCGGCGATTTCGAGGAACGGCTGAAGCAGGTCGTGAAGGAACTCGAGGACTATCCGGGCGCGATCCTGTTCATCGACGAGATCCATACGGTCATTGGAGCCGGCGCCACCTCGGGCGGCGCCATGGATGCGTCGAACCTGTTGAAGCCGGCGCTCTCGTCCGGCGCGATCCGCTGCATCGGCTCGACCACCTACAAGGAGTTCCGCCAGTTCTTCGAGAAGGACCGGGCTCTGGTGCGCCGCTTCCAGAAGATCGACGTCAACGAGCCGTCGATCGATGACACGATCGAGATCATGAAGGGCCTCAAGCCCTATTATGAGGACTTCCATAAGGTGAAGTTCACCAACGAGGCCATCAAGGCCGCGGTGGAATTGTCCGCGCGCTACATCAATGACCGCAAGCTGCCGGACAAGGCGATCGACGTTATCGACGAGACCGGCGCTTCGCAGATGCTGGTGCCGGAGAACAAGCGCAAGAAGACGATCACCGTCAAGGAGATCGAGGTCACGATCGCGACCATGGCCCGCATCCCGCCGAAGACGGTTTCGGCCGACGACGAGAAGGTGCTCGCCAATCTCGAGGAAGAGCTGAAGCGCGTTGTGTACGGCCAGGAGACGGCGATCACCGCGCTGGCCTCGTCGATCAAACTCGCCCGTGCGGGGCTGCGCGAACCGGAGAAGCCGATCGGCTCCTACCTGTTCTCCGGTCCGACCGGCGTCGGCAAGACCGAAGTCGCCAAGCAGTTGGCTGCCTCGCTCGGCGTCGAGCTGATCCGCTTCGACATGTCGGAATACATGGAGCGGCACACGGTCTCCCGCCTGATCGGCGCGCCTCCGGGCTATGTCGGCTTCGACCAGGGCGGCCTTTTGACCGACGGCGTCGACCAGCATCCGCACTGCGTGCTGTTGCTCGACGAAGTCGAAAAGGCGCATCCGGATCTCTACAACATCCTGTTGCAGGTGATGGACCACGGCAAGCTGACCGACCATAACGGCAAGAAGATCGACTTCCGGAACGTCATTCTGATCATGACGACGAATGCCGGCGCATCTGATGCGCAGCGTGCGGCGATCGGCTTCGGCTCGACCAAGCGCGAAGGCGATGATGTCGAGGCGATCAACAAGCTGTTCACGCCGGAATTCCGCAACCGTCTCGATGCGATCATCCCGTTCGGCTCGCTGCCGGTGCCGGTGATCCACCAGGTGGTGCAGAAGTTTGTCATGCAGCTGGAAGCGCAGCTCGCCGACCGCGGCGTCACCTTCGACCTTGCGCCGGAAGCGATCGCCTGGCTGGCCGACAAGGGCTATGACGAGCGCATGGGCGCCCGGCCGCTCGGCCGCGTCATCCAGGAGCACATCAAGAAGCCGCTGGCGGACGAAGTGCTGTTCGGCAAGCTCAAGAAGGGCGGCACGGTCCGGATCAGCGTCGTCGGCGAGGGTGTCGACAGCAAGCTGAAGCTGGACTCGATTGCCGACGAAGTGCCGGTCAAGCCGAAGCGGGAAGAGCCGGCGAAGAAGGCGGCCGGCAAGCCTAAGGCGAAGGCTGCGGCGAAACCCGCGGCTGCAACGAAGCCCAAGGCGCCAGCAAAGCCCACCGAGCCGCCGAAGCGCTCGATGGTGCCGCAGCTCCCGCGGAAGGGCTGATTGCAGCCTCTAGATCGAAGGCCGGCGCGGGAAACCGCGCCGGCCTTTTTCATGCGCACAAACTGCACCAATGAATGATGGCGCGCGGTGGTTTCATCCGCGATTTCATTCGTCTAATCATCGAAGTCGATGAGCGAGACCGAACCCCTTCCAAATCCATACACCTGGTATCTGCGTGGCGTGCGGGCAGCGTTTTCGCTTCCATTGCTGATGCTGGCGTCGGCCCATATCGGCTTTGCCGGGCTCGCGCGGGAAGCTGGTCTCACCCTGACGCAGACTGTTTTCATGACGGGGATCGTCTGGGCGCTGCCGGCGAATGTGGTGCTGATTGGCGCGATCATTGCAGGCGCCAGCCTGCCCGCCGCGGCCTTCGCGGTGGCGCTGTCATCGATCCGGCTGACGCCGATGGTTGTGGCGCTGGTCCCTGAGATACGCGGTTCCAGGACGCGGGCGTGGGTGCTGTATCTGCTGGCGCATTTCGTGGCGGTGACCTCCTGGGTGATCGCCATGCAGGAGCTGAGGGGGATCCCGCGCGAGATGCGGACCGCCTGGTATGCCGGCGTTGGGGGTACGCTGGTGCTGGTCAACATGGTCGTCGTCGGCGTGGTGTTCGCCATTTCCGGCGACCTGCCGCCGGTCGCATCGGCCGCGCTGCTGCTGTTGACGCCGATCTACTTCCTGACGTCGCTGTGGGGCTCAGCGCGGGAGAGGGCAGGGCATGTCGCGATGGTTCTGGGCCTCGTGCTCGGCCCGCTGTTTCATTTACTGACCCCAGGGTTCGACTTGCTGGCGGCGGGCCTGACCGGCGGATTTGCCGCGTTTGGCTACCACGTCGCCAGCCGCGGAGGGCGCGCGGCATGACCTTCTTCGGCAACGATGCGTGGTGGTGGCCCTATGTGTTCATCCTCGTCGCCGGCTGGGCGACGACGGACTTCTGGCGCTTCCTCGGCGTCTTCATGGGAGACCGGATTTCCGAAGAATCGACCGCGATGGTCCTGGTGCGCACGATCGCCACGGCGCTCGTCGCCGCCGTGATCGGCAACCTGATCGTCTTCCCCGGGGGCGCGCTGGCGGCAACGCCGCTTCTACTGAGGCTCGGGGCCGTGGCCGCGGGCTTTGGCGCCTATCTGGCCCTGCGCCAGAGCATGTTGGCCGGCATTCTTGTTGCCGAGACGATCCTGATTGGCGGCATGATGCTTGGCTGACTGTCTGCGGATCCTGGGGTCAGGCGGCCGAGGATGCCTCATCCGCAACGGATGTAGCGCTTAGCGCCTTTCCCACGGCCTTCCAGATCGCAATCGTGATCAGCGCTCCGGCATAGCCGTCGACTGCATAGTGCCAGCCGAGCGCCACCGAACCGAGCATCACGATTGCCGCGAAACACCACATGGCGATGCCGGCATAGACCGAGCGCCGGCCGGCATAGATGGCGAAGAGTACGGCCGAGGCGACATGCATCGAGGGAAACGCGGAGATGCCTATGCTGCCAGATGATGCGCCGGTGAAGCCGCTCCACAGCATGTCCTGCGTCGACAGCGCCCAGATCGAGTACGTGTGGTTGGCGCGTTCCAGTGCATCCATGAGCGGCTGAAACTCTGCGCCGAGGCCGATACGGCTGAAATAGCACGGCCCGGCGGAGGAAAAGCCTGTCGCGACGAAGAAGCCGCCGAGGAGCCACACCAGCATGAAGCTGATGAAGAACTGATGGCGCAGGGGCGTGTCGTTGCGTGCGAGCGCCGCCGCAAAGACCGTCGCGATCAGGGTGACGAACCAGAAATTGTAGGCGAAGTTGATGGCGAAGACTGCGCTCGGGTTTTCGAGCAGCGGCCACATCCATTCATGCGGCGCGCGCCCGAAATGCAGCCAGCGGTCGGCGTCGGCAAGCGCGGCGTCCCAGTAAAATGGCGCAATGATGCCAATCGCCCCCTTGAGCACTGAGAAGGCGGAAATGAAGATCATCAGCGCGGCCATGGCGTTGAGGCCATTGGCCATGCGGCCGGCGTCGCCGAAGAAATTGCCGAACGACGCGAAGAACGCCCTGGTCGGAGACGGGTTGTGCTCGACGGCCGCGAGCCAGATCAGGCGAAAGACGGCGAAGCCGCTGCCGCCGATCCAGAATGCGACGAGAATGTAGAAGCCGTACGTCCGCAGCACTCCGAAATCGGGCATGCTGCCGGTGAACGAGCCCACCCCCATTGCTATCGTCAGCGATGCAATGGCGATGGCGTAGAGCAGCCTATGGCGCCATGCCGATTCGGACATGGCGACAGAAAATTCGCGGCCATGGTCAACGACGCGGGCAAACCGCTTTCCGTCTTCGAGGGGTGAAGTGGCCGGGTGCATCGCGCTGACTCTCCTCAGAGAATCCTACCGCGATGCCGTTGCCAATTGGCTAACGGCGAAGTGTGGAATTGTCCGACAGGATCACAGTTCGCCCAACGCCGCCCGGATCTTCTCGGCATTGGCAGCCAGCACAGCCCCATCTTCCATCTTGCCGATGTGCGGCTTCAACGACACGCCTTCGAAGCGTGGGATGATATGGACATGCAAGTGGAACACGACCTGGCCGCCGGCGCTCTCGTTGAACTGCTGCACCGTGACGCCGTTCGCGTCGAAAGCCTTCATCACGGCCCGCGCCAGCTTTTGCGAGGTGCGCATCACCGCCGCCAGGCTGTCGTCTGACACGTCGAGCAGATTGCGCGACGGCGCCTTCGGAATGACCAGGCAGTGGCCGTCGCCGCGCGGCATGATGTCCATGAGTGCAAAGGTGTCGGCATCCTCGTAGAGCTTGTGCGCCGGCAGTTCGCCGCGCAGGATTTTTGCGAAGACGTTGGACGGGTCGTAGGCGTCAGCCATGCTGGAACTCCACTTGGTAAGGGCGGCGCAAATTCATGTCCGTTCTTCGCCGCAGAGGTCAACCCATTCCGCGCCGGTCAGAGCGACGATCTGGTCCGGCGGCAGGTGCACGGCGGCATTGGTCGCGCCTGCTGCGGGCACCACGACGGCGAAGCTGCGCAGCGACACGTCGCAATAGATCGGCAGAGGAGCGGGAAGGCCGAAGGGGCAGACCCCGCCGACAGGATGGCTGGTCAGCGCGACCACCTGTTCGGCGTCCAGCATGCGCGGCTTCGCGCCGAACCGATCCTTGAACTTGCGGTTGTTGAGCCGCTCGGTGCCGCTGGTCACAATCAGGATTGTCGTCTCGCCAACACGCAGACAGATCGTCTTGGCGATCTGGGCCGGCTCCACGCCATGCGCCTCCGCGGCCAGGGCCACCGTCGCGGAACTGGCTTCGGTGACGATGACTTCGATGTCGGGTGCGTTTGCCTGGAAGAAGGCGCGGACGGATTCGATAGACATGGCTTTGTGCTATGGTCGAAGGCGCAACTTGGCAAGCATCGAGACGGACGTCTGTGCCTATTCCCGTTCTTCCAGCGCCCCGCGCCGGAACGGCCCGTGCTCTTCGAGATAGGCGCCGATCTCGGCAACCTCCTGCCGCTCGCGCTCCAGATAGTCGGCAACCGCATGCCGCAGGCCCGGATGGGCGATGTAATGCGCTGACTGGGTCGTCACCGGCATATAGCCGCGCGCCAGCTTGTGCTCGCCTTGCGCGCCTGCCTCGACGACCTTCAGCCCGCGCTCGATCGCGAAGTCGATTGCCTGATGGTAGCAGACCTCGAAATGCAGGAAGGGATGGTCCTCGACGCAGCCCCAGTTGCGGCCGAACAGCCGGTCGCCACCTATGAAATTGATCGCCCCGGCGATGTAGTTTCCGTCGCGCTTCGCCATGACCAGCAACACGTCGTCGGCCATCCGCTCGCCGATCAGCGAGAAGAATGTGCGGTTGAGATAGGGCCGGCCCCATTTGCGGCTGCCGGTGTCGACGTAGAAGCGGAAGAAGTCGTCCCAGACGCTTTCCGTCAGGTCCTTTCCCGTCAGCCGGTCGATTGTGATGCCGTTCTGGAGGGCTGCGGCGCGCTCCTTGCGCAGCGTCTTGCGCTTGCGCGAGGCCAGCGTGCCGAGAAAATCCTCATATTTCGCGTAGCCGTCATTGTGGAAGTGGAACTGCTGGTCGGTCCGGCGCAGGAAGCCTGTGCTTTCCAGCGCATCGATGTCGTCAGCCGCGCCGAAGGTGACATGCGCCGAGGATGCGCCGAGCCGGTCGGTGAGCGTCTTCAGCCCGGAGGCGAGTGCGGCGCGGATCGTCTCGGAAGAAGGACCAAGCGCGGTCAGCAGGCGCGGGCCGGTGGCCGGCGTGAACGGAACAGCGACCTGGAGCTTTGGATAATAGCGTCCGCCGGCGCGTTCATAGGCGTCGGCCCAGCCGTGGTCGAAGACATATTCGCCCTGGCTGTGCGACTTCAGATAGCAGGGAGCCGCGCCAAGCAGCGTGCCGTCGCCGGCTTCGAGACGCAAATGCTGCGGTTGCCAGCCAGTACGGGGCGAGACAGTGCCGGACTCTTCGACGATCGACAGGAAATCATGTGAGATGAACGGGTTGTACGGCGTTGTTGGGGAGCCTCGCGAGGCGCCCGCAAGCCCGGACCATTCCTGTCTGGAAAATGCAGACATGCCGGTCACGACTTTTAGCGTGACCTCGCCATCCACTCTGTTCGCGCGATCAGCAGTCGAGTCCATTGATACAATGTGTGCGCTGCACACCGATCCGGCAAGGGCTTACGCAACGGCGTCCGGATCGAAACCTTCGAACGTCATCTGGTCGGCCTCGGCAAAGGTCGTTTTGATCGCATCGGCGTCACGCACGGTCCAGGTGATGACGGGCATGCCGAGCTTCTCGCGGACGAAGCTGACAAAGCGGTTTGGCAGATGGCCGTAGTGATAGGACGTGAACGAGATGCCGTTCGCCAGCATCGAGAAATGCGCCTCGATTTCGTGCGGCTTGTCGCCCCAGGCGGTGAGACCGGCCGGAATGCCTGCAGCGTGGACGGGAAACTGGCGGATCAGCCAGTGGTCGAACGACATGATCGCTGCCTTGCCTTGATAGGCGCGCAACTCCTTGGCGACTGCCTCGACCAGGCCATCGTCATGGCCGGGAATGCCCTTGAGTTCGATCACCAGCGGAACGCGACCAGCGACGAGATCGAGCATCTCGCGCAGCGTCGGCGCATGGTCGCCAGTGCCGCCAATCCGGAGCGCACCCATTTCGGCGGCGGTCTTCTGCCAGACGAGGCCGCCCTGGCCGGCAAGACGCAGCAAATCGTGATCGTGGAAGATCACCGGAACGCCGTCGGCCGACAGCATCACGTCGCATTCAATGGAAAAACCCTTCCGCGCCGCCGCGTCGAAGGCGGAGAGCGTGTTCTCCCACCTTGTCTTGTTGAGGTCGTGGTAGCCGCGATGCGCGATCGGCCGTGCGGTCAGCCAGGAAAGGTCGGTCATGGGGAGCGCTTTCAGGCGATTTCGACGATGGCTTCGATCTCAACCGGCGCGTTGAGCGGCAGCGAGACGGTGCCGACCGCCGAGCGCGCATGCTTGCCGCGCTCGCCGAGGACGGTGGCGAGGAAATCCGACGCGCCATTGGCGACGAGATGCTGCTCGGTGAAATCGGGCGTGGAGGCGACGAAAACGGTGATCTTGACGACGCGGACGATCTTCTCGAGGTCGCCGGTCGCCGCCTTCACCTGTGCCAGAATGTTGATCGCGCAGGCCTTGGCAGCCTCCTTGCCGGCCGCAGTGTCGAGATCCCGGCCAAGCAGCCCTGTCGCCAGCAGCTTGCCGCCGACGAGCGGCAACTGGCCGGCCGTGAACAGCAGAGTGCCGGTCTGCATGAAGGGAACATAGTTCGCGGCAGGCGCCGCAGCGGCTGGCAGCGTCACTCCGGCCGCCGCCAGACGGGCTTCGATCGTATCAACCATTTGCTTTCCTCGGCCGGGAGACTCGTGGCATCATTCGTTCACCACGTGGCGATGTTCGCCTCGCTTCCGCCACGACTATTGTGGAGCGTGGGGCGGAGTCAACAAATCCGGCGTTGCGCGTCGGGAAACGGCCACCGGAGAATTGTCCATGCGCGCATTGCGCCTTGTCCTTCCCGCCATCCTCCTCGCTACTGTGTTCCCCGTCGAGTTCGCCTCGGCGGCGGGAGCCCTTCTGGCGCACCGGGCGGTCTATGACCTCGACCTCGGCGAAGCATCCGAGAAATCAGGCGTGACCGGCGTTGCCGGCCGCATCGTCTACGAGTTCACCGGGTCGGCGTGCGAAGGCTATTCCACCAGTTACCGCTTCGTGTCGCGAATGAACCTGCAGGAATCGCAGCGGATGAACGACTACCAGATCACGACGTTCGAGGACGGCGAGGGCAAGTCGTTCGATTTCGTGACCAAATTCTTCGTCGACGACGGCTTAGACAAGGAAACTAAGGGATCCGCCTCGGTCGACGGCCAGGAACTGGCGGTCAAGCTGCAGAAGCCGACGGCGGAAACCCTCGAATTGCCGCTGACCCAGTTTCCGACCCAGCACATGATCGAACTGATCGAGAAAGCCCGTTCTGGCGAGAATTTCTATGAGACGACGATTTTCGACGGCTCGGACGACGCCAAGAAGGTGATGACCACCACCGTCATCATCGGCAAGAAAACCGCGCCTGCGGCTGGCGATCCCGAACTGCCGGCCCTGAAGTCGCTGGAAGGTGAACCCTACTGGCCTGTGTCCATTGCCTATTTCGACCTCAGCAAGGAAGACGGCGAGGAAGTCCCGGACTATGCGATCAGCTTCAAGCTCTACGAGAACGGGTTCACCCGCGACCTCGAGATGAGCTATGGCGATTTCTCGATCAAGGCGAAGCTGGTCGGGCTAGATGTCCTGGACGCGGACGCGAAGTGTCCGACGCCGGAGTGATCTTGGGCCAGCGCCGCTTCTGATCGCGACCCGCACGAGACGTTGGAGAGCAGCTTGGCAGTTGCAGCATTTCAGCCGGGATTGCGGATCCCGACTTTCGACGATGTCATGGCGGCACAGTCGCGGCTCGAGGGCTTTGCTCACAGGACGCCCGTCCTGACCTCGCGCACCGCGGACGCACACACCGGCGCATCGCTCTTTTTCAAGGCCGAGAACCTGCAGCGCGGCGGCGCGTTCAAGTTCCGCGGCGCTTACAACGCGATTGCGGCGCTTGGCGATCCGGCGCGCCGACGGGGCGTGGTCGCGTTTTCGTCCGGCAATCATGCCCAGGCAGTCGCCTATGCGGCGCGGCTCCAGGGTATCCGCGCCACGATCGTCATGCCGTCCGACGCTCCCACCGTCAAGGTGGCCGGGACCAAAGGCTATGGCGCGAACGTTGTCTTCTATGACCGCTACACGGAGGACCGCCTCGCCATCACGCAGCGGATCGCTTCCGAGACGGGTGCGGCGGTCATTCCACCTTTCGACCATGCAGATGTGATCGCGGGGCAGGGGACAGCCGCGGCCGAACTGTTCAACGAAGTTGGCGAACTCGACCTGCTCGTCGCGCCGCTTGGCGGTGGCGGATTGCTGGCCGGCTGCGCCCTGGCCGCAAAGGCGCTGTCGCCTGGTTGCGTCCTCGTCGGCGTCGAGCCCGAAGCCGGCAATGACGGCCAGCAGTCGCTGCGCAAGGGTGAGATCGTCACAATCCCGGTCCCGAAATCGATCGCCGACGGCGCGCTGACCACTGCGGTTGGCCATCACAATTTCCCGATCATCCAGGACAAGGTCGGCGACATCGTCACGGCGTCGGACGAACAGCTTGTCGAATCGGTCAGGTTTTTCGCGGAGCGAATGAAGATCATCGTCGAGCCGACGGGCTGCCTGGGCGCGGCGGCGGTGATGAACGGCACGATAGACTGCGCCGGCAAGCGGGTCGGGATCATCCTCAGCGGCGGCAATGTCGACCTAGCAGCGCTCGGCGGGTTCTTCACGTCCCGCTGATCGCGGCATTCGAACAGTTTCGGGTGGATCGCTTGCGTTTCCGGCGCAACGCCTCTATATGCGCGCTCATTCCACACACGGACTTTGGTGTCTGCCCGGGAGAAATCCGGCTGAAACCTCCGGTGGCGTCAGGCACAAGCCGAAACGTCGTTTGTCCGTGGAGGCTAACCGGAAAAGGAAAAGACATGGCTCTGCCTGATTTCAGCATGCGCCAGCTATTGGATGCTGGCGTTCACTTCGGACACCAGACCCACCGCTGGAACCCGAAAATGTCGCCGTTCATCTTCGGCGCACGCAACAATATCCACATCATGGACCTTTCGCAGACGGTGCCGATGCTGCACCAGGCGCTTAAGGTCGTGTCCGACACGGTCGCAGGCGGTGGCCGCGTGCTGTTCGTCGGCACCAAGCGCCAGGCGTCGGACATCATTGCCGATGCCGCGCAGCGTTCGGCCCAGTATTACGTGAATTCCCGCTGGCTTGGCGGCATGCTCACCAACTGGAAGACGATCTCGAACTCGATCGCGCGCCTTCGCAAGCTCGACGAACTCCTCGCCGGCGAAGCCCACGGCTTCACCAAGAAGGAGCGCCTCAACCTCGACCGCGAGCGCGAGAAGCTGACCAAGGCGCTCGGCGGCATCAAGGACATGGGCTCGACGCCGGACCTGATGTTCGTCATCGACACCAACAAGGAAGCGATCGCCATTGAGGAAGCCAAGCGTCTTGGCATCCCGGTTGTCGCCATCATCGATTCGAACTGCAACCCGGACAAGATCGACTATCCGATCCCGGGCAATGACGACGCGCAGCGTGCCATTTCGCTCTACTGCGACCTGATCGCACGCGCCGCACTCGACGGAATTGCGCGCCAGCACGGCTCGATGGGCGTCGATATCGGCGCTTCGGTCGAGGCTCCGGTGGAGCCCGCGCTCGACGAAGCTGCTCCGGCAGCCTGAGTCGAAGTCAATTATTCGGGCGCGGCCTAGGCCGTGTCCGCTTCCTTCCAGGCGCTCGATGCCAATCGCGCGCCGTCATTTTTTGAGATGAAGAGGCAATCATGAGCATTACAGCGGCACAGGTCAAAGAACTGCGCGAGATGACCGGCGCAGGCATGATGGACTGCAAGGCGGCGCTGAACGAAACCGGCGGCGAGATGGAAGCGGCCGTCGACTGGCTGCGCAAGAAGGGTCTTTCCAAGGCCGAGAAGAAGGCTGGCCGCACCGCAGCGGAAGGCCTGATCGGCGTTGACGCCGGCTTCCGCGAGGCCGCGGTGGTCGAGGTCAATTCCGAGACCGACTTCGTTGCCCGCAACGACCAGTTCCAAACGATCGTGCGCAACATTTCCAAGGTCGCACTTGCCTATGGCGAGACCGACAAGGTTGCGGTCGCAAAGTATCCGGGTTCTGACAAGTCGGTCGCCGACACGATCAAGGATGCGGTCGGCACGATCGGCGAGAACATGAGCTTCCGCCGTTCGACAAAGCTCGCTGTCGCCCATGGCGCCGTTGCAAGCTACGTCCACAACGCAGTCGCCGACAACCTCGGCAAGATTGGCGTTCTGGTGGCGATCGAGACGACTGGCGATGCCGAGGCTGCGAAAACGTTCGCACGCCAGGTGGCGATGCATGTCGCTGCGATCAACCCGCTGGCGCTGACCCCTGAAGAGGTCGACCCGGCGGCGGTCGAGCGCGAGAAGGCGATCTTCTCCGACCAGGCGCGCGCGTCGGGCAAGCCGGAAAACATCATCGAGAAGATGGTCGAAGGCCGCCTGCGCAAGTTCTACGAGGAAGTCGTGCTGCTCAAGCAGGCCTTCGTGCTCAACCCCGACCTGACGGTCGAGAAGGCGCTGAAGGAAGTCGAGAAGGAGATCGGCGCCGAGGCGAAGATCACCGGCTTCGTGCGTTATGCGCTGGGCGAAGGCATCGAGAAGGAAGAGACTGATTTTGCGGCGGAAGTCGCCGCGACGGTCAAGCGCTAGACCTTTCGACAAGACTGTTTCATGACAGGGCGC
>Ga0209906_100227_pt1 | contig 44811 bp, 35 predicted proteins | sample FECB24metaG_FD_188303 | JGI IMG/M metagenome (GOLD analysis project Ga0209906, IMG submission 188303) | Cyanobacterial communities from the Joint Genome Institute, California, USA from Joint Genome Institute, California, USA - FECB-24 metaG... ... | reverse complement strand
CAGAGCGGGTCCTGAATCCACCCGTTGGTCGTTAGCCTGGCCGGTATGCCATAGGGAAGCCCGCTCTGTTTTCTTTATGGGTAAGCTACTCAAATCTTGGTTTCTTACTACACCACAAACCTAAAGGCCGGAGCCAGGCTTTGCCAATCAGCGCCAACTGGTCAGTTATGCAGTAATGATGTAGTGGCAAACCAATCCGCAAAACGTTCAGGCAAACCAAGAATTCCAAAAAGGGCAACACGGGGCAGCCCGTGCAGCCGTAATCGTCGTGTTCTGCATTTGCCTGCTTTCAATACTGTCCGCTTTGGAGAGCCTACCTGCCAGGCTCTTTACGAGCGGACTTATCAAAGAACGAATAGAAAAATGAAGGCCTACGTGGCCGTCAAAAAAAATTATTATTAGCTTACGCCTTGTGGCGTCATCAAACCCAGTATGAGCCTTAATATTCCCATGATGCTGGGCTGAATGAGAGTCGTGTACAGAATGAGAAAAAAATAGTCTCCGCTAGCCGGCATCTTGCTCCCCTATGCCGTAACCATTGTATGTTAGAACTTTACACTGGTTTGATAAATCGTTTCCGGCGTTTGATACCGAATGCTGAATGAAGCTTATCAAGATTGTATACTTGCCACCAATCATCCAGGGCCGCTTGCAATTGGGGCGTAGTTTGAAACACTTTCAGGTTGAGACACTCTTTCCTTAAGGTCTCATATAAACGTTCAACTAATCGCACCGGCGAACCGGCCATTTTGCATGGGTTTTCCAGGCTGCGAATAGCGGATTACAATCTTATGCTTCTTGGCAAACCTGTCCATATGCTTACTAATCAACTCCGGTCCATTATCGCAACGGATGTACTGTGGGCGACCATATGTTTCTACCATTTGTTCTAAATACCGCATCAGCTTTCGAGCTTTGAAACTGGGCTGGGCCACCGCTAACAGACATTTGCGGCTAAACTCATCCATGACATTGAGAATGCGTATTTGCGTTTCACTATTAACCTTATCTGACAGAAAATCCAATGACCAACCACCCGGCGGCCCGGCTTGATTAACGGCGCTAGCCGCCAGCGTATCAGAATTATCCCGTTTGACCTTCTTGCGTTTAATCAGCTTTCACAGATTTAACTTCAGTGATGGGTAGATGCAGTACACTTTCTTATAATTCTAGCAATGACCTGCCAACCTCAGATAACCAAACAAGAATTGAAAACCCCAAGTTAAATGCCGCATGGTAAGCACTTTCAGTCGGTCAACAATCTGGTCATCCTCATTGACTCGTCTGGGTTTATAGTAGACGCTTGCTCATCGTTGCCCCACTACCCGACAGACCCGACGCATCGAAGCCTGCTGTTCTCCGGCCACTGTTCTCACCAACTCCAGATGGGTAATGGGACCTATAGCTTTTTTATTAGTTCGTACCCCTCTTTAAGGATCTGATAGTCAATACTTAGAACGGCCGGTTTGCCGGTGCGATATATCTTCTTTAACCGAGCATTTTCGGCTTCTAACGCTTTGGGCTTCCTGAGCTCATCGGTATCCATGCTACCGTACTTTTGACACCAATTATAAAATGTGGCGGATGGGATGTTGTGCTCCCGGCAAATTTCGTCGATCGATTTGCCTTTTCCGGCCAGGAAGAGGATTTCAACAATCTTGGCTTCAGAGAAAGTATTCTTTTTCATCAGGGACCATTGCGTTAAGTGGAAATTAACATTGTTTTCTACTTGACAATGGTTACGGCATTAGGGTATAGGACAACTTAGCCCACCTTCGCACAGCTGGGCAGTTTATTACAGCGTTCTTCTGCTAGAAAAAGATGGCCTTCTTTACAGACTGATTCACGCACCAAAAATCAGAAAAGTTGTGACTTTGTTGATAGAATAAAATAGTTTAATAATAGATTCAATTTGTAGCTAAACATATTGTAACGCCAGGTATTTTCAACCCATTCTCATTTTCTATTCTACAATTCGGATCATAAATGTGCTTTCGCAAATGCTTTATAGGAGATGCAAGCAAACAACCCACTTTAAGATTACCCATTAGTGTTAACAAATAAGCTAAACGAGTCCACGCAAGTTCACATTTTTCTTTAATAGGAAATTCTATAAATATTTGTCGATTGCCTTCTTTAGTAAATAGAATTGGCCAATTGCAATAATGAAATGCCCCAATTGCATAAGCTAACCCATTATATGAGTTAATATGATCTATATTTACCGTAGATGATAAAAAGAAGCCTTCGGGGTCTCTTTTAAATATCTCGATCTTATCACTTTCTTTAAGAGAATTAATAGCCCAATTGTCATAATTATTGCCAAAAACTTCTGTAAAGCAAATTTTTAGAAAATGTATTTGTTCATTCTTTAATATATTTATTGCGTCTTCAAATAAATAAGGATGATATGTTTTAAACCCAGATTTACAAAAATCTAAATTAGAATCTCTTAATAACATATCATCTTCGAAGAAAATCATATATTCACAAATAGTTTTATCAAAATGACATGCTGCTAAATAGCGTCCTCCATTAATACCTAGATTTTGTCCTTCATGGATAGATTGAAAACCATACTGTTCAAAAAGTGAGTTATAGTGAGCAAACGTATCAATACTATCAGAGTTATTAATTACATATAAATTAGTTGCCAAGGATGAATGGAATTTACTTTGTATGAATGATTCACACCATAATTGAAACTGCTCTGGTGCATTATAAGTAAGAACGTAAATAGCGAGTGAAACCATCTTAATTTTATTACTTTAACATTTTAAAGATAACTTTACTCTACCAATTAACTTTTACTTAAAGTAGCTCAAAAATTATTTGAATAATACCTTAAGAAGGTGTTGCACTTTCTGTTATTGAAATGATTATATTCAATAGCTTAATAAATGATTGACAAGTTGCGCATCCTTTTTTGCAAAAAAAATTTCTAACTTCGAGGTTAATGCCTTGTCTTTGTATATTTTGTTACATAAGCTGCAAGCACTTGTATGACCATCAACCTTAGGTAGTGAATTAAACAAGTCAGTGTCTGACTCTTCAATCATTTTATATATATAAGAAAAACTATTTCTTTTCATAACTTGAAATTTAAATAATCCTTGAGCAGTATTTATTAATGAAGTTAAACTCTCATTATTAGCGTTACCTAATATAATCCCAGGAGTATTTCTGTTAAATGCAGAACAACAGGGATAAGCCTTACCATCAAAAAAAACTACTAAATCATTGTCTACATTTCTGGGACAAATGAAATCTTCTAAGGAGTAATTTAGTTTATATTTTTCTTGTGATATAGCCTTATTACTAGCTCGGCCGACCTTAGATACATAATGGTTTGAAAAAACAATGTATTTATAACCTATTAGATTAGGTAGATAAGTCTCTAAATTATCTTCTAAACTATAAAATGTTCCAACAATAGTAGTCACTATGCCTAAATCGCTACTAATTTTTGCAATGTTTGTAATAAATTCTTTTGATACAAATTCACTATGACTTGGATCACAACTTATGTTTAAGCCAAATAATCCATTCGATTTAAGTTTCAAAAGAATACCTCTAGCCTCTTCCGGGTCTTTTCCCCAGTGACCAGCTGTAGTTATAGAAAAGGGTAACTCCACATCATTTAATAATTCTGCTAAGCTATATATTTCATCTATAAACAACATCGGTTCACCTCCAGTAAAGCTAACACTATCTATAGAATCGATTTCTGAAGCTTCTAATATTAACTTTTTTGCTAAGTTATATGGCATTTTCTCCTTCCTGTTTGGATGGCACCCATAGCAGCAGAAATCACATGACAGAGGACATGCCATAGTGTAATTTAGAATCAAACGCATAGGAATATTTCCCTTCTTGTTTGAATCTAATTCTTGATAAAATAAAGATAAAAGTGCTTTTTCATCTTTATACATTTTATCTTGCAATGTCATACACAGTAGTCTTCTAAAAGACAGGTTTCAGTTAACTAATGAATCGTCAAAACTTGATCGTACTTCTTGAAATGTTATCTTTTCAATCCCCGATTCTAAAATTATATCATCGGGTAAATAATCTACTAAATTATTTTGTATATGAGTTATTATCTTAATCAAATCATTGCAATATACAGATGGATTGTTGAAACCATTTTCCGTACTATATCTGTGAGGTAAAAAACCACTACCACAAATATTATTTATTGGACAGCGTTTACATTTTTCGCATAATATATGATGGCTATCATAATACATTGAGGCTAATGGAGTTTCAAGTGCTTCATCAAATTCATTTGTCAAAACATTCATTCCTGCTTTTGTAAAATTATGGCCGCAAATTTTGAGAGGATCTACTGCCTCAATACTTCCATCTGTTTCTACCACTAATACATCATTTTGGGTAGTTCCGATTAATTGATTACCTACCTCTTCATATCCAAGGATTAAGCCAATAATCGATTTGAAAAATCTCATACTTGGGCGTTGCGGTGAAGTATCGCTTTGCCACAGATTATACATTTTCACTAACCAATCTCCGTATAAAGTTAAACCTGATTCATAATAATTTTTTATTCCAAGAGGAGGTTGATCGAAATTGTGATCTGGAATTAATAAAATTAAATCTTCAATTCCTACTTCTTTATATGATAAGTAAACATCTTCTGGGTTACTTTCAACATTAATTACAGTTATAACGCCTTTGTAGCCGTATTTTTTTGCTATTTGAAAGCCTTTAATTGCATCATCATACGAACCCTTTCCAGAATGATATTTCCTATATTTGTCATGTGCACTCTTATTCCCGTCTATACTTACACCAATTAATATATTTAATTTTGTCAAATAAGAAGCCCACTCATCATCTAATAGAATACCGTTTGTTTGAATAGCAAATCTAAGCTTTGTATTATTTACTTTTTGCAGTGCCTTTTTAACAAATTTTTCATAAAAATCTTTATTTATTAATAAGGGCTCACCACCATGAAAAGCAATTGACATCTCTTCGATCCCATGTGCCTGAACGTGATTTTTAATACGAGTCAAAAGGCTATCGACTACTTGGTCACTTATAAACTTTGGTTGTAGTAGGTATGACATATCACCCATATTGTACATATAGCAATATGAACAGTTTAAATTACACCTACTTGCAACTTTCAAAACAATTGTTGAAATTTTCATTGACTGCATTAAAATTAGTTAGAGATTAAAACTCATTTAACCATTTTAATCATTTAGCTTTTACTATATAAATAAAATATTATTAGCAAAAATTTGTTAGTATTTATAATAAGTTGTTTCAACGGTCATTATAAACAATTCTATGTTGATTATGCTTTCTATAAAATTTTGTATTGTTCAATATTACAATAAGCATATTAGGACTCAATTTGAGTCCTAATATGCACGCATCTGATTATAGACTAAGCACTAGCTCATTCTATTGTTGAATGTTGAATTTGCGTACATTGTTGTATTAGCGTAGGGAATACTTGAACCGCCAATAATTGAGTCGTAGAGATTAAAATCGCTCTTTTTTAAAGCTTCTACCGCTTTAGCTACTAATTCTTTTCTTTCTGGCGAAAAGGATGCTTTTTTGTTTTTCATGATTTAAATTGTTAAAGTGTTTATTATCTCTGTTGAAACCCCAGAGTTATGGGCTTTTGTAGAATAGGCCATGCTGAAGTGACCTTTTACAAATTTAGTATAATTATATTCATATCAAATAATAATTCTTTGTTAAATTTTACTAGAGTTAACTTTAATTTTATCAAACGGGCTGATTCTATAAAATTTTTAGCAGAATATATTATAAACATTTTTATTTAAATATTTTCATATTTTGACAAATAGACGCCAAGAGGACGCATGAGCTAAAGAAAGTTTAGATCATCAACAATAAGGTGTACCGGTTGATGATTGAAAATGGATTATTGATATGTGAGTAAGTCTGTTAATGTTTGCACTTTGTCTCCTTTTGGCTACCTATAAACAAACAGACTATGAAGCCTTACGCCATCGCTGTGTCGAACTCAAACAAGCAGGATGGAAGCAGGCTGACATTGCTCGAGCGTTCGGTTTGACACCCGCCTGGGTTAGCCAGACCCTCAAAACTTTTCGTCAACATGGTCACTCAGGGCTAATAACCGTTAAACGGACTAGAGCCTCACCTCGGCTGACGTTAGCGCAACTTGATCAACTAACTACGGAGTTGGCCAAAGGTGCTCAGCATCACGGCTTTTCCGGTCAGGTCTGGACCCGCCCGCGTGTCAACCAAGTTATTGACAAACTCTTTGGCGTCAGCTACGATCGGTCGACTGCTCAAAAAAGTGGGCTGGAGCCGTCAGAAACCCGCCCGGCAAGCCCGGCAATAAGATTAACAAGCGGTTGCCAACTAGCAAGAAGAACGCTTGCTCATTCTCAAAAAAAGCCCAAGATGAAGGGCGGACACTTCTATATGTGGATGAATCCGCCTGTTATTTGTTGCCTTTTGTGGCCCACAGTTGGGCCCCTGGGAGCCCAACCCCCTTATTGGTCGAGCAGGCTGGATGAGCTCATTTAAACTTAATAGCTGCCATTGCACCCAATGGACGGTTGTATCTGGCAGGTCAGGATGTTCCCTTTGATAGCAAAGGCATTAATTGGTTCTTTGGCAAGCTCTGCTAGCATTACCGACGTCAAAACCTGTTGGTGATTTTGGATGGGGCGGCCATCCATAGCTCGCAATCGGTTAGAAACTGGCTCCACCGCCGACCCGGTCGAGTTCATCTAGAGCGGTTACCCGCTTACAGTCCCATGCTTAATCCGGTGGGCGGCCGGTGCGGTGGAGTTAGTATGGAGTCAACTTAAGCGAGCCCTGAGAAACCAGGTCTTTTCAAGTCTGTAGTCATTGCAAACTGCCGTTATGAAGGAAGTAAACTATCTACAGGCGGATGGCAAATGAATCTGTTGCTTTTTTCGCAAAAAGGAGGTTGCCTTCTTCATAGATAAATTCACTGTAACCTCCTCCCAAAAAGCGATCCGACTAATGATTGCGGATCGGACATTCCTTTTTTCATTTAACCCTTAAAAATACCTCCTCCGGAGTACGGTCATTTAACGAGCTATGCGGTCGAAATTGATTGTATTCCAATCGCCAATTTTCAATCTTTTCCTGAGCGTCTTCCAGCGACAAGAACCAATGGATCGAAAGGCACTCATCTCGAAAGATTCCATAAACGGCGGTCCGCCGATGCGGTTATCTGTGGGCTTCCCAGGCCGGGAGAAATCTAAGGTTACCTGATTGTCATAGGCCGGCACGGGCCGCCCCGCATTTATCTAATGCTTTAGAAATGAACCGCACCGGCGGCCCGGTCGCTTCCATTGTCAACCTGAATCCGAGCGGGAACTGCTTGTTGTTCCACTCTCAATCGCTCCATTACAGCTACCACATCTTCGCCTTTTACTGATGCGTGAATTAGTCTGTAAAGTCATTGATCCGTAGGAATGCTCCCAAGTTCTCAGAAACCCTAGTAGGTCATCAGAAACTTTACAGATTTACTCACGGGTCAATAAAGACTGGCCTACACGAATAGCTAAGCACTGACGGCTAAAATTATCCACCGCTCGGATTTCCATGGTTTATGCAAGGGTTAAGACATAATTTTTGTCATATTTCTGCTGACGATGAACCACCGAGCAAATTCGATGGATAAGCTTGTTGCGAACCGCGTTCAGCACACTCATCTTGTTTTTGTCCCGGCGGGGAACCGCTTCACCTACCTTGCGCTGGTAATACTCCCGAAGTTCGCCTTTCATCTGGATGGCCGACATGGCTCCTAAATGAAAAAGAGACTTAAGTCGTTTGCGAGCATGTTGACTGACACCGGTTTTGCCTCGTACACTACTACCTGACTTATACTCGAACGGAGCAACGCCTGCATGGCAGGCCAGTTTCTTGGGATCGTTGATGGTTTTGAACTCATCCGTGGCCACGATTACCTCAGTCGCCGTGGTCGGACCGATACCAGGTACAGAGGTGATCCATTCAAACAACTCGCGGAGTCGGTTATCCTGTTTAACAAGATCGTTGATCTGTTTGTCAACAGCGTCTAAATCGGCATCAAGGGCTTTTAGGGAAGCTTGACAGTTCTTACTGAGTTGTTTTTGCAAGGCTCCATCGACGAATCCCCGTTGCTCAGTGAGGGGTTGTTGTAGCTGCCGCCGAACCAAGATCAGCCGTTGGCGGAGGCTGCTTAGGGCGGCCAACTTCTGTAAAACAGGGCGAGGAGGTTGCCAAAGACGCATTTGATCCCGGAAACGAAACGCATACTCGGCAATGCCGCACCGGCGGACCAGTTGGGCATCAACAGAGTCGGTTTTGCCTCGTTGTAAACCGCCTGCTTTCTTGATCTGCAGACTGCTTTCTAACCGCCGGGCGGCCCCGCAAAGGGGAAAAGAAAGCTTGTGCAGGTAGGCCAATAAGTGGGCATTGTATATGCCGGTGTGTTCGGCGCAGCAAACCGATTCACTGACCTTGAAGTTTGGTAGGTCCTTGAGAAGTTTAAGAGTGGCTTTGATACCGGCTTCTGTGTTTTCTGATTGGCTTTGTAAGTCGATGGATTTACCATCGAAGACGGCCCAGTCTAAAGTTGCTTTGGAGACGTCAACACCAATAAAATAGCGAATGTCCATGAGCAGTGATAATTTAGGGGTTCAACAAGTCACTTACCCGGCTACTCAAACCCTTGCTGATGGGGCTTTGTCCCCGAATTTCCATGGCTCGGGCCACCCCGTTGAGCCCGGTCGCTTCCATCGTCAACCTGAATCCGAGCATAGAGCTAACACTCTGCTGCCCCGTAGGCTAGCCCACCCTGTTTACTTGTTGGTAAGCTATCCCAAATCTTGAAATCTTACCACGCTACAAACCTAAAGGGCGGCCTCGTATCGTTAACGCCCGAATTTTACGGCCATCAAACAGCTGATCGGCTACGAAATCCATACCGCTACGGCGGACCGTTCCAGCATTGATGTATACTAGAGAGTTGGGGTCGTTCTAGGCGATGGGAGGCTGATCGGTTTCGTCTGGGCCTTTTACTGCGTAGATTCAGACCTTCTTCACAATAGACTCGATACACCCGCTTGTGGTTATCACGCCAGCCTTCCCGACGTAATAAAACCTAGATTCGCTGATATCCATAACGTATCCGTACTTGGGCTATCTCTTTGATGCGATGCCGGATCACGGAGTCATCTCGACGATGGACTTTGTAGTGCCAGGTAACTTGGCACAACATCATGAGTCTGCAAGCTCGAGGGTTGGAGATGCGATAATCCGTCATCAGGCTTTGGGCCAGCCCCCGCTTCTGAGCTGGCCCGCTCGGGCGGTTCCGTTAGAGCTTTTTTTTGAGCACATCCTGAAGCATCTGGTTATCCAAACTTAGCCGCAGTGGCAGACCACTCAGCCACTAGTTGTTTCAACTGCCGATTCTCTTCCTCCAACTGGCGTAAATGGTGTAGTTCGGCAACGCCTAAGCCGCCGTACCTCTTACGCTCCGGCGTCCCGGTTCCAATTATAGAAAGTCGCTTCGCTGATACCCATTTTGCGACATACCTCGGCTACGACCACTCCGGTCACAGCTTGCTTAAGAGCAAATACAATTTGTGCTTCGGTGAACTTCGTTTTTTTCATAGCAGCCGAGCGTTAGTGAAGCCTGAGCCGTATGAGGACAAGCTCTCACGTACGGTTCTTAAAGGGATGGAAGTCAGCCAGACTCTCCACCTGCTCAACTAAGCCGAAAGTATCACAAATTAAGTGTTATCGAACTAGGCGTGGTAACCGCCCTTGAATTGGTAGATTGGGTGGTAGCTGTACCACTGGCCACGAGTGTTGCTTTGGCAGCTACATAGTACTTGGTGTTACTGTTTAAACTACTAAATCGAACTGTACCCGTCTGATCAGTAGTCGCGTTTGTAACCGACGAAGGCGCTGCTGTGGTTAATGAAGCTACCTGTGTTTCACTCGTGAATACGTGTACATCCGCTTTAAATACGGGATCCATAGGGTTACTCTGCGTAACTACAGTTACAGTGAGCTGCGTGGGGACAGCAGGCTTTGTCAATGTTAGTGATGTACTGGGAGTTGGTGATGCCGTCGTGGACATCACTGACGTGGACGATGCGATTATTTCATCTTTACGAGCTGCAACATAGTATTCTCGGTTTTTGTCAAGATTATAAAAAACGGCAATGCCTTTTGCATTGGTGGTATATTGGCCAATGAATGAGCTGGGTTTATCTGTTATGGATTCAGCCTGCGACTTACTGCTGAATAGATATACTATAGCTTCGTTGAGGGGTTGGCCTGCCAAATCGTTGGCTTTAATCTTAATTTTCCCACCCGGATACTGAGGTTCAAGTACTAATTTCGGATTGCTTTCGAATGTGCTGTAAAGCTGTTTACCTTCAAACAGCAAGCCGGTTTTGTCAGTATAGCGGCCTACAACAAATAAGTTGTCGGGTTGCTTTAAGGTGTGCGTCAACGTGAATTTACCATCTTTATCAGCTTTTGTGCTATACAGATACGGCGTAGCTGATTCAATCGTCGTCAGATAAATGACGGCCTCGGGGGCAGTCATCGTTTCTGGTTGATCTTTAAAAGTATCCTGTAAATATACCTCGCCATTAACCTCTACAACTTCGTACAAGTTTTTTTCGATTGATTCAGGATACTTGTCGCAACCCAGAATAAGGCTAAACGCCAGTAGGGGGGTTAGGTTCAGAATGTGTCGCATGGCTCGTGGGAAGGTTAAAAGATAGATAGTAGTTTGGTTACTATACTAGGATCGATGGCTATACCGAAGAATCCGCGTATGTCGGGCACATCGTATGCTTTCACAATCTGGCCGTTTTTCAGATCATATGCTTTGCGAAAAAACAGATTACCTCCCCCGTGCAGACTCAGTCCCGGTACAATATCTATGCCCAAGCCAAGAAAATAGTTGCGTAAAAACTTATTACTTACGCCCAAGCCGAGTGTCAGGAAGGTTTTGCCCAGTATACTATTGCCCCGCTTCATGTTATAGCGTGACTCGAACGTATCGCGAATAAACTTACTTCGTTTATGGGTTCGCGTTAGGTTGCTCGGGCCCCAATACCATTTCACACCCACCACTGCCTCAAAATTATCAACATCGGTATCGGTTTGAAATTGTCCCGTGGCATTATCGAAGATTGATATCGCACGCGAGCCAAATACGTAGTTGATGCTTACAGACGGCCAGAAACGCACCGTGTTGTACGTATCGTAACTGCCCTTAGCAACGGGTTTGTCTTTTCCGGCTTCGGATATGGTGTAGCTTATGGTCTTGGTTCCTTTGGCTTCTCGGCTTTCATTGACTAATACATCTTCAGAACGTAGTAACGGTTCAGGGCTCGCCTTGCTTTTGTCAAAAGCACTGTAGGCAAGTTTCAGGTCGGCCACAGGCGGATCGGTTTGTTCCATAAGCCAGTCGATGAGCTCTTTCGATTTCTTGAAGGTAGCAAGCCGATCAGAGCAGGTTGATAAGATAGTTGTAAAAGCTTCCCGAGCGACTACCTCCTGTAGGGCTTCATCTTTCAATGTTTCTACCGCTTCATCAAATTCAAGCTCTGATACCGGTTTCACATCTTGATTAGAACTCTCTCTCTTTAAGGCTGAAGTCAGTTGTTCATTTAGCTTACCGAACTGGGTCTGAATACGCTTCAGCACGGCAAGCTTTTTCTTGGCAAGTTCTATGTCGGTCAGATTTTGGCGGAAGGTAGCCTTCGGCAATCTGACAAAAACGATGTCGCGTAGTTCGAGAATGAGTACTTGCTGCCTAGCATCATCTACCTGCTGTTTCTGCCGCTTTGGGCGACCAGCAGCGGTCAGAGCGGCTTTCGCTTCCTGTGGTGTTGCAATAGTCTGTACGGTATTCAGAACACCGCGAATCCGATTGAGCAACGTAGCAACCGCATTGCTGCTTATAAGGGCCTGCTGGAAGGTCTCAGCGAAGGCATCGGTCTGCACGTCGATCTCCGTGCGGAGTTTAGCTTCTTTAACAATCTCTTTAGCCGATACTTTCGTTGCTTTAGGTAGGTTATGCACCAGCCCGCGCATGATGTCGTTTTCGTGCACCAAGTCTGGTTGCAATCCGCCAGGTTCTAAGGGCGCGTAGCCCTTTTGGGCATTATATTGCCTCATCCAGTTGATCTGCGGACACGACGAAACAAACAGCACCACCTCATTCAACACTTCCTCGGTTTGAGCAGTCGATTTCAGCCAGTTTTCGTATTTATTCTGGCGAGTGGGTGCGACTTCCTTCGCTTTACGTAAATCTACCAGGGCTCTCGTCAGCTGGACTATGTCGGTCTTCAGGGTTTTGATCAACTCGGCGGCTTGGGTCGATTGACAACATTGCTCCGAAACCGTGCGATAAAGACGGTGTACTTCTTCGGCTGCGGCCAGATCGCGCTCAATTTTAGCATTGAGTTCAGCGGGCGATACCACCCCGAATGGATTGAGCAGGGGCTTGCCGTCAGTGTACCACAGCCAATTTTCAATCCAGGCTTTATTGGTCTCGAACACGGTATTGGCCACGTAGCAAAGCTGAACTTGAGTAATTTGCAGAGAATCCAGATACTGGCACCGGCGGTTTGTAAGTAACTTATAAAATTCACTTTCGGGTGTTCCGCAGCAACTGTCCCCCTTGCGACCTAGGGCATCCAGCTTAAGCGTTAATTGATTGACAATTGTCGCAAAGCGATTATAGGTCGGGTACAATGAATCGACTAACGGTTTATACCGATCCCAACCCATATACTCAGTTTTTTTAAATTTCTCCCGCAGAAATTGCTTGTCGGCGTAGCGTTTTGTCACTCGGAAAGGTACCTCACCAGGCGTGTTATACGTTACTGGACCCAAAACGTGTTCCGTATTCATCAATGTCTGAGTTTCGTTACCAGCGATCAAATACGTAGTATCTTTCTTGTGCCTAATATCCGTTTCGAAGCTAGAGCGATTGCTGTTGGCCCTGTCTATAGCAGATTGAATAGACTGCTGCAGGCAGTCCGGGGCATTGTTTTTAATCGTTTGCTGAAGTTTCTTTTGAAGGGGAGTGGGATTATTCAGCGTATTGTCGATCACAACAATTGGTAGCTTAGTGCCAGTTTTTATGGCTGTTGGTAATGGAGTGATAATAACACCTTCACTAGTAAGCGTTATTGACTGAGGTTGTGTAGGTTGATCCTCTTTAGGGCAGTTAAAACATTGGGCACGAGCTTGAAACAGATAGCCGGAAAGCAGAAGAAGTAGGATGTAGCGGATAGATTTCATGGCATGGGTTGATTTGATTAGTCCATGTATGCAGCAATCTGATCTTTTAGCGTACCTGCCCAAGCCGTTGAAGCCTCGCGGATGGCCTGGTTAGGACGTATTGCGTCAGTTACAGTAGCAACGAGCTGGCCCTTTTGGGCGTGACGGGCTGTAAGTTCGTCGATGATTTCGCGCCAGCCGCGGCCATCCTTTTGAAGCCGTCCCAGATTTGCGATTTCCCTTTTACCATCAAAAAAACTGGCTTGAAACCACTCGCCAGTGTTGAATGTACGCCAGCTAAGGTAACCTTCCTCGCGTATTTGCCGGGGCTGGGTAATAGTTCCATGAAAGCTATAACGCACACCGGAAGCTGTCACCGGGTCGAAGTATTGAGGGGTGTAAAAATCTGACAGGACCAATCCATTTACCGGGTAACCGAATTGGACATCCTGACATGGATCGCATACTTCAACAAGGTAATTTACACGGCCCTGTGCCGGAATGAGCGAGTTGGACGCGACAAATCGATCACTAAAGGGATCGACCAGCATTTCGAGCAATTCGTGGCTACAGGTAAGTGGTACATCATTATTGGCCAGGACCAACGCAAACGGTTGCCCTTGTGCATCCAGATGAATACCAGGAACACCAGTATTGATTTTATTGACAATAATGATGGGCCAGTAGCCAGGAGGCACGTCGTCGAGCTTTTGGAACACGCTGACAGTAGCCTGAATGTTCCAGATCGGCGAAAAATCGCGTGTTACCTGTTTCTGGAGGGCGGCACTGATTACAGCTAGCCGACCAAGCGATACCTTTGTAGTGAGGCTGATTAGAGCGATTTGAGCGGGAAACATCTTAGTTACTTGGTCAATAGAGTTGTCAAAGCACCAGCATCTCGCTGGTTAATTCAACGGGCAATCTCCCGAAATTTTATGTAGAAAATATTAGCCTTTGGTTAACGCGTATATGATGAACTAGCGTTTACACTACAACCTTAACATAGTGATTCTTAACGTAACCTGTATTGCTAAAGAGTCACTGGTTAGTGCTCGAGACCCTATGGCTGAAGCTGGTATTGATTGCACATTCAGCATAACCGGATTGAGTAACGGGTAAATCCCCTTTGCATGTTTACTGCCACTGATATGAATGATATTCCAGTGACAGTACCATTTTATTGCTCACAGTAATATTTAGTACCACTAGGTTTCTTACCATCATTCAGAAAAAAGTTAGTGGCCCAACCTCCTACCATCGTACTGACGGTCAAATTCGACTCAAGAAAAAATAAGCGGACCATAGTTTTGGTGCGTTACTAATGATATTTGTGTTCATTAACAATTCAGTAAGAAATACCATCATACTATCTTTGTGACCTAATCAGCGGGAAAAAGCATCCTTATGAGCACCTGCTTTGTAATCTACCGGAACATCTTTGAGAGCCAATAATCACATTAGGTGCAATGATTGATTGGGTTGTTCAAACCGTAAAACATAAATAATGGTGTGGATGGAAGTTGACAACCGCAGCATTCCTGTGGACTTTATTATTGCAGACCGTTGCGATTGAGCGAAACAAAGTTGGCTGGATTTTACGCACCTGTCAATCACATGATTGGGTGACAACAAATAGACATTCAGCGATTTAGATATTTAGACACGGCTTCCGTTACGGAATGTACATGTAACTTTTCGTAAATACGTTTGATGTGGGTTCGCGCCGTGTCAATGCTGATTCCCGCTTCACTAGCTACCATTTTATAGCTATTACCGGCCGCCAGCAAGGCTAGAATCTTAGTTTCCCGAGGGGTTAGCTGATCAAGATCACTCGGAGACGTAGAACTGTGCATCTTCAGCATAACACGGCGGGCAATACCGGGCGACATAGGAGCGCCACCTTCGTAGACTTCCTCAATGGCTGTTAGTATACGTACTGGAGGCGTTTTCTTGAGTAAATACCCGGTAGCTCCAGCCCGGATGGCCTCGAAAACCCGGTCGTCGTCGTCAAAAACGGTCAGTATTAATACGTCGATTACGGGAGCCTGTCGACGTATGCGTAACGTGGCTTCGATACCTGACATACCTGGAAGATCAATATCCATCAGCACCACATGTGGGTTAAGCGTAGATATCTGCTGTTCGACTTGTTGACAATCGCCAAATGCGCCCACCAGCTCGAAGGCTTCGGTAGTCTGAATTAATAGCGAAAGCGCGTCGCGCAGGGATTGATTGTCTTCGTACAGACAAACACGTATAGGCATGGAACAACTGTTTTAAACCCAAATAAGCTTGATACAGCGTTTGGTGGGGAAAGTACTTATTTCCCCAGTGCGGTGCGTCCCCTAATCATGTGATGCGTTAAGGCAGCGGAAGGTAGAGCGCAACCCGGGTACCTTGACCAATTTGGCTACTGATGTGCAGCGTTGCCTTCAACCTTGACGCCCGTAAGTGCATATTCTTCAAGCCGTTGCCACCCAGCACGTTGCTTTTAGGATGGTGTAAGTCAAAGCCTATACCGTTGTCAGAAACGCTCAGGACCAGACTACTTTCTTTCAGCTCGAGCCGTACCCAAACCTGGTCAGCTTTGGCGTATTTAGCAATGTTGTGGAGTGCTTCTTTATAAATTAGAAAAAAATCCCGCCGTTGTTCGAGTGGTAAATGGGTTTGCAATAGTGCATCGTCGATGTTGAGGCTAAAATGGATATCCTGCCCCTCCAGTAAGTCAACGCCTTCATCGCGCATCCGCAACACAATCTGCGTCATCGAGTCGTTTGCTGGGTTCACACTCCAGATTATATCGTTCATTGAGTCCATGACCTGCCTGGCCGTCTCTCCAATTTTATGGATCAGTGCCCGCGCCCGTGCAGGATCGGACTGCGCTAAGTTTTCGACGCTCTGGGTTAGTATACTGATGCTGCTGAGATAGCTTCCCATGTCGTCGTGTAGGTCGCGTGCAATGTTTTCACGGACAGCATGAACACGCATAAACTGCTTTAACCGGTACCGATACAGGAAATAAAAAATAATGCCGATCAGTACCAGCCCATATATGAACAGTAAGGGCAAGAACCACCACTGCAGCCAAATTGGGGACTCAACCCGAATTCGTATTTTTGCCGGAGGTACTTTGGGGTACCTGACTGAACTTACCGAAAATTCATACTCCCCTGCTGGAACGTTGGTAAAAAAAGCGTACTGGTTTGCCGTTATAGCCGTATATCTGACATTTGCTTCCAGAAGCCGGTATTCAAAGGGTGGAGGCAGCTTGTTAGCCTGAAAATAAACATAAAAATCGTTCTGACGGTAGTTGAGCACTACCTCCGGGGTAGTGCTTGGCGTTATAGTGAACGGCTTATCCAAGGTAGTACGTTTGGCCAAAACAAGTAGATGCGTTATCACAATAGATTGTGCTGGTACCCTAACAAGTATGCACCCGTACAGTACACAACTTATAAGCCAGCCACGTAGCATTACTAAGTAGTTGTTTTGGTTATAGATCTGATCCGCCAAAAACCAATACTGAACAACGCGAATGAAACAGCACTGACCATTGCCGACAACGTATTGAACAAATAATACAAATCGAGTGAATTTTCGATAAAATAGCTTTTAAAATAGGTATTAACGGCCGTGAAGGCTCCAAACAGAAAAAAGCCAAGATGAAAGTACACCATCGGTTTTGGCCTCAACGCCGCCGGTAAGTTATCTTCCGACAAGAGTTGTTTCAACGCTAGAAAAGCACAGGTTGCGGCTAATAGCCTTGAACCGGTAAGCGTTAGGGAATTAATGTGGTTAAAGCCAACTACGCTTACTACTTCAATGACTACACCAACACTAAGCAACGCAGCTATTTGCCAAAATAATCGGCTCGTACCCGCTAAACCGCTGTAAACGCCTGCAATGCAAAATGTAACCATAATCGTTTGTATGTAATAGAGAAAGTGATTACGGATATGGAACTGAATGCATACAATCGATAAAATTTCATGAATCAGAAGGACAAGTAGAAAACCAATAATCCAGTTTTCCTTGACCGTGAGCGATTTTCTTGTACTTAACCCAATTAAAACCGGGATAATAACTGTAAATATGAAGAAGTCATACAAGTACTCGGCCCAGGTATAAATTTCCATAATCAAATGAAAAGAGGTCATCAAAGCAAAATAAGTAAATCAATAGTACATAATTTGAATAAATTATGTACTATTGATTTACTTATTCGGTTGCCTTCACGCTACACTAAGATTAAACCTATCCAACACTAGTTGAGCAACCTGTATGGGGTGGGCAATCATTTAGAATAAATTTGATTTCCGTTGGCAGAAACTCTATAACTGGGCCTGTCGTACAATCACCCGTGCCGATGATAAGGGTGAAATGACCCAATCCGGCTTCCGTGGATTCAGTTAACCCCCACCGAACAGTGAATTCAGCGCCAGTGGTAAAAGGCGGTAATCGGTCAAGCAGCAACGTTAGAAATGGTTTAACCGGAAATAAATATCCCTGAATGAAGGGCAACTGATTCGAACTACGTCCAGGGTATAACTTATTAAAATTAGCTTGTAACTGCAGCGCTTGGTTAGTTGGTACTTCTAGGTTCAGATTCAGAAAGTGCTCAAACTGACCCTGCTGATTCCTGTAAACAGAATCACCAAAGTAAATCTCTTCGTTGCTTTGACCCAAACGCTCATGAAAGTTTCCCTTATTAACGATTACGATACGCCCCCCATTTTCAAACGGTTTGGTCAGACCAAAGCAACTTTGTAAAATCAAACAGTTGCGATCACGGTCGTCAGCATAATATAATATACGCAGGAAATTTCGCCATGTAATAGTAAAATAAAGGTCATCAGCAACTACAGGACGATTCGAGATGACGCTAACGTAAGCATGAAATCGCTCGAAGTCAGCTAAAACCTTGGCACTAGGCGTATTAGTTCGTTTAATTAGTGATTCACCAATATCACCTTGTCGGAGTCCAAGATTTAGGTAGTTTAGCTGATCAGTTGTAAGTTCCTGCATTGTGGATTAGATTTAAGAGTGAATTAACTATTTTGTTATCTATTCAGTCATCATAAGAAAAAAGCATATCTCTTTAATAATGCCACAGGATAAATGTATTGTATTTTGGTGCCTAGTGCCATCACATTATGATGTGATGGCACTAGGCACTCCTGGGTATTTGTTTCAATAATAGTTTAACTCAGTGATAAAATCAGCACACAGTCAATCCGGCATTTGCTTAAAATACGTTTTGTGAGTCTTCTTCTTGGTATAAAACTGCGTCGTCTCCATCGTTTCGTGGCGTAGGTGTTGCTGCACGTGTTCTAAACTTACGCCTTCTTCCAACAGGAGTTGACCTACCGTGTGCCGCAGGCTATGAGCTGACATGCCAGCTCGTTTAAAACCATTCTTCTTTAAGTGCTTGTCGACGATATACCTAATCTGATGCGTCTTCAGGTCATCGAATAGATACTCTCCCCGTCGTCCCTGTGGAACTGGCCAACGGTCGGTTTCCTCCAAATACGTTTGAAGTATCTGACGGCAACTACCGAAAAACTTAATGGCCTTCTTTGTGCTTTTGCCCTTTCCGAGTACCTGAAGTTGCTGCTTTGCAAAGTCCAGGTCGCCCAGCTTTAACCGGCTTACTTCCACGGTCCGTAACCCTTCAAGTCCTAGGAGGGCCAGTATGGCGCGGTCTCCCGAGGATGAAACGTCACCCAAAAGCTGTTCCCGCTCGTCAGCTTCCAAGCTGTCTTTGTAAAAGGTACGTTCGATAGCCAGCCCCCGTACGTCGTTAATATCGCGCAGTGCGTTAATCTGTTCAGATGTCAGATATAGTTCATCCCGCCGGCGAATGCACCAGGCCGCCAATTGCTTAACGGCCGACAAGTAAAGGTTGACCGTAAAGGCTGAGTACTGATTATCCTTCAAGTGTTGCACAAAGTCGGACACGGTTATCCCACTGAGTGAAGCCGCTTGTCCCAGCGCGAGCTGTTGATCTACGAAAAGGAAGTAGGCGTTAAGCGCTTTGGTGTACGTCTCCTTCGAGCGATCGCCTCGAAGGTTTTTGGCATCACGAATGAATCGCAGCACGAGGTCGTTAGCCGCAGGTGGTATTTTCGCTGGTTTGGGATCGGCAATGACCATCGGTTGACCAATGGTTTGGTAAAACTTCAAGAATTTACGAATGGGCGACACACGGTTCGGCGGAAACCCTGCCGTGTAACGGGCCAGGCTCAGCTCATCAATGCCAAAGTTTCCCTTCAAACAAAATTTGAGATATGACCGGGCATGCCGTGGGTAATTACTCGACTTGGGAAAATCAGCCGCGAAGTAACGAATCAACCCACTAACTGTGTACCGGTTAACAGACTTATCAATTGTCTTCTCTTCAGTCGTCGTTTGTATGTGTAGGAAGTTAGCCATGCTAAACGGAACAATCGCGCCAACGAAGATTGACAAATTTTAGATTTTCACCAATTCTTACAAAGCCTAATTTACAAGACGGTGAAAAGATACTCCTTTTCCACTAAGATATAGATTGGAATAAGCTTGCTCTTCGGCAATCCAGTAGCATTGTTAATTCTGCGGAGAAGTACTGGTCTGCCGATGTAGTCCACAAACAGGTAGCTACTGCTGCCCTAATAATTTACGATCAGGCTCGGAGTCGCGTGCGACTTGTGGTTTTTTACATTACCAGTATACGAAGATGTATCAAGAAAATGAGCGTTTGAAGAGACTCTGCCCAACCAGCTTTTCTGCGCTTACTATTGGACATAGTTAAACAAACAGCCTGGGCGTTGTACGCCATCTTAGTTCATTATGAAAAAGATCCAATTGTTATCGGTGGTCGGCATCAGCCTTGGGAGTCACTGCAGTGAGTCACATAAGGTCAAAACTTAATCCACGAAAGATGTACTGAAATAATTATTAAATTACAGCTTCATTAATTTTTAGATTTTGATTGATTTTGATCGTTTTTCACCTTTATCGATCTAATTAACTGCTTGAAAGCTGGTTTATTGTGAAGATTAACAAAGCATTCCTCACTCGTTAGAAAAGTTAAATTATCGTAACCTAAAGCGACTGATTTCCTTAAATTTTCCAAAGCTTGATCGATTTTATTTTGTTGAGCAAAATATGCAGCCCAATTCCTATAGACAAGCGGGTTATTAACGTATATTGTTTCAAATTTTTGGAGATACTCTTTTGCTTTATCAAGTAACTTCATTTCTACATAAATATAACTGACATTATTCAAATAAGTGTCTGATGTATTATATGTACTATCAAGTGAAAGAGCCATATGATAGTCATCAAGCGCTTTATCATACTGTTTTAAATAATCATAACATGCTCCTCTATTCATATAAAGAACTGCTTTTTTAGGTAATGCATATATTACTTTAGTGTAGGCTTGTGCCGATAAATCATACTTCTTATTGTAAAAATAATAATCTCCTATATTTTCAAATATTATAGTTGAATTATTTACGAGTATTATCCAATTGTGATTTCTAACTTCCGATTTTGGCGAATTTTCTAAAATTTTATACGCTTTTTGAGTATATTCTAAAGCTTTAAAAAAGTACATTTTAGAAATATATACATTGGCAAAATTATTATAAATGGTTGCAAAGTCTATGTGATTATCAGGCAGTGTGACATTATTAATATCTACGGCTTTCTGTAAATATTCTAGTGCCTTATCATATTTTTTTTGATTAATATACTGTATTGCACTGTTGTTATATAAAGTCGCCAAACTTGGATGGTTAGGACTAAGTGATGATTCCATTATACTTATAGACTTATTGAGGTATTCTATAGCATTAATTGTATCATTTAAATCTCTAAAAATTACTGATAAGTTATTATAGCATACGGATATCATTGGATCGTTAGGCTTGAGGTAGACTTGAGCAATCTTCAAAGCCTTTTCCCCAAAGGCTTTGGCTTTCTCATAATCACTAATCAAACGGTAATTCTCTGCCGTATTATTATAGATCTTAATCAAAATAGAGAACTTATCAGGTAATAATTTATCTTGGTATTTTAATGCTTTATTACAATATTCTAATGCGGTCTTATAATCATGAAGACCAGTATATATCGTAGAAATGTTATTATAGCTAAGGGCAAAGTCAGGATTGTCTTCTTTTAAAAACATCTTTTTAAAGGTTTCTGTGAATTGAAAATTCTCCAAGGCTTTATTGAGATTTCCCAATGATCTGTAACCATTACCTGAGTTCGATGCTGCAATACTCATAGCCTTTAATAATCTATAGGTTTCAGCTATATTATCTTTATTTATTTCTCTTCTTTTTGTGGAATCTGTCAAATGTAATATATTGTCTATAAGACTCATTGCTTTTTCACTATATGTAATACATTCTTTATAATCGCCATCTTCGGCTTTAATAGCCCCTGCTTTTATATAATAATCAACTAATATTTCCTCACTATAATGATTAGCCTCGTATATACTGATAAGCTCTTTATAAGATTCAAATACATCTTTGTATTTGAATAGTGGTTCTGCTAATCTAGCATGTAACTCAAAAGCCCTTATCCATTCTTTCAATTCTTTATCAGCTTTATCTTTTCTTGATTGACTCTGGCGCCAGCCTATAGCCATTTTTTTCTGGTCTAATATGTTCAACGCACCTTCAACATCATCCTCTTCATCTAGTTTCTTAACTGCTGATCTCACTAATTCATTAGCCATATCTAAATTTATACTAGCAATATAATTTGCTAATGAGTCGCGTTCAGACTTGCCTTCATTCAGACTTTTCTGTAATGCATCCTGTTTCTTAATAAGGCCTATTATATTTTTGTTATCTGAGTTTTTCTGAATAAGTAATTTGTTGATTTCTAATTTTAGTTGAGCCAGTTGACGTTTGGTATCTGTTTCCAAAATATGGTAATAACGCTTAGCCGCTATGTCTCGCTGACCCAAAGGGCAAACAATTATTAACATTGAGTCAGCTGGATCTACTGGAAGTAAACAATATTCCACCTCTTTGTTATTAACCACCTCAATTGCAACACCATATTGATCTTCCGTTCCTACAATTAGTTTAATACGAGTGCCAACCCGATTTTTGTCAAAAATTAACTTATAGTAGCCTCCATCTTTAGTATACGTATTGTTAGCACCTTTAGTAGTACTAATACTTACTCCGATAGCTGGCTTTAAGCCGCTATTTTGATAAAGTACTCGACCATGAAGCATGGTGTTTTGGGCATAGATAGATATACTATAAAATAGTAAAGCGTAAAGTGTATAAAGAGTCTTCATAGCTTTGTTAGTGGTAACAATCTTACTTCAATAGGCTGTGATTTTGGTACATATGGAATATTAATCGACTGATACCCCAGTTTATAAATGCTTAATTCGTATTCTTCTTTTTGTAAGTGATAGGGTAATTCTCCATGAAAATAGCCGGCGGAATTACTGACAAATGTTATCCCTTCTACAGATACCTTTACATCGCTAAGTAGTTTGCTTCCATCTCTAGTTCTAACAATACCCCTTATAAAAGCTAGACTATTGTCAGGTATTATAAAAACATGCATTGAGCTATTTCGTAGTTGTAAAGAATCACATTGTAACTTCCAGTAAGGAGCGTTTAGTTGCAGAGAAATAAATCGATCGTGGTACTCGCTTGGAATCGAGCGAATCAAAATTTCCCCCTTATCATTAACAGATTTAATCTCATGTTTTTTACCAAACATCACCGTAATTGTACCACCTTGGAATGCTGGATATTGCGTTGATAGCTTTAAATTCTTGGCTGGCGTAAGTATTAGTTCACTATCAAAAGGCTGTATATTTAGATATAACCGCCATATGGATAAAGTTATAATAGATAATAATGCTATAAATCCTACAAGAACTGCTGAATGGGGGGCCCAATGCTTAGATAATAATTTCTCAAATTGAAATAAAGTTTTTCTTGTATCAGTAAGTTGATGCCCTATCTCAATAATACGGTGCTGTGTATCATGGGTTGTAATATTAATCTGCCCAATCTGACGAGATAAATCATCAGTGAAGAAGCTCAATGCCTCCTTGAGTTTCTCATCAAATAATATTGGCTTAGATTCTATTGAGTCTATTAACTTTTGAAGATCCTCAATTTTCTTAGCCGAGAGCTGAAGTTTTTTATTTGGCTTTTGAGTAAGTTGATCTAACTTCTTATTGATACCACTATTCTGTTCGACGATTTTTTGTAGATCTTCTTTCAAATCACTGAACACCATTCGACTGTAAGATACCCAAGCTTTATGGTTGTCTGGACTGGGGTCTTTTAGTTCCTCAGCAAAGCAAAGCTGGATATTGTTTGCAAACTGCTTTTGAACAAATTCAGGAAAAGGATTACTCGAGTCAATCATTGGTAAAACCGATAATTGAATTCCAAGTAGTTGTATTAATTCATCAACATCAGACTCTGACCTTGATTCAATAGCTTGAATGAGATGTTTATCCTCAGTCATTAAAGCTTTCATAGATGGCTCAATCTCTTTGATTAGCGCTTCAATCAAAAATTGGACTTCCTCTTTCTGTTTCTTATCTGTTAGAGTTTCATTATACAGAATATGAATATTTCGGAAAGTACAGGCTATAGCTTTGATAATTATTTGATGGAGATCATGATTCAGGTCTCTTGGATGTCGTCTTAACAATGCCCTGCGATTATTTTCACTCCTCAGCTGATTAATGTACTCACCTGCGAATGTGCTGAAAAACCCTCCTAAAACGGCTGCGGCCGATTGGAGTAAGTTCTTTTCCATTAAACCTGTAATACAAGCAATGCTCGTTGTAATGGTCAATGCGGCAATCTTTCGAAGTAACTCCTTTTGCTCCATTTTAAGGAAATAGAATCAGCACTTCATTAAAACTCAATTTACACAAATCTAATGGGTTGGTGAGGCTCAGCCAAATACTGGACCGCTTAAAGGTTGAAGAGCGGACGTTTATGAGATATCACTACGTATGAGAGCAAGCCTAAGGCCAGTTGACTCCATGACGGCTAGAGTGTAATCTAGGTTCGGCTTATCATATGAACTAGTACAAAGCTATGACTACTAAAGATGGGTATCAGTAAACGCCCGTTTCAAGCAACGGTTGCCGAGCTCAATCCAGTTGCGGCAATTTTGCTCCACTCAATCTCTTATTGGTATCTCACGAATCAAAGTTTCATTTTCAGCAATACGTATGAGTTTAGCAGACGGTTATTTTGCCAAATGACAAATTATCTCCCTTTTCGCAGAGATACCCATAGCTTATGTACCCGCTTAGTAGCGCGTGGCAGCATCGCTTTTTCTTCCCTTCTATTCTTACCGAATCTGGCCAGCTCCTCTAATCATTAGTTACCCTTTTCTATTCCTTTCTTTTTGTAGTTGAAAACGCTTTGCGCGACATAAGCTTCAGGATCTTTGTCGGCAAATCCATATTCAGCGTACAGATCCGCTCGTAAAAAGGCTTTCAGGTGTTCTCCATTCTGGAGGATTGATTTTTTCTGCTGATGAGTGAACGATGGATAGTACTGACTCAACTGATTGCCAGCATACGAAATGACCTCCGCAATATCCATTTGCAGTAGTTCATCCAGGCGTTGTTTCATTTCTGCCTTCTTGGTCTCTTTCTCCAGTTCGTCGGGTGGAGTTTTCGTCTGGATTTTGAATTCGACACCGACGACGGCCCGGCCCTGCATCACTGGTTCATAGGTTACCGACAGATTCGTGTGTTCGTTGATCTGACGCAGCGACAGGTCAATCACGCGCGTCCGAAAGGCTGAGTAGTTATTATATGATTTTTCCTGGGCACCAATTAGCTGCCGAAGTTCGGTCAGGCCTATTCGCCATATACCTGTATTCCGAAAACGAGCCAGGTTGGTGAATAGTAACTGTGCATACTCGCTACTCAAAATCAAGGCATCTTCATACCCATATTGCGCGTATCCACTACCCAAGTACAGAAAAACCGGTATGACGGCGTGGTACATGGTCAGTTCGATCACCCCTTTTTTAGGCCAGTATTCAGCCATAGGGAATACCACAACGTTCGTGTGTTTGCCATGCTCATCTTCCCAGTTGATCGTCCGTTTCTGGATGAGATCAATGACTTTTTTGATGGTTGAATTGGGATGCCCTTTAATTACTTCGGAATAATGAAACCTGAATTTAAGTTCTTCATAGGGCTTTATCTTCAGCTTATCGACGGCCTGGATATTCCGAATTTCGCGCAGGACGAGCCAGTAAAGCCGACGCTCGAAAAAGCCAAATTCGGTGGTACTGGTTAGCAATTTCAGCGGCTCCCGGATCAGTATGGTCTTGTTGTTGGGCGTCCGTAGTACGATAGTCTCTGGATTCACTTCGACCGGTGCCGTTATAGTCGTACTCTCGAAAACCAGTGAGAGTTGGTTGTTGGAGAGTTGAATCGACTGTGCTGAATTTCGCTTACTGGAATTTAAGGTCCTACGCATTGCCTAACAAATTATAGCGGATACAAGGTAATCAGTAATTTGTTCCTAACAAACAATTCTCCATTTGTTAGGAACAAATTACTGATTTACAGTTAGTTATTCATTTGCAGTTTCTATTTATTGTAGCTAAAACGTTCATTTTCACTCTGTTTTCGACTATTATCTGTTAGGGTAATGCGTTGAACTCTCTTCAAGCTTCTCAGTTTGAGATTTATTCAATTAAGCGGTTTCTGTGTTTTATCTAATTTTCACCCGAGCTAACAATGCACAACTATAAAATTGACTCCAAGTCGTTTACATATGTTTTCGACTATCATCTGTTAGGATAAAAACTATCATCTGTTAGAGTAATGACTATTATTTGTTAGAGTAATGACTACTATTTGTCAGGCTACGACTATTATCTGTTAGGCTTGTGCTATCAAATGTTAGGCTATGACTATTATCTGTTAGGTTTGTAAGAGTTATCCACACGTAATAAGATGACTTATAGCATCTTACATTCACTTTCAACAGCCTATAATATCTAATTATCTAATCTCTCATTTAAAATGATTTTTATAATTTAATAATAAGTAAGATTATATGGTCATTTAGAAGTAAAAAAACGCCATAAATAGAATAATGCTGAGGAATTGGAAAAAGTCATAAAAAAAATTGGTACGGAAGATGGTTAAGTTTCCCTTAAAGGGAAATATATTTGCCACAAAACTCTAATTTACTATTATGGAAGAGCAGCCCTCTCATTCAAAACGGAAACACTATGATCAGCAAACCTACGCTCGGTTGTTGGCGGAGTTGACTCAGTTAATAGAAGAAGTCCCCAAGCTGCGACCGGATCGCGATGCCTGGGATATTGAAGGGGATTGGGCGGCTACCGGTACGATATATTTTGTTGATGCTGCTCATCAACCATTATTTGAGCTAGTTCGTGGTTTTGACTGCCGAACAATCAAGCTGGTTAACCTTGATCGGCCGGCCGTACGCATTACTTTTTATAGGAAGCACCGGTACTGGCTCCTAAAGGATAAGGATCTACACGTGGACCAGAAAATCGAGCAGATTCAGGCTCATATCGATAATCTTACTGTAAAGGCAGAAATTCTAGAATCTAAGCTCGATAAAATGCCTGCCCCTAAGCGAGCGGAGACGAAAGGTCAGATTGGATTGTATTGGGAACAGGTCAACACGTGGCGTGAAATTCTGGCCAGCCCGGAGCAGTACGAGATCGCCGTATCGAACTACAGTAGACAACACTTTTACGTCACGGTCAACTATAAGTATCGGCTGCCATCAGGGGATTATACCAATGAGCAGGAGCATTTGCTTAATACACAACGGGACCGATTAGGAAATATCACTCAAATACGTTATAATATTTTGTTTGTCGACTCAACCGAAATTCTTCGTGAGCATCCTTATCAGAACCGTGAGGTTGAAGGCTACCTGAATAACTTCTCGATTAAGTCGGAAGGGGGGCGGCATACCATTTATGCCCGTTTACGTCCTGAAACGGATGCGCTAAACTCCTTTTTGTAACTCATTTTATTGTGATATTGAATAATTAATATCACAATAAAATGAGATATCAATGTAAGTGTCCCTAAAATTCGGACAGTTTAAAATTAGAGAAACACTTAATTTTAGACTGCCATGAAAAAGACACGATTTACCGAAACTCAGATCGTTACTATCCTTAAGCAACGGGAGAACGGTATCACAACTAAGGAGATTTGTCGGCAAAACGGCATCTCAGAGGCCACCTTCTATTCCTGGAAGAGCAAGTACGGAGGCATGGAGGCCGCCGATGTCAAACGGCTCAAAGACCTGGAAGAAGAAAATGCTCGGCTGAAGAAGATGTATGCCGAACTGGCCATGGACAATCAGCTCCTCAAGGACTTGTTCACAAAAAAAGGTTGGGCCCTGCCACCAAAAGGCAACTAGCTCATGAACTGGTTCAAGAGTATGCTCTTTCAGTGAGCAGGGCCTGTCAGATAGTACACCTCCCCAATCCTATTACCGCAGCCGGAAAGAGGACTCGACGGTTATTGAGGCCTTACAGAATCTGGCTTTTGAACATCCATCGTATGGCTTTGGGAAGTTGTTCGCTTATTTAAGACAAGATGGTAAACCCTGGAATCATAAGAAGGTCTACAGGTTGTATAAATTATTGAGGCTCAATAAACGACGAAAGGGGAAACGTAGGCTTCCTACTCGAGTGAAACAGCCATTACAGCCTCAAAACCATATCAATGCAAGTTGGAGTGTTGACTTCATGACGGGGCCGCCCGAGCGGTGATACAATGGTGGGACACCGTCGATTCAGGACGTTCAACGTATTAGATGATTGTACCCGAGAAGTGTTGGCTATCGACATTGACACCTCGCTTTCCTCCAAACGCATCATTCGCACGCTGGAACGAATTATTGAAACAAGAGGGAAGCCGCTAGCGATTCGAGCGGACAATGGGTGGTCCGCCACCGCGGCCTGAATTTACGTCGCAAGAATTTGAGTTATGGAGTAAGGAGCAACAAATTGAAGTTCGATTCATTCAGCCAGGCAAACCTATGCAGAATGGCTATATTGAACGTTTCAATGGCCTGTATCGTCAGGCGGTTCTTGACGCATATCTGTTTTTTGACTTAGACCAAATCCGTCAGCTAACCAGTGAGTGGATGGAGGAGTACAATCTTCGTCGACCACATGAAGCGCTAGGAAACCTGACCCCGAATGAATGGAGAGATAAGCTTCTCGCGGTGGCTGACTCTCCAGTTATTACTGTCTGACTTTTGGGGTACTTACAGCTGTTTGTCGAGCCATTGACATTCATCATATCCCAATCTCAGTTAATTGCAGCTTTTTAGGTTCGGGAGATTTAGTTAATAAAAAGTCCTTGGATGTCTCACCCTCACCAGAATGGTGGCCATTTCGTAATCAGTTACTTATTACTTTAGCTGGAATGAAAGCTGTCAGCCTAAACGTGGTTGAATTGATCTTAGGATCCGTAAAGAATGATGCGTTTCATGCGGATGGCACTTCTATATTTTATGAAGCCGCAAACAACCTGATGGCACTGCAAGAGGGACATATAAAGGTGTCAGCCCCCGCTTTACAGATGAGTACGGTTGAGTTAATCAAGAGTTCTAAAATTCCAATAAACATACTTGCTTGGGCCCATTCGTGCCACAAATCCAACTACCCTTGCGGATCTTGTCGAGGATGTGATAAATATATTGATACAATGCAAACGCTCGGCTTTAATTAACAAGAGTCGTCAAACGACTACATTTTCTAGAATAATGACATTGTTTTTAGTATTGGTATTCTTACTGACTAAGTAACGGAGTACATTGGCAAAGTTTTCAAGTTCTCGCCTTTCTAGATGCTCTTTATCTTGATTTGAACCAATTTGACTTATGGGATAATAGAGTTTGATGGCTTCTAGTATTGTGTTTATGGTTGTCGGTACATCATGCAGCGTCGCATCGATGGGAATCGATGCATCCTGGTCAGGTACCTCAATTTTGAAATGAAATGGATAACCGCGCTTCCCGGCGATCTCCTCGTAAGTAGATGCAGGTTCTAAATCATTTGCACGGTTATAACTAGCCGTGAAATTGTCTACTCCATCATCATCAATATCATTGGGCAGAACGATCTGAAGTTTAAACGTCTTTATCAGCACTTTTCCGCCCTTATAGGCTATGTACTGTTTTGTGGCAATATCATCACACACCTTTTTCACAAAGCTTGAAAAGTAACCTATTGCTAAGGCGGTCGAAGGGACAAAACCTAGATCCGAAACGTTTGCTACCTTGTTGATAATAGCAACAATTTCTTGGCATCGTTCTTCAAGCGAATTATATTTTCCTGGTTCTTCAACGAAGGATAAAACACCTATTCCATTGAAATCCGAGGGTAAGTCAATACCGTCTTCAGCTAACAGAAAAGATCGATCTAAGCCAGTGGCTCCTAAAAAAAGGCCATACTCGAATATGACATTGTCCCTGGCCCCTTTCTTTTTCTTTCCTCGGGAGTTAATCAAATCATCTTTGGTGGCGATCAGAATAGCAAAATCAGAAAGTTTCGTTTGCTTAACCAAACTTTCTAACGTGCCTTTGTTGGGGGAAAATACACTTTTGTTGGTCCAAGTGACCGTGTCAACAGCGGCCTTTAAGTAATCTTGTACTAGATTAAGAATTCGAATCGCTTCACTCGAAGATCCAATGAATACTCTGGGTTTCATAGTGCAGTTTTAGTATATGTTAGAGTATCTTAAGCTGGCGCTATTTAAAACCCCGTACTGACTGTTCAGATCAGAATAGCCTTCGACAATAAGTCCCCCTTTTTCGAATCGTCTCAAACCAAGCTGGGCATCCATATCTTTGAAGTCGTCAGCCAGATCAGCGATTGTTACATCGAGTTCATTCTTTAATTTCCTGACTTCCGTAAGAACTTTGTTATCACCGGATGCGAATAGGTTTTCCTTTTTATTGGGTGATTTTAGCTGCAATCGATAACTCTCATTTGAGAGTACTCTGTCCAGGTGCAAGCTAGCATTAACCAACAACTGCGATAGTTTATCGTTGCTCACGTAAAATTTGCTGTCTTCCATATGATACATAATGCTTGTAATCATGAAACTCGACAGCTCTATTTTTTTATCGGCGTCCATTTTTAAGCTTTTCAACAGCCGAACAATTCGACGTAAATTACCCCGGACGTAAAAGTTGGTATCCTTCTTATCCACTTCATAAATATGCGTGAAAGGATGGTCCTCATGACAAGTATCAGAGCCCATATTGTAAAGGCTTATCGCCCGAAGATGAGCGGCTCTTGTATTCACATACTCTTGGCTGTTGAAGCGACTGCACACTAGAATATCAAATTTCCGTTTCAAGGATCCTCCGGAGATCTGAATGCATTTAGGTTTGTCATTTTTGACTTCAGCCGCTGGGAATGAGCTAGCGAGTCGATTGAAGGCGTTTAGTCTCAGTTCTTTCAACTCCTCATACGGCTTTCCTTCGTAATCTATCTTAGGAGCTACATTAGGAACCCCATAGTAAAATCGGTCATGGATCACCAAAATATCGAGATCACTGTGCACTTTAATGTGTGTGTTTGAGGGAACCGATCCTTGGTATTCAAAAACCACGTCCATAATAACTCCTTTAGCGGATGTAATACCAGCTCGAATTTGATTTTCTACTCTAGCCGCTTCTTCAAATGTTTTATCCGTGTACTCTTGGCCAACAGGCTCCATTGATTCGTACACATATCTTACCGTCTCGGGTAAGGTTGACTTTTTAAATGATTCCGTTAATACGGACATTTGAAGGTTACCGTAGACGTCAAAGTCGCTTCTGCGGTTACTTACACTGGCTAAAAGCTGATCGTAGTTTTTTCTGCGTATTCTGGCCATTGGTAATAAAATGTAATAATCTGATGCCAAGGTATGTAAGATATACAATGGCAAAATCTAAAAATGGAAAAGAGCCAATGCTTATATCAGCTCTTTTCTTACTTCTCACCCTTTTGGTGGATACGGACGTTACCGTATGAGTCACGCCAACTGATTTTACCATCTTGGCCATGTACAATTAGTTCTGACCCCTGGTTACGAGCAATGTCGCGTGCAGCGTTGATTGCTTGTCGTTGCGTGTCTGTAAGAAGAGTAGCTCGGCTATTGCCAGCTCCTTGCACGGCCCATATGTCTCCCCGGGGAACGACATGCTGATTTGTTTTTGGCATATAAAAAAGTGAGAGTTCAGCAGTAGAACACCATGCTTTTTTACTTAGTTCAAAATAACATCAAAAATAAATAGTCAATTATATTGACACAGCTAAAATTAATTGTGTAAGCTAATGGCTATAAATTTGTACTATGGATAAGAAAGAGCAAGAAAAATTATACAAAAAGCTAGGAGAGAACGTTAAAAAGCACCGCACCCAATTAGGTCTGACGCAGGAGCAATTAGCAGATAGGATAGAATTGACCCGCACATCAGTCGTAAACATCGAACAGGGTAAACAACACACACCCCTACATTTACTACTTACAATGGCTGAGGTATTTAATATAAATCTAGAAATACTGATTCCTAACAAATCTGACTATCAGTCAAATGTACAAATTGATGATCAAACATTTAAAGACATAAAAAATGTAGACAAACCTAAGTTTGAGGAGTTTTATGAAAAGTTTATAAAGGATCAACAACAATGAACCTGAAAAGGCAAAAACAGATCGAAGAGGCAGCGAACAACCTTCTGCGCCGTACTGGTCATTATCCTACTAGTTTCAATGCCTTAACTGACGATCAAGGCATTGATGTGGAAGGGGTTGCTAAAAAGATTGGCATTGATGTGAGAGAGCATGACTTTGGTGAAGATGTTTCGGGGGTGTTACTAGTTAGCGGGGATAAAGCTCAGATTGGTTATGCAAAAAACAACGGAACTAAGCGACAGCGGTTTACTATTGCCCATGAATTAGGCCATTATCTACTTGAGCATCAACGTAAAGGCGTTTTTGTGGACACGCCTGAAAAATACTTTGCAATCTTTCGAAATAGTAATTCATCTACGGGAGAAGACCATCAAGAAAGGGAAGCCAACGCCTTTGCCGCTTCGCTGCTAATGCCTATCGAACTAGTACGTGAGGGAATCCAATGTTTCCTGAGTTCAGATATTACGCGAAATGAAAGTTTTGAACTCGTTCCTTTACTAGCAAAACGTTTTAACGTCAGTGATCTAGCTATGAGCTATCGATTAACCAATCTCAATTCTGTTTGGTAGTTAAGGACAATCTAGGCTTTGATCCTGCGTATACTGTCATTATAACGTTTTGTAATGATAAGGTAACTACCCTACAGGGGTCGTTCCTGGTTTGTTACCCCTAGCCGTTATCGCCACTTTCCGTCAGGACCGGGTCAGCTAGTAACTGTTTGAGATTGGCATATTCTTCGCGAGCCAAGAGGTCTATCGCTCCGCCGGTGGCTAAGCGGATTCGATCTCGGCATTTACCAATCCGCGATAGTAAGCCGGCTACGCTCGAGCGTAGCTAGTAGCGGAGCGGGGTGCTGGCCACGTCTGGGCAGGTGGGTTCGCCGGGGCTGCTGCGGTGGCTAGCTACCAACGTTTCTATTTCGTCTTGTACGCGTAGGAAGTTACGTTTTACCTCCTGCGGGGTGTCCGTGGTCATGGGTACAAGTCTGGTACTGGCCCGGTTTTCTGCACGTTTAGCTGCGCTTTGAAGCTGCTAAAATCAGAATCGACGAGCTGGCCGTAAAATTCGCCCGTATGCAGTTTTAGCACGTCCTGTATCCGTATCTTACACAATGTAATAGCTCTATCGCAATTAATGTGTATCGTTTCAAGGGAAGCCAAAGATATTTATCTATTGACTAAGTATATTCAAGCACGCAGGAGAAATGTGTCTACATCAATCAATAAGCTCATGTTTGATTAATTTACTTTATCATAAGTGTAGGTTGGTCCATCAGTTTCGGAGTTGTCAATTACTAATTGATCAGTACAAACTGAAATTCGACCGGTTTCAAGAAGCCATATTAACGGCTGAACTGAGGATTCGCTCACTAAGTAATATATACCTCTATCTGACTTTTGAAGTGTAAACCGAAAATGGGCAACATCCATGCTTTCTTTGTAAACAACAACACGTTGATTGTTATCTATATCTAGTTGTAAGTTTTCTTTGTATTGTATAACTTGTTGACTATTAGTGACTTTTAGCGATTTTAACTGCCAACGGCCAACCATAAGTTCTTGGGTTCTTTCTACTGATCTCTTAGTGGTGGAACAATCATTGTCGATAGGCTCGACACAACTGCTAAGTAAAAAAGAAAATATAAGTAGCTTTAAGAAGTGTATCGCTTTCATCGCCCTTAGTTTTTTTAACTAATGACCCTAGACATAACGAATTGGTTGCTAACCGAGTAATTTATTTTTAACTCACTAAAGGAGCTGACCCCAAAGGCTGTAAAACTCCTTCATAAAGTCAGCCCCTTACTCAGTTATATTAATCAAGGTATCGTTATGAATGACTCTAGACGCCTACTTGGATTATTTGTTTCATAAACAACTAATTTGTACGTTCCAGTTAAACCAACCGGACAAACAGCATAGCCATTATTGGCTTGATACGCAGTATTGCAAACGCCAATATTACCTTGATTTGATATTCTGGTACAGTTAAACGAAACTTGATTTCCGCATATATATGATGGAGTCCAGTTGAATTTGATATTAGTTTTGCCATCAGGGGTTGTTCCATGTTTAGCTGCTGCCGATACGGCTTGTTCTGGATATAACGTTTGGACTGCTGCGCGATCTCCAAAAGTAAATCCAGGCCATTGAGGTACTGTCAACCAATCTGCGGTTGAATTCCAAGCCGTACCACTATTCATTACTGAATTGGCCTCAGTAACGGGCGTGTTAACCAAATGATAGCCAGAATTTTCATCTGTATGCAAAAAACCTAATGCATGACCTAACTCGTGAGCTATCAAAAAATGTAGTCGCTGGCGATCCATAAATTCAGATTGAAAATTTAGGAAAATAACTGAACCTGGATTACAACCCGAAGGAATAGGCGCACCACCATATTGTCCAGCAGGGAATTGACTGTTTAAGCTAACGATGACATCAGCCGGACCTTCCACATAAGTCACTTTGATTCGGTTTGCTACCGAAATAGACGGAACATTACTCCAGCTATTTGCAGCATCTTGGGTAGCATCAACAATTCGCTGCCGCCATGCAGCATTATTCCAACTAGCATTGTCTACAGTAATTGTTACGTTACCTATTTTGTCAAATCCAACTGCTCCATACTGATCTGTCATTTTATGAGTGGGGCGAGCACCTTTGGAAGTTTTCTTTTCAAAAATGATGTCCCCCTCTACCATATAGTATGCTCCTTTATCAACAATATTTTGTGCTTTAAAGCCAAGTTTCAATATTTCTTTGACAAGAGGATCATCGTAATCAATCTTTAAGTAGGATTCATTTGGCTCTATCTGCTTTTGGCAGGAAAAAGCCAGCATAAGGAGCAGACAAAAAGTTTTGGCAAAAAAAGGCTTCAAAAACTTTACAGTTTTCATACATTTGTTTGTTTAATGGTTAACATTAGAACTTCTAATTACCCCCACGTCCTGTCGCCAAACTGTCGTGGGGTTTTCTTTGCAATTATCTATAAACTATTGATTAAAAAACATTTAATGTATATGCGCTGTTGGAATATTTATATTTATTTTATAATCCTATTAATTCTATATACAATATTTTAAACTCGCGTATATTGTATTAAAACACGCTACATGTTTTAAGGGAATAACCAATTATTATTTACCATAAAATATTATTTGGTAACATGCCTCTTAGTAAATACATCTGTAATTTTAGTAGCTTATTAAATATATTATAAGTCTAATGAGTCTTCTTAATGTAGTTAGCACAAACCCGCTTTTGCTGTCACATAGCGCTTTCAACAGTTGATCTCCCTGAAATTCATGGCTTTCTTGCACTTAACATCCTTTTTAGCTCCAAGTTCATCAAAATAAACTACTCTTACACGTGCATATATAGCAAAATTATCTACCTATTTAATACGGGCGTTAAAAACGGTCGCTTCGGTACAAGTATCTGAAAAAGAAGTTGATAGCTCAAATACGTGGCAGCAAAGGCGGTTTTGTATCAGTTACTATTATTTGGTATTCTTCTGTCGCCAACAAGTGAAGCGGGTTGATTTAGCAGTCAATGACTGGCTAAATCAACCCGCTTCACTTGTTGGCCCGCCCCCGCTAAGGAGTCGCCGAAGGTAACCGCTAAATCTAAACTATCCTGCTGTATTGCTTGGTCATTACGCCGGGCGTTGCTGCTTACTTGGCTACGCTGGACCGTTGCCGGTGGCTGGATGATGGCTATGTCCGGCCTACCAGTAGGCCGGGGCGGGTTCGTCGGGGTTGCTACGGTGGCTGGCTACTAACGTTTCTATTTCGTCTTGGATGTGACCTTGACCCTAAAAAGTGGACAATGGATTAGTAGAAAAATCGTGGCGATTTAGGTACCTTAAACAAACCGAAGAATCGCTATGAAGAAGTCAAAGTTCACCGAAGCCCAGACGGTTGGCCGCTGCCATCATCTTTGCCCTTCGCCAGGCTGACACCGGAGTACCTGTGCCGGAGGTCTGCCGCAAGATGGGAGTCAGCGAAGCGACGTACTACGTCTGGAAGAAAAAGTACGCAGGTTTGGGGGTTCCTGAGTTACGGAAGCTTCGGCAACTTGAAGAGGAGAATCAGAAGCTAAAACAACTCGTCGCGGATCTGAGTCTCGACAAGCAAATGCTCCAGGATGTACTTAAAAAAAAGCTCTGACAGGGCCGCCTGAGCGGGCCAGCCCAGAAGCGGAAGCTGGCCGCTAGCTTATTGACGGATTACCGAGTCCCGGTTCAATGTGCTTGTTCAGTAATTCTACTTCAAAGGTCCTGTTGGTACTATAAGCCGCACCGAAGAGATGATACGGCGGTACGGCATAGAATCAAAGAAATTGCTCAAGTACGTGTTCGCTACGGGTATCGACGTATCCATGTGTTACTGAGGCGGGAAGGCTGGCGAGACAATCACAAAAGGGTGCGTAGAGTCTATTGCGAAGAGGGTTTAAACCTAAGAAGTAAGCGACCAAAGCGGAATAGAGCCGCTGCGCAGCGGCTCGACCGGCCTCAACTCTCTAGTATACATCAATGCTGGAACGGTCCGCCGTAGCGGTATGAATTTTGTCGCTGACCAGCTCTTCGATGGCCGTAAAATCCGAGCCTTAACTATACGGGGCCGCCCGAGCGGTGGATAATTATAGCGGTCCGCCGCTGCGGTCGCCAATGTCTGGCATTCCATGTAGGTCAATCCCTGAAAGGTGAGGATGTGGTAGCAGTAATGAATCACCTGAAAGCGGTCCAGTTGACGGCTCCTAAACGGATTCAGGTGGATAACGGTAGCGACCGGGCCGCCGGTGCGGTTTATTTCAAAGGCACTAGACAAGTGGGCTTATGACAACAAGGTGATACTGGACTTTTCTCGCCCCGGAAAGCCCACTGACAACCGCATCGGCGGACCGCCGTTCATCGAGTCATTTAATGGGAGCTTTTGGGACGAGTGCTTAAATGCACATTGGTTCTTGTCATTGGAAGATGCGCAAGAGAAAATTGAACGCTGGAGGCAGGAATACAATGGCTTCCGGCCACACAGTTCGCTAGGCAACCTGACTCCCGATGAGGTCGGGAAGGGAATAAAAATTAAAGCAGAAAAACGCCCGATTTTCCAGTTTTGACTGTCCAAGATTTGGTCGCAGGTCATTATCATAAAGGAACCCCGATCTGGCTTGGAGCTACTAAGATCGGGGTAGTCTCAGTCGGAGGCTTCGAGCTATCAATCCGGCCAACGACGTATGGTTGTACGTGGATTAGCTTATCCCTGGCGGGTTGCTCCTCAGCACAGCCCGTTTCCGTTGCAGCTAATGTTTTTATGCTTCTTAGCAGGACGTGGTTTGGCGTGGCCTACCAGTTGCGTATCAAATAAGGGTTTGTCTTATTGGTCTATACTGCAGAACGGAGCCAATAATAAAAACACAAACGGTAGGTATAATTAAATTAATACTATATATTGTGCAGTTATAAATTTGGATTACTAGTTAAAAATATATTAAGGCCGATTGATTGTATGTTGTTTTTCTAAGTGATAGGTCACAATCAAAAACATTGCCGTCATGGAAAAGAAGCTTTTTAAACAAGATACTCTCTATAAGGTTGCTAAAGCTTTCCTTCGATGGCATAAGGTCCGGGTCACCAACACCTCGCTACGAAAGGCACTCGGTGCTTATGATGCAGAAGCTAACCTGGCTGTACTAACGGATACGTTTGCACGGTGGAACATAGATACCATGGCCGTCCGAATCAAGTCCCATCAGCTTGCTGAGATTGACTTGCCGGCTATCGCCTATATAAGTGAAGGGGAATTGAACTACTTTGTGTTGCTTACGAAGTTCAAGGACGGTTATGTAGAGTATTTGGATGCCGAAGACGGTCCCAAAAACGAACCACTAGACGCCTTCTCCCAAAAGTGGGCCGGAATTACCCTGCTGGCGTTGCCAGATGAGAAATCAGGGGAAGCAGATTTTGCCAAAAAACGACGGCAGGAAATACGAACAAACTTTGGTCAATGGGCTCCCTGGGCAATTGCCCTTTTAGCACTAGTATGGGGGATGGCTCAGCATCAAGCCTGGCCTTTGTTGCTTTTAAGTGTAGTCAAAGCTGTAGGCGTTGCTCTTTCGCTGGCATTGCTGGTCGAAGAATATGGATCAGCCAATGCCATTCTGGAACGAATCTGCAAGGTTAACACCCAAACAGATTGCCACAGCGTACTGGATTCTCCCGCAGCCAAGTTATTCGGCTGGCTGGGCATGGCTGAAATTGGCCTAGTATATTTTAGCGGTGGACTACTGGCTGTTAGTATCGCGGGCTATGCAGGCATAATCACAGAAATTATGCCCATCATAGCTTGGATGAGTGCCTTTGCTCTTCCTTATACGCTTTTCTCATTTTACTATCAGGGCCTCGTCATCAAAAAATGGTGCCCTCTTTGTGTCAGTGTACAGGGGCTACTATGGGTCGAGTTTGCCCTCGTATGGAACAGGCTGGACCTTCCGACGTCTTTATCAGCAAACAATATTGTATTCCTCCTGCTTTGCTTTGGGGTGCCGGCTGCCCTTTGGCTCCTTGTCAAACCAATGGTTTTGCAAAAAAATCAGGCGGTTACGCTACGTACCGAACTGGCCCGCTTTCGGGAGAACAGTGAGTTGTTTCGTTCACTGCTCGAAGCCAAGCCCGCTCAGTCCATGCAGTATGTTAACAATGAGCTTATTTTAGGCAGACCCGAAGCACCCGTGACGCTGACTATGGTCAGCGGCCCGTTCTGCCCTCCCTGTGAGAAAGCGCACGCCAGTCTGGAGCGACTACTGTCCGACTTCCCCAACCAGCTCCGCGTAATCGTACGCTTCGTTGTAAACCGTAGTGACAGCAGCGATGTCAGAAATCAACTGGCCACTTATTTGCTTAATCTGGCTGATCAGCATCCAGACCAATTGCCGCAAGCTTTAGCCGAGTGGTATCACCACCGCAAGATCGATCAATTAATCAGCCGGTTTCCCGCCGAACCATCGTCAACAGGGGAGAGCCTCCTGCAGGAGCATATCAAGTGGTACGACTCCGTCGGCATCGAATACACGCCGACTTTTTTCGTCAATGGGTACCGTTTTCCAAAACATTACATCGTTGATGATCTGCGGTATCACCTCGACACTCTGGCCGAATCAACCCCGTTACAGACGACCTGATGCACACAACTGATTCCTTGGATCGGTATACACCCGAAGTACAGGACATATTAGGCAGTCCCCCGCGCAGCATCGTCCGCTATGGGCTAAGCTTTATTGGGGTTGTCGCGTTACTATTGACCGGGTTAGCCTGGTGGGTTCGGTATCCTGATACCCTGTCGGTGCCCTGTGTGCTGACCGCCAAAACCCCGGCAGTACCGCTTTTAGTACCCGCCAACGGTCTTATTAACCGACTAATGGTTTCCGATAGTCAATCGGTCAAACCTCATCAGCCTATTGCCCTGCTGGAAAACCCGGCATCGTATGAAAGCGTTCTGGTTATCAGAAAGGTTCTGAAACTAGGACGAGGTGAATCCCTGCCTGCTACCAATCACCTGGTATTAGGCGAACTACTTGCTCCATACGTGGCTTATCAGAAAGCCCATAGCCAGTTAGCGTTCTTCCGGCAGCTTCGTTACCATGAACGTAAGCTGGACGCTTTGACTCAGAAGTTACAGGCAGCTTTGCTTCTGCGACAAAATCTGGCTAAGCAGGCAGGCCTTGCCGAAAGTGATTTTCGGCTGGGACAGCGCCAGTTTAATTTAGACAGTACCCTGTACACGCGCCGGGGTATCACGCCGTATGAATTTGTTAATAGTGAGCGGACTTATGTTCGCGAGCAGAGCAGTTTCTGGCAGTCGCGAACGACGCTGATCAATGCCGATGTGCAACTGGCCGAACTGAAACAGTCCATTGTGGAATTACAATTGGAGCAGCGACAAAAGGAACGTGAACTCACTTCGGCCGTCGAAGACGCCTACCGTACCCTGCTGGAGCGGTTGGATGACTGGGAGCGAAAATACGTTATCAACTCGCCCATCGATGGTATCATTACCTTTAACCTGATGGCCAGCCCCCATGTCCCCGTCAAAGCGGGTGAGGTGTTGGCTAACGTTGTCCCACACCGCCCCTCCCAGATGTACTGTAAAGCCCGACTTCCCATCAGCGGCTCCGGCAAGATCGCGGTGGGGCAGCGGGTACAGATTCGCCTGGATAACTTTCCGGCCACCGAATACGGTAGCATCAGCGGCCACATTCAATCGATTGCCATAACGCCCGGCGAGAATGGGTACTTTGTGCAGATACGACTACCACAAGGACTTAAAACGAGCTATGGGACGATGTTGCCCTACAAGCCTGACATTACCGGGACGGCCCAGATCATTACCGCTGACCGGCGTTTGCTGGAACGGCTGTTAACCAACCTGACCAGCCTGCTTCAGCGTTCAGAGGGCAAATAACTCTGGCTATTCTTCATCGGTAACCAGCAAACTACGTCCCTCAGTGAAATCGTATAGGGTAAGTCTGCGCAGACGATAATAAGCCACCCAGTAGTCCCGCAGCGTTTGGACGTAAGTCACGACTGAATTGTCTTTCTCCTGCTGGGCAAACGTCAGGGCAGTAATATCGGTTTTGCCAATGTCATACCGCAGCCGAAGGGTCTCGAATCGCTTGCGGGCGATGGTGTCCGCCAACGCAGCAAGCCGCAGGCTACGCCGGAGCTGATTCAGAATACTAACCTGACTCACTACATCAACCTCCAGAGTAGCCAACGTTGCCTGATTCTGCGCCTGAGTAGCGGCTAGATCTACTCGGGCCGCTTCGACTAGAGCCCGGTTGCGCCCGGCCGTGTAGAGAGGGACCTTAAAATTGACCGAAATCCCCTGCGTACCCTGGATTTGTCGATAAGCCTGGGAAAGGCCCGTTGCTGATTGGTTATAGCCCAGACTGGCGGCTAGATCAACCGTAAACTGACGGGCGATCTCTGCCGTCTTTACCGCAAACTGGGCTTGGTTGTCAGCCAGCTCGAAACCGGTCAGTTCACTCCGGTTCGCCCGGGCTTGGGCCAAGGCCAGCGCAGGATCAACCTCTAAAAGAAGGGGCGCCCCAACTGGTGCCAGTTGTGTAGCCGGGTCAAGTGCGGCACCCAGCAGTGCTCCCAGTTCCAGCCGGGCAATCTGCAACTGAGCTTCCTGTTGCTCGGCTGCATTTCTGGCATTCAGCAGGCTGAGCTGCACCTGAAGCCAGTCACTCTCGGCGATCCTGCCCAGCTCGTAGCGGGATTTGGCAATCTTAACCAGCGTGTCGTTTATGGCCATGTTGTAGCGGGCATTGGTCAACTGGTACTGCGCCAGGCGAACGGCAAAAAAATGGGTCGTAGCCGTTACAGCCAGGTCTTCCAGCGCTTCGGCCTGCTGCTGCGTCCGCTGACGAAAACTCAGTTGCTGCTGTTGCCAGTCCCAGCGTGGTTTGTTAATGCGAAATAGCGGTTGATTATATTCCAGAATCAGGGGAGTACTGGCCCAGAACAGGGAACGATTGGTACCGAAAATGTCGATCCGGCTCAGCCCAGTTGACAAACTGATCGTTCCTCCGGTCGCCAGCAGTAACTGAGATAACCCGACGTTGACCGATGAGACTGCCCGGCTATAATTTCGAAACAAAAACGACCCATCCGGCTGAAGTACCTGGCCAATCTGACGGGCAAAGCCCGGTGCCGTTCCTTCCAGAATAAGCTGCGGTTTGAGCGCGGCCCGGGCCGCCCCAAACCGCCACCGTTCGCCTTGATAAGCCGCCCGGATTTGTTTGGCCTGTGGGCTGGATTGCTGAACCTGGCGTATGGCCTCCTCCAGGTTCAGTGCGGGTTGCCCACTGGCTGCTGAATAACTGAACCAAAGCAGGGCGCACAGGTATCCGTAGGATTTCATAATAATCGACGTAAGCGGTTTGTCTTCTGGTAAGCTGCGGTAAGCGAATATAGCCAAAACAGCCTAGGAACGTTACGTGCCTAATTCCAGTTGGTTGCGCACCAATTCGTAATACGCACCCTTCTGAGCCGCCAACTGTCGGTGGGTACCCACTTCGCTGATCTGCCCTTGGCTCAATACGACGATCTGATCGGCCGTTTGCACCGTACTTAGCCGGTGTGCTATGACGACGACGGTTCTATCTTGAAAAAACTCGGCCAGATTCTCGACGATGGTGCGCTCATTGTTGGCGTCTAGGGCGTTAGTAGCCTCGTCGAAGAAGATGTACTCGGGATTTTTGTAAACAGCCCGGGCGATCAGGAGGCGTTGCTTTTGTCCCTGACTCAGCCCCGTGCCGGAGGAGCCAATTTTGGTTTTAAAGCCCTGGGGTAGGGAGTCAATGAAGGCGTGAATGTTGGCCGTTCGCACGGCCTGCTCTAAACGAATACGGTCCGGCCGGTCTTCGGCGACAGCAATGTTTCGGGCAATCGTATCCGAAAAAATGTATCCGTCCTGTAAGACGGCTCCGCATTTCTCCCGCCAGGCACTGCTCTGGAAGAGATTCAGATTCATGTTGCCCAGTAAAATTTCACCCTCCGTAGGCGGATAGAACTTGAGTAGCAGCTTGAGCAGGGTTGTTTTGCCGCTGCCACTGGTTCCTACTATGGCCGTAACTTTGCCTGCAGGGATGTGCAGGTTAATATCTTTCAGGACGGGAACGCCGGTACGCCCTTCGTAGCTGAAGGATATGTTCCTCAAGAGTATTCCTTTGTCTACTGGGAAAAGAGTCGGTGTCTGGTCATCGGGCGCGTCCTCAGGGTCGTGACCCTGAATTTCCCTTAATCGTTCGACACTAATAAACGCGCCCTGCGCGCCTTGAATGAAGCTGATAAATTGGGCCAAGGGTGCGTTCAAACTGCCAATGATGTATTGTACAGCCAGCATCATCCCCAGTGTCATCTGGCCGTCGATGACCGCTTTGGCTACCAAGAACGAGATGGTTATGTTCTTAAGCTCGTTGATGGAACTGGCTCCCGTGCTTTGGATTTGATCCAGGGCCAGACTACGAATGTTGAGCCGAAACAGAACAGCCTGAATGGCCTCCCAGCCCCAGCGCATCTTCTTTTCGGCGTTATGCAGCTTGATTTCCTGCATTCCGGTGATGAGTTCCACTAGGCTGCTTTGATTGGAAGCTGACACTGCGAAGTTCTTGTAGTCAAGCTCCCGCCTGTATTTTAAAAAAAACCACACCCAAAATAGATACACGCTGCTGCCCAGCACATACACGGCAAAGACGGGTAGGTTATATTGAATCAGCACGACGGAGAAAACAACCAGGTTTACCACTGAAAACAGGGTATTGATGGCTGTAGAGGTCAGGAAAGCTTCAATTCGTTGATGATCGGCAATCCGCTGGAGTAAATCACCAGTCGTTTTACCCTCAAAATAGCCCATAGGAAGTCCCATAAGCTTCATCAGAAAGTCGGCAATCAACGAAATGTTAATGCGGGTGCTAATGTGCAGCAGCACCCAGCTTTGCAACACACTAATCCCGGTCTGACAAATGTAGAGGGTAAGTTGGGCTGCAAATACCAGAAACAGGAACGATACATTCTTTTGGTTGACCCCAACGTCGATAACCGACTGGGTGAGAAAGGGGGCAATAAGCTGAATCACCGAGCTGGCCAGCAGCCCAATAGCCAGTTGCATAAATAAAGCCCGGTGCCGGTAAAAATAAAACCATAGAAACCGCACACTGGTCCGTTTATCGTCATCTTTCTGCTCGTAAAAAAGCGGGGTTGGTTCCAGCAGTAGGGCCACGCCCTTTCTGGGTTCATCGGTGGTTCCGGCACCAGCCTCATCCCATCCGTTGAGAAAACTGGTTTCGGGTAATTTTACCAGGCCAACGGCCGGGTCGGCTATGTATACTGTATTTTTTTTGATTTCATAGACGACCACAAAATGGTTCTGTCGCCAGTGGACAATGCAAGGTAGAGGCCGCTCCTTCTTGAGCTGATCGAAGGCAATAACGACCCCCAGTGAACGCAAGCCAATATCTTCGGCAGCATTGCTGATGCCCAGCAGCGAGACCCCCTCGCGAGTAACAAAGCTTTTTTCCCGAAGTGCTTGCAGCGAAACACTCCGGCCATAATACTTGGCGACCATCATCAGGCACGTAGGCCCGCAATCCATACTATCCAACTGGCGGTAATAAGGAAATGCCTTCATCGGTTACTATTACGTTGTGTATTTCAAATCTATGCCCAGAGTCACCACGTCAAATTCCAGCTCAGCGACGGGATAATGGTGCCGAAGACCGATAGCTGATAGCTGCGGGTGGTGGTGTTGATGCGCTGAAAATAAATCGAGTACGCGTTGCGCCGGGCATAAACGTTGTAAAGCGAGAGCGACCAGTTGCTGTAGCGTCGCTGCCCCGGCACGCGCCGACCGTCTTTGGTGAACGCTACGTCTAACCGGTGGTAGTCGGGGATGCGGTCGGCGTTGCGCTGCGAATAGTCAAGCACCACTACGCCGTTCAGGCGATACGTACCGTCGGGATAGGTCGTGGGGCGGCCGCTGGTATAGACAAAATTGGTGCCCAAGGTCCAGCCGCGTTTCCATTTCCACTGCGTCGAGACGGTCAGGTTGTGGGGCCGGTCGAAGGTGGCTGGATACCAGCTGCCCCCGTTGATCTGATTGACGGCGAAGGGCGTGTTCACCCGGGCAAAGGTGCGGGCAAACGTATAGGCCAGCAGGCCCGTCAGCAGACCCCGCGTTTTCTGCACGCTCACCTCCACGCCATAGGCCCGAC